>Ga0268264_10000549_pt1 | contig 47138 bp, 32 predicted proteins | sample KBSSwiS32_FD_190357 | JGI IMG/M metagenome (GOLD analysis project Ga0268264, IMG submission 190357) | Switchgrass rhizosphere microbial communities from Kellogg Biological Station, Michigan, USA - KBS Switchgrass S3-2 (SPAdes) (version 2) | ecosystem: Host-associated > Plants > Roots >... | reverse complement strand
GAAGGGGGACAATCTCCGCAATCTGGACTGGAAGGTCTTCGGGCGTACGGAGCGATACTATGTGAAGCGTTTCGAGGAGGAGACGAGCCTGCGCACGCATATCGTAATCGATGGCTCGGGGTCGATGGGTTATTGCTCCGGGAAGCAACCGGCAAAATATCTCTACGCGTGCCGGGTGGCCGCGGCCCTCGGGTACATCGTGAGCAAACAGCAGGACGCGCTCGGGCTCACCGTCTATGACGACGCGATCCGCGAGCAGATTCCGGCGCGGAGCGGCTCGCGACACCTGCGCACATTCATCGAGCGCCTCGCAGCCCACAAGCCTGCAAACCGCACGGATACGGGCCGCGCGCTCCACACGCTGGCGGAGACCGTTTCGCGCCGTGGCCTCATCGTGCTCATGTCCGACCTTTTTGACGATCCGGATGCCGTGTTCCGCGCCATCGCGCATTTCCGTAAAAAAATGCACGACGTCATCCTCTTGCAGATCCTCGACCCGTGCGAGCTCGAGCTTTCCATCGACCGCGTGGCGGAATTCGTCGACATGGAGACCGGCGAAAAACTGGAACTCGACCCCGCGCTCGCCCGGCTTGCCTACAAGCAGGAGCTCCAGAAATCGATCGACGGATGCCGGCAGAAATGCGCGGTGATGAATGTCGATTACCGCCTCGTTTCCACCGCTGAAAGCTACGAGGATTTCGTCGCCCAGTATCTCGCCGAACGCCGGCGAATGTCGCTCTGATGTCGTTCCTCTCCCCATGGATGCTTTACGGTCTCGGCATGCTCTCTGTGCCGGTCCTGATCCATTTGTGGCAGCGGCGGCGCGTCGTGCAGGTGCATTTCAGCACGCTGCGTTTCCTGAAAATCGTTGCTGCAAAAACAAGCCGCAGTTCGCGCATCGAGAACGTGATTCTGCTTTTGTTGCGATGCCTCATTTTTGCGCTGCTGATCCTTGCGGCGGCGCGTCCCGTCGTCTCGACCACGACGGCAAAACTCTTCGGCGGGGATGTGCCGCGCACCGTGGTTCTTGCCATCGATAACTCGATGAGCATGAGCTATCGCGCCGGCGACCAGACGCGCCTGGAGGTGGCGAAAAAGCAGGCGCTCGTCGTTATTGATGATTTGAAGCCGGGTGATGATGTCGCCGTCATGGCCGTGGGTGACCGTCCGCAATTGCTCATCGCCGAGCCGACGGTTGATCACGCACTTGCGCGCCGCATGATCGAGGGTATCCAGCCGGGCGAAACGCGGTCGGATTATTCGATCGTGTTCCGGCAGGCGGCCAAAATCGTCGCGCGCGGATCGCATGGCGTGCGCGAGCTTTACTTCTTCACGGACAGCCAGGAAAACGCCTGGCAGTTCGACGCGAATGCCGTTTTCGACGAGGCGTGGAGGAAGAGCGAACTGCATCCCGTGGTTGTGCGTCCCGACGAGCTCATGGCGGTCAACGCCGCCGTGAAGGAAGTGAAAATCCAGTCCCCCTTCGTGACAACCGGCGGCATGGTGAGCGGTATCGCGGTAGTGGTGAATTTTTCCAACCGACCCGCGCAGGACCTTCTTGAAATAAAATTCGGCGGCGGGCGCGTGGCGCAGAAACCGCTCGACATTGCCCCCGGGGCATCGGTTGAAGTCCCGTTTGAATTCCAGGCGCCTGCCGTTTCCGGGCGCTGGGCGCAGGGAGTGGCATCCATCGAGGGGGACAATCTGCCCGGCGACGACCGCTATTACTTCACGATGCCGGTCTACCAGCCGCCGCGTGTGCTCATCGTGGAAGGTCAGCAGTCCGGGGTGGAGCGCCTTCACTCGGGATTTTTTCTCGGCAAGGCGCTGACCGCCGGGGAGTCGGGTATTTCATCCCCGCGGACGATTTCCGCCTCCCAACTGGATGACACCGCGCTCGAAAGTTACTCTGCCATTTTCCTTGCAGACATCGCCGGGCTGAGCGACCGCGCGCTCGTACGGTTGGATGGTTTTTTGCAGGCCGGGGGAACTGTGGCGCTTTTCCCGGGTGACCTGTCGAATGTCAGCAATCTTGCCCGCATGGATTTTCTTCCCGCGAAACCATCCGGCATTCGCGAACTGCCCGCAGGCCGGCTCGCGACCCGCGTGATGGAACCTGCGCATCCGCTTTTTGCAAACGCATGGGACGCCGACACGCCGTTTCCTGCCCTGCCACAGCACAGGATCATCGACTGGAAACTCAACTCAGGCGCGAAAGCTCTCGTCACGTTTGCAAACAACGCCCCGTTCCTCATTCTTGGCAACCATGGTCCGGGACGCGTGATTATTGTGAATGCATCGGCGGACCGCGCATGGGGCGATTTTCCATTGTCGCCCGCTTTCCTGCCGCTCGTGCAGCAGATCACGCGGCTCTCGGCGGAGCAAACCGGGGATACGGCGCGCTTTTTAGTGGGGGATGCCGTGCCTGCCGTCGCCAGTCTTCCGCGCGATCAGATACTCACGGTGAAATATCCCGACGGCTCCACGCATGATCTTCCCGCCGGTGAAAGGTCGCAGATCGTGGAGCGGATTGAACAAAGCGGATTTTACGAAGTCAGCACCACGGGGGAAGGAATGCTCCAAAGCTTTGCGGTGAATACGGACCGGCGCGAGTCGAACCTCAAGCCGGTCGATTCCGCCGCGCTTGCAAAAATCATTCCGAACGACACGATCACCGGCATCGATAATCTCCGGCTCTGGCTTGCCCGCAGCCGTGGCACCGTGCCGCTCTGGCCGCTGCTGCTCATGCTTGCGTTGCTGGTGTTTGCAGCAGAGGGGATTCTCGCGAATAACATGGCGCGCAACCGCGCGCAGGGCGATGCGGAGCAGATCAGGACCGGCAGGTTGAACAAGCGACGCATGGGCGTTTCCTTCCGGCCGGCGGCGGAGGTGGAGGCCAGGCCGTGAACGATCTCCTCTGGCACCCGGTGATTGCGTGGCCATGGCTGGTGGTCGCTGCGTTGCTTGTTGCGGCTGGTATCGGCTGGAGTTTGCGGCGCGGGGTGCGTTCGGGGAGACGTGTGCTCCTGCTGGGGATTTTCCGGGTGTTGATGCTTGCGGCACTGCTCCTGATGCTGTTCCAGCCGCAGATGCGCCGCGATGAAGTGACTGTGCTGCGTCCTCAGCTCGCCGTGCTTGTCGATACCTCGGAAAGCATGAATGACCCGGTGGATGAACATCAGCTTCGCCGGGCGGAACGGGTGCGGGAATGGTTTAACTCCAAGGCTGTCCAGGACGCAAAAAAAGATTTCGACATCCGTGTTTTTAGTTTCGACAGGGCATTGGGCGAGCAATCCCAGGAGATCGAAAAACTGAAATATGACGGCGCGTCTTCCAAAATAATGGAGGCTGCGAACCAGGTGGTGGAAAGGTTTCGCGGCCAGCCGCTCGCCGGTGTGCTTGTCTTGAGCGACGGCCTCGACACCTCGGGCGCGGCGGCGGGCAGGACTGTTTCCTCAAGCGTGCCCGTGGATACATTTGAACTGGAAAAGCCATTCACCAGGAAGCAGCGCGAAAGGCGTATCTCGCTTGCGAGTGTCGATTATCCCCCGCGCGTTGTGGCTGGCTGGGACACGGAAATCCGCGTCACGCTTGCGGGTTACGGCATGGGCGGGAAGACCACCGCAGTCGAGCTCTGGCGCGACGGACGCAAGCAGGCGGAGACCCACGTCGCCTTCAATGAGGACGAACAGACGCGCCAGGCAGCCTTCGCCATCGCGCATAACAAGCCCGGCGCCGCACAGTATGAGCTTCGCGTTATCGATCCTGCGGCTGACAAGGAGGCGCGGGCGTATTCATTCATCATTGAGGTCATGGAACCGGGCAACCGCGTGCTGTATGTGCAGAACACGCTTGGCTTTGATTTTAAATTCCTGCGCAAGGCGATCCTGAGCGACCGGAACCTGCAACTCAGCGCTTTCGTTCGGTGGGCGGATGGGCGGCTGGCCAGCCTCGGCGACAATGGTGCGAAACCGGGCAGCGCCGATTTCACCCCGCAATCGCTGTCGAACTGCGCCGTGGTCATTCTTGGCGATCTTCCGCCGGAGACGCTCTCGACTGCGAACTGCAATGCGATCCGCGATTTTGTCGATCATGGCGGGGGGCTTGTTCTGCTCGGCGGGCCGGAGTCGTTTGCGGAAAACAGACTTGCCCGGACGCCGCTTGCTTCTTTGCTGCCCGTCAGGGTACCCGCGCCTTATCGCGAGGGGAATTTTCCCGTGCAGATCACCGATACCGGCCTTCATCATCCGGTATTCGGTCCACTCTTCACGCAGGTGAAAAATTTCCCGCCGCTGCTCACCTGCAACGAAACAAACGGCGTGACACCCACCGCCGAGGTCCTCATGCAGACGGTCAGCAACGGCACCGCGCATCCGCTCGTCGTCTCGTCGCGCTTCGGCCAGGGACGCGTGGTCGTGGTGCTCACGGACACGATGTGGCGCTGGCGGCTCGCAGCCCCCGGCTGGGCATCCCAGCGCTCCCCGTACGACACATTCTGGACGCAGCTCATGGACTGGCTCATCCCGAAGGAGCAGGACAAGCAGAACAGCAACCGCATCGAGCTTTTCACCGAGCGGACGAACTACACATTCGGCGAGCGCCCGGAGGTCCGCGCGATCGTCCGCACCCCGGTGTCCGACACCAAGCTTCCCGCAACGTTGCCGTTGCAAATCCGCACGCCCGACGACAAGGTCTTTGATTACACGCTCAAGCCTGCAACGCTCCAGACGCAAAGCGGGAAACCGGTAAGCGGCTACCGGGTGGAAATCGATCCCAATGTGCCCGGGATATTCAAGGCGAAATCCTCGATAAAACTGAATGGGGCGGAGATCGAGGGTGAGACGCGTTTTATCGTCGCCCGCCCGGCAACCGAGATCACCGGCAAGCCCATCGATCGCGAATTCCTGGCGCGCATCGCCGAAAGCACCGGCGGAAAGTTTTACAAGATGGAAAACTGGGGCAACTGGCGCAGCGACCTCCACTACCAGGAGCACCATTTTTCCCGCGTCCAGCTTCTGGATTTATGGAACCATCCGCTTTTACTGGGGTTCCTGATGATGATACTGATCACCGACTGGATCACCCGCAAACTGTGGAATTTGCCATGAAAATCCGTTCCCTCATTTTTCTGCTCACTGCCCTGGCTGGTATCCATGTCCACGCCCAGACCAACCTCATCCCGAATCCAAATTTCAGCGACGCGAAAAACCCGCTGCTGGGCTGGCGCACGGCGTTTGCCTATGAGCCATGGTACGTGGAGAACGTGAAGTATGTAACAGGCGGCAACCAACTTGGAAAAACATGTGCGGCGCTCGATCTGCCGCCGGGCGTGGCGGGTAATCAGGGCGGGAAAATCGAGAGCGCATTCGTCAAGGCGGAGCCGGGTGCGACCTATCGCGTGGAGATCGATTGCATGACGTTTGATTTCGGTGCGAAGCTGCATGCCGAGGCGTGGACGCATGACCCGAGGCCCGCGCCCAAGCCCGACAAATTCTGCGTACCCGCCACCGATGATCACCCCGCGCTGGTGATGTGCTATCGCGCGCAGATGCCCGACCCGCCGGGCAGATCGAAAAAGTGGAGCACGATTTCACGCGAGTTCACGGTGCCGGAGACCGTGACCGTCGCGGGCGAGGAGCAAAAGCCCGAGTATCTTTCATTGAAAGCGGTGGTTTATGCAGGGACGCAGAGCGGCGGAAAATCCTACTTCACCAATTTCCGGCTCTACAGGATCAAATGAAATTCCACCCCAATAACGCTGTTCCACGGGTGGACAACAGGGATGCCGTATCATAGGATGACCATATGCCCCTGAACTCGCAATTTGTTCATCAGCGCTTGCGCAAGGCGGCTGCGATGTTCCGCTGGACGCACGGGGCGCGTTACCTCATTTCCGGCGTTGCGGTTTCGCTTTTTTTTCTCATGGTGTTTTTGCTGTGCGACACGCAATTCCATTTCGGCGCAGCAGGCCGCTGGTTGGGTTTTTTGCTGACGAGCCTGTCGTTTCTTGCCGGTCTTGTGCCTGCACTTTCGGCTTTCTTCAAAAAAATCAGCGACGATGGCATTGCCCGGCGCATCGAGCGGGCGTGCGCCGGGTCGCACAATGTGCTGATCAATGCCGTGCAATTTGACAGGGAACTGGCTGCCGGCTCGGCATTGCGGGGGGCTTTGTTCGACGAGATGGAGGATCCATTCCCGGAGGTCCGGTGGAAAGAGGTGTTCGACCTGCTTCTGCTCAAAAGGCTGGCATTCACGCTGGCGGGCGTGGCGCTCGCGATCACGCTATGGGGGGTGATCCGTCCCGCGCATTTCATCAATTCCGCGAAGCGCATGTTTTTTCCGGCAAGCAACATTGCGCCCCTTACGCGCACGCAAATCGTGGAAATCACGCCGGGCGATACTGAAATTGCGCACGGAAGCGGGGTGGATCTGAAAGTCACGCTTGGCGGGGAAATTCCAAACGGGGCATGGGTGAATTTCCGGGAAAATGGATCGACATGGCAGAGGGTGTTGCTGGATCGCGATGTGGGCCAGCCGGAGTTCAGTTATGCCTGGAAGGAAGTCCGGCAACCCATTGATTATTACATCGAGGCAGGCGATGCGCGGTCCTCCACGCACAGGATCAGCGTAAGGCCAAGGACGGCTGTACGCGTGCGGTCGGCGTCGATCGAGCCGCCCGCCTATACAAAGCTGGCGAAGGGCAATGTTAAGAGTTTCACCATGCTGCAAAACATCCTGCCCGGTTCCCGCGTGACGGTGATGCTGGAGTTTAATGCACCTGTGGCGGAGATGCGCGCCGGCACGGACAAGGAGGGGAAATTTTCCGTGACGCGCCAGGATGACACCCGCTGGCAGGTGACAGGCGTAATCATGACCAACGAAACTGTGAAGTTTGATTACCGTGACGCGAGCAATCGCGAGGATGCGGAATCGTTGCAGATCACAGTAAAGTTGGATGAGCCACCGAAGATCAACATTTCCACTCCGACGGAAGGCCGCGAAACGGTGGTCACACCGGATGCATCAGTGCCGGTCCAGTTCACGGCAACCGACAACTTTGCCCTTGGTTCCGTCGCTCTCTATAAAAGCTCGAACGAAAAGCCGGATGCGCAGTTGATCAAGGAATGGACGGATGCGTCCGACCGGAAATCATTTGCTGCAGAGACAAAAATCCCGATGGCACAGTATGCCCAGCCCGGTGAAGACCGCGTCACTTTCTGCGTGATCGCAAAAGACCGGAACGACGTAAGCGGGCCGGGTGTCACGATATCGCGTCCGATCGTCGTTTCTTTGCGGTCCGGTGAAAAAATGCAGGAGCAGATGAAGGATGAGAACGCGCAACTCCGCCATAATCTCGAGGAACTGATCACGCTGCAGCAGACGAATCTGGATGAAACACGCGGGGTTGCGAAGGATGACAACGCCACCCAGGATGCTTTTGTCCCGCTGCTAACGCGGCAGACAAAAATCGCGGATATTGCGGGACAGATCCTTGAATCCGGAGATGCCCTCTCCCCGGAAATCCGCTCCGACCTGAAGTCCCTGCTCGACAGGGAAATGAAGGAAGCCGTGCTTGCATTGCGAAACGCGGGAAGCGCTGCGGGGGATGAGCGCGCGAAATTCGCATCAACAGCCATCCATACCGAGGCGGCGATCCTTGCCCGGCTCAAGGGAGCGCCCGCAGCCGCCGATGCCCAGGCAGAGAAAGGGCAGATCCAGGATTTGATCGCGAGTGTGGACCACCTGCTGCGGGAGCAGCGCGACATCCTGCGCGAGACAAACATGGCCGGGGCGCCGGAGCAGGCCGCCGCAAAACTCTCCGCTCGGCAGGATGCGCTGGCCGAGGAGGCGGTGCGTGTGCGCAAGGAGGTGGACAAAAATGCGCGGAACGCCGCGATGGGCGACCAGGATTTCCGCTCGCGGCTGGCAAAGGTCTCTTCCATGTTCGGCGAGTTCCGCATTTACGAGGAGATGCTCGCAGCCGCGGACCAATTGCAGTCGAAGAAGTTCCCGGAATCCGCGACAAGGCAGAAGGGGATCGTGGTGAACCTCGCTAAAATCATCGAGTTTCTGAACCAGTGGCAGCTTGCCAAGGCGGCGCAGACGGAGGAAGCGCTGAAAAAGGACGCCACCGCGATGAAGGACAAGCTCGACAAGCTTGCGGCGATCCAGCGCGAGATCGTGGAGAAGAGCAAGGAACTCTCGCACAAGGATGAATTCCGTCCCGAGGACCAGGCAGCAGCGAAGGAAATCCGGCAATCGAAGGACCTCATGGCGGAGGTGGTCGAGCAGATGCTCACGGATGCGCACGCTTTTCCCGACCTGAAACCGTCGAATGAATTGCGCTCCGAGTTGACGCAGATTTACGAGGATGTTGAGCAGACGGATAAACAGGACGCTGCGGATGGCAAGCTCAAGCCGCAGGAGATCGCCGTGCAAAAGGAGGATGGGATTTTGAAGGCCATCGAGGACGCCAAGAAAATCGCCGCCGACATGGAGATGTGGCTGCCGAATAAAAACGAAACGCAAAAATGGGAGATGGAAAATTTCGACAAGAGCGAGATTCCGGACATCCCCAACCTGCCGTTGCCCGACGCGTTCGAGGACATCGTCGGCAAACTGCTCGATGAACAGAAAGACCTGGCGCAGGACGTGCAGGATGCGGCGTCAAACCAGGCCTCGGCCCAGAACCCGGCAAATGGCTGGGAGATTCGCGACGGCCCGATGCCGGGTTTCGGCGCCCAGGGAAAGTCCGGTAACGAGCGCCCGAACAAGAACGAGCAGACCGGCCGCTCCAGCGGCGGGCGCGAAGGCATGAGCGATGGGGAGATGGTGGGAAACCAGGCCAGCAACCTCGAGGGCACGAAGCCCGATGCGCGCCGCACGAACGACCCGATGCAGCAGGGCCAGGTGAAGGACAACGGCGACATCGCCTCCTCCCGCGCCACCGGCGGCGGCAAGGCCGGCGGATTCAGCGACCGCAATGGCATGGATGGAAACGCCCCGCTCCGTTCCACAAACGCGCCCGCCATGGCTGCGAAGGATGCGCTGGCTGTAAAGCAGGCGCTGCTGGCTGAAAAGACATCGAAGCATTATGCGCAGGCCTCATTGCTTTATCTCCGCGCCGGCGGCATGGCCGACGTGGCCCGGTTGATGGAGGAATCCCAGGCTGCGCTCAAGGATGGGCGGATGAAGGATTTTGAAAGTCTGCATCAAAAAATCGTCGCGCGGCTCAACGAGGTAAAGGGCCAGATCGACTCCGGGGGGACGATGTCGCTGCCGGGGCAGGGGGCTGGCCGGGCGGGGGACAAGCAGTTGCTCGGTGGTGACGAAGGGGCCGCGCCCGAGCGTTACAAGAAGCAGGTCGCGGATTACTATCGTTCGCTCTCCGGGGACAAATGAGGACATTCGCGTGCTGTCTTGGCGTCCTTTTAATCGCGTGGCCGGGCCGGCAATCCCGCGCGGAGGACGCGCTGTGGATGGTTCCCGACGCGCCTTACCGGGCGACGATAATCCTGAAGGATCCCGCGAAGATCGCCGATGCCGGTATCGCAATTCAATTGCCGGAGTTCGGGCAGACCCGTGCCGATCTCGGTGATATGCTCCTGGTCAACGCAAAGGGGCAGACGCAGCCCCTGGCTGCGGTCTGGCGTGGCGAGGGGCAATCGGCGATTCTGCTGGCGAAGGAATTGAAGGCGGGGGAGCTCTATTATGTATATTTCGGCGGCGGGGCGATGCGTTCCATGTTGAAGTGGGAACCGAAAATCAGTCTCCTTATGGAAACGAGACGGCTGCCTGAGAATGCGAAATTCGATTCGTGGCCGGATATGCAGAAGACATGGGCTGCCGCGTCGGTGGTGGACGGGGCGGGATTCGTGGGATCGATATACCAGGGCGGGAACCCGTTCGGCGAAAGCATGAATTTCACCACGCACTACACCGGCTGGTTGCAAACCAGTGGCACGGGCGAACTGATGCTTTACACGCTTTCCTCCGACGGTTCATTCGTTCTTGTGAATGACCGTTTTGAGTTCGGCTGGCCGGGTGTTCATTCGCCTCGGGCCGATGCTGGCACGGTGCATAGTAAAAAGGTGACCGGCTCGCCCGGTTTCACGAAGATCGATTATTACCATGCAAAGTTTGGTGGTGATGAAGCCGCGACCGTGCTGGGCTGGCAGCGGAACGGGAAGCTGGAGGCTATCCCGCCCTCCGCATGGCTGCACCCCGGCGAGGCGCAGTTGCAGAAGATCGAGCAGAGTCACGGATGGCCTCTTCCCATGGTGAAAGTGCAGCCGGATTCGTATCTCGGATATTCCGGAAGATGGCTGACCGAAGCGCGGTTTACACTGGCAAATGTAATACCGGACGGTTGGTCTGCTGAATGGCGGTTTGATGATGGCTCTATCGTTGCGGGGGCTGAATGCAGGCGGATTCTTGCAGGGGCTGGGGCGCGCTCGGTCGTGGTGAAACTGCGGCGCGCCAGCGATGAGGTTCAGGGGGTGAAGAATTTTCGTTTTCCTGATGATCTTCGTGCGGCCTTGATCAAAAATCCGAATGACATTGCCCGTTATCTGGATCTGCTGGCGCATGAAAAGCCGGAGCAGCTTTCAAAAGCCGCCCTGGAGGATGACTTGGTTTTTCTGCGGGATTTTGGAACCGATGGTCAGATCGCGCAATTTGCAGGGCCCTGGCTGGGTAAAAATCCCGGGCTGGATGATCCTATGTGGCTTGCCATGCAGCTGGCGCAATTGCGGGACATGGCGCAGACGAATCCTTCGCAGGCCATGGCGGTTCTCGGAAAAATCGATCCGAAGGCCCGCGCCAGATATGCGCGGGAATTTAATACGCTGGAACTTGATATACTGGTATTCGGGCTGCGCGATCCTTCGGTGGAGGACCGGGCGAAGCGTCTGGCATTTGAAAATCCCAACAGTGATATGGAGCGTCTGGCCAAGGTGCGGGTCGGGGATCTCTTTCGGCTTACGGATCGTTATCCCCAGGCTGTGTCGCAATACCAGAGCATTCAAAAGACAATTGTTGATGAAACAGCAGGGCGAAAATTGCCCGCACAGGATCAGGCATATTCCATCACGATCCGTAGCCTGATTAACAGGGACCGTCGACGCGAGGCTTTGGACAGGTTGAGGGAATGGGAGTTGAAGCATCCCATGGCGAAGTTCGACAGCGACTTCCTGCTGCTGCGCGGCCGGACGCTGATCGTATTCGGGCGCTGGAACGAGGCGCTGGCGGAGTTGGATTCGTTCAAGAAAATCGAACCGGACAGTCCGTATGTCATTGATACGGATTTTTACCGGGCTGTGGCCCTGGATGGTCTTGGGCGGAAGGATGAGGCGCGAAAAATTTGGAGCGAAATCGCAACAAAATATCCGAAACACGAGTTGGCTTCCCAAAGTAAAACCCTCGCTGCAAAACCATGAAATACCTGATTTATTTCATTGCATTGATTTTTGTAACGATTTCATCCAAAGCGGATTCTGGTAGAATTTATACAAAACAAGATATAAATAACGCAGGCGGAATCCAAGGGCAGGTTGACTTGGAATTGACCCATGCCCTCGCCGTTGACCATGAACGCGCCCATGTGTACCTCGCGCGGTTGGAGGAGGGCGGCAAAGCTTTCCATTTCGAACACCTTCCAGTGGGAAAATATGATCTCGTACTTGTCAGCAAGGGGGGAATTGTCTGCGAGGGGCTCGTGTTGGGTGAGGCTGCCGGTTCCCTGTCGCCCACTTCCATGAAAAACCTCCAGGCACGCATCGCTGTGGCGGATTCCTTTTTCAACCGGAGCGCGGTTCATCGAACCGGCATTGAGGGCGACAGGGTGCTGGCCTTCGTGGAACGCATCCGGGACAAGCTCACGCTCAAGCAATCCGGTGAAAAGCTCGAGTCGGACCTCCGTCGCCTCGAAATCATCGAGCTCGACCGTGCAACGGACGACTGGCAGATGGTCACCAGCCGTCATATTTACCGCGAGAATGAGGCCCTGCAAAGCGGCTTGCCATTTTTCAAGCATGTCTTTGTTTCCGGGCTTGGAAATATCCGTGTTGTGGATAGCGTGAAAGACCTCGGCCCGATTTTACTGCCGAAAAATTAACCCCCCCGAACATCATGCCGCAAATCCGAGTCAAAATGGGCTTTCAAGAAGGCCGTGTCTTTCCGCTGGAGGACAAAAAGATGGTGATCGGGCGCGACCCGAAGAGCGACATCCTGCTCGATATCGAATCCCCTGCCTCGCGGCATCATGCGACCCTTTACAAAATTGCCGACCAGTGGCGCATCCAGGACCAGGGCAGCCTCAACGGCACATTGCTGAATGGCAACCGGGTTGAGGACACAGGGTTGAAAGACGGCGACAAAATCGTGATCGGCACCGCGATTTTCATCTTTGAAGATACTGCCTCCCCGGCTTCACCAGCCGCACCCTCAAATCAGCGGGCTGAGGAAAATCTATTCGCATCCAGCGAGGACCAGTCACGCATCCAGGCAACGGTGAAGGAAATGAGCGTGAAGACCCGCCTCATCGAAGCCGAGATTTCCAAGGCGATCATCGGGCAGAAGGAGATCATCGTGGAACTGCTCACGGCGATCATTTCAAACGGCCACGTATTGATGATCGGCATGCCCGGCCTCGCCAAGACAATGATGATCCGCACGGTGTCGCAGGTGCTCGATCTGCAGTTCCGCCGTATCCAGTTCACGCCCGACCTCATGCCGTCCGACATCACCGGCACGGACATCCTTGAGGTGGACGAGGCCAGCGGGCACAAGGAATACCGGTTCATCAAGGGGCCGATTTTTACGAACATCCTGCTGGCGGATGAAATCAACCGCACCCCGCCAAAGACGCAGGCTGCGCTGCTCGAGGCGATGCAGGAGCACAGTGTCACTGCGGCCGGGCAGACCTACCCGCTCGATCTGCCATTTTTCGTGCTCGCAACGCAGAATCCGCTGGAACAGGAGGGCACCTACCCGCTGCCGGAGGCGCAACTCGACCGTTTCATGTTCAGCATTTACATCGATTACCCGAGCGAGGCGGACGAGGAGACCATTGCAAAGGTGACCACCACCCAGCGCGATGTGGAGTTGAAAAAAATCCTCAATGGCGGGGAGATTCTGGAATTGCAACAGGCCGTGCGCGACCTGCCGATCTCAAATCACGTGGTGAAATATGCGACCCGCCTCGTGCGCGCCACGCGTCCCGCCGATGTCCGTGCGCCGGAGTTCATCAAGAAATGGGTGCATTGCGGCGCCGGTCCCCGGGCGACACAATACCTCGTCATCGCCGCCAAGGCGCGCGCCGTAATTGCGGGGCGTCTGCTTGTCACCTGCGACGATGTGCGCGCTGCCGCACGGCCTGTGTTGCGCCATCGCATGTTCACGAACTTCACCGCGGATTCCGAAGGCGTGGACACGGACAAGATTGTATTGAAACTCCTGGCAGAGATTCCGGAACCGGATGAAAAGGACTATTGAACAATTAATAAAACAGTATTTTAAAATATCGCCATGTTGAAGATCACGCCAAACAGCAAGCTCGTCATGATCGGGGATTCCATTACGGACGCAGGCAGGGCAAAGCCTGTGGGTGAGGGACTTTTTGAGGCGTATGGAAAAGGCTACGTGAATCTGGTGGAGGCACTACTCACGGTCACGTATCCCAAGGACCGTATTCGTGTGGCCAACGTGGGGACCTCCGGCAACACGGTGCGCGATCTGAAGAACCGCTGGCAGCAGGATGTAATCGATCTTAAACCCGACTGGCTTTCGATCATGATCGGAATCAACGACGTGTGGCGGCAATTCGATTCACCGCGACAGGTCGAAGGACACGTATATCTGGAGGAATACGCCACTACACTTGAGGAACTCGTGCAGCGCACATTCCCGTCGCTCAAGGGGCTGGTGATGATGACGCCGTATATGATCGAGCCGAACAAATCCGACGCGATGCGCGCCCAGATGGATCGGTACGGAGCAGTGGTAAAGGATATCGCCAGCCGGTACAACGCGATCTTCGTGGATACGCAGGCCGCATTCGATGCCGTGACGTCACACCTGCACCCGATGGCGCTTGCGTGGGATCGCGTCCACCCCGGCACGCCGGGACACATGGTGATCGCCCGCGCGTTCCTGAACGCGGTCGGTTACGAGTGGTGAGAGGTGATCAGCGCTTCTGCCGTTTCCACGGAGTGCGATCTTTCTGCGTCCGCTTTTTTTCCTCGCGCTTTTCACGGGCGCGCATGCGCAGGATGATTGGCATCCCTGTGTAAGGGGTTTTTTCGCGGATGCGCGAATCAATGAAACGCCGGTAGCTCTGGTCGAGCAGCTTGTCGTCATTCACGAAAAGCACGATCTCCGGAATCGGGATAATGTCGGTGGCGTCGCGGTCCGGTTGCGTTGCGAAGAGAATTTTCAAGCGCTTGCTGCCGTGCAGGGCAGGGGGATGCTCGCTGACGATGCTTTGGAAAAGGCGGTTGAGGACGCCGGTGCCGATGCGTGCGTGGGATTCGACGCGGACGCGCTCGATCGTCTTGAAGAGGCGCGTGAGTTCCGCGCCGGTCTTTGCGGAGACGAGCATCATCGGGGCGTAGTCGAGGAAGAAGAGCTCCGAGCGGATTCCATCGAGCACGGATTTCAGGGCCGCTTTGTCCTCGGTCTGTTCGCGGATAAGATCCCATTTGTTGATGGCGACGATACAGGGTCTTTTCGCCTCCTGAATCAGCCCCGCTATTTTTTTGTCCTGGGAAGTGACGCCCATCGTGGCATCGATCACGAGGCAGCAGAGATCCGAGCGTTTGATGCTCGATTCACTGCGCATGATGCTGAACACCTCCACGGAATTATCCACCTTGCCACGCGGCCGGATGCCCGCCGTGTCGATAAGGATATAGTGATTTCCATGGCGCTCGTAGGGAATGTCGATCGCATCCCGCGTCGTGCCGCTGATCGGGCTGACGAGTGTGCGGTCATCCTTTAAAATGGCATTCGTGAGTGAGGATTTGCCCACATTCGGGCGACCAACGATCGCAATTTTCACCGGGTGCAGGGCGGTGGTGGAAGGAGCCTCGCCAGCCGGCGGCAGTTTTTTCTCGATCTCGGAAACCAGGTCGCCGATGCCGCGGCTGTGCTCCGCGCTGATCGCCAGGAGCGGGCTGAAACCAAGGCGCGAAAATTCCACGGCCGCGTTGCTGTGCTTGTCGTGGTCGATTTTATTGACCACGAGGATGAGCGGCTTGTCGATGCGGCGGAGGCGTTTTGCAAGTTCCTGGTCCACGGATGTGATCCCGTCCTGCCCATCCACTACGAAGAGGAGGACGTCGCTGGCGGTGAGCGCAATCTCCACCTCGGCGTGAACCTGGTCGGTAAAGCTGGCGTCGACATCGCCGCCGATGCCGCCGGTATCGATGATCTCAAACGGCGCGGCACCCAGCTTGCAGACAGAACTGATTCGGTCGCGCGTCACGCCCGGCATGTCGTGCACGATCGAGATTTTTTTCTGTGCAAGCCTGTTGAAGAGCGCGGACTTGCCTACATTCGGCCTGCCGACGATTGCTACGGTCCTACGGTTTGGCATCGCCATGTCCTCCTGCCTGGATTTGAAGAATGCCCTTCATCACGTAGCCAATGCCCGAAATAAGGGTGAAAAATCCCGCAAGCCAGACCGGAATGTCGAGAAATTCGATCTGAACATCAGATCCGAAAAATTGTATATGGGTTTCAAAGAAGTGAAGCTGAAGCAGGATGCAGGCAATTGCAACCATTTGCAGTGCCGTCGCCGTCTTTCCCATCCAGCTTGGCTTTACAACAAAGTTGCCGACGAGGTAGTGCAGGATCGCCGCGCCGGCGAGAATCACCACGTCGCGCGTGATGACCAGCACAGGAAACCACACAGGAAACTCGTAGGTCCAGTTGCTGAAACTCAGTGTGATGATCGCCGTAAGCAGCAGACCCTTGTCCGCGATGGGATCGAGGATCACACCGAGCCGGCTTTTTTGGTTGTACTTGCGCGCGACATATCCATCGATGCCGTCGCTCGCGGCTGCGGTGAGAAAAATAAAAATCGCCAGGAAGCGCTGCCAGTCGTGAGGATGCCCCCTCTGGACGCTCTTTCCATAATACACCGCCATCATCACGAACAGCGGGATCATGAGGATGCGCGCGATGGTGATCTTGTTGGCGGTTGTCATGGGCGTGAGTAATTAAAATTGCATTCGCTGGAAATTGCAAATGCCAACCCGTCCGACAAGACGGGACGGATCAAAACCATCCGCTTACCGGACCTGGCGGGACGAATCGCGATAGGGCCGGTTTGTCTCGTAGGATTGCAACTGGCTCTTCAGCGCATTACTTAGAGCCGTAATGGATTGGGTGTCCGACAGTTTCAGAGCCTGGTTGGCGGCTGCTTTCGCCTCGGTAAAGCGTCCCGTTTCGGCGTAAGCCGCCGCGAGTGTTGAAAGAACCCATGGGCTTCGTCCATTCGCGAGGTTGTTCAACTGCCTTGCCAGTGCCAGCGCTCTCACTCCATTGCGAATCGATGCGTCGGGGCATGTGGCCAGCACCCACGCGAGATTGTTCATTGCCTTTGCGTTGCCGGGTTCCAGTTCGATTGCTTTCTGGAAATGCGAAATCGCCTCAGCCGGGTGGCCATTGCGCAACAGGCAGACTCCGAGGCTGTAGTGGGCCTCTGCGTAGTCGGGTTTGAGGTCCAGCGCCTTTTGGGATTCAGCCATGGCTTCATCCAGCCTGCCGGCCTGTATCAGCGCAATGCTCAGCTGGCTGTGGTTTTCGGGATCGCCAGGTTTGCTTTGTACGGCTCTCTGCAAATGGCTTATGGCTTCATTTACACGTCCCAGCTTGAACAGGACCTGCGCGAGATTTACATGCGCCTCGGGATACAGGGGATTGATCTTGAGGGCCGCTTCATACTCTGCGATGGCCTCCTTTACCTTCTTTTGCTTCAGCAGGGCATTACCGAGGTTGTTGTGGGCTTCCGTGTCCCTGGGTTTCAAGGCCAGCGCCTTTTGAAAACAGTTGGTCGCTTCCACAAGGCGGCCTTTTTGAAGATAGGCGACGCCAAGATTGTCCTGGGCTTTTGCATTTTCCGGCAGGAATTGAATCGATTTCCGGTAGTGCTCGATGGCCGCATCCAGATGTCCCTGCTTGATCTCAATATTGCCGAGGTTGGTGTGCGCCATCCAGCAACCGGGATTCCGCTCGAGGATGGTCGTATAGAGAGTTGTTTGATCGGTGTACATCCGGCATTGCCTCCATGTCACTACAGCCAGCGTCGCCAGCAGAAATACGCCGAGAACATTGGCGGCAAGCAGGGGTATGCCTTTCAGCCGGGCGTGCAGCAGCGCTGCGCCGGCACAAAACAGCGTGATAACGCCCACCCCGGGCAAATATTGAAAATGGTCGGCAACGAAGGAAAACGTGAAGAAATAAACATTGAAAAACCCAATGAGCGGGAAGATCAGCGCCGTGAAAAACAGGAACGCCGCCAGCGGCCCGCGCACCCCGGCCCGCCGCCACGCAAAAAATGTCGCTGCGAAAAGCAGGAGCACGCCGATCGGAAAGAGAAATTGCCACCCCTGTGATGTGGTGATGGTCCATCGCGGATTGATGAACATGAGGTCTGCGGGCCAGAAGAGTTTACCCAGGTAGAAACAGAAGGCGCGTCCGGCAATAAGGCAGCGTTCGGAAATCAAGAAGTTGAACGCCTTGCCCTCCGCGCCGCTGAATCTTTGTTCCATCCATCCCGTGAGTATACCGGAAGCCGCTCCCAGGATCAGAAACGGAACCAGCGGGCGGATATCCCGTTTCCAGGTAAGTTTTCCCTGTTTCCACCAGAACACGATCAACAGCGCTGCCGGCAGGGTGGCGACGATTGTCTTGGCAAACAAACCGAGGACGAATAACGCGATGACAATGGCGTAATCGCGTCTGCTTCTCGTACGGTCAAACTGCAAATAAGCCAGTGCCGATGCGAAAAACAGGAAACCGGACAACGTGTTCTTGAGCTCGGCCATCCATGCCACAGACTCCACTTCCACGGGATGCAGCGCGAATACCGCCGCGGCCAGCCATGCTCCCGGTACCTCCAGCCTGCGCAGGATGCGCAGCAACAGCAGGGCGGATCCCACGTGAAGCAGTATATTGAGAATATGGAGGCCCAGGGTGTCGTTCCCCCAGAGTTTGCCTGCCGCCCAGAAAAAGCTGTCCACCAGGGGGTGATATTGCTGCGTCGTCCTCGGCTGGAACCAGATGCTGGCGAGGCCACCCACGGTAAGCATTTCCGGCCGGGTGATGTGTTTGTCATCATCCCAGACCGGTTTTCCATGCCAGGCGGGCGCATAGGACAGGAGTGTGACAGCGACCAGAATCAGGCCGAAAAGCCAGTTGCGTTTTTGGATGTATCGCGCAATGTCCGCGCACCATCGCAGTGTCATGTCAACGGCATGTGGGATACTTCCGGTTGGGGCCGGGGTTTTATTTGGAGGCAATTCTTCCGAATGCCCGCTGGCGTGAAACAACCGCTCGGACATATGTAATTAGAATGCAGGTCTGCTGGCGAAGGCGGCCGTGGTCGCGCCATTGCCTGTGAAGTGGCCGGTGTTAACGCCACCCGTGCCGCCGGAACCCTGGTAAAGCGCGTTGTTGGTGTAAACGGTCGCGGGGCCGCCGGTGACATTCACGTTCACGTTCTGCTCGATCTTCACCGTGTTGCCCGCAATCGATTTCACGCTGTTGCCGCTCAAGAAGGTATTGGCCACAAAATCGACAGTGCCGTTGCTTCCCACCGCATACAATTTGATGGCGGTATCGGCGTTGATCATGCTGTTGCCGACCGTGATCGTGCCATTCGGGCTGAGCGTCTGCGCCTTGATGACGTTGCCTGCGAGCGAAGCGCCGTCGAAGCTCACGTTGCCGGTGGCGGTGCCGGTGTTTAAAATATTAACCGTTCCGGCATCTGCGCGGACCTTGCCTTTTACAACGATGTCACCACCCTTGTCTGCGACGAATGTAATCGTGCCTCCCGGCCCGGGTGCGGCCTGGTTGAGGAGCGAGTTGATCTGGCCGGAGCTGTCGATATTGATCGCAACCCCCGTGGCCGCGTGGCTGGTGATGTTGACATTGCCGCCCTTGGCGCTTACGCGGTTCTTGACCAGGTCGCTCGAGGAAACCTCCACGGTTGAATTCACGTACACCTGGTCTTGCGCCGTGAGGTTCACCGTGCCGCCATTGCCGCCGGGGAACGTGGTATTGGAATTGATACCGCTCGTTGCATAAACATTGTCATACAAATAAATGCCCGCCGCGGATGTCAGGTTCACGGTGCCGCCATTGCCGCCGGCTTTGCCGCTGCCGGGATGCGCGTCCGCGCCATTGGCATTGATCACGCCGTCCACGTTGATGTCGCCCTGGCCCTCACCGTTGGTCGGCGAGGTGGTCGTGGCCGTGAGCGTGCCGCCGCTTCCCTGTGTTCCCATCGCGCCGGTGAGCGCCACCGAGGTACCGCTCGAGATCTCATTGTTTTGCACCAAGGCAAAGCCGACGTTGCCGCCCGAGAACTCGATGCCATCGGCGCCCGTGATCGTGAGGTTCGTGGCGTTGCCGGATGCGTCCGTGACAGTCTGCACATTCCGGAGTGTGACGAACTCCGCCGTGATGGAATGGTTCTGCGAATTAACCATGCCGGAAAGGGAGAGGCTCGCCGTGGTCAGCGTCAGATCGCCGCCCAGTTGCAACGGTCCCGCGGACAGGCTGAGAGAGGCGGCGCCGCCCGACGTGGTATCGAGGTTCACGGGAACTGTCCCGAAGAAAAGTGTCGTGCCAGACTGTGTTACTGTCGCTGCATTGCCCTGGCTCAGCGACACATCGGGAGAAGTGATTGCCCCGGTGCCCGATATGCCTGCCGTGGCGAATGCGAAGACATATGAAGTCGTGGTGATCGGCGCGTTGAAGATCAGATTTCCACCGATGGCCTCGGCAGAAAATCCAATGGCATTCACCGGCTGCGCAACGGTGGTGTCTCCGTTGAACGAAGTTAACGTCACGTAATTCGCAGTGATCGCCCCGTTGATAAGCAGATTGCCATTGGAAGCTGTCAGATCCAGGTCGATGGCATCGTTGAATGCACTGGCGAGGGTGAGCGAGGATCCCGTGGCCGTGACGGAAGTAACGCTGGCCATGTCGATCGGGACGGGCGTTGTTCCGCCGGTCGGCGTGAAAATAAGCGTGCCCGAGCTGACGCTGAGTTGCGCCGCTGTGTTCAGGCTCAAGGTGACATCCGTTGCGCCGAAGATCACGCCCGCCGTGTTGGTTGTGCGGATGTCGGTGCCCCCGGAAAGGTTCAGGGAGCCGTTGATGTCGATCTCATTGTTGATGACAATTTCGCCGGCGCCTCCCGAGGTGAGTGTCAGGCCGCCGGAGATCGAGAGGATGGGCTCGGAACTGGCGTCTTCGATGGTGATATTGCCGCCGGCGTCGAAATTGGCGCTGCCCCCGATGTTCAGGTCATGCCCGATGTTGATGTTGCCGGAGGCGGTGAGGTTTGCGTCGTTGATGGTGGTCAAAGACCCGCCTGCGGTGCCGTTCAGGATGATGTCGCCGCCGTTTGCAGTGAAGTTCGCGTTTCCACCGATGTCCACATCATGCTCCACGTCGATTTTTCCGGAGGCGACCAGGGTCGCATCCCCATTGGTGGTGGAGAAGACCGTGTTCAGGGTGATGTCGCCATTGTCCGCAGTGAGGTTCACGGAGCCGTTCACAGTGGGGAAGCCATTGTTCACCGTGATGGAGTTCGCCTCCATCGAGAAATATGTGAGGGAGCCGATCCCGACATAAAGCTGGGCAGGCAGCGAGGGATTCCCCTCGAGCAGCGCGCTGTTGTTGTAATAGATGCCGCCGCTACTGTCGCCTGCCAGCGTTGCGTTCACGCCCACTTTCAGGGCCACCCCGGTGGCATTGGAGATGAAGGCCTGCGACGGGGTCGGGCCACCATTGATATCAGTCGCCGAAGTGAGGCCCAGCGAAAGCCCCGAGATCGAACTGATATCGGTTACAGTCAGGGAATTTCCCGCGATAGTGAATTTCGACGAACTGCCTGACATCTGGAAACCCAGGATATGGGGGCCTCCGGAAAGTCCCGAGGTCATATTTGTGAGAATCAACAGACCGGACCCGCCGTCTTGCAGTGAAAAGTCGTTGCTGTTGACCCTCAGTGAAACATTGCCGGCCGTGACGGTATGCCCCGTGCCCGAGAGAAGCGCGCCACCCACCGTTATATTAAACTCACCCACGGTGATATTACCGGTGATCGTGAGGTCGCCGATGCTGATGGCTTTGAGGGTGATGGACGATGACGGATTGACCGTGCCGATTTCGATAGTCGCCCCGCTGAGATCCAGTTCGGAAAGACCACCGTTTGGATTAACGTTCACCTGGTTCAATACCAGGTTGGTATTGATATCAGTGCCGAGGGCCAGATCGCCGCGTGATTTGACCGTGATGGTATCCGCGTCGATCGCTCCTGTGGTGCCAGAACCGAAAAAATCCTGGCCGCTGATGGGACCGCCACCACCAGTGGTATCCGCCGTAAAGGAACTGGCCGAACCTTCGCCTCCACCGATGAATCCGTCGATCTGGATCACATTGTTTGCAGTAAGGCTGATGTTGCCTGCCCCGATCGTCGCCGAGCCGGTGACGGTGATATTATTCCCGGCAGTGACATTCACATTGTTGGGGGCAAAGAGACTGTTGCTGATTGTCGTATCGTTCGTCGAATCGATTTCGATGGCGTCACGCGCATCGAAGCTTGTGCAGCCGCTCGCGCTCAGCGTGCTCACGTTGTGGCCGCTGAGTGTGATGTTGTCAGCGCTGATAAAGCCGTCTGCCGTGATGTCGTTGCCGGTGTAAATCTGTACGTTGTAGTCCGACGAAAGATTCAGGTTGTTGTCGGAGGTGAAGTTGTGTTCCGCGCTGACGAAGAGATCGTAAACCAACATGTCGCCGGAAAGCGTGACATCGCCCGGCAGGGTCGAACCGTTTGAGTGGGCGTAAAGCTGCAGGGCGACAGTAGCGCCTTCGGAGAGGGGCGGGGCTCCTGTGAACCCACCCGGGATGTTGATCGCATTGGCGGTCAGGGAGAGATTGTAGAGGTCGTTGACGTTGAACTGCACGCCATTGACCGTATCTATGTTGCCTTCCCCGGTTATTTCATTGAGCGTTACTGTGCCGCCTGCGCTTATGTTGATGCTCTGGGCGTCGATAAAGCCACTCCCGCCAAATGCTCCCTGTGTGCTGGCGGTGAAACGGCCGCCGGGCAGGTTTACAAATCCATCGAGCGTGATGTTGTTCGCCGCTCCGATGTTGTAAAACTCCAGGCCGCCGGTCAGCCCCTGGATGGTCATGTTGGAGTTCATGTTGATGCTTCCGCCCGATGACGCGAAGAGGAGATTGTGCAACTGCCCCTGAAAATCGAGCATCGTGGAGGAGGCGGAAGCGATGTTGATCGCCCCCTCGGATATAAACGCGATGTCGGTTGCGCCGTTCTCATTGTAAGAGATCGCCGGCATTCCATTGAGCAGCAGGTTTGCAAACTTGTATGCCGCAACCCCGTAGTTCGGGAACAGATGGCCACTGGCATCGACGAACGCGAAATCAAAATCGCTGTTGCTCACGCCCGACGCCGCGCCGAAGAGGTAGTCCGCGGGCGGGCCGTCCAGGATGCTGCCGCGGTAGATGCGCCCGTAGGAGGTCACGCCACCGGTTTTGATCGTCGGATCGGTGTTGATCACCGAGCCGCCCCCGATGACGTATGGATTGCCGGGAATCACCTGGAGTGCGCCATACTTGCCGGGGGGCAAAGCAGGGTTGCCACCGCCGGCGGGAGGGGGGGGAGGATTGCCGGAATCCGGCGGCCCCGGGGGATCCTGTTGCTGGATGATGACCACATCCGTGCCTGCCCCGATGATCGCGAGATTCGTCGGGATGTAATCAGCCGGCCCCTGGCCGTCCTTCGCCGCGTCAATGGGCCCATGGTTCAGGTCCGTGCCCCAGCTTCCCGTGATCAGCTTGGAGGTTTGCTCGAGAATCCGGAGATTCACGTAAACCGGGTCGGGGATCTCCTTCGAGCCGTTGCGCAGGATGACCTCCTGCCCTGCCTCAATGCAGACCTTGTGGCGCATCTTGAATAATTTCGACTTTTCGTCCTTCTTCGACCTCGGCCAGAGGCAGAGTTCCCCTTCGAGGACGATCGCCTTCGTGTAATCCTTCCCGGCTTCGATCATGATGGTCGTGCCCGTGACCGCCGCTGTCACCGCTGCCGTTTCAATCTTCGCGCCACCGATGCCTTTGGGAACCTGCAACAGCATGACACCGCTGCCCAGGGACATGTTGCGGGTGCCCTCGGAGAAACTGAAATGCGTGTTTGCACCGAGACGGGTGATGGTGTGGTCGTTGAAAAGAAGCTCCGTGCGGGAATCAATGCCCGTCTTCACGCTTTGCTCACCTTGCAGGGTTTCCTGCATTACCGCGGGGCGGGCGCCCTTTGCGGGATCGACGGTCTTGACGTCCTTCACGATCTTGGTGATCTGCGCCTGGTGTAACGTTGTGTCCGCGAGCGCAAGGGCTGGAAGGCCCAGTGCGGAGATTGCAGTGAGCAGGTATTTTGTGTGCTTCATGGCGACTAGAATTTGAGTTGAAGTGCGATACCGCCACCCGTGGTGAACAAATCGTAGTTGAACACGGAGTGGTTGGATATGTCTGATGCATAAGACGCCGAGGCAGTGAGCCTGGCGTAGTCGTTGAAGATGTAGGCGAGCGAGACGACCACCGTCTGGTTCAGGTCCGTCCTGCCCACTTCGTAGGTGAACGCGGCGATGCGGTAGTAAATATCGCCGGAGAATTTGCGGGTGAAATTATAGTGCACGCCGCTGAAGAAGCCATGTTCGTTGCGCTGGGACGAAGTCGGCGTGGACCAGCCGAATATGCTGGAATAGCCGAGATAGGCGTAATTGCCCTGGTTGCTCTGGTTGTTGAAATAGAAGCTCTTCTGCGCACCGACGGTGATCGTGTGGTTGCGGAAGAAATCACTGCTGATGTCGCCCGAGGTAAAGCGCTCGAAATTGTAACGGCTGAAAAGATTGATGTCCCAGAGTTTCTTCCAGTCATAGGTGAGGCCCACGCCGGCATTGAAATCCTCGAAATCAACCTCGCGGTACTGGCTGTAGCGGAAAAACCCCTGGCGGACTGTGGTCTCGAGGCTCAATTCATCCGTGATCTTGCGCTGGTAGGTGAACCCCACATCGGCAAAGAAATAGGAATCGCTCTGCCTGTTGTTCCTGGAGAGAAACACATTATTTGTATAGAACTCGGCGGCGTCGGCAAAGAAACGGAACGGCTGCTCGGCTTCCTTCCGCTTCAGGATCACCTGGATGCCCAGATCGAGATCGCCGGAAGTCGTGACGGGGAGTTGGCTGACATTAACCCCAAGCGGCAGCGATTGCTGCTGCATTTGCGGCTGGATATTGGTGGTTTGCTGCCGGGCAAGATCGATCGCTGCGGGATTTTGAGCCTGAGACGAAAAGCTGAAGCCCGCAACACAGAAAATCCCCCCTATAAATGCAAGATAAGCGCCTCTGTTTTTTTGCACCCGGAGACAGTGAATTTCTCTTATAGCGATGTCAAGGCGAAACCCCCCTGTCTGTGATGACCGCGGCGGTTACGGATTTTCCACGCAAATGGCCACTGGACTGGTATCAAGCATGCAACCCCAGGGTAGCCGCTGCCGCCGCTGGATTTGTCGAAAATTGGAATCCTGAGAGTGGCGTATCTTCCTGGGAGGGAACGCCTTTCTCCAGCGCGAGGAACTTGAAGCCCAGTCCCATAAAATTCGGATGCATCAGTGTCTGGAATGCCCGCAAAGCCTTTTGCCTTTCCATATCCGGGGCAACGACCGCGTCGGGGAACTCGTTTTTGCCCAAGCCCACCATGAAATGATGCTGGTCTGCAAAGCCTGCCAGCCGCAGTCCGGACGCCACGGCACATTCCGCCAGTGATGTGAAATCGACATGTGCGGTGATGTCTGCGCCGCCGGTGTTTTGCAGCGGGTCGAAACTCCGCTTGTGTTGCGAGTAACAGGCCAGCGTGCCCGATGCCCGGTCGCTGCTGTAATAGACATCGCGCGGCCAGCCGTAGTCGGCAATGAGCGCATAACCCTTGTCCATGCGCGGGGCCAGGGATTCGATCCAGTCCAGCGCGTCGAGATTGATTTCCGTGGTGTAATTGTCGATGCCGGGAAGGGAGAGTTTTTGCACATGTGACGAAAGCCTGGCGGTCGACAACGGTCTTTCGACAAAAAGGAAAGCATTGCCATTCCAATCAACATGGCGCTCTTTCCATTCCCCCTCGTGGAATTTCACGAGATGCACGGGCATGGCATCCACCAGTTCGTTTGAAAAATGCACGCCTTGGAATGGTTCAATATCTGCAAGAGTGGAATGCCATTCCGGCCGCGAAAACGCGGCGAGCGCCTTTTGCTGCCGTGCGCGAAGAACAGGGAAAGGCTCCACGATGGCGTAGTGGATGGCTTCAAAAAACTCACGCGAATCCAATCGCGCCGCATTCAACACATCCCGGGCAAAATCCCCGCTGTTCGCTCCCTGCTCTACGATTGTGAATCGCGCGGGCCGTCCCATGCGTTCCCACATTTCCCGGAATTGCGCAGCAAGCAGTTTCCCGAAAAGCGGCCCCACGCTGACGTTGGTAAAATAGTCCCCGTGCCGCCCGATAGCGGCTTTGCCCGCGGCATAGTATCCATGGGCGGGATGATAAAGCGCCTGCTCCATGAACCAGCGGAACGTCACCGGCCCACCGGCCAGGATATGGCCTGAAATAAACTCAATAAGCGCTGGATCGCCGTTGCTCACAGGCAGGTTCTACATTGCCCGGTGCATTCTGTGAAGACCGGCTGGAGGGCTTTCAGGCTTATCGCTCGACCCGGGCGCTGCCGCCGCCCATCAGTTTTTCCACTTCCTTGATGCTTGCCATCGAGGTGTCGCCGGGAGTGGTCATCGCCAGGGCGCCGTGTGCCGCGCCATAGTTGACTGCTTTCGCCGGGTCGCCCGTGGACATGAGGCCGTAGATGAGGCCCGATGCAAAACTGTCGCCGCCCCCCACGCGGTCCATGATCTCGAGATTCGGGCGGTGGATCGCCTCGTGGAATGCGCCTTCTGCCCAGCAGATCGCGCCCCAGTCGTTCACCGTGGCGGTTTTCACCGTGCGCAGGGTGGTGGCGGCAACCTTGAAATTTGGAAATTCCGCCACGGCCTTGCTGATCATTTTTTTGAAATTGTCGATTTCGAGCTTGGAAAGATTTTCATCGGCTCCCTCGACTTCAAATCCGAGGCAAGCGGTGAAATCCTCCTCGTTGCCGATCATCACATCCACGTTCTTGGCGATGTGGCGGTTTACCTCGCGCGCCTTGTCGTGGCCGCCGATCCCCTTCCAGAGCGAAGGCCGGTAATTCAGGTCATAGGAAACGATCGTGCCATGTTTCTTGGCGGCGGTTGTTGCTTCAATGACGAGTTCGGCGGTAGTCGCCGAGAGGGCCGCGAAAATGCCACCGGTATGCAGCCAGCGCACGCCGAGCTTTCCGAAAATATGGTCCCAGTCCACGTCGCCGGGTTTCAGTTGCGAGGCGGCGGTGTTGCCGCGGTCCGAAACGCCGAGCGCGCCCCGGATGCCGAATCCGCGTTCCGTGAAATTCAGCCCGTTGCGCACATTGCGCCCGATGCCGTCGTACGGAACCCACTTGATGAACGACGTATCCACGCCCCCCTGCAGGATGAAATCCTCAATGAGCCGCCCGATGTCGTTGTCTGCAAAAGCAGTCACGAGCGCCGTCCTCATACCGAAGCACCTGCGCAGGCCCCGCGCCACATTGTATTCGCCGCCACCCTCCCACGCCTGGAATGCGCGCGAGTTGCGGATACGGCCCTCGCCGGGGTCGAGGCGAAGCATTACCTCGCCAAGGGAGATTAGGTCGTAAGCACAGGATTCAGGGGACTTGATGGTCAGGGTTTTCATGGAGATTGGCCGCAGTATAACCGCGAAGCAGCGCAGCTTGGAAAGCGCGAAATTTACCGGTGATCGTCAAGGCGCGACGACATCGGCCGGCTTACGGACAGGCTGGGGGACAAGCACCCATTTCATCCCTGCGGCTTTGGCGGCATCGATCCCGATCTGTGTGTCTTCAAATACCAGGCATTTCTCCGGCGCGACATTCAGGCGTCGTGCCGCCTCCAGGAACGGGTCGGGGGCCGGCTTGCCATTCTTGTAATCCCCGGCCCCTACCACGGCGTCGAATTTATCCGCGATTCCCAGCGCGTTCAGCGTCTGCAATACCACCCGCGTAAATCCGCCGGACGCGACAGCCATCGGGTGCGATCCGTGAAACTGGTTCACGAGCGCGACCACCGGTTCTATCGGAAGAATATCGGGGATCATTTTTAAATAAAGCTCCTCCTTCTTATGCGCGGTCTCCACCGGCGGGAGCGACGTGCCCCAGCGCTCGTTGAGAATCTCGATGATCTTTTCCGTGGGAATACCCCCCATTTCGTAAAAAAGCGCTTCCGGAAAATCGGCAGCATGCTCTTTCAGCACGCCCATCCACGCCTTGTAGTGCAGCGGCATCGTATCGGCCAGCGTGCCGTCGCAGTCGAAAATATAGGCCTCGAAATTTCCCTCGGGTAAAAGTAGCTCCATCCCGCCACCCTCTCATATTCCGATACTTTTTTGCAATAAACCAATGGACAATGCGTCAAACACTGGTAGAATTCGCGTCCCTTTCCGTAAATACCGGCGGTAGCGCGTCAATCCGTTGAAACTGGGCAATAAACCAAGTGGGGTTAAAATCCCCGGCCGCCGACACTTTAAAGCTCCAGCATCCTGATAAACCCGGGGCGCTGGAGCTTTTACCTTCCCGCCAGCTTTTCGATTTCCTTCCGCTTTGGCGAAGAAGTCTGCGCACCCATTTTGGTGACCGACAACGCGGCTGCCGCATTCGCAAATCGAACTGCTTCGAGCAGTGGTTTTCCCTCCGCGAGCGCCACGGCCAGTGCGCCATTGAAATTGTCGCCTGCCGCAGTGGTGTCCACGGGCTTCACCTTGAATCCCGGCACGTGTTTTGAAATACCCGTCATGGCGACATACACGCCGCGCGCGCCCAGCGTCATGATCACAATGCGGACGCCCCTCGCAAGCAACGCACCCGCCGCCTTCGCCGCTGATTCCTCATCCGTCACTTTGATGCCGGTGAGCAGTTCGGCTTCGGTTTCATTGGGAGTGAGGATGGTCACGCGCTTGAGGAGCGAATCCGGCAATGGGCATGCGGGGGCGGGATTCAGGATCACGGGTACCTTGTTTGCAACCGCCAGCGCGGCGGCGGCCTCGACGGTGGGCAGTGGTGTTTCCAGTTGCATCACCACCACATCGGCCTTCGCGATCACTGCGGCGGCCTTCTTCACATCGGCGGCAGAGAGTTTTGCATTGGCACCGCTCGCGACCGCAATGCTGTTTTCACCGTCGCCCGCCACGAAGATGAGCGCGACTCCGGAGGGATTTGTCCTGTCTTTTACGATGTGACTCACGTTGATCCCTTCCTTGATGAAACCAGCCACAGTCTCTTCGCCGAAAGCATCCTGCCCCACTCGCGCAATGAATGTCACCTCGCCGCCCGCGCGTTGCGCGGCCACGGCCTGGTTTGCGCCCTTGCCGCCGGCGGCTGTGTTGAACTTTCCACCGAGTATTGTTTCGCCGGGTTTTGGAATACGGGCGACTTTCACAACCATGTCGGTATTGGAACTGCCGATGACTACGATGGATTTTTTGCTCATGGGGATGTTGTCAATCAATGGAGCGGCAAGCCTAGTTTGCCGCTCGTCACAATCAATAAAATCCTGATTCTTTGCGATGAATTCAAAAAAAGTTCTTGCTGCCAAAGTGTACTAATATATTAATACACATATGGCGCTGGCATTCTCCATTTCCCCTGCGAGCGATGTGCCGATCTTCCGGCAGATCGTCCAGCAGATCCACCGCGCCGTGGCGCTGGGGCAGGTGCGGGTGGGCGAGCAGCTTCCCGCCGTGCGGACGCTGGCGGAGATGCTGGTGATCAATCCCAACACGGTTGCGCGGTCCTACCAGGAACTGATCCGCGACGGCGTCTTGGAAAGTCGTTCGGGGCGGGGCGTGTTCGTGACAGAAAAGCGGCAGGTGTTTTCCGGCGAGGAACGCCTGCGCCGGTTGCAGCACGCTGCGGAGCGGCTTTGCCACGAGGCGATGCTGCTCGACTCCGGTCTGCCGGAAATCCGGGAGATACTTGAGAAGAAGTGGAAGGAAATTCAACGCGAAACCCGCGGCGTGGAAACCAAGGAGGAAAAGAAAAAGAAATGAACCCGGCACCAGTCATTGAAATCGACCATCTCACAAAGTATTATGGCAAACGCGAGATCATCCGCGATCTCAGCCTGAAAGTGCCGCCGGGCTCGATCTACGGATTCCTGGGCCGGAATGGAATGGGCAAGACTACCACGATCCGCATCCTGCTTGGTCTGGAAGATCCCACGCGGGGCAGCAGCACGGTATTCGGCGAGGACTCGCGGAAGTTAAGCCCGGAGACGCGCGCGCGCATCGGCTATCTGCCCGAAGGCCATCACGTTTACGGATGGATGACAGTCAGGGAATGCGGTCGTTTCCAAGCCAGCTTTTTTCCGAAATGGAACCAGGACATTTTTGAAACGGTGATCACGCATTTCCGGCTCACGGACAAGATGAAGACAGGGCATCTGTCGCGGGGGCAGCGGGCGGGTTTGTGTCTCGCACTTACGCTGGCACCGGAGCCGGAACTGCTGGTGCTGGACGATCCCGCGCTGGGCCTCGACCCCGTGGCCCGGCGGAGCCTGCTGCAATCGATGCTCTACGTCACGCGTCGACCGGACCGCACCATCCTTTTCTCCTCCCACCTGCTCTCGGATGTCGAGCGCGTGGCGGACCGGATCGTGGTGCTGGATGGCGGCGTACTGCGGGCGGACTGCACCGTGGAGACGTTCCGGGAGCGGTTGCGGCATTACGTGTTGAAGTTTCGCGACACCCCTCCGCCCACGCCCGAGATGCCGGGGCTGCTCGAAAGTTTCCGCACCGACAACGAGATCGCGCTCACGGTCGCAAACCCGGACGCGGAAACCGAGGCGAGCCTTGCCGGCCTCCACCCCGAATCCGTCAACCCCGTGGAAATGACACTTGAGGACGCTTTTGTGAGCTATGTGGGTGAGCGGGGGGAGAAAAGCTTCTTCATCAAGGAGCAGACGCGTAAATGAAATCGCTGATCTGGAAGGAATGGAGGGAGAACCTCAAGTGGGCATTGCTGGCCATGGTCGCACTCGGCGCGGCGGAGATGTACGCCCTGTACCACACGCAATACCCGGGGCAACTGGATATCTATCACACCAGCGGGATCACCATTTGCAAAAAGGAGTTCCTCATGGTCACCACCTTCGGCAGCGCGGCGGTGGGGCTGTTGCTTGGCCTGCTCCAGATCCTGCCTGAATTACGAAAGGACCAGTGGGCGGCGCTGCTGCACCGGCCTGTGTCGCGGGGCGTGATCTTTGCCGGCAAGGTACTGGCCGGCCTGCTGCTCTATGCCCTCGCCACGGTGCCTCCTTTCCTGCTGAGCGTGTGGCTTGCTGCGAGTCCCGGCCATTTCGCGACGCCTTTTGTGCCGGACATGGTGTTGCCGGGTGCGGCGGATATCGGCACTGGGTGCGTGTATTATTTTGCGGCCATCGCCATGGCTTTGCAGCGTGACAAATGGGCCGGCCTGAAGGCGTTCCCCGTGCTGGCGGCCCTGCATCTTTCCTATTTCGTGACGTCGAACGACCTGTTTTACGTTGTTGTCGAGGCCGCGATTCTCATGGCCCTGGCGCTGCTCGTTGCGGGATGGGCCACGATGCTGCACCAGGAGAAACTCCATGCGCGGCCATGGGCGGGCAAGGCCGCGTTCCTGGCTGTGGTGTTCTATGGGGCGTGCGGCATGGGGGATGTCGCAAAGTCCATTTTTGAAGCGGTGGGGCCCGCCGTGCACTCCCGCAATTCCGAGTACTATGTCTCCGACAAAGGCGTCCCGCTGCGCGTCACGACCGAAGACAATGTCACGGTCTCGGTCACGGATCTGGACGGGAAACCGTTTTCCGACAGCCAGTACCAGCCGGGCCAGGTGCGTTCGCATCTGCTGTACATGAACAGCTTCAGTTCCTATATCGGGGATTCGCACGGCTGGCATCCGTGGAGATTCCAACCCAGGTACAGGGATTCGCGGGATTTCATCTGGTCGCTGAACGCTTACGACCACCCACGGTTCGAGCAATGGTTTTTTCTTGTGAATGAGAGGAGCTTTGTCTGCTACCTGGTTGCTGAAAACAAAGCCGTTGCGAAACTGGACGCGCGCGGTTTTCAGCCCGCATTGGCGGAGCCCATGCCGCTCCCGCCTGAATGTGATTGGAGTGAAATCGGCGACCATCTCATTTTTCCGGGTGGGAAGAGCGCCAGTTTCGTGTCGCTTCCGCTGCGCACCAGCACGGAACCCCCGTTGCCCGAACCGGGGCCCATTTTCGGTGTGAGCACGGCCTATTGCCAAAAGGGCAACGAGAGCATGGCGGTCTTTGGGATGGCTCTTTCGCGCGGGATGGCTGTTTACGACAGGAAAGGCGCACTGCTGACGACGCTCCCCTATCATCAGGATATGGACCGCTGGGGACAGTTGGAGATGGGGTTCATCGGGGCCGGGAACCTTGCGGAGCATTTTTATCTCATCTACCAACCCAGTGAATGGATCGACAAAAACACGCGATCCTCCATGCCCTCGTACCTTGAGGAAATGGACGTGCACGGGCAGGTGCTCCACACGTGGACGCTGCCTCCGCTGCCGCCGTATCACCAGAGCCGGAACTGGAAGGACTTCATCGCAAAGCGCATCCAAAGCCCCGCATTTTTCTTTGGAAACATGGGATACCAGAAGATTGGCGCGATACTCGGTTCGAAACGGCTCGGGAATGACCTGGCAAGGCAACTGGGACAGGACCGTCGGCAGACGCGGGAGATAAGCCTCTACGTGGCGTGCCTCTCGGTGGCGCTCGCGGGAATCACGTTCCTTTGGGCGCGGCGGGTGCATTTTTCGCAGTCGCGGGCGTGGGCCTGGACAGCGTTCGTGCTGCTCTTCAACATCGCGGGTTTTATTGCGTTTCGCCTGGCTTCCGACTGGCCCCGGCTTGTCGCGTGCCCCGGTTGCCGGAGCAAACGTCCCATTCATGAAAACGAATGTCCGGAATGCGGAACCGGCTGGCCCGCGCCGCCGGCAGAGGGCACTGAAATAATGGAACACAACGCACGGGCGGTACCGGCTGGAGCGGGCGTATGACTGCCGGAGGAGGGATTCGATGAGAATGATGATCTGGAAGGAACTGCGGGAGAATTTCAAATGGGCGGTCCTCGCCCTGGCCGGCCTTTTTCTGGCCGAGATGTATGTGCTCTCCTCGGAGAGCAAGGGGTTCAGCCCGTCCTACAGTGGTTTTACATTGTGCGGCCCGATGTTTCTCATGGCCACATCCTTCGGGTGCGCCTTGATCGGCTCGGCCCTTGGCACGGTGCAGGTGCTGCCGGAACTGCGCAGGGACCAATGGGCGGCACTGCTCCACAGGCCCGTTTCGCGGAGCGTGATCTTTTTTGGAAAAGTGATCGCGGGATTGCTGTTATACTTCCTCGCGACGGCGATCCCGTTCCTGACAAGCGTCTGGTATGTGGCGGTCCCGGGCCATTTTGCGGCGCCATTCGTGCCAGGCATGATGCAGCCGGGGCTGAGCGACCTGTTGCTCGGCGCGTATTTTTACTGCGCGGCAATCCTGCTGTGCCTGCACCGGGGCAGGTGGCTGGGTTCGCAGGGGATGATATTGCTGTCGATCCTGCCGGTGTTTCTCCTGCACACCAGGGGGCACTTTTTCATCACGCTTCCGGTATCGTTGATCCTTATCCTCGCCGCGTGGGCCGCCATGCTTGGCAACGGCCCCGTGGAAACCCGGCCGTGGGCGGGCCGGGCGGCGTATGTCTTGATCGTATTGGTGGGCGTCCTCACCGGGTTCCAGTTGCTGCTGGGGACCGGCAGGAAGATCGTGGCGGCGACGGGAAAAACCCAGTCCGCCACTTACAGCCGGTTTGAAGTCAGCGATGATGGTCGGATCTTCCGGATCACTTCGCCAGCGAATGGCGCCGGCCAGGTGATAACCGACATGGAGGGCAAGGTGGTCGATGACGAGCGTTTCACCGGGAACGACGGACGCCAGGAGTTTCAACAATTCAGCCCCTTGGGGTATGACGTCACGCGCGAAATCTTTTGGACGGACTATTATGCGAAGCATCGTTCCAGAAACACACAGGATTACATCCGCATTTTCGGGGATTTTTACCGGGGCCCGGAAAATTGGTATCACCTGACTGGCGGGAACTATTTTACCGGCTATGACAAGCTGAGTCGGCGGTGCGTGGGAATTTTTGACCAGGATGGCTTCAAGCCGCCTGGGGAGACGCCCAAGCCTTTTGCCATGCGGCTCAGGGCTGCCCCTTACTCCCGGGGTGAACCGACACTCTATGCATCGGGTTCGCGGATATATGTCCTGGACGTCGCCGGGCGGCGCATGACCCCGTTCTTTGATGCGCAAAGCGACACGATCTATACGATGTCTGTCGTCGCAAGGCGCGTCAGCAGCGAGAAGCCGGGGCTGGTGGGGGTGGCCTTGAAAAACGGAATCCGGATATTCGATGATGAAGGCAGGCCGTTGCTTTCGATTCCGTACCGTCACGATCCGGCACGGTGGGGGAATATCTCCGTGGCGGTGAACAAAGGATTCGACCGCATCTATCTGCAATACGAGCAGAGCTTTTCCACCACCGGGGCGCTCCCGGTATTCCTCGAGGAACTGGATCTCCAAGGGAATGTGATCCAGAGCCATGACATAGCCAACGTTTCCTTGCAAAAATTCAGCCCCTTGCTGGTCGATCGCATATCCCGGTATTGCATGCCGCTGGCCACTGTTCTGCCGGGCGGGGTTTACTTCCGGGCGGATCCGCCGGTGACATCGGACTTGGAAACGCTGTGGCTTCAATTGTCGCCCGCATACACCGCCATCGAGCTGGGAATCCTCTCCGCGCTGGCTCTTGTGCTTGCCGTCATCACATTCCTATGGGCGCGGAAGACCGGTTTCTCAGGCGGGAAGGCCCTGCGATGGGCGCTGTTTGTGTTTGCGAGCGGCCCCGCAGGGTTGGTGACGTTCCGCATCGCGGCCGGCTGGCCTGTGCTGGTGCGCTGCCCTTCGTGCGGGAAAAAACGTCTGGTCGGAAACGAGCGATGCCTGTGCTGCAACCAGCCATGGATCCTGCCGGAACTCAACGGTACGGAAATTCTTGATACGCCGGTGACTTCTCATCCGTGACCCTGGCAGCGCTGCGTACCCTTATTTTGCATGGGATGTTTGCAATGGGGATGGGGGCCGGCGTAAGCTGGGGGCATCAGCAAGATGAAATCCTACGACTGGACCAGCTCATTCCACGATCTCTACAACAAGGCATTGAAGCAATACCAGGGCGGCAATCGGGACGTGAAAAGTTACTTCACGGTGAAGGAATGCGAGTGGCTCGCTTCAATCGGCGCCCGCCCGATGGAGTTGTATGACTTTGCCGAGGACTATCCCGACATTGGCTTGGAGACGGCACTCCTCATCACCGCTGCGAGGCGTGACTATTTTCTGCATGTAATGAAAAGAAAAACTTCGGGAAAGTCCCTGACCGGAGGAGATTTTCCCCCGAAGGACGAGGAACTGGATGGCATCCGCTGGCTGCCGCGCATCATCCTGAAGGCCAGGGCGAAACTGCGCGGTGAGATGCCGGATTCCCTGATGTTCAACTGCGGTGGCGACCGGAATTTTCTCAAGAAATTTGACATCCATCCCGCCGATTTTCTCCGGATCGTCTGGGCGGCGGATGGCGACGACCAGCGTGTGGCCGACTTTGTGAAATCCCGGGATGCCAGTCATCTGGCAAACGCGTAATGCCGGAGATCCCTGTTCCCGCCGATGACACGGGACTCTACCTATGGCTGTTTGCCCTGCTGCTGTTCTCCTGCATCGGCTGGGGCGTGTGGCGTTATGGCAGGAAGCAATCCAGCGCTACCCATTTGCTCCTCGGCGCTGCACTCATGGGGTATTCCTATCTCGTCTCGAACACCATAGCCCTCTATGCGATCGGGACGGGGCTTACGATCCTGGCATTAGTATTAAGGGACTGATCGGCTACATTAGTGTAGTGTAATCCCAACTCCCCCCTTATGACACCACAGATCAGCATCCTCATCCCGGCATTCAACGAGGAGCAATTCATCGCCGAAGTGATCGGAAGGGTGCGCCAGAGTTTCGACACAATTTCCTACCCGTCCTACGAAATTATCGTATGCGACAACAATTCCACCGACGGCACCGGGGAGATCGCCCGCGCAAACGGAGCCACCGTCGTCGTGGAACCGCACAACCAGATCGCGCGCGCAAGAAACACAGCCGCAAAGAGCGCAAAGGGCAAGTGGCTCATATTTCTGGACGCTGATACTTTTTTGACTCCGGAAATTCTCGGGAAAACCATCCATGCCCTGGAGGGGGGCAAAATCTGCGCAGGCGGCTGCCAGTTGAAATTCGACCGTGAGGATATCGGTCTGTTCCCGGCATTGATGACCGGCATATGGAACCGTGTTTCGGGGTTTGTGAACCTTGCGGCCGGGTCATATCTGTTCTGTTATCGCGAGGCATGGGCCGACCTGGGCGGATTCGACGAGGAGGTTTATGCCGGCGAGGAGATCTTTTTTTCACAAAAGCTGAAGGCATGGGCGAAGGCCAGGGGGATGAAATTCAAGGTGCTCACCGGCGACCCGGTGGTGACCTCGGCGCGAAAGATGGACTGGTACGGCCAGCGCCAGCTCTTCGGGCACATGATGATGATGCTCCTTCCCGGCGCGATCAAGCAAAGGGACAAGTGCGAGCTATGGTACACGCGACCGGCGCAAAAGACCGGGACCGATTCCTCTTCAACTTAGCGTGGGTGAGCCATCGGGCCGGTTGATCAATCCTTCTCCAGAAGCGGATGGGGGACTGCCCTCATTCTTGGTTCATCAAGGCCGAAGTCGAATATTTTAACGATGTTTTTGCTGATTCCATCGCTCATCGGGATGGTGAGCGCGACATGGACTTTCTCTCCCTCGACATGGACCTTCCCGATACTGACGGAACTGAAAAGCTCCTTTGGGAGGGTCGATGTCTTCTCGCTTTCGCCCACCACCTGCCATTCCTCGATGATGATTTCTCCGCTGAAGAAAACGTGAAGCTCGCTCAAAATCTCGAGCCCGGTTTCCTTGAGTGTGCTCGTGAAAACCAGCGCCACAGCGACATCATCGTGCGTCGAGGGGAGCGTGATCTTCCTGGTCCACTTCTTTGTCCGCATCAGGTTCAGCAGGAATTTGGAAAGGGCCGGGCTCATTTCCCGCCCGTGAAGACTTTGTTTTAACAACTCCTCGTCCGGCTCGGAAAGAGCGATATGTTGTGTAACAGACTTTGAACTTGGTGATGGTGGCATGCGTTTTCCAGTTGCTGATCAAAGAATCTTTGTTCCGGGTAAGACTCTCCGTTCAAACCCGCGGAATGCAAGCAAAGGCATGTCGTTTGCCACGAAAAAGATATTAGCAGACACAAATTTTACAACATGCTGTCCGTGTTTGCCAGGCCTTCAAAATCCATGACAAGGAGGCACACGTCGTCTGCAAACTTGCCGTCCGCCGAGTAACGCTTGATGTCCGTGAGGATGGCTTCGGAGATTTCGGAGGAGGGTAGTTGTATGTGTTTGCGCACCACCTCGAGCAATTTGCCTTCGTCAAACAACCCGCCATCGCTTCCCTCCACCTCGAATAGCCCGTCAGTGAATAACAGCACCAGATCACCCGGCACGAGGCGCATGCCGTGCATCTCATATTTCTGTTCTTCGAAAACACCGAGTGCGGGGCCGGGTTTGCGTCCGTCCGTGGAAAGCGTCTCCACTTTTCCCTCGCTGCGCCGCACGAGCAATGGCCTGGGGTGTCCTGCAATGGCATACCGGATATCGCCACCGGACGCATCCACAAACATGTAAAACGCGGATACAAAGAGCGGTGTGCCTGTCCGCCGCAGGATCGAGAGCAGCGCGCGGTTGATTTGCGACAGGAACTCGCCGGGATCGCCGGCCACGCCTGTGAGTTCCTCCACGAAGGCGCGTTCCAGCGCCGTGACCAGTGCGGCACGCACGCCGTGCCCCATCACGTCGCTGATGAAGACGCCCGCCGTGGTGTCGGAGAGCGGCAGGATGTGGAAGAAATCCCCGCCCACCGCCCCGGTCGGCAGGTAGCTGCTATAGAAATGGAGGGCGTTCCTTGCTGTTTTTCGCAGCAAGCCGGAGAGTTGTTGTGGCAGGAAGGCCTGCTGCACCTCGCTGGCCATGCGGATGTCGTCCTCAAGCTGGTTGTTTTTGATGCGAATCTGCTCGTTGGAAACAGCAACCTGTTCCTCAGCGCGTTTGCGTTCTGTGATGTCCCTGCCGACTCCGACAAGGCCGATGATCTCGCCGGCCCGGTTGCGCAACGGTACCTTCGTGGTGGAAAGCCAGTATTTTTTACCCTCTTCGTCCGTTACTGATTCCTGGAAGTTCACGATCGGCGTTCCCGATTGCATCACACTTTCGTCGTCCTGGTGGAACTTCTCCGCGATCTTCTCAGGGAAAAAATCGAACACTGTTTTGCCGACCACCTCGTCCATGGTGGACACTCCGAGTCGCTTCGCATGCGCGATATTATCGAGCAGATAATGGCCTGAGATATCCTTCACATAGATCGAATCCGGCTGTGCATCGATGACCCTGCGCAACAGGTTCCGTTCCTCGGCCAGCGCCTTGTCGGCGTCGCTGCGCTTGATCGCATAGCGGATCGCGCGCACGAGCAGGTGGCAATCGATGCGGCCCTTCACCAGGTAATCCTGCGCGCCCCTTTCCACCATCTGAATGGCCAGTTCCTCGTCATCGAGCCCGCTGAGCACGATCACGGGCATCTGCGGCCTGCGCGTGTGGATTTTCATGAAGGTCTCGATCCCGCGGCTGTCGGGCAGCGAGAGGTCGCTCAGCACCAGGTCGATGCCGCCCGCGCCGAGCCGCTCAAGGGCTTTTGCCATGCAATCCGCGACTTCGATCTCGAAATGCGTCTCTGACTCGCCCAGCAATTCTTTCAGCAAAAATGCGTCATTCTCATCATCCTCGATCAACAGGAGATGGATCGCGGGCGGCTTGCCATTATTCAAGGGTTTATCCATGTTGAAGACAGTCAGTGTATTACAACTGTGATATTCAATGGGTGCGTATAAATACCGTCGACCGGTGGTTTCCGTTACTTAATCGCATGCAAGGATGCCTCTGGCTGGAGGAAAAAGGCAACAGAATTGCATCTGTTCCAGTTTTAGCCGCTAAGCGCCGGGCCCTCAACTTTTTTATTTCCACCTTCCGCACATTTACAGCATATTCATTCCATGCGCGCAATTTTGGCTCTTGAAGACGGTCGGTATTTCGAAGGTGAATCGTTCGGCGCCCCCGGAACGACCGTCGGCGAGGTTTGTTTCAACACATCGATGACCGGCTACCAGGAGGTGCTCACCGATCCCTCCTACCGCGGCCAGATCGTGGCCATGACCTGTCCGCTCATCGGCAACTACGGCGTGAACCGCCTCGACGACGAAAGCACCACGCCCCACGTGCGCGGGTTCGTGATCGAGGAACTGGCCGAGCTCCCGAGCAACTGGCGCTCTCAGCAGTCGCTCGACGCATATTTGAAGCAGTGGAACATCCCCGGCATCCAGGGCATCGACACCCGCGCGCTCACGAAGCACCTGCGCGAAAAAGGGGCGATGAAGGCGTGCCTCACCTCCGAGAAGATCGCGCCCGCCGAAGCCGTGCTGCGCGCGGTGAACGGCCAGGGCGTCATCGGCATGGATTACGTGCAGGAAGTCAGCACCCCGGAGGCCTACGACTGGGATCCGGAGGACAAGCTCAGCCGCGAGTGGACGATCGTAAAGGGCGACGGAAAGAGCGTCATCAAGGAGGACAACGGTGAGGTCTTTAAAATACTCCCGCCCGTGAAATACAACATCGTCGCCTACGATTACGGCATCAAGCTGAACATCCTGCGCAACCTGCGCCAGCTCGGCTTCAAGGTCCGCGTCGTTCCAGCCAGCACATCGGCGGAGGAAGCGCTTGCATCGAACCCGGACGGCATTTTCCTGGCGAACGGCCCCGGCGATCCCTCGGCCCTCGGCTACATCCACGAAACCCTGCGCGGCCTCATTGGCAAAAAGCCGATCTTCGGCATCTGCCTCGGCCACCAGGTGCTCGGCTACGCATTCGGCGGGAAGACATTCAAATTGAAATTCGGTCATCGCGGCGGCAACCAGCCAGTGAAGGACCTGCGCACCGGCAAGGTCGCCATCACCTCGCAGAACCACGGCTTCGCCGTCGATCCCGACTCGCTTCCGTCGAACGTCGAGGTCACCCACATCAACCTGAACGACGGCACCGTCGAGGGCATGCGCCACAAGGACCATCCCGTATTCAGCGTCCAGTACCACCCCGAGGCCGCCCCCGGCCCGCACGACGCCAGCTACTTCTTCCAGCAGTTCGCCGACCTGATCGAAGGGCAGAAATGACGAATGACGAAGCACGAAAGAATGACGAAGCCAGAATGACCGAATTGCGCCTCCTATAGAGCGAGGACGTTTCTAGCTTCTGACTTCGGGCTTCTTTCGTGCTTCGTCATTCGGATTTCGTCATTAATTCACAGCATCTTTAAAATACGGCGGCTGCCCCGCTCCGATTACCCGTTTTTCGGTATTGATTGAAACAGCGCACCTGCTATTTTCCACACATGCCCAAGCTCCAGATTTCCCTCCCGGAAGGTGGCGAGGCCGTTCACGAACTCACGGAAGACACCGTGACGATTGGCCGTCTCCCCGACAATTCCATCCAGATCAACGACATCTCCGTGTCGAGCCACCATGCGCAGTTGACGCTCAGCGGCGGCGATTATCATTTGAAGGATTTGAACTCCACCAACGGCACCTTCATCAATGGCAAGACCGTGACCGAGATCCAGTTGCACGACGGCGTGAAGGTGCGCTTCGGCAAGATCGACACGGTCTATCAGTCCGACATCCACGTGCCGGACGAGAAGCGCGAGCTGCCCGCCGCGGAAGTGCCCGCCATGGCGGCGGCCGCATCGAGCGTGCGCCCCGCGGATTTCTCGAATGCCTCGCCGTTCAAGGTGAAGAAAAAGCAGAAGGCCGGCGCGGGTGGCGCGATCATCGGGCTGGCAGTGGTGGCGATCCTGGTTTTTGCCGGGGCAGTGGCCTCCATCATGCTGATGCAGCCGCCGCAATAGCCACCGTGCTGCCGCGCCTGGAATGCCCGTACGCTAAACTCGACCCGGTCTCCGCGGATATCGACGCCGCCATGTGGCGCGGCATCGCGCCCATTTTCCTGAAGGAGAACATCGCCGGCGGCGAACCGCTCCAGGCCACATGGTTCAAGGCCGCATGGGACGAGCGCGAACTGCGCGTGCTGTTTCACTCGGTCGATTCCTATGCGTGGGCCACGCACACCGCGCACGACGCGCCGCTCTACGACGAGGAGGTCGTCGAGATTTTCCTAGACCCCGTCGGCGACCTGGAGAGCTACTTCGAGATCGAGGTCAACCCGCTGAACGCCGTATGCGACCTCGTCCTGCGCCGCAGCCTGAGCGGCTACAAAAAGGATTTCGGCTGGCACTGCGATGGCATGCAGACGTTCGTAAAAACCGGCGCTGATTTCTGGACTGTGGAGATGTCGATTCCATTCGCAAGCCTCGGCTCCGCAGCATCACCCGCTGCCGGAAACATATGGCGCGCAAACTTCCACCGCATCGACCGCCCCCGGGACTCCGAATGGGAGCTTAGCGCCTGGTCCCCCACCGGCCAGAAACGTTTCCACATCCAGGAAAAATTCGGGCATCTGGAATTCGTGCGCTGAGCGGCGGTGATTTACCGCGAAGGTCGCAAAGAGCGCAAAGGGGAAGAAGGCTTGCTCTCCAAATATCTCCCTCTTTCCTTCGCGGCCTTTGCGTGCTTTGCGGTAAATTTAGAACCACCAAACATGGCCGGGGCCGCAAAGAACGAGGACATGGCGCAACCAATGTTCTACTGCGTCCGCAGATCGAAGAGTGATTTCGCGGGCGGCGTGTAATGGTTCAACTCCAGCGGGCCTATATCCCCGAATGCGGCAGGTGCTGCAATAGCCCCTTTCAATACAGGTGTCAGGATTTCGTATTGCGTGAGGGCGGAATTTGAAAAGAAGAACAGCGTTTTCGCGTTTTCGCGCCCGTAAATCCAGCCGGTGTAATTATCCCGGGCAATCTTGCCGGATAATGAGACCGCGATCCATACTGGCGAATCATCAGCGGGATACAAAAGCGTTCCATCGTTGATCGTCCATTGCAGTAGGATCGTGGTAGCGGGGCTACTCGGTTTAAGATCAGGGGAAATGACCGGAACGTTCTGGAAATTCACCCGGCCTGCAAGCCGGATCTCTGCGCCTGTCCCTCGTGCTGTAAGGTTCGTGGTAAGCGAGCCGGCTATCCCGCTTATCGTTCCTTCCTCATATACGGTTTCATCCTTCGCCCATATGATCTTGGCAGGTTGCGTGCCGTTGAACGCGACATCATACTGCCATTTGTTCAGCGGTGCCTTGCTCGCGTCGTAAGGCAGGGCGGGGGAGAGCTTCAAATCATATTTATCGGCGAGCAATGCGAGTGCATTGATTTTTTTCTCCAGCTTGATGTCCAGCAACTGCCCGGAACCGCTCACCAGCGCCTGCGCATACGTGCCCTTCACATTCAAATCAAGATCCGTATCGATCTTCACATCCTCGCGCAGCGTGAATGGAATCTTCTTCATCCTCACCGCCACCTCGAAATCCGGGTCGCGCAGATTCGCAAAATGTACCTTCCCCGTCATGCCGAACTCACGCGCGTTGAAACGCGCCTGCGCCTTGTCGATCTGCAAATCCTGGCCCGCCGCCGTGAGGTCCGCATCCGCGCCGATCACGTCCGGCTCCGTCTCGCCGAGGGTGATCTGCGCTTTTTTCAACTGCAACCGCCCGTCCGTGATGAGCGCGTTCAAGGTCCCGTCGGCGGTCAGCTTCATGTCGAGCTCGCCCTTCACCGGCAGCGTCCGCCCGCTGAGCAGCGCGGTTTCATGCAGGTCGAGATTCTTCGCGGTGAGGTTGATTTTGCACGGGCTGTCGAATTCCAGCAGCGTCGCCCACGACGCATTCTCCCATGCGCTCCATACGTTGAAGGGCAGCAGCGCGTCCCCCTCCAGCCACAGCGCGTTGTTCTGCTGGAGCCGCAGCGATTGCAAATTCAGCGTCTTCGGCGAGGCGGTCACCTTCGCGCTGAAATTCGTGTCCGTGTCCCAGATCACGAACTTGCTGAAAAAGATGTTCCCCGGCGAATAGGTCGCCTCCATGTCGGCATTCAGCGGGTGCGCCTTCGGCTCAGTGATGCTGACCTGCCGGAATTTTTTCAACTGCGCGTGGAACGCCCCCGAGTGCGCCTTCGACACGCCATCGCCCGACCACTCCACCGTGAGCCCGCCCGCCAGCGGCTGCGGCACGACCGGCTTTTGCATGATCGCCGAGTAGCGGGACAACTCCGCGACCGACGCCTTCAGCTCGCCCCAGTAACGCTTCTCCTTGCCGAGGATGTTCACCACGCCGCTCCCCCGCACGAAATCATTCTTGCTCGCGAGTTCCAGCTTCGTCACCTGGAGCTCGTTGCCGTTGAGATGGACGGATGCGTGCAGCGTATCGAGCGGCGCCGTGCGATACGCGAGGCCGGACCCCGAGACCGCGAGGTCGCCGCTGAACGCCTGGTTCGCTCCCTTGATCGAGCCCTCCACGCTTACCTTCCCCGCCAGGTCCGCGAACCCGGGGCCGAACAACGAGGAGAGCTCCGTGAGATTGTCGACCTTCGCCGCGATGTCGAACGCGAAGTCGCTCTGCCACCACTCCGAGCCGGGCGAGGGGAGGGAGGTCTGCCCCTTCAGGCTCAATTCATTGTGCGCCTGTTTCAGGTGCAGTTCGTTGATCTGCAGCCGGTTCTCCACCAGCAGCGCGCCCCCCACCAGCGAATTCCACTGCCGCTTGCCGAGCTGGAAATCGACCGCCTCCAGCCGCACGGAGAGCGTCGCCTTCTCCAGGTCCCGCAGCGACCCGCGGAAGGTGAAATTTCCCTCCTTGATCACGCCGCCGGATTCCCCCGTGTAATCAAAAAAATCCGCAAGTGGCGCGACCGAGATTTGCGCAAAGCGCCCGTTCGCCTCCAGCAGCGAATGCAGGTCGCCGTTCGCGCTCTTGAGATCGCCGGTGATCGTCCCGTCGAACGCCGCAAGCGCGAAATCCACCTTGATCCGCCCGTTCGCGATCTCTGTCACGTCCGACGACGCGCTCGTGAGCGTGACCCCTTTTTCCAGCGCGAGGTTCCCGATCGAGAACCGGGAATTCCGCAGCGCGGTGATGCCCTTCACGGCGGTGAATGTCTTTTTCAGCCACGGTTGCTCGATCTCGATCTTTTCCACCGCGATCTCCCCCGGCTCCACGTCGCTCGCCGTGCAGCGCAGATTTTCAAACCGCACGGTATCATTCCCCTGCTGCACGATGAGGTTGATGTGCATCGCGTCGATCCTCGCCGGGATCAATTTCAGCGGCCAGAGCCGGGCTTCGCCTTCGTTACCCTGCGGGGCGGGGGAGGCATCCTGCGCCGCGCCCTGCGGCTGGAGCTTCACAGTGCCGTTCAGCCCGTCGATGCTCACCGACCGCACGCAACCCGCCGCGCGGCGGAAGACCAGGTTCGGGATCGAGAAATCCACATCCACCCGCGCGATGTCGAGATTCGTGGTCGTGCGTGCGTTTGAAAAAGCGGAGAGCTTCACCCCGTAGAGCGATACCGGCTCGAATATGCTCCCTTTCAACTTGGTGATGCTGAGATCGACATGCTTCTGGTGCGCCACCACGAGCAACGCAGCGTGCACGCCGAGCCGGAACACCGCCGGCGTGAACAGGCAGACCAGCAGCCCGCCCGCCATCCCGGCGAGCAGCACCCGCTTCCGCAGGCGCAGCTTCGGCCCGGCCGTCGTCGCGGGCGGAGTTTCGGGCTTGGTCACTGGTGCGGATGTGGACATGGAAGGTGAATCCGGTATCAGGTTAGTTTCCTGTCTTCCACTTGATATTGCAACCCGTGCTTGGTTTCTGGTCGGCGCTCACCGGTTTCCCCGCCAGCACCGCATCGATCGCCCCGCGCAGATCGCCCCCGTGCGCCGCCCCCTTGCCGGGCCGTGTCTCATCGAGCTGCCCGCGATAAACGAGCCGGTTTCCGCCATCGAATAAAAAGAAATCCGGCGTGCAAGCCGCCGTGTAGGCCTTGGCCACCACCTGCGACTCATCATAGCAAAGCGGGAACACGAACCCGAGCGACTCCGCCATCTCCCTGAGCCGCTCCGGCGCATCTGCGGGGTAGTTCTTCACATCGTTCGAGCTGATCGCCACGATGCCTAACCCTTTGCCCGCGTAATCCCTCCCGATCCGCGCCAGTTGCTCCTGCACATGGATCACATACGGGCAGTGCTTGCAGATGAACATCACCAGCAGCCCCTTTCTCCCCGCAAAATCCTTGAGTGTCACCGTTTTTCCGGTCACAACATCAGGCAGCGCGAAATCAGGGGCTTGCGTTCCGAGCGCCAGCATGGTGGAAGGGGTAAGGGCCATCGATTATTAGGAGGTTTCGCCGCAAACATAGCAGTGAATCAGGTTTTCCCGCAACATTGTAAGAAAGAGACGAAGTGAAGGCCCGTTTGATAGTTTTCTTTGGCATCGCAACCGCTTGGGTTCCCGCATTTTATCTATTCTTTAGATCCGGTGTTCCCTTAGCATTACTGCTTCCTGTATTGGGCTTCGACCCATTCCTCGGCAAACTGGATCATGACGCAGGTTTGGTTTCATGGGGCGCAGCACTTTTAATCGCCTTTATTTCCCTTGGCCTTGTGGCGATCTTCAAAAAATCGACCAAACTGGCAATCTTGTTCGACGTGCTGCTTGTAATTTCAATTTCCATAGTGGTCATCCAGTTTTTCGTCCGGCTAAACGATCCGCATACAAGGCTTTCGCTTTAATTTAAATTAATGCATTACTAAACCCCCATGTCAGTAACCCTCCTCAAGATCGCCTGTCCCGACCGCGTCGGCCTTCTCTCCCGCCTCACCAGCTTCGTCGCCACCCATGGCGGCAACCTCCTGGAGGTCCACCAGTTCACCGACCCCGTCACCGGCTGGTTCTTCGCCCGCCTCGCCGTGGACACCAAGACGCTCACCCTCGATACCGCCGCCCTGCGCGCCGCATTCCAGCACTCCGCCGCCGAATTGCAGGCCGACTGGACCATCCGCGAGGAATCCGCAAAAATGCGCGTCGTCATCCTCGTCAGCAAACTCGGCCACTGCCTCGCCGACCTCCTCTGGCGCTGGCGCTCCGGCGAGCTCGCCATCGACATCCCGCTCGTCATCTCAAACCACGACGACTTCCGCGGCATGGTCGAGCGCGAGGGCATCCCATTCCTCCACATCCCCGTCGGCAGGGACAACAAACCCGCCGCCTTTGAAAAAATGGAGCACGCCTGCCGCGAAGCCCGCGCCGATCTCCTCGTCCTCGCCCGCTACATGCAGATCCTCCCGCCGGAACTCTGCGAGACCTACCGCGGCCGCCTCATCAATATCCACCACTCCTTCCTCCCCTCCTTCACCGGCGCAAACCCCTACCAGCGCGCCTACGACCGCGGGGTCAAACTCATCGGCGCCACCTGCCACTACGTCACCGCCGCCCTCGACGAAGGCCCGATCATAGACCAGGAAGTCGTCCGCGTGGAGCACTTCCATTCCCCCGACGACCTCCTCCGCCTCGGCCGCGACTGCGAGCGGCTGGCCCTTGCAAGGGGAGTGCGATACCACATCCATGACCGCGTCCTCATTCATGGGAATAAGTCGATCGTGTTTCGGGATTAGGGACATTTATCATTTAGGAAGTAACATTTAGGATTTGGGAAGTATTTCCGACGTTGCGTTGGCACTGGGAAGTTGCGACGGTATTCAGATGACAAGTTGCCAGGTAATCCCGACAGATCAGTTTGATTCTCTCTTGGATCGACCGCACAATCCACCTGCCGTCACCGGCGAAACATGTAAACGCGCTTTTAACGCTGAATATTGGGATTGCCACGCGAAAATCGATAAGGCTTTGAGCTTGCTTGGTGAACGGAACGATTTTTGTGAGGGTGATTATTGCATGAATGAAGACTGGCATTTGTCCCGTGGAGTTTCTGTGGAACTTACTTCGGAAAAAATGATGAGACATGAGCTCGTGCCATTAATCCAACACGCATTGAGCCAACTGCCGGAAAAATATTCCGTCCATCTGGAGCACAATATACCCGATTTGGAACCCGTATTTATCCTTGTCGAAACGGATAAAGTATTAGTCGATGGAAGTTATCTGTCTTTAATGGAACGTTTCGGGCTGCTTGCCGATTAATCGGGCTGCTCTCCATCAAGTTGCTGCCCAATTGCGAACGGATTCATGCAAGCGAACGGCAAATGACGCCAAAGGAACATCTGGATTGGGGAGTTGATATCGCGCCTGATGCCACGAATTTACGATAACGCGTGACAGACATCTGTGTGGTGGATCGTGATCTCCGAGCCAATAGTGTTCGGCAGGGAAGATGCTTTGAGAGGCAAAGAGTGGAAGGAGATGGGTATTGGCGATGAAGGCAGGAAGTATGGAGAGAGATGAAGGGGCGAGTGAAAGCGTTCAGGGGATGATTACAA
>Ga0268264_10000547_pt1 | contig 47223 bp, 45 predicted proteins | sample KBSSwiS32_FD_190357 | JGI IMG/M metagenome (GOLD analysis project Ga0268264, IMG submission 190357) | Switchgrass rhizosphere microbial communities from Kellogg Biological Station, Michigan, USA - KBS Switchgrass S3-2 (SPAdes) (version 2) | ecosystem: Host-associated > Plants > Roots >... | reverse complement strand
GTGCCGAGCGTGATGGTGGTGGGCTGGGTGATCCGGACCGTGCCGATGTAGGTGCCGTTGGTCGAGCCCAGGTCCTCGACGAACCACTGGTCGCCCGAGGCGGCGATCCGGGCATGGCGGGTCGAGACGTAGTCGTCGTCGAGCTTGATGGCGGCGTCGCTCCCGCGGCCGATCAGGATCGGTGCGTGGTCGAGCTCGGCTCGCTCGCCGACGTTGCTGCCCTCGGTGACCACGACGTGGGTCGGGCTGCCGCGGCGCTTGGGGGGCGGCTTGGCGCCCCGCTTCTCCTTGCGCGCCTCCGCGCCGCGCGCCGCCTCGGGGACCCGGGCCCCGAACATGTCGGAGCGGATCACCGAGATCGCCGAGAGGACGAAGATCCACAGGATCGCGAGGAACGCGATCCTGATCAGGAACAGGGTGAGCTCAGACACCGGGTCCACCCACGAACGGGAGCCCGTCGTCCTCGTCGCCCTCCTCGAGGATCCGCACGGTCATCGTGGTGTTCCCGATCCGCACCTGGCTGCCGTCGCGCAGGGCGGCCTTGGTCACCTTGTGGCCGTCGACGAGCATTCCGTTGGTCGAGCCGAGGTCGCGCACCTCGATCCGGAGGTCGTCGCGACCCTGGCGGATGTCGGTGCGGACGTCGAACTCGATGTGGCGCCGGCTCACGCCGGGGTCGTTGATCCGGACGTCGGCCTCGGTGCCGCGGCCGACGACGAGCCCGGGCGGCTGCAGGGGATGGCGGGTCTTGTTGATCTCGAGGACCGCCCGCGCGCGGCGTACCTGGGTCTGGGTGGCGTTGCTCTGCACGCGCGCCTGCGCCTTGCTGCGGATCCGGAACCGGCCGGTGGTCAGGTCGTCGGCCCTCTCGAACTCGATCCCGATCGGACCCGGGAAGACGTAGCCCTGCGAGTCGGCGTGGTCCTGGACCTGGTGGACGAGCTCGTCGGCGAGCGCGCTGTCGTAGGGGGCGAGCCGGTCGAGGTCGACCTGGCTGAGCTCGACGTGGAAGTCGTTGGGGACCATGCGCCGCTCCCGGCTGAGGATCTGCGCGTTGTTGTCGCACTCCCGCTGCAGGGCGGCGGCGATCTCGACCGGCTGCACCGCGCTGCGGAAGGCGCGCGCGAACGCGCCGGAGATCATGTTCTCCAGCCGCTGCTCGAACCGCTGCAGCCCGCCCACGTCGCCTCCTTCCACCCAGCTGTTCCCGGTCGCGTTTCTGGCATGCGGACCAGCCGCGGCGGCGTCGTCGTCTCGGTCAGTCACCGGTCGGTGGTCGCCCACGACTGTATCGGGGTACCCGTTCACCCTCGTGGACGCCGCCGAGGGCCGTTCTGTTCTGCGGGTGCGTGGTTTGCGTCATACGGACGGAGCACCCGCTTCCTCCGTCCGTATCACGCAAACCAACGATCCCGAGCAAGCTCGGTCCGCGCGCTCGGAGTTTTGGCCGCGGTCTCGGCGCTGGGCTACCCTGCTGTGGCCCCGCCCTAGGCGGGCTTCACGCGCGAGTGGCGGAACAGGCAGACGCGCACGGTTCAGGTCCGTGTGTCCGAAAGGACGTGGGGGTTCAACTCCCCCCTCGCGCACGTGTGACAGGCCCGGGTCTTCGATCCGGCGCCTTCGTCCTGGCGCACGGACGAAGCTGCGGGCTTCGCGCAGTGGAGCTCTGACGCTCCGTGGGACCCTCCTCTTGGGAGAGGGGGTCGGCGACATGCCTGACGATCCACGCCCGTCGGGGGCGGGCACCAGTCGGAGCACGTCGGCGACCATCCAGCCCAACATCCTGCGCTACCTCGCCCTCGTCGCGCAGGAGCGTGGGGTCGACCTCACACCTGCGCTGGAGCAGGTGGGTCTCGACGAGGTGGCGATGCGCTCGGTGGACCTCCGGGTGTCCTACCGGCAGGGCAGCTCGGTGATCCGTCGAGCACTGGACCTGACGGGGGACGAGCACCTCGGGATGTCGGTGGGCGCTGCTCAGCACCTGACCGCGTGGGGGCTCCTCGGCCTCGCGCTGTTGGCCAGTGACACCCTCGCGGACGCCATCGAGACCGGAGTCAGGTACCAGAACCTCTCCGGCGCCATGGTCGTCTGGTCGTGCGGTCCCGAGGAGGGCGGGTTCGAGCTACGGGCCGAGCTGCCGGACCCGGCGCTGGACCCGACGGTCGGCAGGTTCCTGCTCGAGGAGGCGCTGACGTCGGTGATCACGGTCGGCCGGCTCGCCATCGCGCCCTCCCTCGCACCCCGAGCGGTGGAGCTCGCACTACCGCCGCCGGTCGGCGCCGACCCCTACCCGGGGTTCTTCGGCTGTCCGGTCCGGTTCGGGGCCCCCGTCAGCCGGCTGGTGCTGGACGCCCGCTGGGCCCGGTCCAGGATGCCGGGCGGCGACCCGGTCACCCTCGCGTCGTGCCTGGCGCTGCTCGAGGTGCTGATCGCGTCACGCCGCGACCAGCAGGAGCTGCTGGAGGTGCTGGAGATCTCGGTGGCGCAGCGGCTTCCCGACGTCCCCTCCTGCGCCGAACAGGCGCACCGGCTGGCGCTCAGCGAGCGGACACTGCGCCGGCGGCTGGCCGAGTGCGGCACGACCTACCAGGAGCTCGTCGAGGGCGTACGACGCGAACGGGTCGAACGGCTGCTGCGCCGGCCCGAGCTGACCGCGCGCGAGATCGCGCGGAGCGCCGGGTTCTCCGACGAGCGAGCGCTGCGTCGAGCGGTGCGCCGTTGGCACGGCAGCACACCGCAGGAGCTGCGCAGGACGATGGGCGACGCGGGGGCTCTTCCCGACGACGCCTCGTGACCGCTGAGGTCCCCCTCTTGGCCTGAGCGGTCAGTGCCCACCGGTGCCGCGGGCCCCGACCATGAACGGGCCAGCATCCCCTGACGGAGGAGCCGTCGTGAGCACCAACACCGAACCATCGACGCCGAGCGTCGCGCCGGACACCTGCATCATCGGGGCCGGCCCGGCCGGACTTGCCGTCGCGCGCGCCCTGGCCGAGCGGGATCTTCCCTACACCCACCTGGAGCGGCACTCGGCCGTCGGCGGGATCTGGGACATCGACAACCCCGGCACCCCGATGTACGAGTCGGCGCACTTCATCTCCAGCCGGACGCTGTCGGGATTCGGTGGCTTCCCGATGCCGGCGTCGTACGCTGACTACCCACCGCGCGAGGACATCCTGGCCTACCTGTGCAGCTTCGCCGACGCCTATGGGCTCACGTCGCGGATCGAGTTCGGGCAGGAGGTCGTCGCCGTGGACAGGGGCGCGGACGGCATCTGGTCGGTGACGCGCGCGTCCGGCGTACGCACCGAGCACCGCGACGTCGTGGTCTGCTCCGGCGCGCAGTGGCACCCCAACGAACCGACGCTGCCCGGCACGTTCACCGGCGAGGTGCGCCACTCGAGCACCTACCGTTCGGCAGCGGAGCTCAGCGGCAAGCGGGTCCTGATCGTCGGCGCGGGCAACTCGGGCGTGGACATCGCCTGCGACGCCGCCACCAACGCGCACTCGGCCGCGATCAGCATGCGACGCGGCTACTGGATCATCCCCAAGCACCTGTTCGGGAAGCCGGTCGACGTGATCGGCGAGAGCGGACCGCACCTCCCGGCTCGGCTGGAGTCGAGGATCTTCGGCGGGCTCTTGCGCCTGGTCGAGGGCGACCTGCGGGCGGTAGGTCTGCAGAAGCCCGACCACCGGCTGCTCGAGTCACACCCGATCGTGAACTCACAGCTGCTCCACCACCTCCGCCACGGTGACGTGATCGCACGGCCGGACATCGTCGACACCGAGGGCCCAACGGTCCGGTTCGCCGACGGCAGCGAGGCGGACTACGACCTGATCATCCTGGCCACCGGCTACGAGCAGCGCGTCCCGTTCGCACAGGACTTCTTCGGCGACAGCCACCACCCGGACCTGTACCTCTCGGCGTTCTCGCGACAGCACCCGGGGCTCTACGCGGTGGGCTTCATCGAGACCAACTCCGGCGCCTACCAGATGTTCGACCTGCAGTCGCAGCTGATCGCCAGCTACATCGACGAGCGTGACCAGGACACCGCGAGCGCACGCACGTTCTCGTCGCGGATCGCGCAGGACCGGCCGGATCTCACCGGAGGCCTGCGGTTCGTCGCCTCACCGCGGCACCAGGGCTACGTGCACGCACCGGACTTCAAGCGCTACCTCCGCAAGCTCGCCAAGCAGCTCGGTTGGCGCAGCGAGGGCCGCCCGCCCCGCGCTGTCGAGCAGCGCGGCGATCGGCCGGCGTCGGCGCGTCTCGAGGCGGTGTCGTGAGGTTCGACTTCCACGACAAGGTGATCGTGGTCACCGGCGGCGCGGGCGATATCGGCGCTGCGTTCGCGACGTTGGCTGCCGCCCGCGGAGCCGACGTGGTCGTGGTGGACATCGATGCGCGCAGGGCGGCGCGGGTCGCGGAGGGACTGCCGCGAGAGGGGACGCCGATCGCCGGCGACCTGACCGACCGGGGTTTCGTGCGGGACCTGGTCGACACCCTGGGCAGTCGGTTCGGGCGCGTCGACGTGCTGGTGAACAACGTCGGCATGACCAGCTCGGAGCGGTTCGACGAGCGATCTGTCGAGAGCATCGAGCGGGAGCTCGCTGTGAACCTGCTCTCGCCGCTGGTGCTGACCCGCCTGGCGATCCCACTGCTCCGACAGTCGTCGGACCCACGGGTCGTCGCCACCGTCTCGCTGGGCGGCATCTTCCCGCTCGGGGAGACCCCGATCTACACCGCTTCCAAGTTCGGGCTGCGCGGCGCGATGCTGGCGATCGGCCTGGACCTGCAGGGCAAGGGGATCAAGGCCGGCTCCGTGCTGCCGTCTGCCGTCGACACCCGGATGCTGCAGGAAGAGGCGGTCGAAGGCGGCAACAGCCTGCAGTTCCAGAACCCACCGCAGCAACCTGCCGACGTCGTCCGGGCGATGGTCTCGCTGCTCGACCGGCCGCGGCTGGAGGCCTATCCCCGGCCGGGGGAGTCCGTCCTGACGCGCGTGGCGATGCTGGCCCCCAACCTGCTTCCGAAGCTGCTCCCCTTGTTCCGCGGCCAGGGCGAGCGCGGCGTGGAGCGCTACCTGCGCACCCTGGAGCGACGAGGCCTGGTTCGTCGGGAGGGCTCCCGCTGGGAGTGGGTGGAGACGGAGCGTGTCTGAGTCCCGGCTCGGGCTCTCCGACCTCATCACGGTACGGCGCCCCGCGGACGGCGCCGCCGTGGCGACGTACCGCCCCATTGACGAGCGGGGTGTCCGGGAGGCGGTCGCGGTGGCGGCCGAGGCGGCTCCCGCCTGGGCCGCGCTGCATCCGCGGGCGCGAGGCGAGCTGATGACCGAGCTGGCCAGGCTGATGGAGCGCGACGCACCAGTGCTGGCGAGGCTGGACTCCGAGGACGGCGGCAAGCCGATCACCGACTGCGTCACCGGCGACGTCCCCGGCGCGATCGAGTCGATCCGCTGGTTCGCCGAAGCCGCCGACAAGGTCTCCGGCTCCGTCGCTCCCACCGACGACACGGCCCTGGGCATCACCACCCGACACCCGATGGGCGTGGTCGCGGCGGTCGTGCCCTGGAACTACCCGCTGGCGATGGCGGCCTGGAAGATCGGCCCTGCCCTGGCGTCGGGCAACTGCCTGCTGCTGAAACCGGCCGAGGCCACCCCTCGCTCGGCCCAGCACGTGGCCGCCCTCGCGGCCGAGGCCGGCCTGCCGACCGGGGTGCTCACCGTGCTACCCGGTCACGGAGCGGTGACCGGCCGGGCATTGGCCGAGGACCCCCTGGTCCGCGCGATCTCGTTCACCGGCTCGCAAGCGACGGGACGGCAGATCCTCGCCGGCGCCGCCGCCTCGAACTTCAAACGGGTCTCGCTGGAGATGGGCGGCAAGAGCCCCCAGCTGCTCATGCGCGACGCGCTCTCGTTCGGCGAGGAGCTGTTCGAGGAGATGGCGGTCGCCGCGTTCCTGAGCAGCGGCCAGAACTGCACCGCAGGGTCACGCGTGTACGTCGACGCGTCGATCTTCGACCAGGTCGTCGGACGGTTTGTCACAGTCGCCGAGAAGATCGTGCTCGGTGACCCGGCCGACGCCCGCACCCAGATGGGGCCGCTGATCAACCACGCCGCCCTCGAACGCGCCGAGTTCGCCGTGAGCGACGCCGTCGCCCACGGGGCCGAGCTGCTCACCGGCGGGTCTGCTGTCCAGGTCGTGCCGGGCGGCCACTACCTGCCCGCCACCGTCGTCTCGAACGCGCCGCGTGACTGCGCGCTGTCCCGGGAGGAGACCTTCGCACCCGTCGTCACGGTGTCTCCCTTCCGGGACGAGGAGGAGGCCGTCGCCCTCGCCAACGACACCGAGTACGGGCTGGCGGCATCCGTGTGGTCGCGCGACATCGACTGCGCGCTCCGGGTCGCCCGGCGCGTGGAGGCGGGCGTGGTCTCGGTCAACTGCTACAGCGAGGGCGACATCACCACCCCGTTCGGCGGCTGGAAGCAGTCCGGCTTCGGTGGCGCGGAGAAGTCACTGGCTGCTTTCGACCAGTGGACCCTGCCGAAGGTGACCTGGCTGCGCACCCGCAGCGGGACGGTCTGAGCCGCACCACGCCGGAGCCGGACGAGCGGGCTCAGGCGCAGGTCCAGCGGTCGTCGTCCTCGCTCACGAAGACTCGGCCGCGGCCTTGACGCGGGTGAGCGTGGTGGTCATGCCGCGACGCAGGTCGGCGTCGCGGTCGTCACTGCCGGTCCACTTCTCGGTGAGCCACGACATCAGTGACCCGAGCGGACGCTCGGCGTAGAAGGACTCGGTCACCTTCGTGCCGGTCGCCGACGGCTCCAGGACGTAGCGCCAGGTGTAGGAGCCGATGCCGGGCCCGCTCCGGTTGAAGGCGAACTCGCGCCCAGGCTCCGCAACGGTGACCACCGGAGTGTTGAACCAGGCCGGTCCGCACCCTCCCTTGTTGGTCGCCTTGAACCGCGCACCGACGGCCGGACCGGCGGCGCCCTTGACCCACCGGCAGCGAACGCACTCGGGGCTCCACTCGCCCATCCGCGTGATGTCGGAGATGAGGCCGTAGACCTCCGCGGGAGGGGCGTCGATCTCGACGGCGACCTCGTCGTGAGGGATGCGCTTCGTCATGGGCTGGCTCCTGGTCCCGTCGGCCGGTCTGTCACTGACAGGTGGCTTGGTGTCGACACCTTGACATAGATCGCGAACGACCCCGGGGGACACCTGCTCAGCCACCACACCGAGCGCGGGGTCCGAGCCGTGCTCGCCGCGATCCGCACCCCTGACCTCGAGTGACCCCGGCCATCCGGCCCCGCCCGGTCCTCACCAGCCGGTGGTGAGGACCCGGTCGAGGGCGTCGACGAACGCCTCGACGTCCTCGGTGGTGACGCACAGGGGCGGCTTGATCTTCAGCACGCACAACCGGTCGCCGGTGGGCTGGATGATGACCCCGAGGTCGCGCATCCGCTCGCAGATGGCCGCGGTCTCCTCGGCCGCGGGCTCCAGGGTGCTCCGGTCGCGGACGAGCTCGGCGCCGAGGTAGAGACCGGAGCCGTGGACCGCGCCGATCAGCGGGTGGTGTTCGGCGAGCCGCTCCAAGCGTCGCCGGAAGTGGTCACCGACGAGGCGGGCGTTCTCCTGCAGCCCCTCGTCGCGGATCACGTCGAGGACGGCCAGGCCGGCCACGCAGGAGACCGGGCTGCCGCCGGCCGAGGAGAAGAAGTAGCCCTGGGAGCGGTAGCGGTTCGCGAGCTCGTGGCTCGTGATGACCGCACCGAGCGGCTGGCCGTTGCCGATCGCCTTGGCGACGGCGACGACGTCGGGAACGACGCCCTGCTGCTCGAAGCCCCAGAACCAGGAGCCGAGCCGGCCGTAGCCCACCTGGACCTCGTCGGCAACGGCGAGGCCGCCGTGCGCGCGGACCGCGTCGTAGACCGCCGACAGGTAGCCGTCCGGGAGGGCGATCCCGCCGGCGTTGCCGTAGAACGGCTCGGCGATGAAGGCGCCGACCGGCCGGCCGGCCCCGGCCAGCCGCCCGACCTCCGCCACCGCCTCCTCGGCGTAGCGGTGCGCGTCGGCACCGCGGTGCGTGCCGCGGTAGGAGTTCGGCGCGTCGAGGGTGTGCACCCAGTCGGGGCGGGTCTCCAGCGCCTGCGGGTTGTCGGCGACGGACGTGGACACCGCGTCGGAGAGGAAGGTCCAGCCGTGGTAGGCCTCGCGGACCGCGAGCACGTCAGCCCGGTCGGTGCAGGCCCGGGCGATGCGCAGGGCCAGGTCGACCGCCTCGGACCCGCTGTTGACCAGGAAGACCGCGTCCAGGCCGTCGGGCAGGGTCTCGACGATCCGCTCGGCGTACTCGGTGATCACCGGGTAGTGGAACCGGGAGTTGGTGTTGAGGGTGCGCCACTGCGCCGCGACCGCCTCCGTCAGCCGTGGATGCGCGTGGCCGATCGAGGTGACGTTGTTGACCGAGTCGAGATAGACCCGAGCGTCGCTGTCGACGAGGTACTGCCGCCAGCCGCGCACGATCATCGGGGGCTCGTCGTAGTAGTGCTCCTGGACGTCGGCGAGCACCCGCCGGCGCCTCGCGGCCAGGGCCTCGGGATCCTGCCGCGGGTCGGGAAGCGAACGCCCGAGCAGCAGCGGCGTCGGGTCGGCGACCAGCGAGCGCCAGGCCCGGGCCCAGTCGGCACGGACCGGCCGTGGTGCGTCGGCTCCGGTCCGGGTGACCCGGACGCCGAGCCGAGTGCGGCTGAGCCCGAGCGTCGCGCCGGCCGGCACGGCGCCGCCGTCGGCGACCTCCGGCTCGACGCCGTCGAGGTGGAGCTCCACCTCGTCGTGGTGGAGCAGCAGCCCGCTCGGGGTGTGGCGCACCGATCCCGGCCACGGGGCCACCACCCGGCGCGGCTGCGCCACGGTCACGTCGATGGCGAGGGCGGTGTTGGCCGGCGCCGCGGTGGCGGCCGGTGTCGCCCCGGTCAGCCGCGGCTCGGCGAACCTGGTGACCACCGCGGGTGCACCCTCCGAGACGGCCTCGTCGGCCAGGCTCTCCTCGACGCCGGGCTCGAGCCAGCGGCCGTCGTCGAGGGCGGAGCTGGTCGCGGACAGGTCGAGGACGGCGACGGCCTCGGGGTCCAGGTCGGCCAGGAGCGGTCCGTGCGCGGGCAGTTCACACTCCTCGACGGTCAGCCCCACGGTGGCGAGGACCCGTGCCGTCGCCACCGGCAGCGGCACCGAGGTCGCCTCCTCGAAGATCGCGCGCTCATGGGCGAGGTTCTCCTCGGCATAGCGGTTGCCGGGGTCGGTGGCCACCACGTGGTGCCCGCTGGCGACCAGGACCACGGCCCGGGTCACCACCAGCGGCCACAGGGCCACCGCCTCGGCCCGCGACAGCGGCCGGGTCCGGTCGTAGGCGGAGACGGCGGCCAGGGCGCGGGCGATGTCGACGCCGTCGTGGTGCAGCAGCGACGAGACGGTGACCGCGAGCTCGCCGACCGTCCAGCTGCGGTTGAGGTCGCCGAAGTCGATCACCCCGTCGGGGAGCCGGCCGACGGCGTCGCCGGAGACGACGTTGTCGTCGGTGAGGTCGCCGTGGATCACCTGCTCCGCAAGGGCGTGCGCCACCGTGTCCAGCGAGCTCCAGGCCTCGGCGGCCGCGGCCCGCAGCCGCTCGCGCAGCGCTGCATCACCGACCTGGGGCAGCAGTACGGCGAGCACCTCCGGCGCTCGTCGCAGGTCCCACTGGCTCTCCCGGACGGCGCCCGGGTGGTCGAGGTCGGCCAGCGCCAGGTCGACCCGGGCGGCCAGCGCCCCCAGCGCCCGGACGGTCGGCGGCGCGAGATGCCCACTGCCCGACAGCGTGCGCCCCTCGAGGTAGTCGAGCACCCGGGCGGGCATGGGCTGGCCGTCGTGCTCGACGACCCGCACGGTGCTTGCGCCGGCCTCGGCGGCGGTGCCGGTCTCCGGGTCGAGCGCCAGCGGCACGCGGATCCCCGCCGCGGTCGCGGCGACCAGGCGAGTGGCGACGGACTGCGCGTCGAGCTCGGCGACCGACGTCCCGGGGTTGGCGATCTTCAGCAGCCGGTGCGCGCCGTCCTCGGCGGTCAGCACGAAGTTGCGGTCCTGGTTGCTGCCCAGCGGCTCGGCGTCCGCGACCAGGCCGAACTGCTCGCGCACGATGCGCGCGGCGTCGGCGGCGGAGATCTCCGGGGGAGGAGACGGGACGAGAGGGCTCGCGGTCCGGTCGGTGGTGGCCATGCGGCGTTCCTGTCGTGGGTCGGCGTCAGCTGCTGCGGTCGGCGATGGAGGCCAGCAACGTCGAGAGCCCGAACTCGAACGCGTTGTCGGCGCGGTGCTCGGGGCTGGTCTGGTCGGCCAGCGCCGAGGCGAGGTGGGGGGCGTCGACGTCGTCGGGGAGCTCCCACATCACGTCGGGGGCGGCGAAGTCGAGCGCCGAGCCGATGACGAAGTTCTCGCACGCCGTGAGGATGGCCATCGCCTCCCCCCGAGGGACGCCGACCTCCCCCAGGAGCACGAGCATCTTCTCGTACGCCGCGAGCACCTCCGGCGAGCGCACGGCGCTGGTCGCCAGCAGTGGGACCGCCTGCGGGTGGGCCGCGAACACGGCGCGGTAGGACCGGAAGAAGCCGCGCAGCGCCACGTCCCACGGCCGCCGCTCCAGGTGGCTGATGTCGATGTCGCGCCCCATGTGCTCGCGGAGCAGCTCGACGACGCCGGCCCTGCCGTCGACGTGGTGGTAGAGCGAGGGGGTCTGGACCCCGAGGCGCCGGGCCAGCTCGGGCAGCGTGAAGCCCCCGGTGTCGTCGACGAGCTTGAGGGCCGCGGCGCCGATCCGGCGCCGGTCCAGGACGGGTCGGCTCGGCCGCCCCACGCGCCGTTGGTCGACCGTGCTCATTTTGACCCCTTCCCAAGGCAGCACCGAGCCGCTACCTTACCCGGCAAGCCTAAATCTAATCGGTTTTGATTATCGGCGCGGCAGCACGCCGGAGAGGGACCCGCCATGACGGACACCGCAGAGACCGGTCTGAAGCACGGAGCGCTCGGCACCTCCAGCATCGTCTACATCGTCGTCTCGGCCGCAGCGCCGCTGATGGTCATGGTCGGGGTGGCACCGATCGGCCTCATCGTCGCCGGAGTCAGCGCACCGGTGATGTACCTGGCCGCAGGGATCACCCTGGCCGTGTTCGCGGTGGGGTTCACCACGATGGCCCGCCACGTGACCAACGCCGGCGGCTTCTACGCCTTCATCACCCAGGGCCTGGGCACGGGCGCCGGGGCCACCGCCGCGCTGCTCGCGCTGTTCTCCTACAACGCGCTCGAGATCGGCGTCTTCGGGCTGCTCGGGGCCAGCGCCAACGTGACGTTCGCCGACGTCCTGGGCATCGACCTGCCGTGGTACGTCTGGGCGCTGGTCGGCGTCGCGGTCGTGTGGTACCTCGGCTTCCGCAGCATCGACGTCGGCGCCAAGGTCCTGGCCGTCCTCCTCACCGCCGAGACCGCGCTGTTGCTCCTGCTCGCGGTCGCCGTGCTGGTCAAGGGCGGAGCCGATGGGATCGGCCTCGACTCGTTCCGGCCCTCGAACGTCTTCACAACGGGGACCGGGACGGCACTGCCGATCGCGTTCGGCGCGTTCATGGGCTTCGAGTCGACCGTCATCTACCGGTCCGAGGCGCGGCACCCGGACCGGACGATCCCCCGCGCGACCTACGCCGCGGTCGCGATCCTCGCGCTGGTCTACGGCTTCATCGTCTGGAGCATCGTGCAGGCCTACGGCGCCGACGCCATCGTCGCGGCGGCGGCGAGCGACCCGGTGGGCCTCTTCTTCGCGGCCACCCAGACCTATCTCGGAGGCTGGGCCGTCACCCTGATGCAGCTCCTGATGGTGACCAGCATCCTGGCCAGCCTGCTGGCCTTCCACAACGCGATCACCCGCTACGCCCGAGCCATCGCGGAGGAGGGGCTGCTCCCGTCGGCGCTCGCCGCCGTGCACCCACGCACCCGGTCGCCGTACGTCGCCGGGATCGTGCAGACGATCCTCGCCGCAGTAGTGGTCGTCGGGTTCGCAGTCGCACACGGTGACCCGTTCGCGGACCTGCTGATCTGGGTCAACACGCCAGGCGTGCTCGGCATCCTCGTGCTCCAGGTCGCGGTCGCCGTCGCGGTGCCGGCGTACTTCGCGCGGACCTCGCACCACGAGAGCGCCTGGCGGACCAAGGTGGCGCCGCTCCTTGCCGCGGCCGCCATGACCGGCACCCTGTGCGTCACCGTGACGCATCTCGACCTGATCACCGCCGCGTCCGAGTCCGTCAACCTCGTGCTGATGCTGTCGGTGGTGGCGGTCTGCGCCTGCGGCGTCACCTGGGCGCTCTGGCTGCGCCGCAACCGCCCCGAGGTCTACGCCGCGTTCGCCGCGGAGCCCGACGAGCCTGGGCTGGCGAGTGACCTCGTCGGCTGACACGCTCCTGGTCGGCGCCTCCGTCCGGACCCTCGACCCCCGCCGGCCGCGGGCGACCGCAGTGGCGATCGCCGGGGGAGCCGTCGTCGGCCTGGACGGCGATGCGCTCGGGATGCGGGACGCCGCAACGGAGGTCATCGACCTCGGCGGCGCGACGCTGGTCCCCGGCCTGGTCGACGGCCACTCGCACCCGGTCCTCGGGGCGACCGCCTTCGAGGGCGCGGACCTGTCCGGGTGCGGAACCCTCGACGACCTGCGGGCCGCCCTGTCCCGCGCGAACGCAACGCGCGGCGAGTGGTGGTGCGGGTTCGGCCTCGACCACAACGTGTTCGACGGGCACCAGCCCACCAGCGCACTGCTCGACGACATGCTGCCCGGTGTACCCGTCTTCATCCGCATGTACGACGGGCACTCGGCCCTGGCCAGCTCGGCCGCTCTCGAGCGGGCGGGCGTGGCGGGGCCGCGGCGCTTCGAGCAACGCTCCGAGATCGTCTGCGACCAGGACGGCCGGCCCACCGGCCTGCTCCTGGAGCACGCGGCGATCAATGTCGTCGGCTCGGTGGTGCCACCGATGCCGGCGCACCAGCGCCGGTCGCGGGTGCTCGACGTGCTGCGGGCGATGGCGGCCACCGGGCTGACGGGCGCCCACGTGATGGACGGCGACGCGGAGACGCTCGAGCTGCTGGCCGACCTCGAGGACCAGGCGGACCTGCCGATCCGCCTGCGGCTCGCGCCGTGGTGCATGCCGGGTGACGACGTGGCCGCGCTCGTCGACCTGCAGAGCCGCGGCGGCCGGAGCTGGTACGTCGGCGCCGTGAAGCTCTTCCTCGACGGCACCGTCGAGGGCGGCACCGCCTGGCTGGATGACCCCGACTGCCACGGCGGCGGCACCGACGCGTTCTGGCTCGACCCCCTCGAGTACACCAAGGCCGTGCAGGAGCTGGCCGGAGCGGGGGTGCAGACCTGCACGCATGCGATCGGCGACGCCGCCGTCCGGCACGTCGTGGACTCGCTCGACGGCGTGCAGACCCCGGTCCGGCACCGGGTCGAGCACCTCGAGACGATGCCCGCCGACCTCGTGCACCGCGTCGTCGGTGCCGGCCTGGTGGCGTCGATGCAGCCGAGCCACGCGGCGTACACCCGCGCCGACCACACCGACGAGTGGTCCCGGCGGCTCGGCGACCAGCGGGCCGACCGGGCCTGGGTCTGCCGCGACGTCCGCGACGCCGGGGGGCTGCTGGTGCTCGGCTCGGACTGGCCGATCGCCGACTACGACGCGCGGGTGGTGCTCGGCTTCGCGCAGTCGCGCCGCCATCCGGGCACCGACGAGGCGCCGGTGCGACCGGAGCAGGCGCTGACCGGCCTGATGGCGCTCGAGGGCATGACGACCCACGCCGCCGTCGCGGCCGGCGACGCCGACTCGGCCGGACGCGTCGCGGTCGGCTGCCGGGCCGACCTGACCGCGCTCGCGGTCGACCCCGTCGACGCCCCGCCCGACGAGGTGTCCGACGCTGTGGTGACCCTCGCCATGCTGGGCGGCGCGGTCACCCACCGCGTCTGACGTCGCCGGGGCTCACCCGCCTCCGACCCACGCCTCCGCCACGCCCTGGCCGGCAGGGATACTGCCTGCGCGGCCCGGCATCGGCCGGCTCGGAGGGGTGAGGCCTCGTGCGCGATGACGTCCTGGTGGTGGTCGGCTCGGTCAACGCCGACCTCATGGTCCGGGTCCGCGACCACCCGCGTCCCGGGGAGACCGTGCTGGGCGCCGGCTTCACGACCGAGCTCGGCGGCAAGGGCGCCAACCAGGCACTGGCCGCGGCCCGGGCCGGCTGCCCGGTCGCCCTGGTCGCGGTCGTCGGGGTCGACGCGTACGGCACAGAGGGGCTGGCCGTCCTGCGCGAGGCCGGCGTGGACGTGGCGTATGTCCGGCAGGTCGAGGCCCGGACCGGTGCGGCGCTGATCACGGTCGATGGCCGCGGTGAGAACACGATCGTCGTCGATCCCGGTGCCAACGCGGCCCTGGACGCGCAGGCCGTTCTCGACGCACTCGCCGGAGCCGGACCTGCGACCACGGTGCTGGCGCAGCTCGAGGTGCCGCTCGAGGTGGTCACCGCGGCGGCCCAGCGCATCGTCACGGCAGGCGGTCGGTTCGTCCTCAACCCCTCGCCGATGAGCGAGCTGCCTGACGACCTCCTGGCCGGCTGCGACCCGCTGATCGTCAACCAGGGCGAGGCCGAGGCGCTGCTCGGCCGGGCGATCGACGGCATCGAGGACGCGCTGGACGCGGCGCAGGCCCTGGCCGCCGCGAGCCGGAGCGTGGTCGTCACGCTGGGCGCCTCGGGCGCGGTGTGCGCCGCCGCCGGTGAGGCGATGCACGTCGCTGGCCGGCCCGTCGACGTCGTGGACTCGACCGGTGCGGGGGACGTCCTCGCAGGCACGCTGGCCGCGCGCCTGCACGGCGGGGTGCCCCTCCCGGACGCCCTCGAGGACGCCATCGCAGCGGCCGCGACCGCCGTGACCTGGCGGGGCGCCCAACCGTGACGCACGGGGTCGCGGAGCGGCTGGCCCGGAGGGCGGTTTGCGAGGATCATCGTCCACCGTGAGCCTTGGGTTGCTTCTGGTCATGCTCTTGGTGCCGCTGGTGGCCGGGGCCGTGGGGATCGTCCTAGCCATCTCCTACTTCGGCCGTGCGCAGGAGCAGAAGTACGCCGCCGAGGTGGCCGTCAGCATCGCCTCGACGCAGCCCGATGCGGCGTTCTTGCAGCGACAGGCGGAGATCGAGCAGAACCTCGCCGCAGCCGATGCGCTGGCGGCACAGCTTGACGAGTCGCCGACGGCCGCCGCCCCGCCGCCCCCGCCGACCCCGCCGGCCCCCGAGACCCCGCCGCCCGACCCCACGCTCTGACCGGAGTCCGGACAAGCGAAGGCCCCGGGCAGTGCCCGGGGCCTTCTCCCGAGAAACGACCAGGGGGGCTGGCCGATCCGGTCCTCTTCAGACGCGCACGCGCCGAGCCGGGTTGCCCCGGCCGGCGGGGTCAGCGCGGCCGGCGAACGTGGGGCGGGTTGAACGCCTCGAGCGTATAGGAGTCGAGTCGACGGAGCAGTCGCTTGAACGTGGTCATGTCTCCATGGTGCGCCGGATATTGGATCGATCCAAGCGATCGGGCCCGAATCCCGGCATGAGCCGCGTCACGAGACCCCCGTCACCATCCAGCGGTCGCTTCGTGCACGCCGGGTGAGCACCACGAACCGTGCCCCCATGAACACCCCCGAAAAGGCGACCCAGACCGCGACCAGCCCGCCCGTGACGTTCGCCGCGGCGAACGCGGCGGGGGTGTAGACGACCAGCACCAGCAGCCCGCCCCACGCGAGGTAGCGGCCGTCGCCGGCACCGATGAGCACGCCGTCGAGCACGAAGACAACACCGGCGATCGGCTGGCCGAGCGCCGCCACCACCAGCACCGGGACGAGCAGCGACCGCACGTCCGGGTCGCTGCTGAAAAGGGCGCCCAGGAAGGGCGAGGCGGCCGCGAGCAGGAGCCCGCACCCGATGCCGCCGGCCACGCCCCACTGCACCATCCGGCGGGTCACGGCCCGGGTGCCGGCGACGTCGCCGGCGCCGAGGTAGCGCCCGGTGATCGCCTGCGCGGCGATCGCGATCGCGTCGAGCACGAAGGCCAGGAACGTCCAGAGCGAGATCGCGATCTGGTGCGCCGCCAGCGAGGTCGCGCGGTCCGCGGCTCCGACCGTCACGGCGGCGGTGGTGACCAGGAAGGCCGCCCGCAGGGTCACGGTCCGCACCACCAGCGCGACGCCGGCCCGCGCCGCCGCGCGGATGCCCGGCAGGTCGGGCGCGAGCGAGGCCCCGGCGCCGCGGGCGCCGCGCACCACGACGAAGAGGAGGCACGCGGCGCTGAGCAGCTGGGCGCCGACGGTCCCGGTGGCCGAGCCGGCGATGCCCAGCCCGTTCCACGAGCCGACCCCATAGACCAGCACCAGGTTGAGCGCGACGTTGAGCCCGTTGCCGAACACCGCCACGACCAGCGGCGTGCGCGTGTCCTGGAGCCCGCGCAGCACCCCGGTCGCCGCCAGCATGACGAGCAGCGGCGTGGTGCCGAGCCAGGCGATGCGCAGGTAGGTGACGCCGTACGACGAGACCGCGGCCCCGGCCGCGAACGCGTGGACGAGCGGCCCGGTGAGGGCGACGCCCAGGAAGGTCACGACGAGGCCGATCAGGACCGCCAGCCAGATCCCGTCGACGCCCTGGGCGAGTGCGCCCCGCTCGTCGCCGGCGCCGACGTGCCGCGCCACGCTCGCCGTGGTGCCGTACGCCAGGAAGATGCACAGCCCGACCGCCGTCTGCAGGACCACGGCGGCGATGCCCTGGCCGGCCAGCTGCGGCGTGCCGAGGTGGCCGACGATGGCCGCGTCGGCGAGCAGGAACAGCGGCTCGGCGACCAGCGCGAGGAACGCCGGCACCGCGAGCCGGAGGATCTCGCGGTCGTGTCGGCCGGTCACCCGGTCATCTTGGTCCCTGGAGTCCGGGCCACTCACAGGAGGCTGACAGGTTTCCCCGGGTCACCGCTCAGCCCGGCCGCGGATGCTGAGGTCATGACCACCGAGGATCCCGAGACCCCACCCAGCGGCAACCGCTGGGAGCCGACCGACCCGCCCCCAGAACAAACCACGCCCGAGCCCGCCCCCGCACAGCTCGGCTGGGTGCCACCGTCGGTCCCGGAGTACGACGCGGCGCCGCCGCCGCAGACTCCGCGGCGGACCCGGGCCAGGCTCGCGATGGCCGGCGGTGCTGCCGCCGTGCTGCTCGCCGGTGGTGTCGGCGGCTACGCGCTCGGCCACGGTTCCGCCGGCAACGGGGACGACCAGGGACGCTTCGACAGGCAGGGCGTGCCCTCCGACCACGGACCCGGTCAGGGCCAACCGCCCGGCGTTCAGGTTCCGGACAGAGGCGGCGCGGACGATGACCAGCAGAGCCCCAACGGATCGGACACCCTCGACTCATGATCACCCGCCCGACGTCCCGACGCGAGGCGGTCATCGCGCCCCGCCCGAGCCGGGCGTCGGTGGACGAGGCCGTGCGGGTCGCTGCGGGGGCGCTGCTCTGGCTCGGGCTGCTGCTGCCGACGTACTGGTGGGTCGCCGACGGTGGCCTTCGCGTGGGCTTCGCCGGCGGTGCCGCGATGCTGTCGATCGGCCAGCTGACCGGGCTGGTGGCCAGCGTGCTGCTGCTGGCCCAGGTGTTGCTGATGGCCCGGGTCCCCGTGCTCGAGCGCGCCTTCGGCCAGGACGATCTGGCCCGCAAGCACCGCATCATCGGGTTCACCGGCTTCAACCTGATGCTCGCCCACATCCTCACGGTGACGGTCGGCTACGCCGCCGGCAGCCTGCCCTCCAGCCCCGCGACGTTCTGGAACCTGACCGTCGACTATCCGGGGATGCTGCTGGCGGTGGCCGGCACCGGCTGCCTGGTGATGGTCGTGGTCACCAGCATCAGGGCGGCTCGTCGCCGGTTGCGCTACGAGTCGTGGCACCTGCTCCACCTCTACGCCTACCTCGGGGTCGGCCTGGCGCTGCCGCACCAGCTGTGGACCGGTCAGCAGTTCCTCGGCTCGCCCGGCCGGACGCTGTTCTGGTGGACCGCGTGGGCGGTCGCCGCCGGTGCGATCCTCGTCTTCCGGATCGGCCTGCCGGCGTACCGCAGCGTGCGTCACGACCTGCGGGTCACCTCCGTGGTCCGCGAGCTCGACGGGGTGGTGTCGGTCTACGTCACCGGACGCGACCTGCACGCCCTCAAGGTCGAGGCCGGGCAGTTCTTCACCTGGCGCTTCCTGGCCGGGCCCGGCTGGACGCGAGCGCACCCCTACTCGCTCTCCGCGGCGCCCGATGGACGCAGCCTCCGCATCACCGTGAAGGACCTCGGTGACGGCAGCCGCGACGTGGCCAGGCTCCACCCGGGCACCCGGGTGCTGGTCGAGGGCCCCTACGGCCGGCTCAGTGCCCGCGCCCGAACCCGGCGACACGTCGCCCTGATCGGCGCAGGCGTCGGCATCACGCCGCTCCGCTCGCTGGCCGAGGGTCTGCCGTACGCGCCGGGCGAGGCGGTCCTGGTGCACCGGTACGGCGATCGGCCGCTCTTCGGCGACGAGCTCGGGCTCCTCAGCATCGAGCGCGGTCTGCACGTCATCGGCCTGCCTGGACCGCGGCGGCACCGCGCCAACCAGCCCGAGGCCCTGCTCCACCACGTCCCGGACCTGGCGCACCGCGACGTCTACGTCTGCGGCCCCGAGCCGTGGGCCGCCGAGGTCGGCCGGGTCGCCCTGGCCGCCGGCCTCCCACCCGAGCACCTCCACATCGAGACCTTCAACTGGTGATCCCCCTATGAGACGCATCGTCCTCTGGCTGCTCAGCACCCTCTCCGCGGTGGTGCTGCTGTTCGGCTACCACACCTCGACCTCGGGGCCCGCCGCCACGGCCCAGGCCCCGGTCGGCGCCAGCCTGGCCACGACCAGCACCACGACCACCTCGGGCGGGACCGACCCCGGCACCGACAGCTCGTCCGGCTCGTCCGGCTCGACCGCCTCGAGCAGCCCGACGCCGGCCGCGAGCAGCACCGTCACCGGCGACGTCGCCCAGACCCGCTGGGGTCCGGTCCAGGTGCAGATCACCACCGACGGCTCGGGCACCATCACCGACGTCGAGGTGCTGCAGTACCCCTCCGGCAACCACGAGGACGACCAGATCAACGCCTACGCGCTGCCGCAGCTGGTCCAGGCGACGCTGGATGCGCAGAGCGCCGAGATCGACATGGTCAGCGGCGCCACCGTGACGAGCGAGGGCTACCTCCAGTCGCTGCAGTCGGCACTCGACCAGGCCAAGGCGTGATGACCGCATGACCACTGCAGTGCGGGCGCGCTACGTCGAGCACGTGATGGGGATGCCGATCAGCCTGGCGCTGCGCGGCCGGCACGCCGACGACGCCGCGGCGCGAGAGGCGTGGGCGGAGGCGCTGGCGGTGCTGCGGGAGGTGGACCGGGTGTTCAGCACCTACCGCGACGACTCCTTCGTCTCCCGCCTCGGCCGTGGCGAGCTGACCGTAGAGGAGTGCCCGCCCGAGGTGGCCGAGGTGCTCGAGCTGGGCGAGCGGGCGCGTCGCGAGTCCTCCGGGGCCTTCGACGTACGCCGCCGCGGGGTGCTCGACCCCAGCGGCGTGGTCAAGGGGTGGGCGGTCGAGCGCGCGGCCGCGCCGTTGCGGGCGCTGCCCGGGACCGACGTCTGCCTCAGCGCCGGCGGCGACATGGTCTGCCACGTCGCCGGTCCGGACTCACCCGAGTGGCGGATCGGCATCGAGAATCCGCACAACCCGACGGCGCTGCTCGCCACGGTGCCGGTGCGCAACGGCGCCGTCGCGACCTCGGGGCTCGCGCACCGACCGGGTCATGTGGTCGACGCCCGAACGGGCCGGGTGCCCGACGGGGTCGCCTCGGTGACCGTGGTGGGCGCCGACCTCACCTGGGCCGACATCGACGCCACCGCGGCGTTCGCCCTCGGTGCCGACGCCGCCCGCTGGCTCGCCGGCCGCCCCGGCCGCACCGCCCTGGTCGTCTGGGCCGACGGCCGCACCGAGCTGGTGGGATAGTCCCCGGAGTTCCGCACGCGCCCACCGCGGTGAGAGCGTGCGAAACGTCGGGGACGATCCCGGAGGTGGCCCGGTCAGAGGGTGAAGCCGGACAGCACCAGAGCGATGCCGACGACACCGGGGATGAAGCCGACGGCGAGCCACGGCGAGGGGATCGGCTTCTGGTGGATCAGCCGGCCGACCCCGGCGGCGACGACGCCGAACAGGCCGCCGATGACGCAGAGCCCGAAGCGCGAGACGCTCTCGCTCTCGTCGAGGAACAGTGCCGCGATCACCAGCCCCGCGGACAGGTGACCGATCGTGGTGACCGCCAGCACCGAGACCACCCAGCGCTGCACCTGGGTGAACGAGCGGTCGTTGACCTGCCGGACCGGGTTGGCGGGGTCCATCAGGTGCCGCGGACGCCGTACGGGTGTGGGGTCGCTCACCGCTCCATGGTCCCCGATGCGGCGCCGCGAACCCCCATCCGCGCGAGGTGAGATGCGTGACGCGAGCCGCCTCATCGGGCCTCTGGGAGACTCGACGACATGGCGGAGCGGGCACCGGAGGGCGACCAGGCCCTGCTCGCCGAGCCCATGCGGTCCCGGTGGAGCCCGAGCTTCTTCGACGCCGCCCACGTGCTCACGACCGACCAGCTGCGGCGGCTGCTGGTGGCGGCGCAGTGGGCTCCCAGCTGCGGCAACGCCCAGCCCGCGGGGTTCATCGTGGCCGAGCGGGGCAGCGCCAGCCACCAGGTCCTGACCCGGCACCTCTCGCGCGGCAACGCCGGGTGGGTGCCGCGCGCCTCCGCCGTGTTCGTGGTCGCCGCGCAGGTCGCGCCGGACGAGCAGGGCGAGGGCGGCTACAAGCCCTTTCACGCCGAGTACGACGCGGGTCAGGCCGCCGCGCATCTCACCCTGCAGGCCCAGGCCATGGGGCTCGCCGCCCACCAGTTCGCCGGCTTCGACAAGGAGGCGGTGGCCCGGGAGCTCGGGGTGCCGGACCACTACAAGGTGATGGCCGCGATCGCGGTGGGCGTGCCCGGCGACCCGGACGACGTGCCGGAGCAGGACCGCGACCGGGAGCACCGGCCGCGGCGGCGCCGGCCGCTCGCTGCGCTGGCGCACGGCCCGCAGTGGGGCGTCCCGTGGGAGGGCGCGTGACCGGGCGGCTCAAGAACGTCCTGCTCATCGGCCTGGTCGTGGTGATGGTCAACCTGCCCTTCGTGCACGGCAGCTGGCAGCAGCACCGGCTGGACCAGGACGGCGTCGACCTCACAGCGGAGGTCACCGACCATCACGTCGACGGCGACCAGCGGTTGGTCACCTTCGCCGTCGCGAGGACCGGTGACCGGCCGGCCTTCGGTGGCACCGTCAGCGTCGACGAGCCGACCTACGACGACGCGGTGGTGAGCAACCAGGTGCAGGTCCGGGTGCTCCCGGGCTCGGCCGTGGTCTGGCGGGTCGAGGGCGAGAAGCACAGCAACATCGGGCTGGTGATCACCCTCGTCGCGGACCTGTTCCTGCTGGTCATGGTGCTCCTCCTGGTGCGGTTCGGCTCCCGGCTGCGCCAGGAGATGGTGCTGGTCGCGACCGAGGACCTCGAACGCTGTCCGCCGGGCTCGGTGCTCGACCAGGTCGACGGGCTGCGGTTCGTGGTGTGCGGCGAGGTCGAGTCGATCGAGGACGACGCGGTCGTGCTGGATCTCGGCGACCGGCGGGTCCGGGTGCTGCTCGACGGGCACCGCAACCCGGCGGGCTACCAACAGCCGGTCCGGGCGACCGGGACCATGCGCGAATAGCTCTGACCGAGCCCGGCGAACGTCTACCCTCGGCAGGTGACCCGCCGCCGTCGCCTTCTCGTGGTGCCCGGGCTGGTCGTGGGTGCCCTCGTGACGCAGGCCGTGGTGGCACCGCCGGCGCACGCGCTCGTCCAGCGCTATGCCGCCCCCGCGGGGTCGGGCACCGCGTGCACGAGCACGGCGCCGTGTGCGTTGGTCACCGCGGTCAACGGCGCCGGCTCGAACTCGGAGGTGATCGTCACGCCGGGGACCTACGAGGTGGGTTCGACCAGCCTGACCCGGCCCAGCACCGTCACCAACCTCAACGTGCACGGCGTGGCCGGCCAGCCGCAGCCGGTGATCAACACGGCGGCCAACATCGGCCTGCAACTGCTGGGCGACGGTGCCCGGGTCGCCGATCTCACGATCGTCCAGACCGGCAGCCAATGGGGGCTCAACGTCTTCGCGGCCGGCATCACCGTCGAGCGGGTCGCCGTACGGACGGTGGCGCAGATCGCCTGCGGCCTCGGCTACAGCGGCCTCGCTCGGGACCTGCTGTGCGTCACCAGCTCGGCCAACGGCGCGGCGGTCGACGACAGCTGGGGCGGCGGCACCGGTGACCTCATCGTGCGCAACCTGACCGCCGTCGCCACCGGCACCGGCTCCTATGGCATCCGCGCCGACGCCCTGAGCGTCAACACCAACCTCGACATCCACGCGCGGAACGTCATCGCGTGGGGCACCCTGGCCGACATCCGCTCCACCGAGACCCCGGCGAGCGACCCCACCAGCGAGAGCGACGTCAACCTCACCAACTCCAACTACGACCTGCGCGTCGAGGGTGGCGGCGGCAACGTGACGGACGTCGGCTCGGTCAGCACCAACCAGACCGCGCCACCGGTCTTCGCCGACACCATCGGCTACCACGAGGCGCCAACCTCGCCGACGGTCGACAAGGGCACCAGCGACACGGCCGTCGGCACCAGCGACCTGGACGGGCAGCCGCGGAAGTACGGCGCTGCCGTCGACATCGGGGTCGACGAGTTCGTCCCCGACACCACGCCGCCCGATGTCGCGTTCGGCCACACGCCCAGGCACCGCACCCGCAAGCACAAGGCGCGCTTCACCTTCTTTGCGAGCGAGGCGGTCACCTTCACCTGCCTCGTCGACAAGCGGCCCCCGCTGCCCTGCGCCTCGCCGTTCAAGGTCAGGTTCAAGAAGCGGGGCAAGCACACCGTCGTGGTGGTCGCCACGGACACCGCTGGTAACGCTGACCCGAGCCCGGCGAGCTACACCTGGAAGATCAAGGCGAAGAAGCGGCGCCACCGGCACCACCACCGGCCGCACCACCACCACCACTGAGACGCCCCGAACCGAGCACTTGCCGCCGGGCCCACCGCGACCACAACGAACGGTTACTTGCTCGTAGCGACCGGGGACGTGAGGCTGTCCGGGTGTCCGCAACCGCCTCGTCGTACTCGATCACCATGCGCCTGCACACGGCGCCCGACCACGGGATCGTCGGCGCGGTCGCGACCGCGATCTCGGCCGCCGGTGGCGTGGTCACCGCGATCGACGTGGTCGACTCGACCAGGGAGCGGCTGGTCCTCGACGTCACCTGCTCGGCCAGCGACGAGGACCACTCGCACCAGCTCGTGGCAGCGGTCGACGAGATCGACGGCGTCGAGGTCTACAAGGTCAGCGACCGCACCTTCCTGCTGCACATCGGCGGCAAGATCGAGGTGCACTCCAAGGTGCCGCTCAAGAACCGCGACGACCTCTCCATGGCCTACACCCCGGGCGTCGGCCGGGTCAGCATGGCGCTGTACAACCACCCGGAGGACGTCTCGCGGCTGACCATCAAGGGCAACAGCGTCGCCGTGGTCACCGACGGCTCGGCCGTGCTCGGCCTGGGCAACATCGGGCCGGGCGCGGCGCTGCCGGTGATGGAGGGCAAGGCGGCGCTGTTCAAGCGGTTCGCCGACATCGACGCCTGGCCGATCTGCCTGGCCAGCCAGGACACCGACGAGATCGTCCGCGCGGTCGAGATGATCGCGCCGGGCTTCGGGGGCATCAACCTCGAGGACATCGCCGCCCCGCGCTGCTTCGAGATCGAGCAGCGGCTCCGCAAGAGCCTCGACATCCCGGTCTTCCACGACGACCAGCACGGCACGGCGATCGTCGTGCTCGCGGCCCTGACCAACGCGCTGCGCGTGGTCGAGAAGCAGCTGTCCGAGGTGCGGGTGGTGGTGTCGGGCGCCGGTGCGGCCGGCACCGCGATCGTCACGCTGATGCTGGCGGCGGGGGTCGGCGACGTGGTTGTCGTCGACCGCGAGGGTGCGCTGTGCAGCGGCGACGACTCGCTCTCGACCGCGCACCGCGAGCTGGCGGGGGTGACGAACCCGCGGCAGGTTCGCGGCGACCTCCAGGGCTGCCTGGTGGGCGCGGACGTGTTCATCGGGGTGAGCGCTCCCAACATCCTGCGGCCGGAGTGGATCGCCGACATGGCCGAGCGGCCGGTGGTCTTCGCGCTGGCCAACCCGGACCCCGAGGTCGACCCGGCCGAGGCGGAGAAGTACGCCGCCGTGGTCGCGTCGGGGCGCTCGGACTACCCGAACCAGATCAACAACGTGCTCGCCTTCCCCGGTGTGTTCCGGGGCCTGCTGGACGCCCGGGCGAGCGACATCACGATCGACATGCTGCTGCGCGCCGCCGACGCGATCGCCCACGTCGTACGCGACGAGGAGCTGAACCCGAACTTCATCATCCCGACGGTGTTCAACGCCGAGGTCCCGAAGGCCGTCGCCGCTGCGATCCGGGGTTCGTAGGACCCGGTCAGCTCTTGATGCCGCGGATCGTCTCCGGGGTGCGCTGCTCGACCAGCCTGCGCCAGGCCCGGGCGGCGACCTCGGGACTGTCGGCGTAGACCGAGACGACGTAGGGGAAGCGTTCGTAGAGCCCGGTCACGCGCGCCGGCCGGTCGACCGGGTCCTTGAAGATGCAGCGGCCGCCGTTGGGGCCCGGGATCTCGATCCGGTGCGCGGCCCCGATCCGGGCCTTGAGCCACTGCTCGACCTGCGCGGGGTCGCGGACCTGGTCGTAGGTCACGGTGACCGGCTGTCCCATAGCTCGCTGGAAGCACTCGTAGGAGTCGACCACGGGGTAGCTGTCGTCGTTGGGCTGCGCGCGGTGGCAGAGATCGCGGTCGCGCGCGAACGAGGGGAACACCCACGCCAGCCCGCGCGCCCCGTCGGGCAGGCCGCAGAGCTTGAGCGCGGTGGTCTCGCGGCCGTCCCAGCAGGTGCCGCCGGCGGGGGCGGACGGTGCGGCCGGGTCGGAGGACGGCGCACCCTCGAGCTGGGCGGTCGCCTCGCCGGTCGGGGCCGCCGCCGCTGAGGAGCCCACGGGGGTCTGCGAGCCCCGCGTGCCGCGGGCGGCTGGGTCGGTGCCACCGAGGTCACGGCCGAAGTGGATCAACCCGCCGATGAGCACGACCGCGAGCACGGACACCACCATCGCGTCGCGCCAATGCAGGCGCGAGTCCACGTCGGACATCCGCCCACGCACCCCCCTGCTCCGCCGACAACCGAGGCGACCCCATGCCTCCGCCACCATTGTTGCCTACCGCCCCGACAGTCCCGGGCAGGGCTGGTGGTGGGTCTCCCAGCGTGAGACCGACGACGCTCCCACGGCCAACGGCTCGCCGGCCGCCGGCGCCCACCGGTCAGTCCGGCCCGGGCGCCTCGGTGGCGTAGAGCGCGGCACCGACCACGCCTGCCTTGTTGAGCAACGTGGCCGGCACGATCTCGGTCTCGACCTCGATGAGCGGCAGGAACTCGTCGGCCTGCTTGCTGATGCCGCCACCGACGACGAACAGGTCGGGCGAGAAGAGCATCTCCAGCGTCTGGTAGTACTTCGTCAGCCGCTTGGCCCAGTGGTGCCACGAGAGGTCCTCGCGCTCGCGAGCGCTGTTGGCGGCCCGCGACTCGGCGTCGTGGCCGTCGATCTCGAGGTGGCCGAGCTCGGAGTTGGGGACCAGGACTCCGTCGTAGAGGAACGCCGAGCCGATACCGGTGCCCAGCGTCGTCATGATGACGAGGCCGGTGCGGCCCTTCGCGGCGCCGTAGCGCACCTCGGCCAGGCCGGCGGCGTCGGCGTCGTTGACCACGTGCACGTCGCGCCCGGTGGCCTCGGTGAACAGGCGGTCGGCGTCGGTGCCGATCCAGGACTCGTCGATGTTGGCGGCGGAGTGGACCACGCCGTGGCGGACCACGCCGGGCACCGTGACGCCGACCGGGCCCACCGAGCCGGGGAAGTGGGCGAGCAGCTCGGCGAACACCTTTGCCACCGCCTCGGGGGTCGAGGGCGACGGAGTCTTGATCCGTTCGCGCTCCTGGGCGAACTCGCCCTTCTCGAGGTTCACCGGCGCGCCCTTGATGCCGGTGCCACCGAAGTCGATGCCGAAGGGTAGATCCGCCACGGGGCCACGGTAACCGCCGCGCCCGCCGGGCACGCGCGGTCAGCCGTCCGCGCGCGCCTCGAGGGCCAGCCGGGCCGCCCGCTCGACGGCGTACGCCTCGTGCAGCCGGCCGATCTCCGCGTGCATCCGTGCCGCCTCCGCCTCGATCTCCTCGGCGCGGTCGAGCCGCTCGGCGAGCCAGGTGGCGTAGGCGCGGTGGAACCCGAGCTCGCGCTCCAGTGCCCGGCGTACGTCGACCGGTGCGGGTGGGGCCAGCTCGGCCACGGCCGGGACGAGGGCGCGGATCTCCTCGGCGCGCCGCCGGGTGCGCTCCGCCGCCCGGGCGTGGGCGGCGCCGTCGTCGCCCCGGGGGACCTGCCGGGCGAGCACCTGTCCCCACTTGGCGCGGACGCGATCGCCGTTGCGCAGCGCGGAGAACTCCTTCTGGCGCGGCGACGCGGAGCCGCCGCGGGCATGCCGGACGACCGAGCCGGGCGCGTTGACGGTGAGGTGGCCGCGCGACCCGAGGGCCAGGGCGAGGTCGACGTCGACGTACTGGCCCGGGAAGAGCTCCTCGTCCAGCCCGCCGACAGCGGCCCAGGCCTCGCGTCGGACCAGCAGCGAGGCGCTGGAGCAGTAGTCGACGACGGTGGTCCGCTCCGGCACGTCGGCCAACGGGCTGGTGAGGGCGTCCTGCCAGATGACGCCCCCGGCCGCCTGGACCCGCGAGCCGTCGAGGTCCATCAACAGGCTGCCCGCCGAGCCGGCGCGCGGCTCCTCGGCGAGGGCCTCGACCAGGGCGGAGAGCCAGGCCGGCTCCGGGAGGGCGTCGTCGTGCAGTAGATGCAGCAGCTCGCCCCGGCTGTGCGCGGCGCCGAGGTTGGCCCCGCCGGCGAACCCCAGCGGGACCTCGCTGACGACCACCCGCGCGTGCGGCGGCACGGCCTCGCCGAGCCCCGGTCCGGTGCCGTTGAGGACGACGACGACCTCGTGCTCGACGTCGGCCGCGCCGCGGGCGACCGCCTCGATGCACCCGGCCAGCCGCACCGGGTCGCGGGCGGCCACGACCACCACCGACGTCAGCACGGACCGAGTATCACCTGAGACGCGCGGGCCGGACGCCACAGGTGATGCCGGATGATGGCGGGGTGAGCGACCAGCAGGCCGGCCCCGGCACCCGCGACGTGCAGACGGTGACGGCCTCGGGCGACTCGACCGTGGCGAGCATCGACGGTGTCGTCACGCACCGGCCGGCGACCCACGCCGACCACCGCGGCCTGGTCTACGAGATCCACAACCTCGCGCCGGCGCTCGGTTCCGAGCCCGTCGTCTGGGCCTACGGCGACATGGTCCGGCCGGGCCAGGTCAAGGGCTGGGCGTGCCACGAGGAGAAGGTGGACCGCTACACGCTGGTCACGGGCGAGCTGCTCGTGCTGCTGCACGACGGCCGGGCCGACTCGCCGACCTCCGGCCTGACCCAGACCGTGCTGCTCTCGCCGTCGGCCACCCGGCAGGTCCGGATCCCGGTCGGCGTCTGGCACCTGCTCGTCAACGTCGGCGCCGAGCCGGCCCACTTCGTGAACCTGCCGACCCGGCCCTACCACCACGCCTCGCCCGACCGGATGCTCCTTCCCTGGGACACCGACCAGCTGCCCGTCGACGTGCGCAGCTACCTGCCCAGGTTCTGAGCGAAACTCGGTCGCCCGCGGGAGGCCGTCGGGGTCAGACTCGCGGCGTGCCGACCCAGCTGACCACGACCCGTCATGTCGACGGGCTGCGCGAGGCGCTGCGTGCGTTCACGGCGTACGCGCGGCGCGCCGGGCTGGAGGCGCCGGTGCCGACCTGCCCGGAGTGGACCGTGCTCGACCTGGTCGCTCATCAGGGGATGTCGCACCGATCTGCCACCGCGCTGCTGAAGGGTGAGCGTCCCGACGACGAGACGGTTGCGGCCTACGTGGCGGAGGGCCGGGCGGCCGAGGACCCCGTGGCCTGGCTGGCCCAGGGGGTCGAGGAGCTGGCCCTCGCGTTGGCGCAGGCGCCGGAGGAGGTGGTCGCGCCGCTGTTCCTCAACGACGCGCCTCCCGTGCGTGCCTTCTGGGCGCGGCGGGAGTGCCACGAGACCACCATTCACGCGGTCGACGCGCTGGCGGCCTGCCTGGGCAGGGCCCCGCGAGCCGACGAGGTCTGGGTCGACCCGGAGCTGGCCGGCGACGGGATCGACGAGCTGCTGGGCGGCTTCCTCACCCGGCCGGGGTCGCGGCTGCGCTGTGCCGAGGACTCCCTGCTCGTCGTGCGCCCCGACGACCTGGCTGAGTGGTGGCAGGTGGCGCTGGGGCCACGGCCGGCGGTCACCAGCCGCTGCTCGGTCGGCGAGCCGGACGAGGCCGACTGGGAGCTCACCGGCGGCGCGGTGGAGCTCTACCTGCGGCTGTGGAACCGGCTGGACCCACCCGACGACTGGCGACGGCTCACCGCAGTGACGTGGTCGTAGCCCTCGTAGCCGTCGCGGCCCGGCGGCGTGCTGAGACAATCGCGGCGTGGCCGCCACCGCAACCCGCCTGCTCCTGCTGGGCGCGGTCGCGATCTTCGAGCCGGTCAACGGCTACCAGATCCGGCGCGAGCTGACGTCGTGGCAGGTGGACCGCTGGGCGCACATGAACCCCGGCTCGATCTACGGCGGGCTCTCGACGCTGGCCCGGCAGGGCCACCTGGTCCGGCACGAGCTGGTCGACGGCGGCCGCGAGGTCTCGGTCTACGAGCTCACCGAGTCGGGCCGCGCCGAGCTGCAGCGGCTGGTCGTCACCGCGCTGGAGACCGTCGAGCTCTACGACCGGTCCGACTTCATGGCGGCGTTCTCGATGCTCCCGTCGGTGCTGCCGGCGGATCGGGCCAGGCACAGCCTGGTCCGGCGGCGGGCCGCGCTCGAGCAGACGGTGGCCGAGTTCGCCGAGATCAAGATGCAGACCGAGACCGTGCCGCCGCACGTGCTGCGCGGTGCGCTGCTCTGGTACGACGTGACGCTCGCCGAGCTCGAGTGGCTGCGCGAGGTGATCGAGGAGCTGGCCAGCGGGCGGTTCGCGATCGCCTCGGGCTCGGAGTTCGGCTGGAAGCCGCCTGCCGGCGATCCGGGCTGGCAGATGGCCTCCGACCGGGAGCGCTACCTCGCGCTGCTGGGGCGCGGCTGAGCGATGAGTCCTGGGGCGCCGCCGGGTCGGTCGTAGCGCGGGGTCGGCTTTGGTATCCGCTTGACGCGACAGTGATCAACCTTGACCATGGTCAAGATTGACCAACGACAGGAGTGCGCATGATCGAGGCTCGGGGGCTCGTCCAGACCTTCCACACCGGTCAGGGGAAGAACAAGAAGGAGGTGCACGCCGTCAAGGGCGTCGACCTCGATGTGGCCGAGGGCGAGGTCGTCGGCTTCCTCGGCCCCAACGGCGCCGGCAAGACCACCACGCTCCGGATGCTGGTGACGCTGCTCAAGCCGACCGCGGGCACCGCCAGGGTCGCCGGCTACGACGTGGCCACCCAGCCGGTCCAGGTACGGCGCAGCATCGGCTACTGCTCGCAGGTCGGCTCGACGTTCTCCGGCGCCTACGCCCGTGACGAGGTCGTCGACCACGGGATGCTCTACGGGATGTCGCGCAAGGACGCGGTGGCCAAAGGGCAGGAGCTGTTCGAGAAGTTCCAGCTCGACGGGCTGTGGAAGCGGATGAACAAGAACATGTCGGGCGGGCAGAAGCGGCGGCTGGACATCGTGATGGGGCTGATCCACTCGCCGTCCCTGGTCTTCCTAGACGAGCCGACCACCGGCCTCGACCCGCAGGCGCGCGCGAACCTCTGGGAGCACATCTCCGGCCTGCGCGACAACGAGGGCGCCACCGTGTTCCTCACCACCCACTACCTCGACGAGGCCGACGCGCTGGCCGACCGGATCGTGATCATCGACCGCGGTGAGATCGTGGCCAGCGACACCGCCGACAACCTCAAGGCCAACGTGTCCGGTGACCTGGTCTCCCTCGAGCTCTCCTCCGACGAGCAGGTCTCCATCGCGCGCGACAAGCTCGCCTCGATCAGCGACGACGTGCACGTCGACGGCCGGAGCGTGTCCGGCCGGGTGGCGCGGGCGGGCAAGGCGGTGCCGGGACTGCTCCGCGACCTCGATGCTTCGGGTGTCGGCCTGGAGGGCATCGAGGTCATCCGCCCGACGCTCGACGACGTGTTCCTCACCCTCACCGGCCGGTCGCTGCGCGACGCCGACGAGGCCGACGCCCCCGAGACCGACAGCCCCGAAGGAGGCGCTATGTGACGACGTACCTGCGCGAGTGCTCGGTGGTCTTCCGCCGCCAGATCCGGATGAACCTGCGCAACCCGGCCTGGGTGCTGATCGGCATCATGCAGCCGGTCCTCTACCTGTTGCTCTTCGGCCCGCTGCTCAAGCCGCTGGTCGCCCAGTTCGACACGGGCACCACCAACGCCTACACCTTCCTGGTGCCCGGGCTCCTGGTGCAGCTGGGCATGTTCGGCGCGTTCTTCGCCGGCTTCTCGCTGATCGGTGAGTGGCGCGAGGGCGTGATCGAGGCCGAGCGGGTGACACCTGCCTCCCGGTCCGCACTGCTGGTGGGCCGGCTGTGGCGCGACCTGCTGCAGCTGCTCGTGCAGGCGACGATCCTGGTCGGCCTCGGCTACGCGATCGGCATGCGCGGCTCGGTCGGCGGCGTGGCCCTGGGCGTGCTGATCACCCTGCTGGTGGGCGGCGCCTGCGCCGCGGCGTCCAACGCGCTGGCGATGGCCACCAAGGACGAGAACGTGATGGCCCCGGTCGTCAACGTCGTGATGATGCCGATCCTGCTGCTGAGCGGCATCCTGCTGCCGATGACGCTCGGCGCGGCCTGGCTGCAGCACATCTCCGACTTCATGCCGTTCCGCTACATCGTCGACGCCGCCCGCGACGCCTTCACCGGTGACCTCGGCTCCAGCGACGTCGCCTGGGGCACCGCCTGGGCCGTGGCCATCTTCGCGCTGGCCATGTGGTGGGGTGCCAGCGTCTTCCGCAAGGAGAACGCCTGACGGCCCTGTGATCGCGGGACGCCGGGTTAGTAGCGCAGGTCGGCCCGCAGCCCGTAGTGGTCGGAGGGGTGCACGCCGCCGACCGCGTGGGTGCCGACCAGTGCCGCCTCGCGGTGCCGCCGCGAGGACGAAGTCGATGCGACGGTCGGGCCACAACAGCTGTGTGGCCCGCGGGTTGTCGTTGGACCAGGTGTGCCCCGGGTCCCCGGGTCGGCAGGCCTCCCACGCGTCGTAGAACGACAGGCCGGGCACGGGCGCGGCGGCGCGACCGCTGAGCATCCGGATCTCGTGACTGTCCGGGTCCGCGTTGAAGTCGCCGCACACCACCAGCGGGATGCGCTCGTCCTGCACGCCGGCCAGGAAACCGAGTAGCTCGCGCGTCGCCTCCTGCCGGGCCCGGCTCTCGTCGAACCACCACGCGTCCATCACCAGACCGCATACGCGGGCCGGCCCGCGTGGCCCGGACAGCTCGGCGTAGTGGACCCGGGCGGCGCCGAACGCGTGGCCGGACTCCTCATAGATGGGCCAGCGGGACAGCACGGCCACGCCCGAGAGGGAGCGCGGGTCCTCCTGAGCGGTGACGCCGCTGAAGGTGTGGTGCGGCAGCCCGAGCGCTGCCGACAGGCGGGCGGCCTGGCTCTCGGCGCACTTGGCCCAGGACTCCGTCAGCGCCACCAGGTCGGGGCCGACGACGCGCAGCGTCTCGGCGATCGCCGCCTCACGCGCCTGCCACGGCTCGTAGCGCCCCCCGATGGGCGAGGGGAGCCTGCGTTTCAGCCGGCGCGGGTCAGGGCCGCCGGGTCCGGCGGGCTGAGGACGCCGAGCTGGATCCGGGCCCCGAGCTCGTCGCGGATCCCCCAGTGCTCGGCCAGGCGGTCGCCCTCGGTGCGGTAGATGTGCACGGTCGCCATCGCGTAGCTGCGCCCCGCCGCGCCGTCGCCGTGGACGGCGTCGACGCCGACGCCGTGAGCGAGCGCCCGGAGCACGACGCGGTCGGCGGTCTCGATCACGTCCTCCACGTCGTAGCGGACCTGCAGCACGCCGGTGACGAAGGTGAGGATCCGACGATAGCCCTCGGGGCCCGGGGTCAGCGGGAAGGGCGAACCGTGGTCGACGAAGTCAGCGGTGACCAGGTCGTCGAGGCGGGACAGGTCGCGGCTGTTGATCGCGTCGAAGACCGCGAGGGCGGAAGGAAGTGCGGGGTTGGTCATCGGTAGCCTCACATGTGGTGGAGTCCAGTTACAGTGGAATTCAATTCCACTAGAATTAGAGTCTAATAAATTGAGGCGGACATGGCAAGGCAGTACGACGCGAGCTCGCGCCAGGAGGCCGCGCGCGCGACCCGGCGGCGGATCATCGCGGCGGCCGGGGACCTCCTGCTGGAGGGCGGTTACGCCGGGATGACGGTCGCCGGCCTCGCCCATGAGGCGGGTGTGAGCCCGCAGACCGTCTACAACGCGGTCGGCGGCAAGGCAGAGGTGGTCAAGGCCGTCTACGACACGATGCTCGCCGGCGACGACGACCCGGTGCCGATGAGTGACCGGCCCGCCTTCGTTGCGGTGCAGGACGCCGAGGACGCCGTCGCGTGGGGAGCCGCCTACGCGGCGTGGACCCTGTCGATCATGAGGCGGGTCGGGCCGCTGCTCGGGGTCCTGCTGGACCACGGCCCCGGCGGCGACCCGGTGCTGGAGGAGCTTGTGGCGGCGATGAGCACCGAGCGGCGGATCGGCAACGACAACGCCCTGCGCGGCCTCACGGCGCGGGGGCTGGTCCCGAAGGGGCAGCGGGAGCGCAAGCACGTCGTCGACGTCGTCTGGCTCCTCACCGGTCCGGAGATCTACGACCGCCTCGTCGTGCACGCGGGCTGGTCGGAGCGGTCCTACGAGGGCTGGCTGGCCGCACAGCTCGAAGCCGCAGTGACCGGTCTGGGGATCAGGAGCCCGTCCCGGGGCTGAGCACTCGCGCGGCGATCCACGCGATGTCGCCGGCCGTGCGTGCGGGGGAGGCCGAGGGCTGCATCACGTGGCTGAGCACCACCCGGACGACCATGTCGATGGCGGCCTCGAGCTGGGCGGGCGCCAGGGGTACGTCGTAGGGCGCCACCCGCTCGACCACGACCGCCTTGGCGGTCGACAGCAGCGCACCCGCGTGCGTGGTCAGCAGCGGCAGCAGCTCGGTGTCGGCGCCGTGGGTGGCCGAGACGATCGCCTTCAGCAGGAGGTTGTCCTGCGAGGCCTCCAGCACCGAGCGGGAGGCATCGCGGATAGCGGCCACCAGGTCGGTGGGGTGGGCGTCGAAGGCGAGCGTCACCAATCCGAGGAACCGCTCGAGCTCGCGCAGGATCATCGCCTCAGCGAGCCGCGGCTTGGTGCCGATCTCGTTGTAGACCGTCTGCCGGCTGACGCCCACCGTGTCGGCGAGCCGGGCCATGGTGACCTGCGCCCACCCGACATCGGTGGTCAGCGTGACCGCCGCCTCGATGACTCGCTCGCGCATCGTCGGCTGCGGCGTGGTCACGGTCATGAACCGTAACGTCCCGCCGGTCAGTGCGCGGGCTGCCGGTCCAACCGCACGAAGTCGACCTTCTCCCGGACCCCGCAGTCGGGGCAGCACCAGCTGTCGGGGATGTCCGCCCACGCGGTGCCGGCCGCGAACCCCTCGTGCTCGTCGCCGGCCTCGACCCGGTAGGTGTAGCCGCAGCCGGGACACTGGGCCGCCAGCACCTCGACCTTGGCCGCCTGCGCGGCCGTGATCTCGAGGGCGGTGAGCACGGCCTTGTGGGCCGGCGGTGGGTACGCCGCCAGGATCCGGTCGCGCTTGCGGGGCGAGAGGTTGGCCAGGGTGAGGTCGCCGTGGAAGTGCTCGAGGACCCGCGGGTCCATCACCCGGCGCCAGATGGCCGGCACGATCGTGAGCACGATCATCCCGGCGTACCCGGTCGGCAGCACCGGCGACTCCTCGTAGTCGCGCAGCGTCTGGTAGCGCCGGGTCGGGTTGGCGTGGTGGTCGCTGTGCCGCTGCAGGTGGTAGAGCAGCACGTTGGTCGCGATGTTGTTGGAGTTCCACGAGTGCGACGGGTCGACCCGCTCGTAGCGCTGCCGCTCGCCGACGCCGACCTTCTGACGCAGCATGCCGTAGTGCTCCATGTAGTTGACGACCTCGAGCAGCGAGAAGCCGACGACGGCCTGGATCACGAGGTAGGGCAGGACACCGACGCCCAGCCAGGCGACGAGGGCGCCCCACAGCACCAGCGACATCAGCCACGCGTTGAGCACGTCGTTGCCGATCCGGAACGGGTGCTGCTTCTTGCGGGCGTAGCGCCGCTTCTCCAGGCGCCAGGCGCTCTTCAGTGAGCCGACGACCGTGCGCGGCCAGAACTCGTAGAAGCTCTCGCCCACCCGGCTGCTGGCCGGGTCCTCCGGCGTCGCGACCCGGACGTGGTGGCCGCGGTTGTGCTCGATGTAGAAGTGGCCGTAGAAGCTCTGCGCCAGCGCGATCTTGGACAGCCAGCGCTCGTGGCTCTCCTTCTTGTGCCCGAGCTCGTGGGCGGTGTTGATGCCGATCCCGCCGATGCACCCGATCGAGACCGCGAGACCGACCTTGGCCCAGAGCGGGAGGTGGCCGTTGACGCCGAGCGGGTCGCCGCGCGCGATGAGGTACATCGCCGCCACGAAGCCGACGTACTGGATCGGCAGGAAGAGATAGGTGATCCAGCGGTAGTAGCGGTCCTGCTCGAGCGCCTCGATGACGTCGTCGGGCGGGTTGGACCGGTCGAGCCCGGTGACCAGGTCGATCGCCGGCACGATCACCAGGATCACCACCGGGCCGATCCAGAACAGCCCCGGCCAGCCGGTCGCCAGCCACCCGGCGTACCCGATGAAGAACAGGCTCGGGACCACCAGGCCGATCAGCCACAGGTAGCGCTTCGGGTCGCGCCACTGCTCGGTGGAGCCAGCTGGGACGGTCGTGTTGGCGATGGTGTCCATGCGGATTCACCCCTTCTACCCGGCAGAACCCCGTCGTCTGCCGCGTGGTTTACAAAATCATAGAGAATGTAAAGTCGACTGGCAAGGGGCGCGTCGGGACTTCCAGTAGCTCAGTGTCCGAACCACTACCTCGGCGCTACAGCACCCATCCAGAGGGCTGGACACTGAGTTACTGCCGCGGGCGAGGTCAGCCCTCCGGCGCACCGTGCTCGGGCAGGTCGCCCACCTCGGCGGGGTCGACCAGACAGGTCCGGCAGAAGTTGAGGCCGAACGGCGTCAGGTGGATCGACCGCCGCACGATGCGGGGGAAGCGCACCGAGTGCAGCGCCGCGAGCACGTCGGGCTGGGCCTCGAGGACCTGGTAGTCCATCGGGTCCTCGACCTGCTCGGTGGAGAACCACACCAGGCCGAGCCGGAACAGGTTGTTGAGGTAGGCCGGCACCTCGTCGCCGTACCGGACGCCCGCGTGGGCGCCGATCATGGTCAGCCCCGAGGCGACCAGGGTTGAGGAGATCAGTCCGACCGGCCCGCCCGTGCGTACGTCGACCGCGGGCTGCGGGCCCGAGCGGAGCATGTGCACCAGGATCCGCGCCTCGTCGGGGGCGAGGTCGTCGAGGATCCGGACGTACGCCGGGTGCGGCTCCTCGTCGCTCCACACGTCGCGCGAGCGCTCGAGCAGGCTCTCGCCGCGCTCGCGCAGGGACGGCTCGTGGTCGGGCTCGGGAGGGTCGTAGGGCTCGGGGATGACGGCGGCCAGGGCGGCGCCGCCGTCGAGCAGCGCGCGCGAGACCGGCACGCCCTCGGCGATCGCCCGGGCCACGTCGGAGACCGCGCGCGAGGCGACGGCCAGGTCATCGGCCACCTCGTGCACCAGCTCCTCGGCGGCCTGGCGGTCGGTCAGCGCCTTGGCCAGGAGCCGCCCGGAGCGGAGGGAGGAGCCAGCCGTCCACGCCATCGACCGGGCGGTCGTCGCGGCGACGATCCGGGCGATCCCGGGCAGCGCGTCGGTCGTCTCGGTCCAGCGGTCGAGCTCCCGGCCGGTCATCCACCCGCCCCGAACAGCAGCAGGTGCAGCACCCCGCCGGCGAACCCCATGACCGCGCCGTGCGCGTAGAGCATCCACTCGTCCTCCCGGAACGCCGAGCGCATCATCTCCACGAAGTCGGCGGGCGCGAGCTCCTTGGCACGGCGGGCGAACAGCGCGCGGATCCGGTCGCTCTGCCTACGGCCGAACTCGGGATCGCGCAGCGCGAGGTCGGTCCGCCCGACCGCCTCGATCGCGATCCCGTCGCGGATCCGGTCGAAGTGGCGGCTGCCGACGGCGACCCGGACCACCGGCAGCAGCGGTCCCGCGGCGTCCTCGATGGCCGGGTGCAGCGCCCGCGCCAGCATCTGCCGGGTGCGGTCGCCGCGCGGCCCGTTCATCAGGAAGTCGCCGATCCGGTCCAGGGTGATGACCTGGTCGGCGATGTTGCGCGCGTAGACCTCGGCGGCCTCGTCCTGACGGCGCAGGAACAGCCCGTGCGCCTTGACGCCGAGGATCCGCTTGGGCTCCAGCGGCTCGAAGATCAGCCACATCCCGAGCTTGTTGGTGACCCAGCCGACCACGATGCCCATGAGGGGCAGCAGCCACCAGATCCCGAACCAGTGGTCGACCACCGCGACGGGGATGCCGAGCAGGAAGCCGAACACGAACCCGAAGGTCACCATCAGCCGCAGCTCGCGCTCCCCGACCTCCCGGAAGATCGAGACGACCAGCCCCGGGTTGTTGCGGAAGTGCTCGATCACCATGATCTTCGGGTCCAGCAGCTGGTCGATGTGCAGACCGATCTCGTCGGTGATGTTGTGTACGACGGTGGGCAGCTGCGCGTCGACACGGGTCACGACCTGCTGCTTGCCCCACGCCGGCAGGTCACGCCAGAGCCGTGGGTGCTCGCGCCACATGATCTCGTCGATCAGCCCGGGCAGGTCCGGTCGGAACAGCTCGACGATGTGCTCGGCGATCTTGTCGGGCTCGAGCTGCTCGTAGAAGTCCCGCGGTGTGCCGACCTTGGCGATCACCTTGTCGACGGCGATGCTGCCCATCTTGGCGGCCCGCGCGGGCACGATGCCCTGCCAGCCGAGGCCGCCCTCGAGCAGCCCCGGGATCTCCTGCACCTTGCGGGGCAGGCCACGCGCCACGTGCTTGAGCCCCGGCAGGGAGACACCGTGGAACCGTTCGGGCTCGAAGAGCATCCACAGGCCAGACCAGTTGATGAGCCAGCCGATCACGCCCGTGAACAGCGGGATCGTCAGGATGTGCAGCCAGCCCGCGGCATCGACGTGGGTGAAGAACCAGTCGATCTCGAGCGTCGTCACTGGTTCACCTCGTCGCGGGGAGCGTTCTAGCAGAGAGAACGCAGCCGCGGGGCCTGGGTCACGCCTACTCCGGGACGGGCTCCACGGCGATGCGGAACGTCGCGCCCTCCGACTCGACCTTCACGACCGTCGCCTTGACGTGCAGCAGGGCGAGCGTTGAGCCGTGGTGCTTGAGCGTGCCCTCGCCGTGGCCCTGGCAGGTGCGCCCTACCGGGCAGTGCCACCGGAGCCGCACCTTGCCGGGGCCGAGGCCGAGCACGGTTCCGGTGCCCGAGCAGACGATCGCGGTCGGCGAGGCGTTGACACAGACCTTGAGGCTCAGGCTGCCGGCGTCGCCGCTCGAGCTGGTCAGTGAGATCTTCTCGCCGTGCGCGCCGGCCTTGTCGACGGTCGCGTGCACGGTCGTCGTCGGCGCGGCGTACGCGCTGGAGGCCAGGGCCAGGGCAGGCACGGCGAGGAGCGTGGCTGCTGCGGAGCGGAGCATGGGACTCCCATCGGGCTGAGAAGTGTGCCCGGGTTCGGGCAGCCCTAAGGGTGTGGGACCGGGGTGCGACAGTCAACGACCGTCAGTGGTGCTGGTGCGGACGGTGGGCGCGCTCGCGCGCGAGCTCGACCGCCTCGTGGAAGGCGCGGGTGATGTAGTCGGGCACCGTGAGGCCGCGGTGGCGGGCCCAGAGCAGCTCGCGCTCGACCCGGGAGATCTGGCCGGCGAACGTGTCGGGGTCCTCAGCGATGCCGAGGCTGGCGAGCACGTCGCCGAAGTCGGCGAGCTGGCTCGCGTTGTTGGCGCCCACGGGCGCGAAGGAGATTCGGCGCATCAGCCGGACCAGCCATCGTTGCCAGGAGGCGAGCTCGTCCCAGAGGCCGCGCGCCGAGAGCTGGTAGAAGGCGTAGTGGCCCGGCTCCTGCCGCTTGATCTGGCCGATCACCGTGTGGGCCACCGCCGTCTCGCCGAGGTCGAGCGTGCCGTGGTGCAGCAGGTTGTAGGCGAGCACGGCAGAGCGCTCGGTGGCCATCCCGGTCAGGTAGTAGAGCATCCGGCACACGTCCTGCACCGGCGCGAGGTGCGCGAGCATGCCGAGGATCTGGAGCTTGATGCCGATCGTCTCGGTGTCGGCCGCGGCGGGCTCGCGGCCCAGCTCGACCTGGAGTCGGTCGAGGATCAGGCCGTGCTGGATCTCCTGCGGCCGCCAGACGTCGGCGTAGAAGTGCCGGTCGATCTCGGGCGGGTCCGGGAGCATCGTGGTGAGCTCGAGGACGTTGCGCTCGACCTCGAGCTCGACGCGGGCCATGTAGTCGAGGACGTGGCCGAACCGCTCCCCGAACTCGACGGGCCGGCGCACCGTGAAGTCGACCGACTCCAGCGGGATCGGCGGATGCTCATCGGCCAGCTTGGTGACGTGCTGGGCCAGCCGAGTGCCAGGGTTTGGCAGGGTAAGTGCAGGCACGATGGAAGGCTACCTTTCTGGACATGGTGGATTCGGTGCCGTCGGCCGTGCGGATGGGTACGGGCGCGGGGCGGGCCGTCATCGCCGCCGCTGCCCTCGGTTCGGGCATCGCGTTCCTCGACGGGACCGTCGTCAACGTCGCGCTGCGCACGATCGGCGAGGACCTCGACGCGAGCCTCGCCCAGCTGCAGTGGATCACCAACGGCTACCTGCTGACCCTGGCCAGTCTGATCCTGCTCGGGGGCTCGCTCGGCGACCGGTTCGGCCGCCGCCGGGTGTTCGTGATCGGCACCGCGTGGTTCGCGGTCGCCTCGCTGCTGTGCGGCCTGGCGCCGAACCCGGAGCTGCTCATCGCCGCCCGGGTCTTGCAGGGCATCGGCGGTGCGCTGCTGACGCCGGGCAGCCTGGCCATGATCCAGGGCTCCTTCCAGCACGATGACCGCGCGCCCGCCATCGGTGCCTGGACCGGGCTCACCAGCCTGGCCGCGGCGATCGGCCCGTTCGTCGGCGGTGGGCTGGTGCAGTACGCCGACTGGCGGTGGATCTTCCTCATCAACCCGCCGCTGGCGGCGCTCACGGTCCTCATCGCTCTGCGCTGGGTGCCGGAGACCCGTGACGAGCACGCGTCGTCCCACTTCGACCTGCTCGGGGCGGTCCTCGCCGCCACCGCGCTGGGCGGGATCACCTACGCCCTGATCGAGTGGGGCGGCGCCTCGGCCTGGGTGGCCGTCGTGGTGGGCGCCGCGGCTGCCGTCGGTTTCCTCGTCGTCGAGGACCGCGAGCGAGAGCCGATGCTGGTGCTGAGCATCTTCCGCGACCGGACCTTCAGTGCCGCCAACGCCATGACGCTCGTCGTCTACGGCGCGCTCGGAGCGATCAGCTTCTTCGTCACCATCGAGCTGCAGACGGTCAGCGGCTACGGCGCCCTGGCGGCCGGTGCGTCGTTCGTGCCGATGACGGCGCTGATGCTCGCCCTCGCGACGTACGCCGGACGGCTCAGCACCCGCATCGGCCCGCGCCTGCCCCTGACGATCGGGCCGCTGGTGATGGCGGTCGGGGTGCTGATGTATCTGCGCATCGACGCCGACACGTCCTACCTGCTCGACGTGCTGCCGGGGGTCGTGGTCTTCGGCCTCGGCCTCACCCTGATGGTCGCCCCGCTGACGGCGACCGTCCTGGCCGCCGCGCCCGACGAGCACGCCGGCATCGCCAGCGGGGTCAACAACGCGGTGGCCCGGGCCGGCTCGCTGCTCGCGGTCGCGGCGCTGCCGGTCGCGGTGGGGCTGCACGGCGAGGACTACGCCGACCCGGCCGCCTTCGATGGCTCTTTCCGGACCGCGATGACGATCTGCGCGGTCCTGCTCGCGATCGGGGGCGCCGTGTCGTGGCTGACCATCCGCAACCATGTGCTGAAGCAGGAGAACCCGGCCCCCGGAGACCTCGACGGGGCGACCGCGGCGGACTAGGCTGCGTGGTGTCGGTGCGCATCACGAAACAGGGTGCACAATGCGCAACAAAGTCAAGGCATCTGCGGTCCCCACGATGGTGCGGCTGCTCGAGCACACGCGCTACGAGGTGCTGCCCACCGCGTCGGTCGAGGACAGCGTGCTCGAGCACGTCGACCGGGCCCAGGCAGTGACGGTGACGGCCTCACCGGCCAAGGGGCTCGAGCCGACGCTCGCGCTGGCCGAGCGGTTGACCGGCCACGGCTACACCGCCGTACCCCACCTGGCCGCCCGGATGGTCCGCGACCGGGCCGAGCTGCAGGAGATCTGCGACCGGCTCACCAGCCAGGGGATCGACAGCGTCTTCGTGCCGGGTGGGGACGCCGACCCGCCGGGTGCCTACCCGGACGCCCTGTCGCTGCTCGAGGACCTGGCCGCGATTGGGCGGCCGTTCGGCCACGTCGGCATCACCGGCTATCCCGAGTCGCACCCGACCATCAGCGACGACCTCACCATCCAGTCGATGTGGGACAAGCGCCGCTTCGCCACCCACGTGGTGAGCAACCTGACCTTCGACCCGGCCGTGCTCGCGGCGTGGGTCGGTCGGATGCGCAAGCGCGGGATCACAATGCCGCTGCTGCTCGGGATCCCCGGCCCCGTCGACCGCACCAAGCTGCTCTCGATGGCGACCAAGATCGGCGTCGGCGAGTCGACCCGGTTCCTGGCCAAGCACAAGGGCACCTTCGCCCGGCTCGCCGCCCCCGGCGGCTTCACCGGTGAGCGGTTCCTCGAGCAGGTGGCTGCGTCGCTCGCGCCACCCGAGATGCTGGTCGAGGGGCTGCACGTGTTCACGTTCAACCAGGTCGCCGCCACCGCCGCCTGGCGTCGCGACCTGCTCGAGCAGCTGACTGCGAGGGTCTGACCACTGGCCCGCCCGCCGCTTGTAACTGACCGTTGAGAACTCTGTCCTGCGCATACAACCGCAGGCCAGCATGCTGAACGGTCAGTTACATGTGTTGGCCGGCCGGCGCGAGCAGCTCCTCGAGCGCGACCTCGAGCCGACCGTGACCGGTCTCGACGACGGTGAGCGGCAGGCCGATCCGGTCGGCCGCGGCGGCCGCGAGCGCGCGCAGCTCGTCGTCGGGCTCCTGGGCCAGCCAGACCGCGCGGGTGTAGTGCCGGAAGTAGTCCTCGCGCAGCTCGGGGTGCCGGTCCAGGCCGAGCTCGCGGACCACCGTGCGCTCGAAGGAGCGGACCAGGAAGTCGGTGAGCAGGTAGGTGCCGGGCTGGTCGTCGAGGAACGACGCCAGCCTCGACTCGCCGGCGAACAGGTCGTAGCAGTGCAGCCCCGGCAGCCGGCGCAGCCCGAGCTCACGGCACACGACGTCGAGGGCGCCGTAGGTGCCGCAGTCGGCGTAGGCCACCGCGACGGTCCGGTGCCGCAGCAGCAAGGCGGTCGCGAGGCCGCGCACCTCGTCGGCGATCAGGTGCGGCTGGTTGTGCAGCAGCGGCGGGAGCGGGTGTACGGCGACCGACCAGTCGCGGCGCTCGACGATCTCGCCGGCCGGCTGGGCCAGCGCGCCGCACGCGATCAGGGCGACGTCAGCGGTCGACCTGGAGCCACTAGAACGAGAGTCGCTAGAACGAGAGCCGCTAGAACGAGAGCTGCTCGACGAAGCGGTCGTTGAACTCCGGGCGGTCCGAGAGCTCGACATAGGTCACCTCCTCCAGCAGCGCCCGGGCGCCGGCTCGCTCCCGGATCGAGAGCAGCGCCATCTTCGCGCCCTCGCCCGCGACGTTGCCGGCAGCGACGATACGCAGCACCGGCAGCTGTGGCACGAGCCCGATCCGAACGGCCGATGCCGCGGAGAGGTAGCTCCCGAAGGAGCCGGCCAGCAGCACCTGCTGCACGTCGCGGTGCTCGAGGCCGAGCTCCTCCAGCAGCAGCGTCCAGCCGGTCGAGATCGCGGCCTTGGCGAACTGCAGCTCGCGCACGTCGCGCTGGGTGAGCACGACGCAGTCGGCGGGGTCGCTGTCGAGCGCCGGCCGGTGCAGCACGAACACCCGCTCCTCGCCCCGAGCGGAGTCCAGGGTGGTCAGCCGGTCGGCCAGCGCGGGGGCGACCTCCTTCGCCACCTCGTCGGCCACGAACCGCCCGCTTCCGTCGAGCAGCCCGACCCGCACCAGCTCGGCCACCGCGTCGACGAGACCGGAGCCGCACAGCCCGCGCGGCTCGACGTCGCCGATGACGCCGAGGGTGACGCCCGTCTCGCCCACGGGGTCGAGACCGATCACCTCGATCGCGCCGTCGTCGGCACGCATGCCGCACCTGATGGCCCCGCCCTCGAACGCCGGCCCCGCCGGCGCCGCCGTCGACAGGATCCGGTCGCCGTCGCTGAGCACGATCTCGCAGTTGGTGCCCACGTCGATGAACAGCCGCGTGCGCTTGTCGCGGTCCATGCCCGAGGCGAGCATGCCCGCGACGATGTCGCCGCCGACGTAGGCGCCGAGCGCCGGGAACAGCATCACCCGGGCCCGCGGGTGCACGGCCAGGCCCAGGTCGGCCGCGAGCACGGTCGGCGGGACCGCCGTGGACATGATGAACGGCGCGACACCGAGCGGCTCCGGGTCTATGCCGAGGGCCAGTGCGGTCATCGTGGCGTTGCCCGCGATCGCCGCCTCGTAGACGTGCTCCGGCTCGACGCCACCGTCGCGGCAGACCTGCGCGGCGAGCTCGGCCAGCGTGTCGCAGGCCGCGACGCGGAGCCGCTCGAGCGCGTCGGGGTCCATCATCGTCGCGCTGATCCGGCTGATCACGTCGCCACCGAACGGCTGCTGCTTGTTGAGCATCGAGGCGACCGCGACGGGCGTGCCGGTGACCAGGTCCAGCAGCGTGGCGACGACGGTCGTGGTGCCGAGGTCGAACGCGATGGCGTAGCGGTCACCGGTGGTGTCCCCCGGCTCGACGTCGATCAGCTCCTCGTCGACGATCACGGCGGTGACCTTGAAGTCGGCGGCGCGGAGTACGCCGGGGAGCCGGCGCAGCACGTGCAGGTCGGCGCGTGGCTCGAGGTCGTCGATCGCGGCGAGCAGCCGGTCGAGGTCGGTGACCTGGTCCTCGAGCGACGGCTCGCTCAGCTCGACGTAGCGCTTCTGCACCGCCGGCCGCAGGATCACCTGGCGGCCGACGCCGACGGTCGCGGCCTTCGGCCGAGTGGTGAGCGGGGGTACGACGACGTCGAGGTCGCGCGTCGCCCGGGCCAGGCACGCGAGCCGCCAGCCGTCGTCGAGCTGGTCGCGGGTGAAGGTCCGGATGTCGTGCCGGGTGGCGGGCGTGGCCGGTGTGAGCCGGACCTTGCACTTGTGGCAGGTGCCGTGGCCGCCGCAGGTCGAGTCGATCGCGATGCCGTTCCACGACGCCGAGTCGAAGACCGTCACCCCCGGCGGGACCCGCACCGCCCGCTGGGTGGCGGGCGCACTCTTGTCCTCGACGGTGAACGCGAGGTCGACCCGTCCGGTCCCGTCGTGCGGCTGGCTCTCGCTCCCGTGCGGGGTGACCAGCCCCTCGCGGCGCAGCGCGTCGGGGTCGAACTCCTCGAGCGACTCGTCGGTCACGAGCTCACGCCGTGGCCGCGGCTGCCTTGGCGCGGTGAGCGGCGATCCAGGCCCCACCCCACTCGTCGTGGCCGAGGAAGACGTCTGCGGCCTTGACCGCCTCGACGATCTGGGGCGTGCGGGTGTCCATGATCGCGCTGGTCAGCCCCGCGGTCATCGCCATCGGCAGCCAAGCGGCGCCGAGGGTGTGCCGGTCGGGCATCCCGAACGAGACGTTGGAGGCGCCGCAGGTCATGTTCAGCCCGTGCTGGTCGCGGATCTGGCGCATGGCCTCCATCGTGACGATCGAGTTGCCGGTGTCGGCGCCGATCGGCATCGCGAGCGGGTCGATGACGAGGTCGGCCTTGGCGATGCCGTACTCCTCGGTCGCGACCCGCACGATCTTGGCGACCAGCTCGAGCCGCTTCTCCCACTCCATCGGGATCTCGTCGTGGTCGTTGGGCAGCGCGATCACGGCCGCGTCGTACTTCTTGACCAGCGGCAGGATCGCGGCCATCCGGTCGTCCTCGGCGGTGATCGAGTTGACCAGCGCGCGGCCCTGGTAGACCGAGAGCCCGGCCTCGAGCGCCTCGACGACCGAGGAGTCGATGCAGATCGGCAGGTCGGTCAGCGACTGCACGAGCTGGATCGCCTTGGCGAGCAGCTCCGGCTCGTCGGTGAGCGGGACTCCCATGTTGACGTCGAGGACGTCGGCACCGCCCTCGACCTGGGCCTTGACGTCGCGCTCGATCGCCGACAGGTCCCCGGCGCGGAGCTGCTCCTGGAAGATCCTGCGGCCGGTCGGGTTGATCCGCTCGCCGATCAGGCAGAAGCGGCGGCCGTGGCCGATCACGACCTCCTTGGACGCGGACCTCAGGACGGTCTCGTGGAACTGCGTCATCAGGCCGGGACCTTCGAGCGCTTCTCGTGCAGCAGCGCCTTCGCGCGCTTGACCGTGGCAGACGCGTCGGCGGCGTAGCCGTCCGCGCCCACCGCGTCGGCGTACTCCTGGGTGACCGGGGCGCCACCGACCATCACGATCACCTGGTCGCGGATGCCGGCCTTCTCGAGCGCGTTCATGTTGGCCTTGAACATCGGCATCGTGGTGGTGAGGAACGCCGAGAAGCCGACGATGTCGGGCTGGTGCTCCTCGATCGCCGCGACGAACTTCTCTGGCGCGACCTGGACGCCGAGGTCGATCACCTCGAAGCCGGCGCCCTCGAGCATGATGTTGACCAGGTTCTTGCCGATGTCGTGGACGTCGCCCTTGACCGTGCCCATCAGGAACTTGCCGATGGTCTCGATCCCGCCGGCTACCAGGAGCGGACGCAGCCGCTCCATCGCGCCGGCCATCGCGCGGCCGGCGATCAGCATCTCGGGCACGAAGAAGTCGCCGCGCTCGAACCGCGCGCCGACCTCCTCCAGGGACGGGATGAGCGCGTCGAAGAGCAGCGTCTGCGGCTCCATGCCGAGCTCGAGCCCCTCCTCGGTCAGCTCGAGCACGCGCGGGGCGTTGCCGACCAGCGTCTCGTCGTACAGGCCCTGAAGGACCTCCTCGGGACTGCTCATGCCACGCCCTCCTTGGTGTTTGTTGACGGGGTTGTGCCGCGCAGCAGCCGGGAGAGCTGCGTCGCGTGGGACGAGAGGCTGCGGCCGACCTCGGTGAGGCGGTCCTCCAGCCGGGAGGTGGGTCCGGAGACCCCGAGCGCGGCGACCACGTCGCCGCGCGGACCGAGGACGGGTACGGCGACGCCGGTCAGCCCGACCTCGAGCTCGTCGCGCGTGACCGCCCACCCGCGCCTGCGGGCCTTGGCGCCGTCGCGCCGCAGTCGGTCGGGGTCGGCCAGCGTGGCGTCGGTGAGTGCCTCCAGCCCGCCGTCCGGGATGGGCAGCGCGCCCCAGGCGTAGAACACCTTGCCGAGCGCCGAGGTGTGTGCCGGGACGTCGATCTCGGTCCAGTCGCGGGTGCCCAGCAGGTAGCGGGAGTCGACCTGGGCGACCTGGACGACCTTCTCGCCCCGCGTGACCGAGAGGTGCACGGTCTCGCCGGTCTCGGCCCCGATCGCGTCCATGGCCGGACGAGCCAGCCGGACCAGCTCCTCCCACGGGTCGTGGCGCGCGGCGTAGAGCCAGAACAGGCTGCCCGCGACGTAGGAGCCCTCGGCGTCACGTTCGAGCAGGCCGCCGCGCTCGAGGGCCGCGAGCATCCGCGACGTCGTCGACTTGGCCAGGCCGCTGGCCTCCTGGAGGTCGGCGAAGGTCAGGGCCTCGTCGGCATGCACGACCGTCGCCACCAGCTGGGCAGCGCGGTCGACGGCCTGGGTGCCGCTGCCGGTGCTCGCGTCGGCCATCGTTCTCCGATCGGGGCTTTCGCCAAGGTTCCATGATGTGGAACTGTGGTTCCACAACCAGAGGTTAGGCAGGAGAGGCGATGTTCCGCAACCAGATGCCCAGGTACGAGGTCCTGTCCGAGGACGCGATGGCGACCCTCGAGACGGGGTGGCGCCGGCTGATGACCGAGATCGGCGTGGAGTTCATGGACGAGCGTGCGCTCGACCTGTTCCGCGCCGCGGGTCAGAAGGTCGAGGGCAACGCGGTCTTCCTCGACCCCGACTTCGTGCTCGAGCAGGTCGCCAAGGCGCCGCGCGAGTTCGACCTCCAGGCCCGCAACCCCGCCAACAGCGTGCACATCGGCGGTGACTCGATGGCCTTCGGCGCGGTCTACGGTCCGCCGTTCGTCCGCGAGGGCGACGTACGCCGCGACGGGACGATGGAGGACTTCCGCAACTTCGCCCGGCTGGCGCAGAGCTTCTCGGTGCTCGACTCCGCGGGCGGGGTGGTCAACGAACCCAACGACACGCCGCTCGACAGCCGGCACCTCGACATGGTCTACGCGCTGCAGACGCTGACCGACAAGATCTACATGGGCAACGTGGTCTCGGGCACCAACGCCGCCGACACGATCAGGATGACCGAGAT
>Ga0268264_10000546_pt1 | contig 47268 bp, 59 predicted proteins | sample KBSSwiS32_FD_190357 | JGI IMG/M metagenome (GOLD analysis project Ga0268264, IMG submission 190357) | Switchgrass rhizosphere microbial communities from Kellogg Biological Station, Michigan, USA - KBS Switchgrass S3-2 (SPAdes) (version 2) | ecosystem: Host-associated > Plants > Roots >... | reverse complement strand
GCTTCCGCTCGGCTATCAAAATCTTCAGCAACACGGCCGCCGACCGCCGGCATACCAGCGCGCCAGCCCCGCCTGGCGCAGCTCCTCCGCCATATTCTGATAGCCGCCGTCCGCCCGTAGCCGCCGGACGACGCGCAGGTCGCGGCGGTCTGCTGGCGTTACAAAATGATATCCTTGTCCACCGCGGCCCAGGTCACGAGGCCGGCATAAGCGGCGACGAACACCAGCGCGGCCACCAGCGCGAGCGTCGTTAGCAGCGCGCCGGTCCCGCGCCGGCGGAACAGCCACGCGCCGCGCCGGACGCCGGAATTGAGGATCGCCGCGGCTGGCAGGCTCAACAGCGTCACCGCCGGGATCATGGTCAGCGCGATCGGGTCGATCCCGACGCGCGATCCGTACAACGGGTAGAGCCAGAAGCGGAACAAGATCGCGCCCATGACCGCGAACATCGTTGTCCAGAACAGCGAATATTCGGCTGCCCCGAGCACCAGGTCGCGCCGCCGCCGGGGGAGCTTGTGGAGGTCGAGGAACAGGCGGATCGCGGCGTCGATGACGATCGTGCTGGCAAGGCTGGCGACGATCAACGGCCACAGCTTGCGGGCGCTGGTGTTGGGCAGCTCGCGGATCGCCTTGACTGCTTGCTCGATCAGCGAGAGCGGGTCGATGTCGGCGGTGGTGCGCAGCACATAGAACATCAGGAAGAAGCCCATGCACAGGAAGGTCACGCCGCCGATCTGGCGCGACCGCGGCGCGCGGTACAGCCGGTATAGCCGGAACGGCCCGCGGATCGGGTGGCGCACGGTCAGGAACAGCGAGCGGAACAGGCTGTAGAAGAAGGACACGAAGCCGCTGACGATATTCTCGAGCAAAGTCAGAAGATCGAGGTTCATCGTGCCGCCCCCCAGCTGCCCGAGGCCAGCCTAGCAGGCCCGGGCGCGGGCGTCAGCACCAGCCGCCGCCGCCCGATTACGGTGACAGCCGATTACGGTGACAGTGCACTTAATTGAGCATCCTTGACCAATCCTCACTGTCTTCAGCACCACGGCCGCCGGCCGCCGGCATACCAGCGCGCCAGCCCCTCGCCGACCAGCTCCGCGCCGACGTCCGATCCGTTCACCCGCACGTTGCGCAGCTTGCGGCCGTAGCGGTCCTCGTCGCGGTCGATGCTCGTCAATGTGACCGGCCCCGAATTGAGCAGTTGCTGGAGGCGCCGGGTCGCGGCGTAGCCCAGCTCCCTCTCCCGCGCGCAGCGCGGCGGATGCGTCTCGGGCGCGTCGATGTCGGCGATGCGGATCTTGACCCCGTTCATCCAGAAGGTGTCGCCGTCGACGACGCAATTCCTCCCGCCACCGGTGTAGCAACTGCCGAACCTTCCGCCTCCCACGTCATTGCGAGCGGCGAAGCCGCGCGGCAATCCAGACTGGATCGCTTCGACCGGACCGATATCCGGTCTCGCGATGACGGCGGTGGTTTGCGGAAGTGTCGGTAGCCACCCCGCACCGTAAGCCGTGCCCGCCAGCACCGCCGCGCCCCACAGCGGAACGAACCGCAGCCAGCCCGACGCCCAACTCCTGCGCAGCCGGGCAAAGTCAGACGAACGCGTCCACCGGCGTTTCCGCCGGGGATAAGTGGGCACCCTCCACATTCGCGAAGAGTGCGTCGATCTTTAGAATTTGACAATTGCGACCTCGCGCCTGCGCTCGCGGCGAAGCGCTGCGGAATCGCCAGGCAATTCAAACCGCGCTAAACAGACCTGCTCGGTTCACCTGGCGCCGCGACAAGATGCGGCCTGGCGGGGAGGTGGCTATGGGAAAATGGATCGCAGGAATACTCGGCGCCGTGATCGCCGGGCTGTTGTTGGCGTACAGCCAGAATTGGTTATTCCCGCACAAGGACGTGCCGGAACCGAAGAACATCATCGAGGAGCCGTCGTCATCCCAGGTGGTAATGAGTCCGCTCGAATATGGCGTCAATCGCCAGGGCAACGATTTCGACGCCTTCGGCAAGCCGGCCGGTAACGAACAGCTTTGCGCCGAGCTGTGCCGGACCGACTCGAAGTGCGACGCTGTGACCTACGTCAAGTCGACGCACCTCTGCTGGCCGAAAAAGGGCGTTCCGGCTGCGACCGCGGATGCCGACATGGTTTCGTCGGTGAAGGACCGCCACGCGGGCGCGATGTAGCTTTACCGCTCCCTGCGCAGGAAGGCATCCAGACGCCTCGCGCCTTCGCGTGGAATCGACGATGACCGAAGGACAAACGATTTTCCCACATCCACCATCGCGCGAGACCTGCTAAGGCAGGCACAATGTTGGCGTTCCTCCTGCTTGCGGTCGTCGCACCCGCGCCCAGCTACACCGACGCCTGCCCTCGCGGCGCCAGCGGCGAAGTCGTAATCTGCGGCTCGCGGCCTGGCGAAAATCCCTACCGCCTGCCCCGGCTACCCGAGCGCTACGATCCCAAAAAAATCCGGGCGGAAACCACCGTCATTCCCGGCGTGCACGCGCGGGCGCACGTCGATACTGAGACGCGGCCGGATGGCTACCAGAGCAACCGCGTGATGGTGACGCTGAGCACGAGCTTCTGAAGCCAGGTCATTCGCACTCTCGCGTCACGCCGTCTGCGGCGCTGCCGCCATCGGCACCACGGGGCGCTTGCCCGCCTGCCATCCTGCCCAGCTGGTCCCCGCGCCGATCGCAAAGCCCGTCAGCACGACCGCCGCGCTCGGCGCATTGCCGATCATTGTGAGCAGCGGCTTCAGGATCGCGAGGTCGCCCATCCAGCCCATCACGACCATTTGCGCGACGATGAACCCGCCCGTCACCAGGAACGGCGTCGCCTTCTCGCGGTACTTGAGCCAGATCGCGGCGATGATCGCGAGCTCGAGCACCATCGACCACAGGATTGCCGACATGATCAGGTGGAAATCCGCCGGGCCGCGGATGATGAACCCCGGGACGAACATGTTGACCAGCCGGCCGAACGGCGATTCGAACAGGATGAGCGGTGTCGCCAGCATGTAGCCGGAGTGGATCCACACCTTCCGCCGGTATTTGAGCGCCCGGTAATAGACGGTGACATAAGCCGCGATGGCGACCGCCAGGCCGATCAGGAAGGCGCCGCCGAACATCATGCGCACCGGGTCGTCGGCCGCGACATAGCCTTTGCCGGTGCGGTCGATGATCGCGCAGAGCCCGGCGATCAGGAAGGGGAACAGGAACAGGCTCGATTTGCCGACCGCGCGATGGAGCGGCAGCTGCGGCTTGTGGTGCGCGGTCCAGCTTTGCGCGAAAACCATCGTCACCCAGGTGCTGGCGGCAATGCCGTGGGCGTGGAACTGCCAGGGCACATCGGTCCAGACCGAAAAATAACTCGGCCAGAAGCCGCCGAGAATCACCGCGATTACGCCGAGGACGTAAAGATACGCTCGTGGATATGGCATGGCGCGCCCCCCTGCGGCTGCGGGGAGGCCTTATCATGAATCAGACCGTGGGGGAGCGGCTCTTCGAGACGTGCGCCGTTAGCGGCTCATGACCTCGCCGATATCGAACACCACCGCAGTCAGCGCGAGTGCGAAGAAGATGATGCCGATCATGGCGAGCCGGATCTCCCACTCGCGCGAGGTCCAGTCGATCCGCCCGAGCTTCCTGGTCAGGGCATTGTCCGCCGGCAACGGCTCGCGCCGGATTCGCGATGCGCGCGCTTCCGGTTGCAGCTCGACGGTCTTCTTGCCTGGCTTCGATTGCTTGCTCACCCGCGTTCACTAACTCCATTTTGGTAACGATCCGGTTAGCATCGCCGTGCGAAACTGCCTGAATGGACCGGAAGGTCATTCTCTTGTGCGCGGCCGCAATTCCGCTGGGGCTGGCGGGCGGCTACGCCTGGTCGGCGATGACCGCGCCCGCCCCGCGCGTCGATTCGCCACCCAAGGCGACATTCGCCGACATCCCCGAATCGCCCGAGGAACTTCCCGAAGTGCCGGACCGGGAATGGACGGCTCGCGCCGATGACAAGAGCACATCGGTCGCAACGGGTAGCGCGCTGGCCGAGCAGGGCGTCCATTATTCGGGCTGCAACGAGGTCCGCGCGGCCGGCAAGGCGCCGCTTCATTCTGGGGATCCCGGCTATCGCGTCGAGATGGACGGCGACGGCGACGGGCTTGCCTGCGAGCCGATCCGAAGCTCCCGCTAGCGGCCCCAGCAGGGCTTGTCGGTCGTGCCGATCGGGAATTTCGCCTCGCCCACCGTCCACCACAGCGAGCCTGCCGTCTCGGTCTCGTCGATGGCGACGCTCATGCGCTGGACCTGGGCGCCGCGGCGTGCCTCGAGGATGCAGCTATGGATCGGTCGCGGCGGGATGTCGGGCGACAAAGCATCGAACCGCCCGACCCGCACCGACCAGCCGGCGCGGCGGAGTGTATCCTCATAGCGGCTCGCGACTGACCGCGCCGAGGCCTTGCCGTCGATGTCGCCATAGCCGGTCGCGTTCAGGCCCGGCGCGGGCGCTGAGGAATCCGCGCATGTGGTACCCCCCGGCGAAGCCTGATTGGTTCAGGCGGCCTTGCTTCTCTTCCTTCGCGGCTTCGCGAACAACTCGGCTTCGTTCTTCCGCCGAATCCGCTCCATCACCTCGGTCGTGTGGTCGACCATCCCGGGGTTGCAGCGGGTGTGGGTGAGGCAAAGATTGTCGAGCGCCCGCGCATTGCCCGCCGGATTGGCGAGGACCCTCTCTACCTTCGCGCCCAAGTCGTGGCCCTTCGGAAGGTCGAAGCGCATTGGGCGCCGGCAGCGGCGGCAATCGTCCCCATCGCGCTGCCGCAGAGCGAGCAAGCGCTGCTCCTGCTGGCGCTTGAACCTCCATGGGGCCAAATATTTGACGATCGAACTGGCTGGCATGGAGCCCAGGTTAACCGCAGAGAATTACTTCCCGGTTAGCGCCCGGACGGTTCCACCGTCACCGATCGCTGCGCTTCTTCCTCCTTGGCCCGAGCCTGGGTCGCGGCGGCTCGTTCGGCGTCGCGCGCTTCGCGCCGGGCCTTGGCCGCAAGGTAGAGCTGGTACTCGGTCGGGTGCGGGTCGGTGACGAACATCTGGCCGACGTTCTCGCCGCTCACCGCTTTCTTGACCATCGTCGCGGCCGTGAGCGCGGCACCGACCAGGTTGATTCCGGCTTGGGGACCGCAGGCCCAGGGGCCGACCGCGCAATCCCTCGGACGGGCTCCCATCGGGCCGGGCCGGGTCGGCCGCCCGCCGCTGTGGATCTCGCGCCGGGCCTCCATCACGTCGGGGTTGAGGCGATAGCCTTCGATCCGCGGAGCGCAGATCACGACCTCGTTGGGATTGGAAGTCCGCTGTCCCGGAACGCAGCTGTTGGGGGCGCTGGGGGTAGTCGTGGTGGCGCTCGCAGCCTTCTTCGGCGGAGGAGCGGGCGCCGCCGGGCCGTAGCTCGCAGCGCTCGCGCTTTGGGCGAGCAGGACGAGGGCCAGTGAAAAGCCGACGGGCATGCTTAGCATCCTGTCCTCAGCGACGTTGCGTGGCAATGAACGATCAGCTCCTTCGGCGCATCTCCTTTTGCGCTTCCTGGAACCAGCCCTTGGGCGCGAACCCCGGTTCGTGCTTCCCGGCCTGCGGCTTCGGCGCGGGCTGGCCGCCCGGCCAGGCGGCAATCGCGATCCCGATCGCCAGCACAGCGAGGCCGATGAACAACGCGATGAACGGAAGCGTGCTCAGCACGAAGCGTGGGCTCTCGGGCTCTGTGCGGAGCTTGAATTCCCGGGACCGCCGCGCGGCCCTACGGCGCGCGAGGGTCTCGAAATAATCTTCGATCCGGGTCCAGCTGCGGACCTTGACCGGCGCCAGGCCACCTTCGTCGTCCACGATAATGAGAGTGGGCTTCGAAGCGCCTCGGCGCAAGCGCCGAAAGCGCCGCTCAGCCCTTTTTCAGCGGCAGTTCAGCGATGGACTTTTTGCCGCACATCACGCTGACGCTCTCAACGGCGGCGGCCGGAATCTGAGCGCTGAGATCCCACCAATCGTCCTCAGCGGAATAGCCCGTATCGTTGGTCCCGATCGTCAGCCAGACGCTCGCCTTGGCCCCTGCGATTTCGGGCTCGCCGAGAACCGCTTTGTAACGCCCGTCCTTGACGTGCGCCTTGCCCGTCACGGTCACGCCTTTGGCGCCGGCCGACGCTTTCCAGCCCTTGGTTTCCTCGTCCTTGAAGAAGCAGAAGGTCGGATGCTTGGCCGCTGCCACAATAGCGTTGGCGGCGGCATTGTTCGCCTGCTCCTCGGACGCCTGGTTGCAGCCCGCGAGCCCGGCGGCCGCGCACAGCAGGATTATCGATCGACGCATCAGCCATTCCCCCTCGTGATCCGAGGGTGCGAAGAATGGCCCAGCCCGTCAAGTCAGCCGATCGGCTGCCCGCTCTCTTCTTGCTCGAACAGGTCGGCGACGACGTCGCCGCGGGCGGTCAGGCGCACCGTGTCGCCCTCGACCTCGGCGACGAGCCCGCGCGGGATGAAGTGGTGGTGCTTTTCATGTCCGACGCCGCTGTCGTGCCGGATCAGCTTGATCCGATTGTCCTCGACCCGGTCGACCGTTCCGATGGGGGCGCCGTCGGCGCCGATAACCTTCATATGTTCGCGAATGTCTTCGAAGCCGCTCATGCGAGTCCTCCTGCCTGGGGTTGAGCTGTAACGCTTGGGCGAAGGAGGGGTTCACGGTTTGGCGTCCGGGGTTTCGGCATTGGGATTCACGGCGGACTGCTGGCGTATCCACTTGATCAGCTCGTCGAGCTGGATCGCTTGTTCGGTTGCGGTGAGGGCGTCCGGGGTAGGAAGTGCAGCTTGCGGGGCGGTTGCAGCAGCCCCGCCGGCGGCAGCGGATAAGGCGGGCACTGCCGCTGTTCCGCGACCGCTCGAATGGGCTGGGGCTTGGGCGTCGCGGCGCAACTCGCCAGCACGAACGCGAGCAGCGGCCAGGCGTGTTTCATAGTCATTGGCTGTCCTTTCGTTGATTGCCGCCTGCTCCGCGCGGGCCCGATCACCGGCGGCCCGCGCTGCATCGGCCGCTGCGCGATAGCCGGCGATTGTCTGGGCGAATGCGGCCTGGTCGGCAAAATAGAGTTGTTCGAATTGGCCGCTCTGCTTCTTCCAGTGATGCGCTTCGGCTTTCTGCAGCAACAGGAGAAAAGCGAGGCAGATCGTGGCGGCGAGGCCGGCAATGCCCTGCGGATTGAGGAAGCGGAGGATCATCTGTCGTCAGCCTCAATGGTCGCGCCATCGCGGCCGGCGCTGAGCTTGAAGCGGCCGACCGGCCCGCCGGCGAGCAGGCCAACGATCACCGCCGCCATCGCTCCGATGAAGCCGCCCAGGGACCAGCCGAAAATGATGACGATCGTGTGCTCCTCGCTCGCCGACCATCCGCCCCACATCAGGAGCGCGATCATCGCGATGGAGCACGCGCCGCAGAACATTCCCGCGGCGGCGGCGAGCAGGCCGTAGATCAGGCGCTGGCCTTCGGCGAATGTTCCGGGGGGAGGAAGTCTTATCATTGTTGGGTTTCTCCGAAGGGGAAGTTGACCAAATTGACCGTGTTGAGCGGATTCAAGCTTTACCCATTCGGTTCGCCAACCAGCCGTAGAGGAACGCCTCATTGGCCGGCCGGCGCTCGGCGAGACGCAGGTAGCGCTCACCTTGGAGCGCCTCGAGCGCACGCAGCAGGACTACCTCGCCGCTCGCCTCCCCGCGCGTGGCGAGGAACGCGTCCAGCGCCGCCAGGGTCTCCATGCCGATGCGTCCGTCGGGCACGAGATCGCTGTAATCGCCGGCGTTGCGGTTGAGCGCGGTCAGGGCGCGCTGGAGGAAGGTGGCGGCGACCGATGGCCCCATGTTGGCGCCCGTGTCGAACAGCTCCGCCGCCACCCGCGGACTGCGCTTTGCCACTTCGTCGAACCTCGGGCGCAGCCAATAGAGCCGCTTGTAGATTCGCGCCGCTTCCGAGCGCGGCAGCCGGCGCATCGGCCCGTCATAGCCGTGGGCACGGGCGACCGCCTCGGTGATCCCGAAACATGTCGGCCCGCCCGCGTCGGCCGGGTGGTCTGAAAATCCGCCCTCGCGCTCGATCAGATTGTCGATCAGCTCGTCAACATTGATTCCGTTTTCCATCCGCGTTCCTTCCGAGTCGCGAGCGAATAACCAATTTGGTTCTCTGTAGGAAAGCGAATTGTACCATTTCGTTATCGTGACCGCGATCTCGAAGACGGCTAACCTGATCGCATGAAGCGTCGATTCCTCATCGCATTTGCCGCCGCTATCATTGTGTCCGCGCCTGCTGCGGCCGAGCTCAGCAAGCCCGAACAGGCGATGGTGAGAACCATCGATTCCGAGCAGTCACGGACGGTCGCCTTCCTCCAGCGCATGGTCGACCAGAACAGCGGCACGATGAACATCGCCGGGGTCGAGGCCGTGCGGCGCATGGTCGAGCCTGAGTTCCGTGAGCTCGGCTTCAAGACGGAGTGGATCGACATGAAGGCCGCCGGACGCGCGGGTCACCTGGTTGCCCGCCACACGGGCAGCCGCAACGGCAAGCGACTCCTGCTGATCGCCCACCTGGACACGGTGTTCGAGCCGGATTCCCCTTTCCAGCGCTGGCAGGCGGACGGCGACAAAGCGCACGGGCCGGGCGCCGGGGACGACAAGGGCGGGATCGCCGTGATCGTCGCCGCGCTGAGGGCGATGGAGGCCGCGGGAGCGCTTAAGGCAGCCAATATCACGGTGTTCATGACCGGCGACGAGGAGGATGCGGGAAGCCCGATCACGATCGCCCGCCGCGACCTCATCGCGGAAGGCAGGAAAGCCGACGTCGCGCTCGATTTCGAAGATCTCGCGGTCGACGATGGGCCCGACGGCAAGCCGGCCGACTTCGGCTCCATTGCCCGGCGCAGCGCCGGCAGCTGGACGCTGACCGTCACCGGGCAGAGCGGCCATTCCGCGGGGGTCGGAACCGGTTCGCCGGGCGGAAGCTATGGCGCAATCTACGAGCTCGCGCGGGTCATCGACGCGTTCCGGCGCGAGCTTCCCGACGACCGTCTGACCTACAATGTCGGGCTGATCGGTGGCGGCCAGTCGGCCGATCTCGACAAGGGCCGGATCCGCGTCCAGGCGACCGGAAAAACGAACATCATCGCCGCAACGGCCGTCGCGCGCGGCGATTTGCGCGCCCTCAGCGAAGACCAGATCGCTCGAACCCAGGCCAAGATGCGCGCCATCGTCGCCCAGTCGCTGCCGGGCGCGAAGGCGGAGATCAGCTTCGACGAGGATTCCTATCCGCCGATGCCGCCGATCGAAGCCAACCGCGCTCTGCTGGCCGCACTGAACGTCGTGAACCGCGACATGGGCCTGCCGCAAATGGCCGAGCTCGACCCGTCCAAGCGCGGGGCGGGCGACATCAGCTTCGTCGCCAAGGACGTCAACGGGCTGGTCGGCCTTGGGCCGTCGAGCGACGGATCCCACACTTCGCGAGAGACGGTCGACATACCCTCGATCCCCAAGCAGGCGAAGCGCGCCGCGATCCTGATGAGCCGGCTGGCGAAGGAACGTCGTTAGTCTCGCTGCGGCAGGCGCAGGCGTCTCTCCATTATAGACGGTGCAACCGGGACGGTCGTTACGGGTTTAGCAACGACGGAAGCGTGAATCGCGGCCGGAGGGGAACCAGGTCCAGTGACAAGCGTGAAACCCGACGTTCCATTCAGGCTGCTCGTCCAGTCGGTCGTCGATTACGCCATCTTCATGCTCGACCCAGAGGGCCTCGTTACGAGCTGGAACGTCGGCGCGGAACGCATCAAGGGCTACAAAGCGGTCGAAATTGTCGGGAGACATTTTTCGGCTTTCTATACCTCGGAAGACCGCAAGGCCGGCGTTCCCGCCCGGATTCTCGAAACCGCGCACCGCGAAGGCAAATATGAGGGCGAGGGCTGGCGGATGCGCAAGGACGGCAGCCGCTTCTGGGCGAGCGTGGTGATCGATGCGATCCACGATGAGGGTGGCAAGCTCATCGGCTTCGCCAAAGTCACCCGGGACATGACCGAAAAGCGCGAAGCCCAGCTCCGGCTCGAGGAATCGCGCGAACAATTGTTCCGCTCTCAGAAGATGGAAGCCTTGGGCCAGCTGACCGGCGGCCTCGCGCACGACTTCAACAACCTTTTGACGGCGATCCTGGGTGCGGCCGACCTCGCGCTGCGCAACATGAAGGACCCGATGAAGGTCCAGCGGATGCTCGATGGAATCCGCAACTCGGCGCTGCGCGGCGCGGGCCTGACCAAGCAGCTGCTCGCATTCGCTCGCGCCCAGCCGCTCGAACTCAAGCACATCAACCTCAAGGAGTTCCTCGGCGACGTCAGCACCCTGCTCCGCCCGTCGCTGCGGTCCGATATCGAGGTCATCGTCGAAATGTCCGACCAGCTCTGGAGCGTGAACGCCGACGCCGGAGCGCTCGAGCTCGCGCTCCTCAACCTCGCGTTCAACGCCCGCGACGCGATGAAGCATGGCGGCAAGCTGAGGCTCAGCGCGACGAACGAAGTTCTGTCGGGCGACCCGGACGGCCTGCGCGGCGAGCATGTCGCGCTGCGCGTTTCGGATAGCGGCGGCGGGATGTCGCCGGAGACGATGGAACGAGTGTTCGAGCCGTTCTTCACGACCAAGGGCTTCGGCGAGGGGACCGGCCTGGGATTGAGCCAGGTGTTCGGCTTCGCCAAACAGCTGGGCGGTGCGGTGGCGGTCGAATCCAAGCTTGGCGAGGGCTCGACCTTCACGATCTACCTGCCCGCGCATCACATCGGGGCCAGGGAGGAGAACAGCGACGCGCTCCGGAACGGAAGGGCGCTCGGACGGGTGCTCGTCGTTGAGGACGACGAAACGGTCGCCGAGCTCGCCGCGGGACTGCTGGAGGAGCTGGGATTCGAGCCGGCGGTCGTTCACGGCGCGATAGAAGCGCTGGACCGTCTCAACAACGGCGAGCGGCCAAGGCTCATCTTCACCGACATCGTCATGCCAGGTGGCCTCAGCGGTCTCGAGCTCGCACGCAAGGTCCGCAACCGCTATCCCGAGATGCCGATCCTGCTCACCACGGGCTACAGCGAACAAGTCGGCGGCGCTCACGGTTTCGAGGTGCTGCAAAAGCCCTACGAGCTGGCCTCGCTGGCGGCCGCGGTTGAGAAGGTCCTGAAGCAGGGCGTGCAAGTCGCCTGATCGGCGCGTCACAACGCTTGACATTGCGCGTGCGAAACGTCCCACTGTGAACCGTGCCGGCTTTGGTCGGCAGCCTTGGGAGGGCAAGACAATGCAACAAATCGCATCCGCACGGACTCCCGTGCATGTGTGGATCGTCGGCGTCCTGGCGACTTTGTGGAATGGCTATGCCTGCTACGAATACCTGATGACCAACATGAAAAACGAGGCATTCCTGGCGAAAATCCCCGCCGACCAATTGGCCTACATGGACAGCTTGCCAAGCTGGCTAACGGCCTTTTGGGCAATTGGCGTGTGGGGCGGCCTCGCTGGAGCCCTCCTGCTGCTCATCCGCAGCCGCTACTCCGTTTGGCTGTTCGCTTTGTCGCTCATCGGCGCGATCGTCGGTCTCGGCTACCAGATGTTCATGACACAGAGGCCAGCGAGCATGACGGAGGGCGCCATGGGCATCATTCCATGGGCCATCATCCTGATCTGCGTCGCCTTGTTCCTGTACGCACGCGCAATGGCCGCCAAAGGCGTGTTGCGCTGACCGATCCGTGCGGGCGCTTCCAAGCACCCGCACTTCATCACCGACGATAAGCGAGTTGCCGTGAATACGAACCGGCTGAACAGTTTCACCGACGGCGTGATCGCGATCATCATCACCATCATGGTGCTCGAACTGCCGGTGCCAAAAGCCGCGGGAATGGCCGCGCTGAAACCGGAGCTCACCTTGTTCGCGGCCTATGCGCTCGCGTTCATCAAGGTCGGGACTTACTGGTTCCAACATCACCATCTGCTGCAGGCGTCGCGGCGGGTCGACGGGCGGGTGCTGCTCGCCAATTTGTTCTTCCTGTTCTGGTTGAGCCTTGTGCCATTCGTCGTGCGTTGGGTGGGCGAGGCCGGAGTCAATCGCGATACCGTGATTGCGTTCGGGGTGATCATGCTGCTGTGCGCTCTGTCGGTCGCGTGGCTGACTTATGCGTTGCTGGCCGCCAATGATCGTGACGCGCCCATCGCAAAAGCAACCGGGCAGGGGCGCAAGGGAAAGATCACGATCGCTGCTTATGTGCTCGCAATCGCGATCGCATTCTTCTGGCCGCTTGCGGCGGTCGCTATCTATCTGGCCGTCGCCGCGGTCTGGGTCATTCCGGACAAGCGCTTCGAGCAATTGGTCGACTGATGAGCCCAAGCCGTCTCAATGCTCTCACCGACGGGGTCGTCGCAATCGTGCTCACCATCATGGTGCTGGAGCTGAAGTTCCCGGCACAGCCGACGCTCGCCGCCGCGCTCGCGGTACTTCCGCTGCTCGCCGCATATTTGCTCGCCTTCGTCAACGTGGCGATATTCTGGAACAACCATCACCACATGATGCAGTCGGCGCGCAGGGTGACGGGTGCCGTGTTGTGGGCCAACCATTCGCTGCTCTTCTTCCTGACATTGTTCCCGCTGATGATCCGATGGATCGACGAAGCGGGGATCACGTCGTGGCCGGTGGCTTCCTTCGGACTGGTCCTGATCGGATCCGCAATCGCATATCGGCTTTTGGAATATGCGCTGATCAGCGCCGAAGGAGAGGATTCAGCGGTCAAGCGCGCCGTGGGCTCGGGCGTCAAGGAGTGGATGAGCTTTGCGGGCTACGTGCTTGCGGTTCCGCTTGCCTTCGTCTCGCCCGGCATTTCGGTGGCGATCTACGTCGCGGTATCGATAATCTGGATTGTGCCCGACCGCCGCTTCACGCGCGAGTTGTAGCCGTCGCCGCTGCTTCCCACATCGTCACCCAAAGGAGACGAAATTGGACAGCTGGCATGGGACAACCATTCTCGGGGTGAAGAAGGGCGGCAAGACCGTCGTCGCTGGCGACGGCCAGGTGTCGCTCGGCAATACGGTGATCAAGCCCAACGCGAAGAAGGTCCGCAGGCTCGGCGCGGACGGGACGGTCATCGGCGGATTCGCCGGAGCGACGGCCGACGCGTTCACTCTGTTCGAGCGGCTCGAAAAGAAGCTCGAACAATATAACGGGCAACTGCTTCGCTCGGCGGTCGAACTCGCCAAGGATTGGCGGACGGACAAATATCTTCGAAACCTCGAGGCGATGATGATCGTCGCGGATGCCGAGCAGATGCTGATCCTGACCGGCAACGGCGACGTGCTCGAGCCCGAGGGCGGGATCGCCGCGATCGGATCGGGCGGCAATTATGCGCTCGCCGCGGCGCGGGCTTTGTCGGACTATGAGCAGGACCCCGAAGTGCTTGCGCGCAAGGCAATGCAGATCGCTTCCGAAGTGTGCGTGTTCACCAACGACCGGCTGACGATCGAGACAGTCGAATAGATTCCCGCTTTCGCGGGAATGACGAGTTGCTAGTGTCGGGCGATGCTGCTCGACCGCCGAACCTTCGCCGGAGGATCCGCCGCGCTTCTGTCCGGGTGCGCAACGGTCGGAGCGCGCAGCGTTCGCGATTGTACCCCGCTGGCGCCCGTCCTCGTCGACGAAAGCCGCGTGATCCGCACCGTCGCCGGCTTGAGGCCTTACCGCCGGTCGGGTTTCGTGGTTCGCGCCGACCAGCTCGGCGAGAAACGCCTGGTCCACAATTACGGTCACGGCGGCGGCGGAATCACCCTGAGCTGGGGCAGCTCGAAGCTCGCGGCGGAACTCGGCTTGCAAGGGCATAGCGGGCCGGTCGCGGTGCTGGGATCTGGCGTGATGGGCCTGTCGACCGCTCGGCTGGCGCAGGAAGCTGGCTTCCCGGTCACGATCTACGCCGCCGCGCTTCCGCCCGATACCACCTCGAACATCGCCGGCGGCCAGTTCCACCCGTTCGGAGTCTTCCACGACGGCGAGGTAACGCCGGAGTTCAAGGCGCAGTTTGCCCGCGCACTCGACTATAGCTGGCGGCGCTTCCAGATCATGGTCGGAGACGATTACGGAATCCGCTGGCTGCCGACTTACGTCCAGGACGGCAGCCCCGAAGCCAAGGTCGTCGCGACTTTCCCGCCGATCAATCGCGTATTGGGACCAGCCGAATACCCCTTCGCGGCGACAAGCGTCCTTCGTTACGACACCATGTATGTCGAGACCGGGCGCTATCTTCGGCAGATGATCCGCGACGTCCAGGTCGCCGGCGGGAAGATCGAAGTCCGCAGGTTCGCGACTCCCGCCGACATCGCGGCGCTTCCGGAAAGCCTGGTGTTCAACTGCACGGGCCTTGGCAGCCGCAACCTGTTCGGCGACGCCGACCTGCACCCGGTCCGCGGCCAGCTCGCAATTCTCGAGCCTCAGCCAGAGGTCCGCTATGCCTGGCTCGGCGACGGCTACATGTTTCCGCGGCCCGACGGCATCCTCCTCGGAGGCACGTTCGAGGTCGATCAATGGGATGCGACGCCACAGCCCGCCGACATCACCCGCATCCTTTCCATCCACAAACGCTTCTTCGAGAGCTTCCGCTGCACGGCTTGAAGCAGGGCCGCCCGGCTCCAATCTAACGTGGCGATGAACTACCAATCCTCCATCCAGAGCGGCGGGGATCAGTCGAAAATGCTCAAGGACAAGCTGACCCCCAAAGCGATCGTCGCCGCGCTCAATCACCATATCGTCGGCCAGGACGACGCCAAGCGCGCGGTCGCGGTCGCGCTTCGCAATCGCTGGCGCCGCCAGCAGCTGAAGCCCGAGCTTCGCGACGAAGTGACCCCTAAGAACATCCTGATGATCGGGCCCACAGGCTGCGGAAAGACCGAGATCAGCCGGCGGCTGGCGAAGCTCGCCGATGCGCCCTTCGTCAAAGTCGAAGCGACCAAATTCACCGAGGTCGGCTATGTCGGACGCGACGTCGAGCAGATCGCCCGCGACCTCGTCGAGGAAGCGGTTCGGCTCGAGCGCGAGCGGCGCCGGGCGAAGGTGCGGGCCGCAGCGGAAGACGCGGCGATGGACAAGCTGCTCGATGCCTTGACCGGCAAAAGCTCGAGCGAGGCGACCCGCCAGAGCTTTCGTGAGCGATTCTCCGACGGCAGCCTCAACGCTGCCGAGGTCGAGATCGAGGTCGACGAGCAGCCTTCGATGCCCTTCGAAATCCCCGGCATGGGCGCGCAGGTGTTCGACCTGCGATCGATGATGGGCAAGCTCGCGGGCCAGCAGCCGCGCGCGCGCCGGAAGCTCAAGGTTCCGGACGCCTTCGCTCGCCTCACCGAGGAGGAAGCCGACAAGCGTATCGACCCCGACGACATCAATCGCGCGGCGCTCGCCGATGCGGAAGCGAACGGGATCGTGTTCCTCGATGAGATCGACAAGATCGCGGTCAGCGACGTTCGCGGCGGCTCGATCAGCCGCGAGGGCGTCCAGCGCGACCTGCTGCCGCTGATCGAAGGGACGACCGTCGCAACCAAATACGGTCCCCTAAAGACCGACCACATTTTGTTCATTGCGAGCGGCGCGTTCCACACCGCCAAGCCTGCCGACCTGCTCCCCGAACTGCAGGGACGGCTGCCCATCCGGGTCGAGCTGAAAGCGCTGACCCAGGAGGATTTCGTGCGGATTCTTTCAGCGACCCGAGCGAGCCTCACCGAACAATATCAGGCGCTGCTCGGCACCGAAGGCGTATCGATCGAATTCGCCGAAGACGGGATCGAGGCGCTCGCCCGCATAGCGGCCGAGGTGAACGAGGCGGTCGAGAATATCGGCGCGCGGCGGCTTCAGACTGTCATGGAAAAGCTGCTCGAGGACGTCAGCTTCGAGGCGGAGGATCGCCGCGGCGAGAAGCTCGTGGTCGATGCGGCATTCGTCGAGAAGCAGCTCAGCGGAATCGCAAAGAACGCCGACCTCAGCAGGTACGTGCTGTAATTCATCCTCACCTGCATTTGCAGGGGAGGGGGACCAGCGTAGCTGGTGGAGGGGCCGTTCAAAGCTGCAAAGAGGCCCCTCCACCGCCTTCGGCGGTCCCCCTCCCCTCGAAATCGAGGGGAGGATGAGTTTTCCGGTACCGCCACACCAGGCCGTTCGTGAACGGCGGCCACAGGCTCGTCTTGACCCCGGCAAGCCTGAGCCATCGCGCGACGTGGCTGTTGCAGGTTCGAACCGCGCTTTCCCGTCCCGTCGCGCGATAGAAAGCGTCGCAGCAGCCGTAGCCCGGATGCGCGATCAGCTGCAGGCGGCCGCTTGCATCGAGCGCGAAGTCGGAGCGGATCGCCGCCCATAGCCGTCGATACTCCTCGGGCCTCAGCCGGATCTCACGCGCCGCGTAGGACGGGTCCGGCACATATTCGACATGCATCACGCGATTGCCGCCGGTCAGCGCGGACCAGATCGTCCTAGGCGTGATGTCCCACCAGGTCGGCGTGTTGAGATAGACCCTTTCTTCGCCCGAACCGAAAGCGATCCAGCGATCGGCCGGATTCGCCGCCGCGAAGTCGCTGCTCGGGACGAACCGCGACCAGTCGAGCCCCTGCGCTTCCACGGGCATCACGATGTCGGCATGAATGCCGTTGTCGGCGATGTAGACCGTCGTGCCGCTGTCAGGCTCGGTCCAGCCTCGATTCACCGGAGCGAGCGAGCCGATCAGCGCGGCGAGCAAGTACAGCGCCGGAATTGCGAGAAGGGCGCTGATTGCGCGCCCAACCCACTTGCCTGCCTTCGTTCTTCGGAGCCGCCGCTGCATTTCAACCCCCGCCCGAGCTTGCCTTGGCTGACATGCCTGCCTAGATGCGCCGGCCAGTCGGGGCGTAGCGCAGCCTGGTAGCGCATCACACTGGGGGTGTGGAGGTCGCTGGTTCGAATCCAGTCGCCCCGACCATCCTTTTTTCAAGGAATTCAGCTCACTCCATGTCCAGCCAGCCCACATTGTTGATGATGCAGACGGCACCCGCCGGAGGGGCGAGCTCATTCGCCGCATCGATCAACTTCTTCATTCCGCTGATCCTGATGTTCGGCGTTTTCTGGATCCTCGTCTTCCGTCCCCAGCAGCGCCGGGTGAAAGAGCACCAGGCCGCGATCAATGCGGTCAAGAAGGGTGACGAGGTCATCACGGGCGGGGGAATCCGCGGGCGCGTCACCAAGGTCACGGACGACGAAGCCGAGGTCGAAATCGCCCAGGGGGTCAAGGTAAGGGTCGTCAAGTCGACCCTGACCCACGTCATCGGAGTCGGCGGCGGCAAGCCGGCGAACGACTGAAGGACTGACGGAACGTGCTAGAATTCCCGCGCTGGAAGATCTGGATCGTCACGCTGGTCGTCCTGGCCGGCATCTTCATGTCAATTCCGAGCCTGATCGCCGGTACGCCCTACGCCAACCGCTGGCCGGCCTGGCTGCCCCACGACAAAATCAACCTCGGCCTCGACCTCGCGGGCGGAAGCCACCTCCTGCTGGAGGCCGACGCAGGCGACGCCCAGAAGCAGCGGCTTCAGGGCATGGAAGATTCGGTTGCGACCGAGCTCCGCCGCGACCCGCGCATCGACATCGGCGACATTTCGACGTCCGGCGGGCGATTGTCCTTCCTCGTTCGCGATCCGACCAAGGTCGATGCGGCCTTCGATCGGATGCAAAAGCTCACTCGGCCGGTCGCGCTGACCGGCAATCGCGACTGGGACGTCCAGGTCGCCGATTCTACGCGGGTCGTGCTGACCCCAACGCAGAGCGGCACGGTCCAGGCGCTGAAGAACGCCATGTCGGTGGCCCGCGACGTCGTCCGCCGCCGAATCGATCCGGGCGGCACCAAGGAAATCACCGTCGTCACCGAAGGCAATAACCGGATCCTGGTCGAAGTGCCGGGAGTCGAGAATCCCGATCAGTTGAAGCGGCTGATCGGCCAGACGGCCCGGCTCGAATTCAAACTGGTCGACCTCGAGGCAAATCCCAATGACGTGATGCAGGGCCGGGCGCCGCCGGGCAGCGAGGTCCTGCCCTATGCCGACAATCCGGCGGGCGCACCGTATATCGCGGTAAAGCGGCGAGTGATGGTTTCCGGCGACCAGCTGACCGACGCTCGGCAAAGCTTCGACCAGGACGGCCGCCCTGACATTGACATCACCTTCAACACGGCGGGCGCTCGCCGCTTCGGCCGAGTGACTCAGGAAAACGTCAACAAGCCGTTCGCGATCATCCTCGACAACCGCGTTCTTTCCGCGCCGAACATCAACGAGCCGATCCTCGGCGGCCGGGCGCAGATCACCGGCAATTTCACCGTCCAGACCGCACACGATCTTTCGGTGTCGCTCGCGTCGGGCAAGCTGCCGGTAAAGCTCAACGTCATCGAGGAACGTACCGTTGGCCCCGATCTCGGCAAGGATTCGATCCATAAGGGCGTGATCGCGAGCCTCATCGGGACGCTCGGCGTCATCCTCTTCATGCTCATCACCTACGGCCGCTTCGGCGTCTATGCGACCGTCGCGCTGGTCGTGAACGCCTTCCTGATCCTCGGCATCATGGCCATGTTCGGGGCGACATTGACGCTTCCCGGAATCGCCGGCTTCATCCTCACCATCGGTGCGGCGGTCGACGCCAACGTGTTGATCAACGAGCGAATCCGCGAGGAAATCCGACGCGGGCGGCGCCTTCTCGACGCGGTCGAGACCGGCTATCGCGAGGCGTTCCGGGCGATTTTCGACGCGAACGTCACCCACGTCATTTCGGCGGCGATCATGGCCTATTTCGGATCAGGCCCGGTGCGCGGCTTCGCCGTCGTGCTGCTGATCGGCGTCGTCACGTCGGTGTTCACCGCCGTTTACTTCACCCGCATGCTGGTGGCGCTGTGGATCCGGCGCACCCGGCCGCGCGAACTGCATATCTGAGGCTGTTGCCATGAAGCTTTTGAAGCTCGTCCCCGATCACACCAACGTCGACTTCATGCGATGGCGGAACCTCGCCGTCATCCTGTCGACGCTCCTGACGGTCGCGTCGCTCGCTTACACGGCCTATCGCGGGCTGAACCTGGGGGTCGATTTCGTCGGCGGCCAGATGATCCGGGTGACCTTCACCCAGCCGGTCAATGTCGAGCAGCTGCGTAGCCGCGTACTCGGCCTTCACCTCGGCGAGGCGAGTATCCAGGAATTCGGCGGGCCGACCAGCTACCAGGTCCGGCTGCCCAAGCCGCCAGGCGGGGACGCAGCCGCGAACGAAGCGGCGAACAAGGTCAAGCAGCTCGTCGCCGCCGACTATCCGGGAGCGCGGGTCGATTCGGTCGAGACGGTGTCGGGCAAGGTCAGCGAGGAGCTGGCGAGTGACGGCGCCAAGGCCATCATCTTCGCGATGCTGGGGATCGCGCTTTACATCTGGATCCGGTTCGAATGGCAGTTCGGGGTCGGGGCGCTGCTGACCCTGGCCCACGACGTTTCGATGACGCTTGGATTCTTCGCTTTTACGAGACTGCAGGTCGACCTCAACGTGGTCGCGGCGATCCTCACGATCGTCGGCTATTCGCTGAACGACACGGTCGTGATCTACGACCGAATCCGCGAGAATCTCAGGAAATATCGCAAGATGGCGATCCTTCCGCTCTTGAATCTCTCGCTTAACGAAACCCTCGCCCGAACGGTGGTCACATCCTTGACGGTCCTGATCGCGCTCGGGGTGCTGATGGCCATCGGCCCCGAAGTGATCTTCGGCCTCGCCATCGCGATCTTCCTCGGCGTCCTCATCGGCACTTATTCGTCGATCTACATCTCGGCGCCAGTGCTCGTCTGGTTGAAGGTCACCCCCGACAGCTTTGTCCGAGTCGACGAGAAGGACGCTCCAGGGACTCAGCCGGCCTGAACCGTTCAGCTGCCGACAAGCTTGAAGCGCAGATGACGTGCTTGGCCAGCCCACGGCCCCACGCTAAGAGGACCTTATGCTGAAGCCCAACCGTTCGATTATCCTGCTTGTCGCCTGTGCGGCGATCCTCCCCGCCACGGGCTGTGCCCGCAACCGGGCCAAGGGGGACACCTCCTATGTCGCCCGCGACGTCAGCTCGCTCTACGCCGCTGCCAAGCGGACGATGGACCAGGGCGACTACGAGCAGGCGGCAAAGCTGTTCGACGAGGTCGAACGCCAGCATCCTTATTCGGTGTGGGCGCGCCGCGCGCAGATCATGAGCGCGTTCAATTATTATCTCGGGCAAAAATATACGGACGCGATCAGCTCGGCTCAGCGCTTCCTGACGATCCACCCGGGGAACGTCGAGGCGCCCTACGCCCATTATCTCGTCGCCATGAGCTACTACCAGCAGATCGCTGACGTGACCCGCGACCAGGCGACGACGCAGCAGGCGGCGGACTCCTTCGGCGAGCTGATTCGCCGATATCCGGACAGCCGCTATGCTTCCGACGCGAGGCTGAAGCTCGACCTCATCAACGACCACCTCGCCGGCAAGGAGATGGAGGTCGGCCGTTTCTATGAGCGGTCGGGCAATTGGCTCGCCGCGAGCCTCCGCTTCCGCGAGGTCGTCGACAAATATCAAACGACCAGCCACACGCCCGAGGCGCTCGAGCGGCTCGTCGAAACCTATTTGGCGCTCGGCACGCCCGCCGAGGCTTATAAGACCGCCGCGGTGCTGGGTAAGAATTATGCGGGGAGCTACTGGTACCGGCAGTCCCTGAGGCTGTTGCTGGCTTATGAAAAGAAGCATCCGAAGCAGGACGCCTGGCTGCAATAATGTTTGAGCGGCGGGCCGTCGCATGCTGAGGCAGCTCGCCATCCACAATGTCGTGCTGGTCGACAGGCTCGAGCTGGAGTTCGAGCCGGGTCTCGGCGTGCTCACGGGCGAGACCGGCGCGGGCAAATCCATCCTGCTCGATGCGCTTGGCCTCGCGCTCGGAGCACGCGCCGAAACCGGTCTGGTGCGCTCGGGCGAGGAGCAGGCGGCGGTCTCGGCCGAGCTCGAGCTTCCGGCAGGGCATGCGGTCCATGAGCTGCTTCGCGAACAGGGCATCGAGGTGGAGGCGGGAGAGCCGCTGATCGTTCGCCGCACATTGAAGAGCGACGGCGGGAGCCGGGCATTCATCGGAGCGGCGAGCGTGCCTGCCGGGTTGATCCGCGAGCTGGGCGGCCTGATGGTCGAGATCCACGGTCAGCATGACGATCGCGGACTGCTCAATCCGAGGGGGCATCGCGGCCTGCTCGACGCCTTCGGAAAGCTCGATACCGGTAAGGTCGCCGACGCCTGGGCAAGGGTCACAGCCGTCGAGTCCGAACTCACCCGGCAGCGCGCCGAGGCGGCCGCGGCGGAGCGCGATCGCGAATATCTCGAGCATTCCTGTGAGGAGATCGAACGGTTGGCGCCCGAGGAAGGCGAAGAGACCCGGCTCGCAGAAGAGCGAACGGCAATGCAGGCGGGCCTCAAGGCCGGCGAATCGCTGACCGGGCTCGACGAGTTGCTCGGCGGTTCGGAGGGCGCGCTCGCGCTGCTTCGCCAGGCCGCTCGGCGGATCGAGCGCGGAGCTGCGGACCATCCCCTGCTCGCCGAAGCGCTGGCGGCGCTCGACCGCGCGGTGATCGAGGCGAGCGAGGCCGACGACAAGATCGCCCGCGCGGCCGACGCGCTCGCCTTCGACCCGGCACGACTCGAGCGGGCCGAGGCACGACTGTTCGATATCCGCGCCCTCGCCCGCAAACACCGCGTCGAAGCGGATGCGCTCGCCGCTCTCGGCGAGCAGATGCGCGGGCAGTTGGCTTCGATCCGCGCGGGCGGCGAGCGGATCGCCGAACTCGACCGCGAACTGCGCGAAGCGCGCGAACATTACGCCGCCGAGGCGGAGCAGCTCAGCAAGCAGCGCCATTCGGCGGCGGCGGCGCTCGATTCCGCGGTCGCCGCGGAACTTCACCCATTGAAGCTCGATTCGGCCCAATTCCGCACGTCAATCGCGGCGGCCGAGTCTGGCCCATCTGGCACCGACCGCGTCGAATTCGAAGTCTCGACCAATCCCGGTGCTCCGTTCGGGCCCCTGACCCGGATCGCCTCGGGCGGCGAGCTGTCGCGCTTCATCCTCGCCCTCAAGGTCGCGCTGGCCGAAGCCGGGACTGCCGCGACGATGATCTTCGATGAGGTCGACCGCGGAGTGGGCGGGGCGGTCGCGAGCGCGATCGGCGAGCGGCTCGCGCGGCTTGCGAAGGACTCACAGGTCCTCGTCGTCACCCACTCGCCGCAGGTCGCCGCTCGAGCCTCGCATCATTACCGGATCGAGAAGTCGCACGGGCCGGACGGGACGCGCACGACCGTGCGGAGACTTTCGGCTGAAGAACGGCGCGAAGAGATCGCTCGAATGCTGTCCGGCGCATCGATCACCGAGGAGGCGCGCGCGCAGGCTCTGCGGCTGCTCGACGCCGCGTGACGGGCTGTGTGGCCCTGCTGCGCGGGGTGAACCTGGTCGGCAAGAGCTCGCTGAAGATGGCCGACCTCAAAGCGATCGCCGCCGAACTCAAGCTCAAGGACGCGCGAACCTATATCGCCAGCGGCAACCTCGTCTTTGCCAGCGACGAGCCCGAGGAGAGCCTCAGGGAAATGCTCGAGGGGCGAATCCAGGCGCACATGGGAAAGTCCGTTCGCGTCATGCTTCGAACGGCGGACGAACTAGAAAAGGTGGTCCGCGCCAACCCCTTCAAGAAGACCGCAGGCAACCAGGTCCAGGCGTTTTTCATGAACGAACCGCCGCCAAAGGATCTGCTCGACACGATCCGGAACCAGGCCGAGGACGAACGCGTCGCTGCGGGCGCTCGCGAGGTCTATGTCGCGTACGGCGAACGGGGTATCGGGCGGTCGCGAATGCGCATCCCCGCGGCCGAAGCCGGGACCGCGCGCAACATGAACACCGTGGCCAAATTGGCCGAGTTGGCGAGGGAGCTATCATGAGCAAGGAACGCGACATCCCGCTCGAATTCGAAGGCGAGCAGCTCGAACATGTGTTCGTCGGCCGCCGCGACGGCCAGGCGCGACCGACGGTCGTCCTGATCCCGACGGTGATGGGCGTTTCAAACCTCGAAATCGGCTTCGGCAAGCAGCTGGTCGAATTGGGCTATAATGCTTTTGTCGCAGACACGTTCGGCAAGAAGTTCCGCGGCGCCGATCGCGACACCTGCTTCGGGGAGTTGAGCCGCCTGAAGTCCGATCGCGCTGCGCTCCTCCGCCGGCTGCAGGCGATCCTCGCGCAGGCACGGGGGCTGAGCGAGGTCGAAGCCGACCACATCGTCGTTGCCGGCTATTGTTTCGGTGGGATGTGCGCGCTGGATCTTGCGCGAAGTGGCGCGGACATCGTCGCGGCCGTTAGTTTCCACGGTCTGTTCGACCCGCCTGGCCTTCCGCCGCAGAAGATCCCGGCGAAAGTCGTCGCCTTCCACGGCTGGGACGATCCGATGGTTCCGCCGGATGCGGTCGTCGCTTTGGGACAGGAACTTACCGCGGCCGGCTCGGATTGGCAGATCCACGCTTATGGCCATGTCGGCCACGGCTTCACCAACCCCAAGGCCCATGAGATCGGAATCGAAGGCGTCTTCTACCACCAGCTAGCCGCGGAGCGCTCGTGGACCAGCTTCATCAACCTGCTCGAGGAATTGTTCTCGACGCATGACTGAGCTCAACGAAGCCGAGGCCGCCGACCGCCTGATGCGGCTGGCCAGGGAGATCGCCCGGCACGACAAGCTTTATCACGACCGGGACGCGCCGGAGATTTCCGACGCGGAATATGACGCTTTGGTCCGTGAGAATCGCGAGATCGAGGAGCGATTCCCGAAGTTGGTCCGCGCCGATTCGCCCTCGAAGCGGCTGGGCGCCGCGCCGACAACCGGCCTTGCCAAAGTCACGCATGCAAGGCCGATGCTCAGCCTCGAGAACGCCTTCGCCGACCAAGAGGTGGCGGACTTCGTTGCCCGGGTGAAGCGGTTCCTCAACCTTCCGGCGGATGCCGCCGTGGAGATAACCGCCGAGCCCAAGATCGACGGGCTCAGCTGCTCGCTTCGCTACGAGAAGGGTGCGTTGGTCCTCGCGGCGACGCGCGGCGACGGCACGGTCGGCGAGGACGTGACCTCGAATGCGCGGACGATCAGCGATATCCCTCAACGCATCGCAGGCGCGCCGGACGTGCTCGAAGTGCGCGGCGAGGTCTATATGTCCAAGGCTGAATTCGAGGCGCTGAACGAGCGGCAGGAAGCTTCCGGCGGCAAGGTCTTCGCCAACCCGCGCAACTCCGCCGCCGGATCGTTGCGGCAGAAGGACCCGTCGATCACCGCGGCGCGTCCGCTGCGATTCCTCGCCCACGGCTGGGGCGAGCTGTCGGCGCCGCTGGCCGACACCCAATATGAAGCGATGAAGCGGATTGAGGGCTTCGGGATTCCCGTCACCGACCTCCTCGTCCGCTGCGGCGACCTCGACGCCATGCTCGCTCACTATCGCGCGATTGAGCACGCGCGCGCCGATTTGCCGTTCGACATCGATGGGGTGGTGTACAAGGTCGACCGGCTCGACCTTCAGGAGCGGCTGGGCTTCGTCGCCCGAGCGCCGCGCTGGGGCCTTGCGCACAAATTCCCCGCTGAAAAAGCCGAAACGACCCTTGAGGCGATCGACATCCAGGTCGGCCGCACCGGCAAGCTCACTCCGGTGGGGCGTTTGAAGCCCGTTGGTGTCGGCGGCGTGATCGTCGCCAACGTCACCCTTCACAACCGCGACGAGATCGAGCGGCTGGGCTTGCGCGTCGGCGACCGCGTGCGCATCCAGCGTGCCGGGGACGTGATCCCGCAAGTGGTCGAGAATCTGACGCGCGACGAGCCGCGCGAGCCCTACGTCTTCCCCGACCATTGCCCGGAATGCCAGTCCGAGGCAGTCAGCGAGGAAGGCGAAGTCGACGTGCGCTGCACCGGCGGGCTGATCTGCCCGGCGCAGCGGTTCGAGCGGTTGCGGCATTTCGTCTCGCGCGGCGCGCTCGACATCGAGGGGCTGGGCGAAAAATCGATTCTCGAGTTCATCGAGCTGGGCTGGCTCCATTCGCCGGCAGACATTTTCCGTCTCCACAACCACCGCGCCGAGCTGCTCGGGCGCGAGGGCTGGAAGGACAAATCGGTCGACAATCTGTTTGCCGCGATCGAGGCCAAGCGCGCCCCCGACGCCCCGCGCTTCCTGTTCGGGCTAGGCATCCGCCATGTCGGGATCGTGACGGCCAAGGACCTGCTCAAATGCTTCGGCACGATCGAGGAGCTGCGGCGCGTTGCGATGTCGGATGACGCTCAGGCCGAGCTCGCCGCTGTCGAGGGCGTCGGGCCCGTCGTCGCAGAGGCCTTGGTCGATTTCTTCCATGAGGCGCACAACCGCGAGGCGCTCGACGATCTATTGTCGGAGGTGACTCCCAAACCGTTCGTCAGCGACGCCAAGCAGACCGAATGGACCGGCAAGACGATCGTCTTCACCGGCAGTCTCGAAACCATGAGCCGCGACGAAGCCAAGGCACAGGCCGAGCGCTTGGGCGCGCGCGCGGCCGGTTCGGTCAGCGCGAAGACGGATCTCGTCGTCGCCGGACCCGGAGCGGGATCGAAGCTCAAGAAAGCCGAGGAGCTCGGCGTCCGCGTGATCGGCGAAGAGGAGTGGGCGAAGATCGTGGCGAAGGCTTAGTGCTCCTGCGAAGGCAGGAGCCTAGTCCGAGCGCGGAGCGCGAGTTTGTGACGATCAGGGCGCTTCGCGCGTCTGGGCCCCTGCCTTCGCAGGGGCACGGTGAAACACCAGCACCGGCCATTCGCCTGAGCCACGGTCGGCGAGGCTGAGCCCGAGCGCTTCGTAAGCCGCGACCACGCCGTCCGCCTGCGTGTCGAGCAGGCCGGCCAGTATGACCGTTCCGCCGGGCGCGAGAGCCTTGGCGAAATCGGGCGCCAGCTCAATCAGCGGCCCCGCAAGGATATTGGCGACGATCAAGTCGAACGGCACGCGCGCCGACAGCATCGCCGAGCCCATCCCGTCCACGACGGCGAGCAGCAGCTCGCCCGCGCCATGGCCGAGCTTCACGCCGTTGATCGCCGCATTGTCTCGCGCAACGTCGATTGCGACCGCGTCGATGTCCGTCGCGATGCATTTGGCCTCGGGCCAGAGCGCCAGCGCTGCAAAAGCCAGGAGCCCGGTGCCAGTCCCTACATCTGCAATATTTGTAACCCTACAACCGTTGCTCTCTAAGATATCGAGCGCTGAAAGGCAGCCGGCCGTCGTCGCATGCTGGCCGGTGCCGAAGGCAAGTCCGGCGTCGATCTCGAAATTGATGCGGTCGGGGTCGGGCGCATGGGTCGGCGTGTGGACGGTGAAGCGGCCGGCGCGGATCGGCTGAAGCCCCACCTGGCTCATCGTCACCCAGTCCGCCTCGCCCAATTGCTCGAGGATCGGTGCTCCGCTTCCCAGATTCGCGAGCAGTGCGATGTCGTCGAGCGTTGGGTGATGGTCGAAATAGGCATGGATCAGCCAATCGTCGGGCCTGGTTTCGTCGGGCTCGTCGGCGACCAAAACCGGCGGGTTGTCGCCAAAGCGCGGAAGGTCGTCCATCGCCCCGACCGCCTCGCCCTGAGCCCGGGTGCATGGGATGGTCACGCGGAAACTCATAATTCCTCCCCATCGCCCGCCTCTTTCGCCAGCCGCTCGTCGAGCTGCTTCGTCAGCGCGGCGGCGTAATCGCGACAGGCATTGGCACCCTCAACCTGCGCCCGGCCAAGCCGCTTGACCATGTCGCTCGCCGACGGGTGCGGAGTGAGCAGGATCTCGCAATCGAGCGCCGCCACCTTCGCGATGCTTGCGCGATAGGCGGCGAGATAATCGGGATGATCGCTGAACCGATAATCGTCGCGGCTGACGGGTGTCAGGCTGTCGGCATAGACGATGCTTCGGCACACGCCGCCGTCGCAGCTGACCCAATGCCAGCTGAGCGCTCCCGGGGTGTGGCCGGGGGTCGCGACCGCGGTCAGCATGAGATTGCCGAGCCGCACCGTTCCGCCGTCCTCAATCACGCGATCAACCCGGGCGATGGGGAACGGCTTTTGCATCCCAGCCTGCGGATCGCCGGCGCCGGCCACTCCGATCGCCAGAACCTTGGCCGCCGCGGGAGAGGCGACGAGCTGCGCTCCCGTCATCCGCTGCAGCCGCGAAATGCCACCGACATGGTCGGCATGTTCATGACTGTGCAGCAGGATCTTCACGTCGCTGAGACGGAAGCCGAGCTTTCGGATGTTCGATGCGATCAGCCCGGCGCCGGCCTCGGTGCCGCCGTCGATCAATATGTCGCCCCCGGTCCCGGTGATCAGGATCGACGAGATGCCGCAGGTTCCGACGAGATACGTGTTGGCGTGGATTCGGACCGGCGGCGCCGGCTTGTCCCACTCGTCCCAATCCTTGCAGGCCGCGGCGAAGGCGGGTCCGGCGGTCTGGATTGGCGCTCTGGGTTGCTCGACCTGCGGGGGCGGTTTCTGGAGCGGTACCACGATCGGCAGCAGCTGCGCCGCCGCGACGAATGCCAAATTACCGAACATAGCTCGCGCCGTTGACGTCGATCACGCTGCCGGTTGCGGACGCAGGCGCCTCGGTCGCCAGCCACCGGATGGTCTCGGCGACCTCGTCGGTCGAAGCCACCCGGCCGAGCGGGATGTCGGCGACGATCTGGGCCCCGCCGCGGCCGGCCAGATATTCCTCGGTCATTTCCGATACGGTGAAGCCCGGGGCGACCGCGAAGCAGAGAATTCCCTCGGCCGCATAACCGCGCGCGATCGTCCGGGTCATGCTGACCATTGCGCCCTTCGAAGCCGCATAATGCCAATGCTGCGGGCTATCGCCACGAAAGGCGGCGCGGCTCGCGACGTTGACGATCCTGCCGCCCTGCCCTTCCCCTTCCCGGAAATGGCAAACGGCGAGACGGCTGAGGTCGGCCGCCGCCTGGAGGTTGATGGTCATCGTTCGCTGCCACCCGGCGTGCCACTCATCCTCCTCGGAATGATCGGCGACGCTTTCATAGACACCGGCATTGTTGACGAGAGCATCGATGCGCCCGCCGAGCCGCCCGAGCGCCGCTTCCCAAATGCGTTTGGGGGCGGACGCGTCGGTGAGGTCGCCCGCGATCAGCTCGTCGCTGCCGCGGCTGGAATGGCCAGCGACATTGTGGCCGCGCGACTTCAAGAGGTTGTACGCTGCCGCGCCGATACCGCGGCTTGCTCCGGTGATGAGGATGTTCATCGGGCCTCCATATCCTCCCCAGCATTTGCTGGGGAGGGGGACCGGCGTAGCTGGTGGAGGGGCCCCTCCGTCTCGCCTGTGGCTCGGCACCCCCCTCGAAATCGAGGGGAGGAGAATCAGGCCGCGATTCCGTTGACGAACGCCTTGGCGGACGACTTGAAGTTGGCGATCTGCTCGCTGAAGCGGCCAAAGCCCTGCTCCACCTCGTCGATGTCCTTGGCGACGTTCTCGGTATCGCTGCGGATCGCGGCGATGGTCGAGCTCATCGAGTCCGCGGCAAGCGCGGTTTCGTCGACCGCGGCGGTGATCATCGTCACCGTCTGGGCCTGGAGTTCCATCGCCTGGCGAATCCGGTCGGCCGAGCTCTGCACTTCCTCGACCGTGCCCTGGATCGAGCCGTTGGCTTCGACGGTCTGCTTGGTCGCCTGTTGGATCGCGGTGATCTTGTTGGTGATGTCGTCCGTCGCCCGGGCGGTCTGCGAGGCGAGGCTCTTCACTTCCTGAGCAACGACCGCGAAGCCGCGGCCGGCATCGCCGGCGCGCGCCGCTTCGATGGTGGCGTTGAGCGCGAGCAGGTTGGTCTGGCCCGCAATGTCCCGAATGAGGCTGAGAATGGATTCGATCGCTTCGACGTGAGCCGAGAGCGCCTGGCTGACCTTCACCGCTTGGCTTGCCTGGTCACCGGCGCGGGTCGCGACCCCGGCAGCGACTTCCACCTCGGAGCGGGCATCCTCGATCGCCCGGATCAGCCCGGCCGCGGTCTGAGCGGCTTCGCGCATGGCGACCGCCGACTGCTCGGCGGCAGCAGCGACCTCGCTCGTCTTGCCGAGCATTCCGCGCGCCGATGCGGAGGTCGACCGTGTGCGTTCGGTCAGCGATTTCGATTGGTCGGTGCTGGCGCGGAACAGTTCACTCACTCGGCGCTCGAATTGCTCGCTCTCGCGGCCGCGGGAATCGGCGGCCTCGATCGCCTCGAGCAGCGCGAGCTGGGCGAGGATGATGTCGGTTTCGAAGCTGGTGAGGCGCTGGAAGGCGCTGACGCTGCGCTGAAGCGTCTCCGGGTTCTCCGCAAAGCGCTCGAACAGTTTCGCGATGATGCGGGTGATCAGCTCATCGCGCGAAGCGATATAGGCGGGGACTGAAGTCTTCTCGCGGTAGATGCGGCGGCCGTATTCGGCGACGTTCTGTACCCAGTCCGCGTCGACCTTGCCGCTGTAATGGCCGTGCACGCGCTCGGCTGCTTCGCCGCCGAACTGCGCGCGGACCTCGGCGTCGATGATGTCGCCGGCATCCTGCCACAGTCCTTGAATGTCGCGCTCGAGCGAGCCGTCGGGATTGTACGCCTGAAGCCGCGCGCTCACCTGCCCATCGGTCAGCTGCTGCAGCCCGTCAGTGTCGCCACCCATCGATCGATCTCCGTAATCCGCTTGCATGCTCCCCTTGGAGCCGTGGGACGCTCTTGCCGGACAATGGTTAAGACCCGGTTAGGGGCGGAAGGCGCTCCAGGCTCCCGAATCTTGCCTCTGAGGGGAGCGCGCCTTAAGCGGACGCCACCATGACATCACAAAATCCTCGCCCACTCTCGCCCCACCTCACCGTCTGGCGGTGGGGTCCGGGCATGACCGCGTCGATCATCCACCGCGTCTCCGGCGCGGGCTTGTCGATCGTCGGCCTTGCCGTCCTCACCTGGTGGCTGACCGCGCTCGCCGGAGGCGCCGACTCCTACGCTGCGTTCGCCAAAGTCGCGGGAACGTTGATCGGCAAGATCGTCCTCGTCGGGCTCACCTGGGCCTACTTCCAGCATCTGCTGTCGGGGATCCGGCACCTGGTGATGGACACGGGGGCCACGTTTGAGCTCGGCATCAACAAGACCTTTGCGATCCTGACCTTCGTCGGCTCCGTCCTGTTGACCGCCGCCATGTGGGCCTATTTGCTGGGAGTGGTAAAATGAACGGCGGCGACAGCTCCACTCCGCTCGGCAAGGTCCGCGGCCTCGGCTCGGCGGGCGAGGGCGGGGGGCATTGGCTGACCGAGCGGGTCACCAGTATCGCACTCCTTCTACTCGGCACGTGGCTGGTCGCCTCGCTCCTGATCCTGCCGGCGCTCGACGCCCGAACCATCGTCGAATGGCTGCACGCGCCGAGCGGGGCTGTGCCGATGGCATTGCTGATCGTGATCGGCTTCAAACATGCGCTCGACGGGATGAAGGTCGTGGTCGACGATTACGTCCATGACGAAGGCAACCGCTTCGCCTGCAACCTCGTCCTGCTGTTCCTTGCTGTCGGCGGCGGAGCGCTCGCCCTGTTCGCTCTCGCCCGGATCGCGTTCGGAGCGAGTGCGTGAGCGCCTACAAGATCGTCGATCATAGTTATGACGTGGTTGTCGTCGGAGCCGGCGGCTCGGGCTTGCGCGCGACCATGGGGGCTGCGGAGCAGGGACTGAAGACCGCCTGCGTCACCAAGGTCTTCCCGACGAGGAGCCACACCGTAGCAGCTCAGGGCGGAATCGCGGCCGCGCTTGGCAATATGGGCCCGGACCATTGGACCTGGCACATGTACGATACGGTGAAGGGCTCCGACTGGCTCGGCGATCAGGATGCGATCGAATATATGGTTCGCGAAGCGCCGGCGGCGGTCGTCGAGCTCGAGCATATGGGCCTTCCGTTCAGCCGCACCGCCGAGGGCAAGATCTACCAGCGCGCGTTCGGCGGAATGACTCAGGACATGGGCCAGGGACCGCCCGCGCAGCGCACCTGCGCCGCAGCCGACCGCACCGGCCATGCGATGCTGCACACGCTTTATTCGCAGAGCCTGAAGCACGACGCCGACTTCTTCATCGAATATTTCGCGATCGACCTCATCATGCAGGATGGCGTTTGCCGCGGCGTCGTCGCGCTCAACCTCGACGACGGGTCGATCCACCGCTTCCGCGCGCAGGCGGTGGTTCTGGCGACCGGAGGCTACGGCCGCATCTATTTCTCCTGCACCGGCGCCCATACCTGCACCGGCGACGGCAATGGCATGGTGCTGCGCGCCGGCCTGCCGCTCCAGGACATGGAGTTCGTCCAGTTCCACCCGACCGGCGTCTATGGCGTCGGCGTGCTCATCACCGAGGGCGCGCGCGGCGAGGGCGGCTACCTCACCAATAGCGAAGGCGAGCGCTTCATGGAGCGCTACGCGCCCCACGCGAAGGACCTCGCCAGCCGCGACGTCGTCTCACGCTCGATGGCGATGGAAATCCGCGAGGGCCGCGGGGTCGGCGAGCACAAGGACCACATCTTCCTCCACCTCGACCATCTCGACCCCAAGATCCTCGCCGAACGGCTGCCCGGGATCAGCGAGAGCGCGAAGATCTTCGCCGGGGTCGACGTCACCCGCCAGCCGATCCCGGTCATCCCCACCGTCCATTACAATATGGGCGGCATCCCGACGAACTATCATGGCGAAGTCGTGACTCTGAAGGACGGCGAGCCGGACAGCGTCGTCCCCGGGCTGTTCGCGGTCGGCGAGGCGGCCTGCGTTTCGGTCCACGGCGCCAACCGGCTGGGCTCGAACAGCCTGATCGACCTCGTCGTCTTCGGCCGCGCCGCCGGGCTGCGCCTGGGCGAAGTCGTCAAGCCGGGAACGGTCCAGCAGGAGCTGCCCAAGGACGGCGCCGACCTCGCCCTCACGCGGCTCGACAAGTTCCGCCATGCGGAGGGCGGAAGCCCAACCGCTGAGATCCGCCTCGACATGCAGCGGACGATGCAGTCCGACGCGGGCGTGTTCCGCACCGACCGTACTTTGGCCGAGGGCGTCGCCAAGATCGACAAGGTGTTCTCGCGCATGGCCGACGTCGGCGTCACCGACCGCAGCCTCATCTGGAACAGCGACCTCGTCGAGACGCTCGAGCTCGACAATCTCATCGCCCAGGCGGTGGTGACCATGCATTGCGCCGCCAACCGCAAGGAAAGCCGCGGAGCGCACATGCAGGAGGATTATCCCGAGCGTGACGACAAGAAGTGGATGAAGCACACGCTCGCCTGGATGGACGGCTGGGGCGGAGCCAAAGGAAAGGCTGGCGGCGGCTCAGTGAAGATCGACTACCGCCCGGTGCACGAATTCACGCTCACCGACGACGTCCAGTACATCAAGCCCAAGCCGCGGGTTTACTGACCTAAAAATCGACCTTGTCGTAGTGGCTCGGCGGGACGATCACCTCCATCCGCTCGCCGAGCAAGGGCCGGAAGCACGGCCGCGACTTCATGACAGCGTACCAGTCCTTGGTCTGCTTATGCCCGCGCCAGTCGAGCGCGCCGAGGTAATCGATGACGCTGAAGTGCGCGGCCGCGGTGAAGTCGGCGAGGCTTAGTCCGGGCCCGGCGAGCCAGCGGCGGTGGTCGAGCAAATAATCGACATAGTCGAGATGTTCGGATGCAACCCGCATCGCCTCACGCAACACCCGCGTGTCGGGCGACTCCCGGGTCACGAGGCGCTTGCGCATCCTTTCATTGAGCAACGGCTCGACCGCTTCCCGGTAGAGCTTGATGTCGAACCATTCGACCATCCGCCTGATCTCCGCGCGGAGCTGGGCATTGCCGTGGATGATCGGCATCCGGTCGACCGTCTCGTCGAAATATTCGACGATCGGCTGCGATCCGATGAGGGTCACGCCCTGGTCGGGCTCGACCATCACGGGAGTTTCACCGGCCGGGTTCAGGTCGATAAACTCGTCGCGCTTCTCCCACGGATTTTCGCGCACCAGCTCATGGCCGATGCCCTTCTCCGCAAGGACGAGGCGGACCTTGCGCGAAAAGGGGCAGAGCGGGAACTGGAAGAGCTGCCACATGGGGGATGAGCTTTAGCGCTGCGGCGAGGCAAGGGAAGCCGTCATGCTGAACTTGTTTCAGCATCCATTGTGGAGACGTGCCGTGAGGGCGGCGAAATGGGTCCTGAAACAAGTTCAGGACGACGTTAGCGCTTCGGGTAATTCGGGTCCGGCATATTGGCCGCGGCGCGCTCGATCGATTCTCTTGCGTCGTGAAGGCTCTTCATCACCGCCGGGAGGGCGTCCGAAATCGCCTTCATGCTCTGGCGGATCATCGGCCTCGCTTGAGCGATCTGCGTCTGGACCTCACGGTCGAGGTTCGGATCCTCGCTCCGCAGCGTGCGGTTGCGGTCGGCGGGGGTCGGTGGACGTCCTTCGACCGCCGCTTCGATTTCACCCACCGGCAAATCGAGGAACGCCCTCGACATCGCCTGCATCGTGCCGGCGAGCCTGTCGACCATCGCCGGGTCGCTGAGCTGCGGTGGGAGATACGGCTGCGACTGTTGCTGCGGAGCGGCGGCCGCGACCGGCACCGCCGCCATCAGCAATGGAAGCAAGGCAAAGGCAGTACGCATGGCCATGGATTCTCGCCCCAGAGAGCTTAGCGCAAGCTGAACGCCAGATTAAGTTGACGGCTTCCCGCCTTTGTTTCGTTCGTATTCCTCGATGATCGTCTTCAGCTGCTCCATCATCCGTGGAGTCTCTCGATCCAGGCTGGCCTGGCTGAGGGCCAGCGACTCGGCCATGATCTGCGGCAATTCGGCTTGCATCTTCAGCATGACGGGATCGTGCTGAAGTTCGATCATGTGGTCGATTTCCGACGCGGTGAAGTGACGCGCGTAAATGAGCGCCGTGCCCTCGCGCATCTCGGCGCGATTGGCCGTCGCGAGCCGATGCATGAAATCCGAAATGACGGTCGTCAGCTTGGCTTTGAGATCATCGGGGATCGCCGTGCCTGATGCTGCCTCGAGCTTCTGCGGAATCGTTCGTTCGGCTTCGGCAATCATCGCATTCATGGTGCGATCGACCAACTGATCATAGTTCATCGCGTCGAGCAGGCGGTTCGCCGCGGCGACTGCGGCGGGGTCCAAACGCGGCGACGCCGGGGCCTGCGGGGGTGCGGCCGGAGCGGCCGACAAAGGACTGGCTGCTAACGCTGCGAGCAGGATTGGTATGGAATGACGCATGGCTCGATCCCCGTGAGGCGCCGCTAAGCCTACGCAAGGCCGCGGCGGCGTCAATCAGCGCCTTATGATCAGCGCATCGTCAGCCAGGCCAGAGCCACCGCGCCGGCAGCGATCCGGTACCAGGCGAAGGGCGCGAAGCCGTGGCGTGAGATGTAGTGGACGAACGCCTTCACGACGACGATCGCGACCACGAAGCTGACGACGAAGCCGACCGCGACCGTGCCGAACCCGACCCCGCTGGCGCCCGCGAGCAGCTCGTCATGGTGCCTCGCGAGTTCGAGTGTCGTCGAACCGAGCATAGTCGGGATCGCGAGGAAGAAGCTGAATTCGGCGGCAGTCCGGCGCTCGACCCCCAAGGACAGGCCGCCCATGATCGTCGCGCCCGAGCGGCTGACCCCAGGGATCATCGACAGGCACTGGACGAGGCCAACGCCGACTGCCGTTTTCACCGGCATTTCGGCGACCCCCACGGTCGGCGTGTTCTTCACCATTCGTTCGATAACGAGGATCGCGATCCCGCCGAGGATGAACGCCCAGGCGACTACGACGGCGTTGCCGAGCAGGGCTTCGACATATTTGATCAGCAGGAAGCCGAGAATTGCCGACGGCAGGAAACCGATCAGGATGTTCCGAACGAAGCGCCATGACATCGGGTTGGAGCGGAGCAGCCCTTCGAGCACGGCCCAAAAGGTGCGCCAGTAAAGAACGACGATCGCAAGGATCGCGCCCAGCTGGATGATGACGTTGAAGGCCGCCCATTTCCCCGCATCGAAGCCCAGCAGTTCGGTCGCGAGGATGAGATGGCCGGTGGAGGACACCGGCAGGAACTCCGTGACCCCCTCGACGATTCCCAGGATGATGGCGATCAGGAGGGTCGACACGTCAGCTGGCGGCCGTCAGGTTGATCCGTCGTCCGGCGAAGCGGTTGCCCCGGAAACGGTCGAGCCATTCGCTGCCGACCGCGGCGAGCGGAGTTGGCTTGATCCCGAAGGCCTCGAGACCCGGCATGCCCTTTGTCGGTACGTTGTCGCGCTGGAGCATCAGCCACTGGTCGCGGGTCAGGGGCGCGCCCGGCAGCCACCCGAAATATGACATGAGCGTGCCGAACAGGTCGGGGAGCGGCACGATTTCGGGCTTTTGCCCCGTAAGCTGGAGTATCGCCTGGTGCAGCTCCAGCATGCTCATCACCTGCGGGCCGCCAATCTCATAGGTCTTGCCGCCATGCCTGGCAGGGTCGAGCGCGGCGAGCGCGACGGCCCTGGCGAGGTCGCGCACATAAACCGGCTGGAAGTTCCGCCTGGCGGCGATCACGGGAAGGAACGGCAGGCGCGCCATTCCGGCGAACCGATTGGTGAGATTATCCTCGGGCCCGAACGCCAGCGACGGCCGGATGATCGTCGCCGTCTTGAAGGCCTTGCGGACAGCTGCCTCGCCCTCTGCCTTGGTGCGGCCGTAATTGGACTCAGATTCGGGATCGGCGCCGATCGCCGAGATATGGATCAGCGCTCCAGCGCCGGCCTTCTTTGCCGCTTCGGCGATATTGCGCGCGCCTTCGACATGGACGGACTGCATCTTGCGCCCGAACACCCCGACGAGGTTGATGGCCGCGGCCGCGCCGTCGAGCGCCCGCCGAACCGACTCTTTGTCGGTGATGTCGGCCTTGATGAAGCCGAACTGGCCGACCTGGCCCAAAGGCTGGATGTAATAGCTGTTGCGCGGGTCGCGGCTGGCCACGCGAACCCTGGCCCCCGCCTTCATCAGCTTTTCGCAAACATAGCGGCCGATGAATCCGTCGCCGCCGAAGATCGTGATGAGCTCGTTCGAACGGAGGATCATGGGGCCGGCCTTTGCCCTGCGGGCTTGGCGTTGACAAGGCGCGTCGGCCCCCTTTAAGCGCGCCCGCCTACCACTAAATCTTGTTCCCGTGCCCAGGTGGCGGAATTGGTAGACGCACCAGCTTCAGGTGCTGGCGCTCGCAAGGGCGTGGAGGTTCGAGTCCTCTCCTGGGCACCATCGCCACGCGCAGGACTGCCGGGGGCAGTCCGAGCATGGCGATCCAGGCGAAGCGAGGCCGCCGGATGACCCATCTGCGAATCTGGAAATTCCGCCCCCCGGCCGACCGCGAACAAGAGTTCGCGCTCGCTTATGGCGCGGACGGCGTGTGGGCGGCCTTGTTCGGGAAGGCGCGCGGTTATCTCGGCACCACTCTTTATCGCCCCGACCAGCCAGGCGGCTGGTGGCTCACCGCGGACCGCTGGAATTCGGCCGGCGATTTCGAGGCGTTCGGCACCGAGCATGGCGAAGAATACCGCGCGCTCGACGCGGAGCTTGAAGGAGTAGCGGGCGAAGAGGAATTCGTCGGCGCGTTCGAGGAAGGCGAGTAGCTCGCCGGGCACATCGCTGACACTTGAAGGCGTCGAGGACTTCGCCACTTTTGAGATCATGATCAACATCCGCAAATTCGACAGTTTAGGCCATGCCGACCACGGCTGGCTGAACGCCCGCCACCATTTCTCCTTCGCCGATTATCACGACCCGAGCCGCATGAGCTGGGGCCGGATCCGCGTCTGGAACGACGACCAGATCGCGGCGAAGAGTGGCTTCCCGCCGCATCCGCACCGCGACATGGAGATCGTGACCTACGTCCGGACCGGCGCGATCACCCATCAGGATTCGCTCGGCAACAAGGGCCGCACCGCCGCCGGCGACGTCCAGGTGATGAGCGCCGGGATCGGGGTCATGCACGCCGAATATAATCTGGAGGACGAGCAGACGACCTTGTTCCAGATCTGGATCGAGACCGACAAGCCGAACGCAAGCCCAAGCTGGGGCGCCAAGCCCTTCCCCAAGGATTCGCGCGAAGGCGCCTTCCAGCTGCTCGCAAGCGGCGCCGGAGATGATGGCGCACTAACCATCAACGCCGATGCGCGGGTGCTGGGCGCGACGGTCAAGGCAGGCTCGACAATCGCGATCGACGCCGATCCCGATCGGCACCTCTATCTCGTGCCGAGCGGGCGGGTGCGCGTGAACGGCATCGAGGCGGGCCCGCGCGACGGAATCGCGATCACCGGCGAAGCCCGGGTCGAGATCGCGGCCGAGGATGATAGCGAGCTGGTGCTGGTCGACGCGCGCTAGGCAGGGGCCCCCGCAAAGTACCACTTTGCGGGGATTGACTTGAGTCCACCGCCATTCATCTCACATGTGCTTGAATAGACGGTCCGTCGCGGGCATGGGCTTCACGCGCGCGAGCGGATAAACGGCGCGATTCACGCACATGAGCGGGAGAGGATGAGAGCGGTTTCACGCGTGGGTATGGCAATGGTGGCGGCCGGGCTGATGCTTGGGCCGGTGCCGGCGTTCGCCCAGAGCGTGCCCGACGCGGCGACCAATACGCCTGCCACCGATGCGGTCGGGCCGCGCGAGCTTCAGAATTTCAGCCTCAACGGCACCGTCACGAAAGCGGCGGACACCCCCGCCCCGGCGGCGGCCGCGCCGGCCCGCAGCCGGACGCCCTCGCCGCGCCCGACCGCCGACCGAGCAGCGACAGCCGTGGCGAGCGATGCGCCGACCGCTTCACCGTCACGCGCACCGAATGCGCGGGCAGCCGCTGCACCGACGACTGCGCCGCAGCCGAGTCCGGGGCAGTCGCTGACGCTCGGACTTCCGTCGCCAACGACCACGGCCGCCGTCACTGCTCCCCAACCCGGGTTCTCGCCCGAGCCGGACAGCGCGCCGACGACTTTCGTCCCCGAGCAGAAGCTGCCGCCCTGGCCCTGGCTGTTGCTCGCAGGCGTAATTGGAGCGGGCGGAGCCTTGTTGTTCCTGCGTCGGCGACGTTCGCGCGAAGCCTATGCCGGGGGTCCCGAGATCGACGCTTACGTCGCTCCGGAGCCGGCCCCGCGCCCGGCCCCTGCCCCGGCGCCGCCGAAGGCTCCTCCGGCAAAGGCGCCCCCTGCAAAGCCGGTCGGCGTAGTTGCGACGCGGCTTCGCCCATGGATAGAAATCGCCTTCGCCCCGCTCGGCTGCACGATCGACGACGAGCGGGTCACGCTGGAGTTCGAAGTTCAGCTTACCAACAGCGGAAGCGCTCCGGCCCGCGATATCCTCGTAGAAGCCAGCATGTTCAATGCCGGTGCCACACAGGAACACGACATCGGCGCCTTTTTCGCTCAGCCGCTTGGGCAGGGCGAGAATATCCAGGCCATCCCGCCACTGCAGCATGTCAACATCCGGACGTCGCTCGTCGCGCCGCGTCAGAACATCCAGATCTTCGAGCTCGGCGGCCACCAGGTGTTCGTGCCCCTGGTCGCATTCAACGCCATTTATCGCCTGGGCAGCGGGTCCGGGCAGACCTCGGCCGCATATTTGGTCGGGCGAGAGACGAAAGGCGAAAAGCTGGGTCCGCTGCGCGCCGACATCGGCCCGCATGCCTTTGCTCGCCTCGACACCCGGCCACTCCCGATCAGCGTTCGCAAATAGGCTACAGCACCGCCGAATTGTAACTGTGCCAGGCAAGGACGGCGGCGGCTCCGCGATAGGGCCGCCAGGCTTCGGCAATCTCGCGCAGCTGCTTCTCGCTCGGTTTTTCGTCGAGACCCATCAGCCGTCCGAGCTCGACCATCACGGCGAGATCACCGGCCGGGAACACGTCCGCCCGCCCTTCGGCGAACAACAGATAGATTTCGGCGGACCAGCGGCCGATGCCCTTGATCCTGGTGAGGTGGGCAATTGCCTCCTCATCGTCGACCGGCAGCGCGCCGAGGTCGAGCTCGCCCGAGATGACCAGCTCGGCAAGGCTGCGGATGTAGCCCGATTTCTGCCGCGACATTCCAGCAGCACGGAGGTCGTCGTCGCTGGCTGCAAGCAGCAGGGCAAGATCAGGAGGCGACCCGAATGCAGCTTCGAGCTTCGACCACATCGACCGCGCGGCAGCCACGCTGACCTGCTGCCCGACGATCGTCCGAAGCAGGGTTTCGACTCCCCGATTGCTGCTTCGGGGCTCGGGGATTCCGTGCTGTTCGATCACTCGGGCGAATGCCGGCTCGCGGCCCGCAAGCTCCTCGACATGTTCCTTGATGCTGCTGCTCGTGCTGACCATCAGGCGATGCTCGCGGCATAGAGCGCGACGGCCGCCGCGTTCGAGACATTCAGGCTCTCGACCGCATCGCTGATCGGCAGGCGGGCGAGTGCGTCGCAATGCTCGCGCGTATTGGGCCTCAAGCCCCCGCCTTCTGCTCCAAGCACAAGCGCCACGCGCTGCGAGCCCAGCGCCTCCTTCAACTCCATTACTGCATCTCCGGTCAGCCCGATCCTCCAGAACCCCGCTTCGCCGACCTCCTCGAGCGCGCGGGCAAGATTGACGACGCGGACCCACGGGACGCGCTCGAGCGCTCCCGAGGCCGCCTTCGCCACCACGCCGCTTTCGGGCGGCGAATGGCGGTCCTGAGTCACGATCCCGATCGCACCAAAGGCGGCAACCGAGCGCAGGATCGCTCCCACATTGTGGGGATCGGTAACCTGGTCGAGAACCAGCAGGACCGCGCGCTCGGGCGCATGCGCGAGAATTTCGTCGAGCCAGGCATCTTCGAGTGCTTCGACTTCTATCACGACACCCTGGTGCGGCGCATCGTGCGGAACCAGGCGCGCGAGGTCCTGAACATCCGCAAGGGTGACGCCGACCTCCTTCGGGAACTGCATGAACCCCGCTGCCTCCCGCGTCGCCCACGCGCGGAGAACCTTCCGATCGGGGTTATCGAGCGCCGCGGCGACCGCATGCTTGCCCCACAGCCGCGGCCGGGCGGGCGACCCATGGCTTTGATGCGATTTCTTGCGGCGCGACATTTGGTCCCCATGGGGACGGAGCGGCGGCCATGCAACCATGCTATTCCGGTAACGTCGTAGCTATCAGGCGAGGATTTCGTGCTCGCGCCGCGCGGTCAGCCGCCGGTCACTGCGCCAAGCGCCAACCAGGAGGATGATGAGGATCGGATAGCTCCAGAACCGTTCCGCAGCCGCATAGGCCTGGGGAATCAAATTCGCATCGATTGCCCGAAGGAAATGCGAGAAGCTCGTGGTTAGCTGAAGCCCCGCGACCCACAAGGGCCAGAAGCGGTCGGATTGGAGCGCAATCGCCACGAAGGCGCTGAGGACGAGCAGATCGACCAGCAGGTCGCCGGCCTCGACCCCGAGGTATCGCTCATGCAGCGGCGCCCTCAGTAGGACGGAAACGATGCTGGCCACAATGCAGATGATTGCCGTCAAGCGCTCGTATTTCCGGCCACGCAGGAGCGCGTAACCGCAAGAGACCGCCAGAAGCGTCCAGTACAGGGTCGGGCTCATTGCAAGTCGACCGGACCATCTTGCGACGGTCCGGTCAATCGCTCTCTTATGCGACGATACGCAGGTCGACGTGGCCTTCCTGCGGTGGACAGGAATCCCCGTCGCCGAACGCAACGGTCCGCAGGCCCGGGACTTTGCCCTTGGCCACTACCAGCTCGCCATGGCAGGCCACGATAGAGCCACGGGCCACGATCAGGCTCGAAAGCGCGGTGGAGACTTCCGCAAGCGCGGCGTGGATCGCCGCGGGCCCGACACCGGCGACTGAGTTGACGTGCATCATTCGCGTCTGCAGTTCGGCGATTTCCGTCAGCGTGGTGTCGATGCTGTCCTCGACGGCGCGAACCTGGGTGGCGACTTCATAGGCGGCATTCTCGATCAGCTGTTTGCGCATGACTGCTCCTTCCCCGGCGCAGCATGCACCGGAGTGGTTATCGGATTGGTCTGGCAGTCGGCTGGAGCTTTAGCTCTTGAGTAGCCTTGAGAGGCTTTCTAGCCCGGCGAGATACATGCCCGCCGAAAACGCTGCTCCGATCGCGATCATCACGATCCAGAACAGCCTCTGGCCGACGGTCATCTCATTCCGGGGATTACTCCTCGTTGCGAACGGCAAAAACAGGGAAGGTCCGAAAGTGACGGCCCGTTGCTCGGTCCGGAAACCGGCCCCCTCGGCCTCCCCTGCACGGTCAGCGTGCCGAATCTGATTTCTGACCGCGGCCTCTGGGTGGCCGGATGTGGTGCTGCCCTCAATGTGCGGCGATTGATGTATCAATCGCTGATATGGGCCGGAGTACTGGGCGACGATGCGCGCTGCCTGACTGCGGCGCTCGACTCCAAGGATGTGGAGAGCGCCTCGGATGCGCTGGTCGACGGTGTGCGGTGAGATGTCGAGCTCAGCCGCGATCTCCTTCGACGACAGGTGCTCGTTGACGAGAAGCAAGCAGTCGAGTTGACCGGCGCTGAGCCGCGCGACGCGCGCAGCTAATTCCTCCCCCGCAGAGCCTAGAGGCTCATGTGCGGTGCTCGGCACGCGCGGCCACTCCTCCAACGCAATCCCCACCCCGAACGCCATGGCCCCACTTTTAGTAGCGAGTCCAGAGTTTAAGTTATTTCATAACGGATGAATTTGCCAGTTTTTCAACGAAACCGTGCGCCCTGCGGTCACCCTGGTCCAATCCCGGGAAACTTGCGGTTCCAGTGGAGGAATGAGTCTTCGCGCGCTTCGCCTCGCCATGTTAGAGATCTCGATCGAGCAGGAAAGCGTCCGCAAATCGCTGCATTCCGATGCTTTGATAGAAATTGGCCGCATCCGGATAGGCGAGGAGCAGGCACATCGACTCAGCGCCGGCCTCGCGGCGCGCTCGCTCCATCAGGTGCCTGCCAATGCCGCACCCCTGAAATGCGACGTCGACGGCGACGTCGGATAGATAACAGCACCACGCAACGTCCGTAACGCCTCGCACAACACCGACCAGCGATCCCGCCAGCCTTGCGCTGACGATGAAGTTGGAGTTCGCAAGCATGCGCTCGATGCGCGGGCGATCCCGGATCGGCCGGTGCCGGCCCAATCCTGAACGCATCAGCAAATCGATAAATTCGGCGGCGGAAACGCTGGGCTCGCGGGCATAGGATACGCCCCCGATCTCTGTGCTTTCCTCGTTCGACGCCATCGCCCACCTCAGAAAGGAAAGGGGTCGAGCCATTGGCCAGGTTGAAGAATCCGGACCTTGGGCTCTCCGCTCTTCTCGGCGCGCCGAAGGCGACCAACCGGGTCTTCGACTTCCTGATAGCCCTCCTCCCCGCGCACTCCGAAGTGGATCGGCACGATCGTCTTCGCTCTGAGGATCGTGGCGGCGTCCATCGCCTGCTCGGGCGTCAGGACGGCAGGAGCGTCGCTCGCCGGCTTTTGCCAACCGAAGCTTGCGCCGTTGATGGGCAAGAACGCTACATCGAACGGAGCATGCTGGCGGGCGATCCGCCACCAGCTGCCATGCCAGAGGGTGTCGCCGCCATGGAAGATCCGGCGGCTTCCGACCGACACGACCCAGGAAACCTGCGGATCTCCATATCCGTCGGAGGCCGGGACCGGTGTTGCGGTAAAGTCGCCAATGATTTGCGGTTCCCAGGTAGGGCTTGGACGGGATCGAACATTCGCGGGCAACGGCGAGGTCGGGGTCAGGGCTGACGGATAGGCAAATGTGCCCCCGTGCTGCAGAATCTGCGCCACGGTGCCGGGGTCGTAATGGTCCGGATGGCGGTGCGTGACGAGCACGGTCGCATCGCCAACCACATTTCCGATCGGAGCAAGCCCGTCTTTCAGCGAGGCGCCCCAGACCGAAGCATCCGCGAGCGGATCGATGAAAAGCGTCGCGCTTTGGGTCTGAAGCCTCACGCCCGCCCATCCGAGGCGCTGGATGCGAAGCTCCGCGGGCGCGGCCGCGATCGCCTTTCCGATCGATAGCGGGGCCAAAGTGGCGGCGCCCGCCGCCATGCCGAGGAAGTTACGTCGCGCGATCGGCATGTGCATTGGCGGCTCCGTTCAGAGGCATCAGTCAGGCCTGAGGCGACTGAGTGACCCTAGACCGCATCGCCAATCGGACGGTCGAGTGGGTTAAACTGAAAGCTTGGATTCCGTGCGGCGGAACTGCGGGGTTCACCTTGAGCGAAGGACGTCCAGGCCCTGGAGCTCCTTCACGAGATGATCGATCATCATCCGTACGCGGCGGAGCCGATCTCGGCCGTCCGGCCAGATGAGTTGGACCGGAAGCGGTTCGGGCTCAAAACTTTCGAGGACACAGACCAACGTTCCGGCCGCCAAATCGTCATTCACCTGATAGGACAAAGCCGTCACCAATCCCCGACCGTCGCGAGCGGCCGCCAGTGCGGCGTCGGCCTGATTGACCGTGAATCGCGGAAGCATGCGTAACGTGACCTCGCCCGTCGGGCCCTGCAGGCGCCAAGGCGCATCGAACTGGGACCCATGCTGGACCAGATCATGCTTCCTGAGGGCTTCCGGTGTGGCCGGCTCGCCGCGCCTCGCGAGATATTCGGGGCTCGCCACAATCACCTGCCGGACGAAGCCGACCCGACGAACTTTCAGCGTCTTGTCCGAGATCGGTCCGATCCGAACCGCCAGGTCGAAGCCGGCGAGCACGAGATCCTGGGGACGATCGGAAAGATCGAGCTCGGCAAATATGCCGTCATGTGTATCCACGAAGCGCATGACGGCGGGCGCGACATGTTCCCGCCCGAAAAAATATGGCGCGGTCAGCCGCACGAGACCGCGAGGCGCGACCGACTCCCCCGTCGCGACCGATACCGCCTGCTCATAATCCGCGATCAGGTTGCGCGCGTGCTCGGCAAGACGCCTCCCCGCCTCGGTTGGGGTGCAGCGCCGCGACGTGCGTTCAAGCAGCTTGACCCCGACCCGCGCCTCGAGGTCGGCGACGATCCGGGTGATGGTTGGCGGAGACCGCCTGAGGAAGCGCGATGCGGCGGCGAAGCCGCCCTGGTCCACAACGGTAATAAAGGTCGCAAGTTCGGTCAGCCGATCCATATTGCCGCGCGTCCTCTCGATCGCAGGCTTCTACGCGCCGTGAAGAAGCGCGTTGAGTCAGCGGCCGTAATTTCCTGATAGCAGCGGTGGAACTCACCTGCGATTCCGATCACCTGCCAAGCGTATTGAAAACACGCGATTTTTAGAAAACCCGGAGAGCTGGCCAGGTGATGAACGCATTTCCGAATGAGACCAGCGAGTATCGCGCGGCGCGCAATGCACTGCTCGAAAGCGAAGCGGAACTGCGCCGCCACATGGAATCCGTTGCCGCCGAGCTGCGGGCGCTGCCTCCGGGCGGCGAAATTCCCGAGGACTATGAGTTCAACTGCGTCGGTGGATCCATGCCGGTGAGAATTTCCGAGCTGTTTCGCGGCGGCGATACGTTGATGATCTACCAATTCATGTTCCCCAGACACGTGCACGACCGGCGGCCCAGACCCGGCGACGGGATTTTCTCGGCATTGCCGCATGAAGAGGGACCCTGCCCATCCTGCACGGCATTGATCGATAGCTGGGAGGGGATGATGCCCCATTTCGAGGGCCTCGGCGGCAATCTGGTGATCGTTGCCAGTGCTCCCATTGTCCGCCTGGCGGCTTTCGTCGGTGAGAAAGGCTGGAAGAAATTGCGCTTCCTGTCGGCTGCCCGAAACGGCTTCATGCAAGCCTATGGCGGAATCGATGCGAAGGGCCAGCCGGTCCCGATGATGACAGTCCTGAAGCGTTGGCCTGACGGCAAGATTCGGCTCCAGTGGGCGAGCGAGCTTTTTCATGCGCCGTCCGAACCTGGGCAGGACCCTCGGCATCTCGGGACCGTCGAACCGCTCTGGACGCTTTTCGATCTCACACCCCGCGGCCGCCCCGATGCCGACGAGCAGTTCGACTATCATTGCTGCGGGCGCTCGAACCCCGTGTGAGCTGAAGAGATTTATTGGATGAGCAGCCAACGAAAAATCATCGTCCATCACCTCGCGGACAGCCGTTCGCAGCGCATCCTCTGGCTGCTCGAAGAACTCGAACTGCCCTATCTGGTGCGCCGTTACGAGCGGGACAGAAAGACCCTCTTGGCGCCCCCCGCCCTCGCTAAAATTCATCCCCTCGGCAAATCGCCCACGGTGGAAGTCGACGGCCGCGTGCTGATCGAAAGCGGGGCGATTGCGGAATATCTCGTGGCGACCGCCGGCGACCGCCTCAACCCCACCGGGGTGGAAGAGCGGCTCCGCTACCGCATGTTCCTTCATTACGCCGAAGGGTCGCTCATGCCGCCTTTGCTGGCAATGTTGGTGCTTCGACGCCTGGGGCCGTTTGGCTGGCCGGCAAGGCCGACGATCCGGCGCCTGATCGATCAGCAGCTTGCCTGGCTTGATGGCGAGCTCACCCGGCGACCCTGGTTTGCGGGAAACGAATTCTCCGCTGCGGACATCATGATGTCCTTTCCGCTGGAGGCTGCCCGCGATCGCGCAGGGCTCGATGAGAAACGGGCTCACTTGTGGGACTGGCTGGCAAGGATCCAGGCGCGACCGGCATATCAGGCTGCTCTTCGAAGCGGCGGCGCCTACCGTTATTCCGGCATGCCAAAGCGCGCCTGACCCGCTCATCGCATTCTTCCGATTCCGGCCGAGTGCCCGATCAGAAGGCAGCTTGAGCGACCGTCGGTGCCGCGGACGTCAGCAGGGTCCGGCTCTTCATCGCGAGCAGGGCAACGCCGGTCAGGGCCAGAGCGGTGAAGGCAAAGCTCCATTCGAAGCTGCTCGACGGATTGCCCGCGATCCTTCCCAGGTGGACGACCAGAATCCAGCTTGCGAACATCGCCGCAATCGCGTGGCTTGCCACCTTGACCGCCCGGCCCGCGAGCAGCGCGATTCCGGCGGCGACCATGGCCGATCCAGTGAACCACGGCCAAATCTCTGCTCCGGTTATCCAGCCGGGGATCAATTCCGCAATCAGGGCGCGCTGGGAGATATGCACCAGGCCATAGAAGATGAGCGTCACCGCGAACGGCCGGCGAAGGTCCGTCATTTGGGCAAGCGGCAGGCCTGACTTGTTCGTCGATGCCAGGCTGGCAAGAACGAACAGAGCGGTTTGCGAGACGGGCACCCAGTTCAAAGCGTTCGGCGGCGCTTTGGCCGCGGCCAGGATCGTGAACACCAGGGCAAGTGTCCAATGACCGGCGAGGGCGAAGGCGGCAATTCGTGACGAAGGTCGGACCAGTAGCCAGAGCGCCAGGACCGCCAGGCTCGCGCCACTGACGATGGCGATGGAATCCGAACCCCAGGAGTGCAGCTGGGCGAGCGCTTTACGGAAGAAAAGCTCGACCAGACCCAAGCCGATGCAAGCGACCAGGAAAACCGGCTGGCCGAGAGGCCTGGCACTCTTCGCGAAGCGTTTCACCGTTGGGAACCGATGTGCCGACATAGGTTGCTCGTCGCCGTTGGGCGTATCCGCCGCTGCAGGTAAGGGGCGCGGGGTGAAGGGGAATATTTCTTCACGGTCCCACGCCCCCCTCCTTTTCCGGCACTCGAACGCCTGCTGACGGTTCGATTTCGGGGCGCCGGGCTGAGGCGGGCACGTCGCACTTGCGTCCGACGGTTGCGTTGCCCGTCCAGCAGGAGTTCTTTGCCTCAATCTAGAAGTCGACGGTCACCCCCGCGAACAGGAAGCGCCCGAGCGCATCGTAGACCTGCGGGTAGGTATTGCCGTTGCCGTACGGAGCGTTCGCCACTTCGCCGCCGACGATCGGAGGTTCCTTGTCGAGAAGGTTATTCGCGCCGAGGCGGAAATTGAGCTTGTCGGCTACACGTGCCGACAGCGAGAGGTCGAAGTAGCTCTGGGCCTTGATCTGGTCGTCGGCCGGTCCCGCGGACGATCCGCCGATGTCGGGATTGTAGACGTCCAGTCTGACCTTCGAGAAGTAGCGCCACTGGGCCGAGACCCCCAGGCCGTTCCTCAGCGTGAAGCCAAGGCGGAACTTATGCCGCCATACCGGGCTCGGAGTACCACATGTCGTACCGAAGAAGCC
>Ga0268264_10000543_pt1 | contig 47422 bp, 46 predicted proteins | sample KBSSwiS32_FD_190357 | JGI IMG/M metagenome (GOLD analysis project Ga0268264, IMG submission 190357) | Switchgrass rhizosphere microbial communities from Kellogg Biological Station, Michigan, USA - KBS Switchgrass S3-2 (SPAdes) (version 2) | ecosystem: Host-associated > Plants > Roots >... | reverse complement strand
GCACCTTGGCCTCTGGCACGGTGCACCCGGGCGACCGCGTCGTCGTCGCATCCTCGGGCAAAGAGTCCACTGTAACGCGCATTGTCACGGCGGACGGCGACCTGCCTGAAGCGAGGGCGGGGGATGCAGTAACCCTGACGTTTGCTGACGAGGTTGATGTCGCGCGTGGCGATGTCATCGCGCCGTCGGACAGTCGACCGGAAGTCGTCGATCAGTTCGCCGCACACGTGCTGTGGATGGCTGAAGACGAGATGCTCCCCGGGCGTTCCTACCTGATGCGTATCGGGACGAAGTACGTCCCGGCGCGGGTGATGTTTCTCAAGCACAAAATTGACACTAACACCCTTGAGAAAAAGGCGGCCAAAACGCTGAGTCAAAACGAAATCGGCTTGTGCGATTTGTCCTCGCCGATCCCGGTTGCTCTAGATCCGTACTCGGAGAATCGAGCAACAGGGTCATTCATCCTCATCGATCGCTTCACGAATGCACTCGTTGGTGCGGGCATGATCATGTTCGGTCTCCGCCGCGCGACCAATATTCATCGGCAGAACGTGCTGGTCGATAAGGCATCTCGCCAGCGCATGAATGGCCATCGGCCAGCGATTCTTTGGTTCACAGGCCTGTCCGGATCGGGTAAGAGCACCATTGCCAGCATCCTCGAGCGTGAGTTGCACGCACGGGGTGCGCACACCTACATGCTTGATGGCGATAATGTCCGCCACGGCCTAAACCGCGATCTTGGATTTACCGACGCCGATCGCGTGGAGAACATCCGGCGTGTTGGTGAAGTCGCGAAGTTGTTCGTCGACGCAGGCATGGTCGTCCTGTGCTCCTTCATCTCACCCTTCCGTGCCGAGCGCCGGATAGTGCGTGAGCTCGTCAGCACCGATGAGTTCGTGGAGATTTTCATCGACACGCCCTTGGAAGAGTGCATGCGACGCGACCCGAAGGGGCTTTACGCACGTGCCAAAGAAGGGAAGATCAAGAACTTCACCGGCATCGACTCACCCTACGAGATTCCCGAAAATGCGGAGATCGTCATCTCTACGCGTTTAGGAAGCGCAGAAGCTGCTACGCGGCAGATACTGAAGTCATTAAGTGAGCGATCAATTATTAATTGATTTCAGACCGTCTTCCCCCGATCGTGCCGCCAAAGCACCTCAGTACCCTGTTCGTGCCGCGCCAACACCCGCGCCAGCACAAACAGCAAATCCGACAGCCGGTTCAAGTACTTCACCACCTCCGGGCTTACTGACTCCACCCGCGACAGCATCAACACACGCCGCTCCGCGCGCCGCGCGATAGTCCGCGATACGTGGCACGCCGCCGCCGCCGGGCCACCCCCTGGTAGGATGAATTCCTTCAGGGGTGGCAACGTGTCATTGAACTCATCAAGCACTGTCTCCAGGCGTGAAGCATGCTCAGCCTTGATGACCGTGTGCCCTGGAATGCACAATTCCCCACCCATATCAAACAACTCGTGTTGAATCTCAACCAGGCAGCTGGTGACATTCGCCGGTATCCCGGGCACCGCCAGCAGCACCCCAATCGAGCTATTGAGCTCATCAACCGTCCCATACGCTTCGACGCGCTCGCCATCCTTGGGCACGCGCGTGCCATCCCCGAGCCCCGTGGTGCCGTCATCTCCGGTACGCGTATAGATTTTGCTCAGGCGGTTGCCCATCATCCGTCTCCCCTCAAAGATTTTCGGATATTGCCAGACAATGCCCTCCAAAGAGCTCCAGGCGGCCCGTGATGCGGCAGAAGCGGCCGCGGTCGTGATCCGTTCGATGTACCAAAAGAACCTCCAGATCACGACCAAAGCGGACGCCACACCGGTGACAGAGGCAGACGTCCAGGCCGAGGAGGCCATCAAGGCCGTGCTGACGAAGCGTTTCCCCAGCTACGGCTTCTACGGCGAGGAAACGGGCAAGCACGCGCTCGATGCCGAAAGCGTCTGGCTGGTCGACCCAATTGACGGCACGAAATCCTTCGTGCGTGAGACCCCTTTCTTCTCGACCCAGATTGCGCTGATGCGGGGAGGCCGCTTCGTACTGGGCGTTTCCAGCGCCCCAGCCTACGGCGAGATCGCTTGGGCAGAAGAGGGCGGCGGCGCCTTCATGAATGACCAGCCGATAAGCGTCAGCCGCGTCGGTGACTTGGCGGGAAGCATCTTATCCGGCGGCAACCTCAAAACGCTCACCCGCTCACCAATGTGGGCCCGCTACGGCAGCTTGATCCAAAAGGTCAGCCGCGGCCGTGGCTACGGCGACTTCGTGCATTACCACCTGCTGGCAAGAGGGGCCCTCGACATCGTGGTCGAGTCGGACGTGCATATCCTCGACATCGCGGCTCTCACGGTCATCGTTAGCGAGGCCGGCGGCATGTTCACGGACCTACGGGGCGGCCCAGTGGGGCTGGATACGACCACGGTGCTGGCGACCAATGGCGCTCTGCACCCAGCGGTACACCGGGAACTGAGCCTCGACTGATCAATGGAACACAGTTGAGCTACTTGCGTTAGTCGCATACCCATTTGCGAGGCAGGGCCTTTCCATGCAAACCGAAAATCCTCGAGCCAAGGACATAGCCCAGCAAGAGCTGCGGGACGTACTCGCCAGCACCGAAGCATTGCTGGCCGCCCTCGGCGATCAAAGTGGCGAAGCCATCGATGAGTTGCGCGCCCGCCTGACGACCACGATTTCGGACGTCAAAAGGCAGCTGGGACCTTCATTCGTCGCCAGCGCCCGGGAAAAAATTTCCCAGGCCCGCGACACCATGTCGCAAGTGAACGAGTTCGTGACAGAAAAGCCTTGGACCGCGGTCGCAATCGGCGCAGGGATCGGGCTGCTAGCCGGGCTGTTACTCAAAGACTAGACGATGCCTCCAGCAGGGCCAGATGGCGCTATAGCATTGACTGTCCAGCATGGATAGCTCTGGGCGCAGCCTTCGATGATGGGAATCCGAAATCACGATTCAACTGTGGAAGGCGGGCTCTGCGCTTGGACAGCGAAAAAGCGAATCCGGTACGTCCGCTGCCAGGCCCTCGCTGACGCAAGCCGAGCGTGAGAAGATCGTCCACGTGGCTGAGCAGGGGCCACCGGCGCGGATCGCGCGCACAAGATAAGTTGCATTACCACGGACGAGCTCATGCGTCAGAAGATGCGCCTGCGAGTAGGCACGTTGCCAACGCCATCCGCCAAGTTTGGACCTGAAAATAACCCTTTTTGCCAGCCAAGTTGTTGGGCTGGTTCTTTACTTGTACCTGACGTTGGAACTGTATGGCCGTAAGATCAATCGGAGGGAAGGTCCCTGAGCCAGACAGCTGGGATCATGCGGTGGATCTGGTAGCTGAACGTCGTTGGCAGAGAAATCCATTCCCTGCCGGCGAAGCCAATGCTGCACAGGGACAGTGCCGACGGTGCTGACATGGTGGGTTATCTGCATCCCCTAATTTCCACCGCGAGTCATTGACGACAATTGTTGAATCGCTATTTCACACCTTCAAATATCGACCCGAGTTCTCAGTCACAGGCTTTGTGATCGTCGACCAAGCGCATCAGTAGGTGCGGCACTTTACGAGTTGGTACAACCACGATCATGGTGACAGCGGAATCCGCTCGCCACGAGCTCTGCACACAAATGAATGTTGCCAACCGGCGTCGGTGGTCACGCCATGCGCGCAACCGGGCACCGATCGCGGCCATCACGCTTACGCCCTACCGAGACTCGGTCGTCCAGGCTGCCGTTCAATTCAAGAGGAGAAAAGCGCTCCGCCGCATGCCATTAGGAGACAGGTAGCTTGATGCGCGGCGAGTGGCTCGCATTGAAGTTCGTGCTGCTGGAAACTCATCCACCTCCTTGTCGTCATCATCCTGAGAATGTAAATGGCCCTCGTTGCATTTCGGTATGGGTGAAAATAGTAATTGACATGCTTAGTTCGCCTGTATCAGTCTTCGGCAGACACTCATCGACGGCGTTGATCATGCTCGGGAACATGGATGTATCCGTGCGCACATTGTCTACCCCCCGCCACGTGTGTTCCACGGCACGGAACATCCTGATTCCCAGCGGGTTGCTGTCGGGGTTTACTGTTGTCCCCAACTTCAGCGCGGCGCCGCTGCTTACATCCCTGGTTGTGGGTCGGCACTTAGCGGCTGGCACAGCTCGATGATACGTCGTGCGAATTCCCCAAAGAGTGGATGACTGTTCCCTTTAAGGTCCCTTAAAATGTCATGAACAGAACATGTGACAGCTGCCTGGTCCAGGAGGCTGAGCCAAATAGTGGTTGGCCCAAGGAATCCGGGCAGCCACCCCAGTCATGCATTCTCCTATGAACATCTCAGTCCGTTACGTGGATGCATCATCGGGGACAGGAACTGCGACCGATGTAGTCATCTTAACAAGTGTTTGGATCGCGAGCATCCTGATCGTCAACCCAGTCGGTGAATTCCCACTTAACGACGACTGGGTCTACGCCCTCGTCGTAAGACGCTTCGTAGAGACAGGCGATTTCCAGCCAGGGTGGTTTGCGGCGGCGCAACTGCTGACCAACACGTTGTGGGGTGCGCTCTTCTGCCTACCGAGTGGATTTACATTCACCGCGCTCCGCGTCTCGACGCTTGTTGCATCTTTGTTCGCTATTCTAGGCTGCTACATCCTCATTCGAGAGATGCTTCTTCCACGGTGGTATGCACTGGTTGCTACTTTCTGTATGGCGTTCAACCCAATTTACTATGCTCTTTCATATACCTTCATGACCGATGTATTGTTCGTTGCCCTTGTCGTTTGGGCAACCGTGTTTTTTGCGCGTAGTTACCGAAACGGTCGAAGTTTCGAAATGCTAGTCGGCGCTGCATTGGCGGTTGGAGCCGCACTCTCGCGACAAATCGCGCTCTGCATCCCTGTGGCTTTTCTCGCGGTACATCTGTTGTCCCGCCGTAGTACAAGTCGGAGGTGTTGCGCGCACTGATTCCCTTCGTCCTCGGCACCGCCTCGCTGGCCATATTCAAATGGTGGCTGGTTAGCACGGGACGAACACCCGGTTATACGGATCTTGTCACCGTTGGGGTACTTCGGGTATTGCGTAATACTCATGAACTCGCAGCCCTTGTTCTGCACCATATTTTCATTGCGGTTCTGTACCTCGGTCTGTTTTGTTGCCCATTCTTGCTGTTTTCCAGTAGAAACATGCTACGGCCCTCGAATGCATCGTCGCGGATGCTTGCGGCGTGTGGCTTTGTTCTCGTTATCGCCGGATTTGTCATACATCTTCATTACGTCCGCGTGGGAAGTGGCGCTCCATTTATGCCTGTAGGCTGGAACATTCTCTCTTCGTTCGGTATTGGACCGATTGTTCTACGCGATGTGTCCATGTTGAACGTGAACGTACCTCCATCCTTGCCTGCTTGGTTTTGGGTAGCCGTAACGACGATTACAGTATACGGCGCAGTCCTGTTCACGCTCAGACTCTGCAAGGTTTCGGCAGAAATGCCGCGTGCCCGTTTTACGGAGCACCTAACAGGAACCGGAAACCATATTCGGGCTTTCCTTCTGCTTTTGTGTTTACTGTATCTAGCTCCGGTTATCTTCACGGCCCTGTTCGATGAGTACCTTGTTCCACTGACTCCGCTCCTAGCTGGCGCGCTGGCTACTAAGGACCTGTCGCCGAGCTTTTTCAAATGCGCCGTTCTTCCACGAATCTTCTCAGTCCTGCTAACCCTAGGGCTTGCGGTGTTCTCCATATGCGGAACGCGAGACTATCTGATGCTGAACCGAGTTCGTTGGGTGGCGCTGGAGAATCTGCAGCGCGATCTTCACGTCGGCCCTGAGGACGTTGATGGTGGATACGAGTTCAACGGGTGGTATCTATACGACCCGAAGCACGAGGTGAGTTTGGATTGGGAAAGCAGCGGGAAAAACCTGTGGTGGGTACGGCGAGACACCTACCTGATCGGACTCGGGCCAATACCAGACTACACCATCCTGAAAGAATACAAATATGAAAACTGGATGCCGCCCCATACTCAGAAGATCGTTGTACTCCGCAGGAGTTCGTTGAGATAGGAGGTATGCGCATTAGGGCTCGCAGATTGCTCGATCAGCCGGTTGCGACTGATAATGCGGCGCTATGCACAGAACATAGTTATGAACTCATGACCTCGACCTGAGCATTACTGTCGAACGAAATCAATCTGTTATTAGTCGAGTGTTGGCGCTGTCGCTGCGCATAACTATAACCCTCCTCGGTTATCCAAGTTCTCTGCGATAAAGGAGGCTTTATGGTCAAGCGCCAGTATTCGCTCGATACGCCCCGACGGTTCATGAAACCTGGATTCTTGCGCTCACATCTGGGCTCGTTTCTTCAGGATCTCGAGAACCGCGGTTACTCATGGCACACCGTGAGCAGCTACGCTGGATCGGTATGCCACTTTGCTCAATGGATTAATCAAACTCAACACCGGGATGGAACCGAGGTAACACTGGAGTTGGTCACGCGCTTCTCCAAGCATCGTTGTCGATGCCCCGGTGGACGACGGCAGCGGCGCCCCCACGTTTAGCTCGCCCGCTGTTGGTCTTTGTGGTGGATCCGATCAGCGCCGGACTTTCCCTATGGTAGTTGAATTCGGTTGTATCCTGGAGAGCCAGGGCCCCCCCCGGCGGCCACTTCAAAATCCCCCACCTGTGGCCAGGTCAAATTCCCCCACTTGACAGCGGCGGGACGGGGTGATGATTACGCGCGGGGAGCGCGTTTGGCAACTTTTTCGGCGGCTTCTTTGAGCCGATAGCTCTTGCCTTCAAATTTCAACAGACGGCCGTGATGCATGATGCGGTCGAGCAAGGGCGCGACGACGACTACATCTCCCAGGAGTTTCCCCTAGTCGTCTACACCTCTGTTGGAAGTGATCACGACCGAGGATTTTTCGTATCGGCTCATCAACACATCGGCGAGCTCGTCACCGGCGTTGGACGGCAGGCGGCGCAGGAAGAGATCATCAATCAACAAGAGATCGGCCGTGTTGATTTGCGCGCGGTACTTGCGCAGCTCGGTAAGCTCGCGCGCTTCGTTTATCTCCTCGATCAACACGTGTGCCTCGCGGTAGAACACCTTGTAACCGTGTTGCACAGCCAACTGAGCGATGGCCTTGGCGCAATGACTCTTGCCCGTCCCGGGTTGGCCGATCATCAGCGCCCCTTCTTTTGCTTCGATGAACTTCAGCGTGGCAAGATCGAGAACCTCGCGCTTGGGGACTTTGGGATTGTACGCCCAGTCGAAGTCCTTCAAATCCTTGCGCTCCGGCAATCCGGAGAGCGAGAAGCGCCGCTCCAGCAGCCGCGAGTGTCGCCGGTCGAGCTCATCCTGCACGAGCCAGGAGAAGGCCTCGAGGAAGTTCATCTGGTGGCTCTGAACCTGCAATGCGCGCGCCTTGAGGGTTGAGATCATGCCCGAGAGGCGCAAGGCTCGCAGAGCACGTTGTAATTCCGGCATCGTCATACTCATCGTGTGGACTCCTGTGGTGGGAGGTTGGGGTTTTCGAGATCCGCGATGTCAGCGGTCTGTTGGTCGAAGAAGCGTTGGTATTCATCGAGCGCGCGGATGTGATCGCCGTGCTGCTGGAGTCGACTATTGTCGGCGGCAGCGCGCGCCTCTTTTGCAGCGGTACTACGTTCGAGGATGCGTTTGAGGGCTTGGTAGGACGGCTGAGAGAGCTTCAGAACCTGCTCGCACGCTTTCTCGATTTCTTCACGACCGTGGTGTCGCGGGAGGTTGGTCAGGCCGTAGATGGCTTTCTGGCCGGGGCGGCCCAGGTGGGCGAAGATCTGGTGGGCGAGCTGTGCGCTGTGAGGACCGATCTTCATCGCTTTGCCCAACAGGCGCGCGGTCTCGCGCGAGGGATTGAGCAGCCGGTCTTCCGGTGGCAACTCGTACTTGCCGCGGGCTGTTTTCTTCTCGTGCCGTCGCAGCAATCGCCCGTGTTCATCCAGGATCTCCACCTCGCGCTCGTAGATGCGTACGGTGACCTCGGAGTACAGCGGGGCCGGCAGCGCTGGGTAGTACTTCTGCTCGATGACGACGAGCCCGGCGTCATCGACGGTGCGCGTCTCCTGACGGAAGTATCGGAACGCCTCGAGCGGCAGCGTCTTCAGATGGGGCTTTTCTTCCTCGAACAGAGCCGACACCCGTCGCTTCTTCCGTCCGTGGATACGCGGAGCGGCCCAGCGTTCCTCCCAGTATGATAGATAGTTGTTCTGCGCCTCGATCGTCTCGAACTGACGACCCTTCAGTGCCGTATCCTGCGTATGTTGGATCGCTCTCTCGACGACGCCCTTTCGGTTGGGATCCCCGACCCGGGCAACATCGGCGAAGGCCGAGTAGTGGGCCAACATGGCGGCATACACCGGATTCAACTGCGGCTCGTACAGATCGGGTGTAACCGTGTAGTCCCGGACGCATGGCGCACGCACGGAGGCCGGGCGATACTGCGTACGGGTACGCCTGAATGAAGCCGAGGGGGCTAGCGTTTTTTGCGGATGCTGGAAGGGGCCAGCTGGAAGCGACCGCCGTTGATTTCGTTGGTCACCGTTCCCTCGTGAACGGCTTTGCCGAGAGCGGTATCGAGCCGCTTCAGTAGGTCCGGGAAGCTTTCACCCTCGCGTCGCACCAGGCTGGCCAGTAGCGTCTGATCGCGAATGGCGATGGCCGCGCCTTCGATCGGTGGCATGCGCCCGATGCTGATGTGGCCGCCGGGCTTATCCAACAGTTCAGCGATGTTAGGCCATGTATCTGTTTGTGGCGTGTGCGGCATAGCTGCTCAGGCGACCTTCTTGACTGCGGATTGCTGTGGCGCGGGCAATTGAACATTCCAGGGAAGAAACTCCTGGATGCGATTGATGGGGTGATCCGCGACCCGTTCAAACACATGGCGCAGATACGCCTCCGGGTCTATTCCAACGAGTTTGCAACACCCAATCAGACTGTACATGGCTGCCGCGCGTTCGCCTCCAGCATCGGATCCTGCGAACAAATAACTGCGTCGGCCGAGAGCCACATCACATAGCGATCGCTCGGCGGCGTTGTTGCTGATCTCGGCGCGGCCATCGGTACAATAGTACGTGAGGGCGGGCCAGTGTTGGGGCTTCACGGTGTAGCGGATCGCCTTGGCGAGCGGTGAACTCTTCGGTAGCCGCGCAAGCTTGCTCTTCAGCCATCGATATAACTCATCCAGCAATGGAACCGCACGCGCTTTGCGCTCCGCGAGTCGCGCCTCGGGGTCGAGCCCGCGGATCTCTCGTTCAATCTCATACAGCGCATCGATCCGATCGACCGCCTCGGCGGCGATCGGCGAGTTGAGCGCCACAAACATCTCGAACAGCTTGCGCCGTGCGTGACTCCAACACAACGAGCGCTTCATGCGCGCAGGTCCCGCCCGACTTTTAGGTTGAGGAAACAAACCGAACAACTCGTTCATCCCCGCGTATCCATCGCAGTGCACGACTCCGTGAAAATCCTTCAAGTGCTCGCTCGGATGCTCCCCACCACGGCCCGGGCAGGGCCGGTCCCGGCAGTCCGCGCTGTATCGGGCGCGAAGGCGCTCCGGCCTGCACGATCCGCGCGCAGCGCACACAAGAGTGCTTGTCGCGCACGTGGCAGATGACCTTGAAGTAGCCGGGTACGAACTCGAGCATCTCTGCCTGGTCTTTGTCCAGGTAGCGCAACCGGCCGCCACAGTCAGGACACTGGCAACCCTTCGCCACCGCCGGGTGAGTATGCACGATCGTCTCGCGCGGCAGATGGGCCGGCAAGGCGCGCCGGCCCGAGCGTCGGCGTGGCTTTTTGGCCTGGGTGACTGTCGTGGTTCGTCAATCGTTCCCACGCCGCGCAGCCTGACGTGAAGTGGCAGAAGCTCTGTTGGGGCCAAGGCTATTGAGCCCGCTCATGCTGCGAGCCTGTACTGCGCACGATCATAGTAAACATACTGAACAGCGAGTGATGCTATGCCGCTGGCATCCCGGGCACGGTCGGGACCTGTCAATCAGCAGCCTCACGGCAAAGCCGGGGCAGTCACCCTCCGATGTCGAGTAGATGAGGATAGTTGTCGCTCGATTGAAGTGCCAGCGTGGATGTTCGATGCGGCCACATGCTGCCGGACCCGGGCAGTTCCTGGATCGCATGAGCGGCTTCCTGATGGGGAATGGGATGCTCGGGCTGCAATATAGGTGTTGCCAAAATCCACACGACTCAAGCAGCTCGCGCACCGCCGGGGACGGAGCGCAAATTACGAAAGGTACCAACGCCCGCGGGACGCGGCAGCGATCAACTTCAGCTGTTTCATCCCACAGCCGCTCTGAGTTTGAACGAGATGTCGGTGGAGGCGCGTGCCCGGACAGCAGCACTCCTGGCGCGGATGTTGCGCCAGCATGCCCGAGCAGTCTGCGCAGCACGTGGCGCCATGAGTGAGAAGATCCAGCCACAGACAGCACCTGTTGCGTAAGTCTGTCCTGTACGGGCGCCAGTTATCGGCGTTTCAGGTCGTACACACGTGGAAAGCCAGAGGCTCCAGTACGCGATGCAAACAAGGCTGCGCGATCTGGATTGACGAAGACCCGGAAGGATTGGCGCGGGTACCCAGACACGCAGTGGCTGCGAGCGCATGGTTACCGAGATCTGCCTCGGTCGTGTCGGGGGAGAGATATGGGACTTTCTCACGCAACACACGGTGAGTTCGCAGCGTTCTTACAATGCGTTCCTGTCGGAGGGCTGTTTCATTGGATCAATTTTCAAGGACGCTTCCGCGCGTGTGCACGCCCCGCCCATAGTGTCCGCTCCTCCCGTGCAACGCAGCTGAACCAGGCAACATACTGTCCCGCCGCTCAGTAGCTAGAGTCTAAATTCTTCCTCATCCCGCACTCACAGGGACGAGGGGTAACGGATTCGGACACATCATCCGTCTAGCCACACAGAAGTGGTCTTACGGGAACGTCATGGGAAAAACAGCAAGCATCCGGACCGTTGCCTGGATCGAAGCATTCGTGATGGCGACGTTGGTGCTGTTGACGAATCCGGCGAAATCCCGTGAATCAGCAGCGACCCTTACCTCTAGGCCGCCTAACATTGTCGTGGTGCTGCTCGACGACATAGGCTTCGCGGACTCAAGTACATTTGGAGGGCTGGCTAATACGCCACTACTTGATCAACTATCCGCCCAAGGGTTGAAGTATATTAACTTCAATACAGCGGGAATTTGCTCAGCCACGCGCGCCGCTCTCCTGACAGGAAGGAATCATCATCGTGTCGGGTTCGGAGGGTTAGCGGACGATCCCGGCCCCACTCCTTCCCACAGCACGAGCTGGAACACGCAGACCTCATCTGTGGCTGAGGTTCTCAAGGAACATGGATACAGCACCGCGGCCGTCGGCAAATGGCATAATACACCTTGGAGTGACATTTCGCCGGTCGGGCCTTTTGATCGCTGGCCAACTCACCTAGGATTCGACTATTTCTATGGTTTTATGGAGCCCGGAGCCCAGAGCGAGTGGGAACCATCATCCCTCTACCGCGATACGATTCCTGTAGAACCTAGTGGTAAGTGGGAGCAAGGTTATCATCTCACAGTAGACCTCACCAGCGATGCTATCCGCTGGATACAGAGTCACCGGTCTCTAACACCAGAAAAGCCGTATTTTCTCTATTTCGCCCCTGGCGCCGTTCATTTTCCGCATCACGTACCAAAACAATGGATCGAAAAGTATCGTGGGAAATTCGATCAAGGCTGGGACCGTTTGCGAGAGGAGATCTTCACAAGACAGAAAATACTCGGCGTGATACCACCCAATTCAAAGTTGACGCCCCGTCCAAAAGAGATCCCTGCCTGGGATTCACTGCAACCTAACCAGAAGGCGTTGTTTGCGCATCAGATGGAAGTGTACGCAGCCTTCATCGAACACACAGATCATGAATTAACTCGGCTGATAAACGCGATACAAGCACCTCCAAGTCGGCCGGAGGATACGCTAATTCTTTTTATTGTTGGAGACAACGGCGGAAGCCCGGGGTACATCCCTGACTCACGTAGCATTTCAGAGCAGCTGCGACACTCGAACGAACTCGGGGGACCGGAGCAAATAAACGGAATCGAAGAAGGATGGGGGTGGGCGGGAAGCACCCCATTTCAATGGTACAAGTCAATTGCCTCGCACTTCGGTGCCGTCCGCAATCCCTTAATTGTCGTTTGGCCATTGCATGTCACCGATACAGGCGGAATACGAAGCCAGTTCGTTCATGTAAGTGACATCGCCGCCACAATATATGACGTTGCCGAAGTGAGTCCGCCAACTGTGGTGAACGGCAAAAAGCAACTGCCGCTCGACGGGGTAAGTTTCGCGCCGACCTTCAACAGCTCCACCGTACCATCGCAGCACCATATCCAATACTTTGAGATCTTCGGAAACCGTGCCATTTACGATGATGGATGGGTCGCTGCTGCCCGTCATACGAGTACTGCACATACCTCTCTTCGCGAGGACTTCTCCAAAGATCAATGGGAACTGTACCACGTTGCAGAAGACTTCAGTGAGGCTATCGATCTTGCTAAGACATATCCACACCGACTTGAGGCACTGAAGGCCCTGTTCAACATCGAAGCTAGGGACAACGGTGTGTATCCTCTCGGAGAAGGCCAATCCTACGCAGATCCGTTCACAAACGGCACTTTTGCCTATTCTAGTGGATTCCCGCGGATAATCGGATTAGCGGCGCCGACTTTCCAAAGGTCTCACCGAATCGCGGCAGATCTTGTTATCCCAGCTAATGGTGCGGAAGGAATTATTGCATCTTATGGCAATCGCTGGTCTGGCTTCGTGTTGTATGTGAAGGATGGGCACATCATTTTCGAAAGTCACACGTATCAGGGGCGCCAACGCACAATACGATCGGAAACTTCAATTCCTGCAGGAAGGATTCGCGTCGATTTTGCGTTTAATCCAAATGGTAAATCTCGAGAAGACGAAGTCGTGACAGGTATCGGGCGGTTGTACGTCAATCACAAACTCGTCGGGGAGAGTCCTATCGAGATAGATTATGTGTCGGCCTTTTGGGGGACATTCAGCGTAGGTCGAGTCTTTGGATCTCCGGTGAGTTCTGCCTATGAAAGTCCTTTTACATTTACTGGAGAACTTGAAAGACTGACGGTAGATCTACACGATTCGGCAGCGATCGCCGGAAAGTAGCAAGAAGACGAGTCGACCAAATGCAAGTGAGGCCTAATCAGAGTTTTAAAGTGCGAACTATCGCGCTCCTGGTTGCGAGCACGACTCTGGGCGCGGGAGTAGGTTGGAAGAGGTCTCACACAGACTACGCGCTTGCAATTCGCGCAGTGAAACCTTCCGAAATACATCAACGTCGAGAACACGACGGAATGGAATGGATTCCCGGCGGTGAGTTCATCATGGGGAATTCAGAGGACGGCGCTCCACGCAACGAACAACCGCCGCATCTCGTAAGGACTCGGGGATTTTGGATGGATCGTGCGCCGGTGACAAACCGGGAATTCGCATTATTTGTCGCCTCGACAGGCTACAAAACAACAGCCGAACGAAAACCCGACTGGAGCTCGCTCCGCGTGCAACTGCCGACCGGCACTCCGCGCCCGCCATCGAAACTCTTAGTGCCGGGAGCAATGGTGTTTGTCGGAGCGAGAGGACGCGGCAATTTCAACGACTACACACGATGGTGGCGTTATGTTCCTGGGGCAAATTGGCTGCATCCACAGGGCCCTGATAGCTCCATAGTTGGCAAAGAGGATCACCCCGTCGTACAGGTCTCGTACGACGATGTCATTGCGTATGCTGCCTGGATCGGCAAACGTCTACCGACTGAGGCGGAATGGGAATACGCTGCACGTGGTGGGCTTCAGCAGGCCAGATATACGTGGGGCAACGACTTGGAGCCCGCAGGTACAAAGATGGCAAACATCTGGGATGAATCTGCTCAACCGTTTCCGCTGACAGATTCAAACACACCGAGCGTTCATCACACAACTGCGATCTGTACGTATCCTCGCAACGGTTTTGGACTTTGCGATATGGCGGGGAACACTTGGCAGTGGACCTCTGACTGGTACCGATCCGATGCCTATTCATTGATCCCCCCTGGTCGTTTAATCATAGACCCACAGGGCCCCGACCGAAGTTTCGATGCCGAACATCTCGATGCGCCGGCAAATGCCCCGAAGAAAGTCATCCGTGGAGGCTCTTTTCTATGCAGTCAAAGCTACTGCATGAGTTTTCGGCCAAGTGCCCGACGCGGGAATGATCCGTTTACCAGCATGTCTCACTTAGGCTTTCGTTTAGTGGCGAACTAGTTGATATAAACGAACCATCTCATTAGGCGGACAGAAGCTGTATACCTCGATATCCAACTAGTCCAACTCGATCCACGGCGGGGACACCGAGAGACATTATCTTTGAATCCAGCAATTCATCTATTCTGCTAGACAACAGGGAACTGAGGCTATTTCGCCCCTCCCCGGACGACCTCAATGCGCGGTTTTCACGCTGCCTTCTTTAAAATGTACTATAGCCTACCATTGGAACTTCGCTACGATGGATTGGCTGTCGAACCATCATATGGAGGTGTACACCGTGAACAGCGCAGACGCCATCTTTGTCCTTGGAATGGTAAGGTCTGGAACTTCGGCTCTGACCCGAGTTCTTTCATTGTCAGGCTGTACTCTACCCGACAAGGTTCTTGGGGCCCAAGAAGAGAATCCACGCGGATTTTGGGATCCGGTCGACGCTGTGAAGTTGAACTTGGATTTTCTACTGAAACATGGAACTTGGTTCAGCGATCCAACTCTGCGCTTTAATGAAGACTGCGGCTTAAAGGAGAGCGAACAACGTGAGATCTCTCAGAGAATTGAAGCATTTCTAACCGAGTGTCCGCGCGGGCCTTTTCTTATTCTAAAAGACCAGCATATCACACTGCTGATGAACTCTTGGCTTAATGCTGCACAACGGTCTGGTTTTTCCGTGAAGGTCATCATTCCTCTTCGCCATCCGCGAGAAGTATCTGCTTCACTTGGCGCGATCGGATCTATACCAATCGAACTGGCAGACGCCATTTGGCTGAAATACAATCTGTTATCTGAGCGACGTTCCCGGGGCCGGCCGCGGGTGGTAGTCGAATACACCAACTTACTGCAGAACTGGAAAGCGGAAGTCCGGCGAATAGCGACAGAGCTTGGAATTACCTTGACGCCTGATGCTTCGCTTATTGATCAATTCCTAACAACTAACCTCCGACATCAAAACGCTTCTGGACCAATAACAAAGACTTTCGGCGACTCCTGGATTTCTCGAGTTTACGAAATACTCTATGCAGCCGCTTGTGGTGGAGATATCGATCAAAGCACTTTGGATGAGATTTACGACGCATATTGCGCCCATGAGCGAACATTCCGGTTATCCCTTGAAAGTTGGACACTTACATTTAATCCCCAACAAATACGGAATACGTATGATCAATGGCCCGTATGGAAATCTGGGCGCGATTTCTCTTAAGCGGGACAATATTGTCGTAAGCGCCTTGGGAAGCTTTCAATTACCCACATCTTTTCATTGCTGATTAATAAGTTGCATGTCCTTGTTGCAAGAAATTATAGTATGTGACGTACGACTATTCCGTGTGTGGAGTCAACACGGTGGTGTATGTCGAACAAACTGGTTCGAGGGGACGTTGTCGCCGATTCAAACCCGCTGAGCGGATGGATCGACCGTGAGCTCGCAGGCTGGGACTTCGAAGACGAGCGTCTTCACAAGAGATTTCGAGTATTGCTCGAGAAGCTCTCGGCCGGCTTGGGCGAAGGTATCCCGTTCGCTTGCCAAGATTGGGCGAATACGAAAGCTGCCTATCTTTTTTTCTCCAACGATCGTGTCAGCGAGGCGGATATTCTGGCGGGACACTTTGAGTCAACTCGGAGCCGTTTTGTTGCAACAGAAGGTCCGGCCCCCCCGGCGGCCGCCCATCTTCCTCCGCCCAAGTCCACTTGAAATTCCTCCACCCCTGAACTGATCGAGCGCCGGTCGGCGCCGAGGGTCGATTTGCGGCCGGACGTTACGCTGGTCCCTTTTTCTTCGGGGGCGAGGAGTGAACGTCTTGAAGCCGCACCTACGAATTACGGTCCGAACGCTCTTGTCCGCGGGCAGAAGCCACCGGGAGATCGAGCGCCTGACGGGCGTGGATCGCGCAAGACGATCCCGCCGATTGGGACAGGAGATGGCGGCCCCGGCGGTGGCAAATTCCCCCACCCTGGCCACCGGCTCCGGCGGCCACGGGAGCGGTGATTTCGCGGTTGAAACTCCGTGTGGTTCCGGCAAGAGCGCTTGAGCCCAGGTGCGCGTGGTAAGTACCTGTGCGCGCCGGCCCGGACGAGAGCCAGTGTGGCGGTTTTCTGGGCGACTGATCCGTAAGCGTGCCGCCGACACCCATGGTTGAGCGTTTCGGGATGATCCACAGTAGATTCGAGCGGACACACACAACCTATGTGTCCACGAAGGAAATGGGCTGACCCCCAAAGGTTGGACAGTTCTATTCGACTTTTATCACATCTTCCCCCGCAGTGCAGTCTCACGCCCGAAGGGCGGGAGAAGCTCCGGAGGACCGATACTCTACTGGGGTTAACCCTCCTAACTTCAATCTGATCCGATCATGATTGTAGTAGTGAATGTACCTTCGTATCCCGGCCTGCAGATCGTCGAGATCGCGGAACTGGTTCAGGTGGTAGAACTCGGACTTCAAAGTTGCGAAGAAGCTCTCCATAACAGCATTGTCTAGACAATTACCCCGTCGTGACATGCTGGGAGTAATTTCTCGCTGTTGTAGGGTCTCACGGTACACAGGCATTCGATACTGCCAACCTTGGTCCGAGTGTAGGATAGGTTTGTCTTGCGGTCCTAGGCGATTGAACGCCCGACGGAGCATCGCAGCGATCATCCTAAACAGAGGTCTCCTGGCGGTCTCGAAGGCAACAACTTCTCCGTTGTAGAGGTCCAGGATAGGGGAAAGATAAAGTTTCTGCCCACCAACACTAAACTCAGTAACATCTGTTACCCATTTTTCATTCGGGCGCTTGGCATCGAACCGACGTTCGAGGACATTCGGAGCTGCACGGCCAACTTCACCATGGTAAGCGCGATACTTCTTGATCCGCACGCGGGATTTCACCCCGAGAATCCCCATTAGCCGCTGCACAGTCTTGCGGTTGACGAGTGTGCCCTCTCGACAGATTGCGGCTGTGATGCGCCGATAACCGTACCTACCACGGTGCCGATCAAACACCGCAAGAATCTGAGTCTTGAGCATCGCGTGTTTGTCTGCGCGTTTCATCCTATCTAGTTGGTAATAGAAGCTGCTTCGCGCCATTCTTGCCACAGCCAAGAGGCCCGCCAATGGATATTCTCGCCTTAGCTCTTGCACGACTTGGGCTTTTTGTCGTGCGCTGGCTCTTCTGCCGGAGCTAAGGCCTCGAGTTTTTTTAAATAGGCGTTCTCCAGGCGTAGTTGATTCAGCTCATCAAGAAGCTCCTCACGGGTACGCTTCTGATCCGAGACCTTCTCCGCCGCCTCGCGCTTTGATATGTGTGACATCACTGCAGCTTGAGCTCCGGGATATAGAGCCACGAGGCCACCTGTCTCGTAGGCACGTTTCCAGACTCCTATCATGTCGTGCCTGCGAATATTGAACAACGCTGCCGCCTGCCTACCAGAAAGCTTCTCGCTACGCATACGCTGCAACACCGACAGCTTGAATTCCGCGCTATAGACCTGACGGTCCTTAGCCAGAACTCCCTTTTCTCCATGAAGCCGATATGCCGCTGCCCAGAGGCGCAGGGACGCCACATTGACTCCATGACGCTCAGCGACCTGCCGCAATCCGAGGTGACCACCACAGTAGTCACGTGCGGCTCCGATCTTCTGCCGATCGGAATACTTTGCCATTGGACGTTCTCCATATTACGTCCAACTTTTCGGGGTCAGTTCAATTCCTTCGTGGACACATAGGTTGTGTGTGTCCGCTAGAATCTACTGTGGATCATCCCGAAACGCTCAACCATGGGTGTCGGCGGCACGCTTACCCATCATCTGCCGTATCTCCGCATGAAAGAAGTTTCCGCGGCTCTTTACCCTATTCTTCAGGACATGGCTCAAGGCTGATCGAGTGAAACACTCAAATCCTCCGGTCGAGTCCGTCATGCGAGTGCCAGCAATGAGTCTCGTGAGCGTGGTGGCTCCAAAGCTCCACATGCGGCGTATCAATGGACTACGGTGACCGCCACCACGAATAAACCGACTCCCACAAACAAAATCATAGCCGCATTCCATTGCCGCAAAAAACTCGGGAATTTTTTCTGGGGAATAGCTGAAACCCGCGTCAATCTCTAAGATCCATCCGCAATCTTCTGAGTAGGCTGCCTCATACCCCGCATAGTAAGCATCCGCGAGGCATTCATTCTCGGGTGCCCAGATTAATACAAGACGTGCGTCACTCTTGGAGCGAGCCTCCACGACGGCGCGAGTTCCATCGGTGGAAACATAGTCCAAGATGCAGTAAATCCGGTCATTCGGTCGGACGTATCTGAGAGTTTCATCGAGAAATCTCTCAATGTTGGAGATCTCATTTCCGATCGGAATGACAACACCAATTCGATTCGGGTACTCAATGTTTGCATTGTCACTCACCGATGACCATCCTTGGTTGGCTCAATTTTCGGAAGAGGCATGGATAGCAGCGTACCGAGATCTGCGTCAACAGGAGCAATAGGTCCACGCGGGATTCTGATTCTGGGCGTTCCGCATGCAGTTGATTGAGAAGAGATTGATGCGAAATATGCCGGATATAACTCTATCTCGAACCCCGTCAGTTCCGGTAACTCGATGGTTGGTTTAGAGAATAAAAACGAGACTCGGAGTCGAGCCCAAAAGCAATAGCAGCTGGGAAAACTAGCGGGTTGTAACGGCCCGAACGGTTTTGTGGACGCCACCAGTACATCGATCTGTATTGACAAGTCAAACAGCACGGCGTATCCATTTCGCTGCCGGGAGATAACGAACATGGTTTGCCAAACCATGCAAGGAATGCGTTGTCACATGGATGAGAAGAGTGTCGCGTGCATCAGGGCAGCAGTGGATGACATCCTCGCGCATGGAAGTGAAACGAATTCCTCTCGCTACTGGTATCCCCTTAGTCTCCCAACCTACGGGAGTGATGAGATTCTCGAAGCGCTCGATACGATGTGCTCATTTAAGACATCAATGTCGCAGAAGACATTTCAATTCGAGCATTGCTTTGCCCGGTATCAAGGGTGCACGGATGCAGTCATGGTCAACAGCGGGTCTTCAGCAGACCTGCTGTTAGGATTGCTCCTCACTAACCCTCTGCATCCGAGAGTTTCTGACGGCGATGAAATAATCGTCCCCGTTGTTACGTGGCCAACTCAGATCTGGTCGATGATGATGGCCGGACTCAAAGTGAAGCTCGTGGACGTTGATCCCAATACGCTAAATGTGGATCTGGATGATCTCGAATCGGCAATTTCAAGTCGGACTCGCGCGCTTTTCCTCGTCCATTTGATGGGTAATCCATGCAATATGGATCGCATCCGCGAACTTGCGGATCGGTACGGTCTGCACATTATCGAAGACTGCTGCGAGGCCATGGGCGCCGCCTGGGATGGCGTCAAGGTGGGCAACTTCGGTTTGGGTGGCGCATTTTCATTCTTCTTTTCGCACCACATCACCACCATGGAAGGTGGGATGATTGCGGTAAACGACGGGACTGATGCTGAACAATTGCGCCTGCTCCGGGCGCACGGCTGGGTTCGGAATGTCGATCCCCGCCACTACGAACTTCATCGATATCCTGAGATTGATGAGCGCTACGCATTTGTCAACTGGGGACTAAATGTCCGGCCCACTGAAGTGCAAGCTGGATTCGGTTTGCATCAAATCCGGCGAGCGGAGTCTTTCGCGGAACGAAGAGCGAGCCTAACTGCGCGCTTTTCCGATTTCATCTCGCGCAGAACAGCCTTTCTACGCTTGCCGAGAGTTGAGCCTAAGGCTGTACCGTCCTGGCTCGCGCTGCCGCTGATGGTTCGCGAGGACGCTCCATTCTCACGGGCAACTCTGGTTGCCTATCTGGAGCGTGAAGGTGTCGAAACCCGTCCGATCGTTGCCGGTAATCTCGCTAGGCAACCGGCGGCAGATCGATTTCCGGAGTTGCGGTCCAGAGTCTTTCCGGGCGCAGATCAAGTTCATCGTCGCGGGTTTTATATCGGTCTGTCACCGATCCTACCGGCCACTTCGATGGAGCGGCTACTCGATGTATTTGATCAGTTTTTGAGGGGTTACTGATGACAGCCAAGATTGCATTGATTACGGGCATCAATGGGCAGGACGGTGCATACCTCGCCGAGTTTCTCCTTCAAAAGAACTACATCGTCCATGGTCTTCGACGTAGGTCGTCGGTGATAAATACACAACGCCTCGAACATCTTTGCACAGATCCGCATGACCCGGACTGTAGGTTATTTTTACATCACGGAGATATGACCGACGCCAGTAGTCTGCTACGCATCATTCAGAAAGCCAGACCTCATGAGATCTATAACTTGGCCGCACAGAGCCATGTTGCAGTCTCGTTTGAAGAGCCAGAATATACCGCCAACTCTGATGCACTGGGGACACTGAGGGTCTTAGAAGCAATCCGCATTCTGGGGCTGGAAAATCATACGAGATTTTATCAGGCCTCGACTTCAGAGCTATATGGGCTGGTGCGGGAGACGCCTCAGTGCGAAGAGACACCGTTTTATCCCAGATCGCCGTATGCGGCTGCAAAACTGTATGCCTTTTGGATCACCGTTAATTATCGTGAAGCATATGGCATGTTTGCGTGCAATGGGATCCTGTTCAACCATGAGTCGCCCGTTCGAGGCGAGCTGTTTGTAACTCGAAAAATTACCCGCGGGCTCGCGCGGATCAAGTTTGGTCTTCAGGAGCGGTTATATCTTGGGAATCTCGACTCACTGCGCGATTGGGGGCACGCACGTGACTACGTCGAAGCGCAATGGCTGATGCTGCAACACTCGACGCCGGAAGATTTCGTAATCGCAACGGGGGAGCAGCATAGTGTCCGTGATTTCGTCAATGCCGCAGCGCGTGAACTGGGTATGCACATTCGATGGGTGGGTCATGGCGCGGAGGAGATGGGGTTAGATACTGCAGGGAGATGCATTGTGGCGGTCGATCCGCAGTATTTTAGACCTACTGAAGTGCAGACACTTCTCGGTGATGCAAGTAAGGCTCGGCGGAAGCTGGGTTGGATGCCGAACACGAGCTTCGAGAAGTTGATTAAGGAGATGGTTCGAGAAGATGTCTCAAGGGCCCAAAAGGGCGGTGTATTTGGGAAGTCGGATGAAGTCCGGCGCGACGCCATGAGCCTGCAGCACTAATACAACGTGCGCACTGCATTTATCACAGGTATTGGCGGTCAGGACGGCTCATACTTGGCTGAACTCCTGCTTCGCGAAGGTTATCGTGTTGTTGGTACCGTAAATGGATCGGTGCGGTCGCGGCACCCAAAAATTGAGCATCTGCGCGAGTCCATAACACTCGCAGACGTTAGTCTGGTGGATCGTCTGGCCCTTGAGCGCGCCCTGGAGCTATACGCCCCGGAGGAGTTCTATAACTTGGCCGCCTTTCATCCAGCCAGTTCGCAATCACAGATTGATCCCGTGCTCATCTCGGAAATGAATGGTGTTGCGGTGGTCAAGATACTCGAAGCAATACGCGCCGTAGGGACGATGACGAAATTGTGTCAGGCATCAACTGCCCTGATGTACGGATCGCCGACTACATCACCTCAGGACGAAGAAACACCGTTTCACCCGACGAATCCTTATGCCATTGCAAAAGCTTTTGCCCATTGCAACGTCGCTTACTACCGGGACGTCCACGGGGTGCACGCTAGCTCCTGCATTCTTTTCAATCACGAAAGTCCGAGGCGGTCAGAGAAGTTCGTTACTCGAAAAATTTCCATGGCGGTTGCACGTATCAAGGCCTGCCTGCAGCAGGAACTGGAGCTGGATAATCTGGATGCGAGGCGTGATTGGGGCTACGCACCGGACTATGTCCACGCAATGTGGCAAATGTTGCAGCGAAATTGCGGAGACGACTACGTGATCGCTACTGGAAAGACTCACTCAGTTCGTGACTTCTGCCGAATCGCGTTTGAACATGTCGGTCTCGATTACGAGAGGTACGTTTTGCAATCGGTCGCTCGCTACGTACCTGCAGAAGCGGTGGCACTTACGGGAAACTCGCGCAAGGCGCACGAAACGCTCGGCTGGCGTAGAACATTGGAGTTTGAAGAGCTTGTTTGTGACATGGTAGATGCAGATATGGCGCTAATTATGAATCAATCTTAATCCCCTCATTCTGGACGAGAAATCAGAAAGACACCGCTTATGACGTCCCGCGGCCTAACTCGTAAAAAAAATCCGCCGCTCGTCCTGCCTCACCTCAATCATGGGCGTCAGATACAACTTGCTGAGGCTCTCAGCAGTAATAGCCTCACTCGCGACTCCCATTTCCCACCGCCCATCTCCAAACAAGAGCAACGCCCGGTCAGCAAACCGCGCTGCCAGTGTAGGATCGTGCAACGTGGCGATGACGGTACTGCCAGTCCGCGCCAACGAACGAAATAACTCCAGCACCGCAAGCTGATGATGCGGATCGAGGTGATTAGTAGGCTCGTCCAGCAAATAAACTGAAGGCGCCTGCGCCAACAAGGCAGCAGTGGCGACACGTCGCTGCTCTCCGCCGGACATCGTGTCAGTACGCCGCTCACCAAATTCAGCTAGGTCCACAGCCGACAAGGCCTTGCGTGCTAGCTCCCCATCCTCCGCACTCTCCCACTGCCAAAACTTCAGATGAGGATGCCGTCCAATCAGCACGGTCTCTAGAGCAGTGGTGACAAACCCTTCATCCAGATCCTGCGCCAACAACCCCAGCCGCCGCGCCACGGCGCGCCGGTCCACCGCGCCAACCGCCACACCATCTAGAAGTACTGTACCCGCAGCAGGCGCCCTCAACCCAGCCAACGTATGAAGCGTGAGCGTCTTCCCACACCCATTCCGCCCGAGCACGGCCACGAACTCACCAGGCGAAAAACTCACAGTCAACCCGCTAACCAACTGCCGGGCGCCCACGCTAACAGCCACATCCTTCGTCGACAGCGGCGCCCCCTGCGCTGGCCGGCTGTTTGCGGGCGCTGAAGCACTCAAGGCTTCGTCCACCGAATCTCCAACGCACTAGCCGGCCCCACAACGCAAGCATTCAATCCAGCAGGCATCTCAGCCTCCCGAGGCGAAAGAGCCCGCCGCCCAGCCATAATCTCCGCCTCCTCCTGCGGATACAAAGGCTTCTGCGAAGGGTTGGCAAATCCAATAGGAAACAAGGGCGCCCCCGACCCCGGCTCATACTTGTCCGTCGCCCCCAACGTATGCAGCAGCTCGTGCGTAATCACGATGTTGTTAGTCCCCGCCATAGGCTTCTGCGCAAACGCATGCACCACCCCAATCAACCCCTTCTGCATCCCATGCGAATCCGGCACGGTCTGCAGGGTAGAGGGATCGTGATACAGCACAAACATTCGAACCCGAGGCGGCGCACGCCCATGCGCATCAGCATTACGCCACGCATACCACCGGAGCTTGAAACTCCACACGATAGTGCCAAGCAACCCCGCATCCCGACCGAGCTCCGGCGGAAGCTCCCGCACCTGCGGATACACAACAATGTGCACCGGCTCCGCCAACGTCTTCCCGTAGCGGTGCGCCTCGCGCGTCATGAAGTCTTCTATGTCAGCGAAGTTCTGAGTGTCGATCCCGTCGACATAACTCTGCGCCGCCGGCGTTCCGTCAGCATTGACCGGAAAGATCCCAACCCATAACGGCTGTTCCCAGCGAGTGCTTCCGTACTGCTCATGCCACGTATGAACGGCCGCCCACAGCAACACCAGCAGCAGAATAAAAATCCGGATGTTTCGCCACACGATGGCTCAGCGCCGCGGAGGTGTGAGAGGGCAAAAATCCACGAGGTTCCGTCCTAAGGTCAAAGGATCCTGAGCTTCCAGCCCTTGCTTCAGGGCTGCAAGCGCGTCGACGTCCAAGGCCCGGTGTCAAAAGTCCCATCCGCCTTCTTCTTCAAAATTCGCGTCCACCGCGCACGGTCATGAATCCGAGCCTCCCCCTCAACCCACAGCTCCACACTCTCAGCCCAGATCCGAAACCCGCCCCAATTGGGCGGCCGGGGAACGACCACTTCTCGAGCGCCAACGCCGTGTGCAGGTGCATCGAGGTTCGGACTAAGCGAATCGACCGGCGCGTCAGGCACAGGCGTCCCGAACCGCTTCGCCGCCGCGACAACCGCGGCCTGCAAATCTGCCCGTGAGCCAATAGGCTCACTCTGCTGACTGGCCCATGCACCCAGCCGACTCTGCAAGGCCCGCGAGGCAAAGTACTTATCGCTTTCGGCCTCCAGCGTCTTCACCACGGGCCCCTCGACCCGCACTTGCCGGTGGAACGCGTCCCAGTGCATCACCACCGCCGCGCGAGGCTGCTGCGCCAGCTGCCGACCCTTGCGCGACTGGTAGTTCGTATAGAACACCAGGTACCCAGGGGTAGGGACGATGTCCTTACAGAGCACCACGCGCGCGGAAGGCTGGCCTTCGGCGTCCACCGAGGCTACGACCATGGCATTCGGATTGGGCTGCTGTGCGGCCTTCCAGGCCTCTTCCAGCCAGCGGCTGGCGATGACGAGGGGTTCCGCAGGCAGCGGATCGGGCAAAAGCTCGGTGTGGTAGCGCATTGCGTAATCGTAAACCACCCGATAAAAGGGTGGTCACCTCAGTTTGACCCCCAAGACTAAAAGCCATGGCGACCGACGACGTAACCTTAGATGCCCTGCGCCAGCGTGTGACTGACATTGATCGTCAGCTCATCACCCTTGTTGCGGAGCGGAAGCGCGTCAGCGGCGAGATTGCGCGGGTGAAAAAGTCCACTGGCTACCCGACCCGCGACTATGAGCGCGAGAAGGACGTGATCCTGGGCGTTCGCACCATGGCGGCTGACCTGGGCGTGTCGCCGGCATTGGCCGAGAGCATCCAAAGGTTGCTCATCCGCGCCTCGTTGACCACTCAGGAGCACGCAAGCGTCGTTGGGCGAGGTGCAGGTACCGGTCGCCGCGCGCTGGTGATCGGCGGTGGTGGAAAGATGGGGCGGTGGTTCGTCGAGTTCCTGTCCTCGCAAGGTTTCAGTGTGGAGGTCGCCGACCCAGGCGCCGTGCCATCAGGGGTTGCCCGTGTGGACGATTGGCGAACGACTGATCTCAAGCATGACTACATCGTGTTGGCTACGCCGTTAGGTGTGACTGATGCGATTCTTCGCGAGCTTGCGCTTCGCCGTCCCAGCGGGGTGATTTTTGACGTTGGCTCTCTCAAATCACCCCTACGGGCAGGTTTGATGGCTCTCAAGTCGCTGGGTTGTAAAGTCACTTCCGTACATCCGATGTTCGGGCCGGATACGGAGTTGTTGTCCGGTCGCCACGTTGTGTTTGTAGATTTGGGGTCCCAAGAGGCCCTCACGGCCGCTCGTGAGTTGTTTTCGCCCACGATGGCTGAGCAAGTTGTGATGAGCCTCGATGATCACGACCGTCTGATCGCGTATGTTCTTGGGCTGTCCCACGCGTTGAACATTGCGTTCTTCACCGCGTTGGCTGAAAGCGGCGAGGCCGCGCCGAAGCTGGCAAAGATGTCCAGCACGACGTTTGACTCGCAACTGGACGTGGCGGCACGAGTGGCACAAGAGAGCCCGGACCTGTACTACGAGATTCAGAGCTTGAACGATTACGGTGCAGAATCTCTCGAAGCCCTCTCCCGCGCAGTAGAACGCATCCGTACCGCAGTCATATCGCAGGATCATGAAGCGTTCGTTGCCCTTATGCGCCAGGGAAGAGACTACCTGGAAGACCGCCGGAGCGTGGCGGAGCGCCGCGCCTGAATTTCCCATGCGTCGTACCACTGAGCGTCACACGACTGCTTCCGACCGTATTGCACAGCTCAGCGATGAGGTGCGGTCGCTTCAGTCACGCCTGGCGGAGCTGACCGACGAAGTCAGCCGGAACGATGCGATCCTGAAGAAGACCCAGGAACGTGAGCTCGAGCTGTTGCGAGCGGGATCCCTCGCCCAGTTGTTGGAGAAGTTGATCCACGGCCTGCGTGCGTCTTTTCAGCTCGACTCGGTGACTCTCATCCTCAACGACCCGAATCACGAGATACGCCATCTGCTCGCGGGAGACGGATTCCTGCTCGATGAGCTGACGGAAGTTCAGTTTGTAGATGTTTTGGCCACCCTGGCTCCGCGCCTGGGCAGTCTGGAAAAGCCCTGGCTCGGGCCGTTCCGAATGGCCGATCACGAGCTGCTGGTACCCAGCAGCCGCCAGAACGGCAGTCTGGCGCTGATACCGTTACGAAGGAGTGGCCAGCTCGACGGCGTGCTCGTTTTCTCCAGCGTAGACCGCTTCCGCTTCAACAAAGAGCTCGCGACCGACTTCCTGGCTCATTTGGGCGTCGTGGCGGCCATCTGCCTTGAGAACGCCGTCAACCGCGCACGCCTCGTGCGCAGCGGACTGACCGACTTCCTGACCGGCTTCCACAATCGCCGCTACCTGCACGCCCGCTTGTGCGAAGAGTTGGCGCGGGCGAAGCGGGATCATCTGCCGATTGCGTGTCTGATGATCGACGTCGATCACTTCAAGCGGATTAACGACGAATACGGACACCTTGCAGGCGATGCCGTACTACGCGAGGTCGCTCAGCGTATCGATGATGAAATGCGCCTCAGTGATACCGGCGCGCGGTTCGGTGGCGACGAGTTCGCCATCGTGTTGCCACACGGCTCAATCACCGACGGTGAGCGAGTAGCGACCCGCGTGTTGGAGGCAGTGCGTGGAACACCAGTGGTCGTAGCCAACCAGCGCACAGAGCAGATCACACTATCTATAGGTGTGGCCGCCGCCCGGCCGGACGGCAAAACCAAAGCCGACTACAGCGAGCTGGCAGAAAAGCTGATCGCCGAAGCAGACGCCGCCCTGTACCGCGCCAAGAGCGCAGGCCGTAACCGCGTCGAAGTCTCCACCGAAGAAGTCGTTACTTAAATTACCCGCCCACTGCGCCCCCGCAGCAGCGCGATAAAGATGGGCGCCCCCACCAACGCCATAATCGCCCCCACAGGCAACTGCCTTGGACTAGCCACCGTCCGCGCCAGCAGGTCAGCCGTAGCGAGGATTGTCCCCCCCAGCACAACAGACGCCGGCGCCACCACCCGGTGATCGCTGGTCCTGAACGCCAGCCGAATCGCATGCGGGGTAATCAACCCAACAAATCCAACAGTCCCCGCGTTAATCACCGCAATAGCGGTGAGCGCAGCGCAGGCGACAAACAAAACCGTCCGCCAAACCTCAATCTGCAGTCCCACGCTGCGAGCCCGTAGCTCCCCCGCCGCCAGCACATTCAGCGGTCGGGCCACCACCAACGCCAGACCAGCAGACACCGCAGCCGCCACGACACTGCTCCAAGGACTCAGTGCCCACCCCAGGTCCCCAGCCAACCAGAAAACCATCCCGCGAAGTCGCCCCGTATCTGCAAGGGCGAGCAACACACTAACGAGCGCCCCACATGCGCTCGCAACCACAACGCCCGTGAGCAATAACCGCGAGGTCCCACCCCCACGAGCGAGGAGATAAACGACCGCTACAGCCCCCAACGCACCTAGCACAGCTGCGGACTGAACCCCGGCAGCGGCGGCGCCAGTGATCATGGCAAGGAGAGCACCCACCGCAGCACCCCCGGACACTCCCATCACGAAGGGATCAGCCAATGGATTTCGGAATAAGGCCTGCAGCAAAACACCCGAAAGTGCCAGCAATCCACCCACGCCGAATGCTGCGAGCAGACGGGGTAGTCGCACCTCCATCATCACGTTGCGGGCAGCCTCGTCGCCCGCACCCAGGAGCGCAGAAATAGCCTGCTTGGCACTGATACCTGAACCTCCGCTGACTAAAGAGGCGAGGCAAATGGCGAGGGCCAGGAGGAGCAGTAGGGAGAGTCCTTTCAGTCGGCCACTGTCGAATGCTGCATGTTTCACGAACCGTATCATCCCGCATACGCACGACCTTGTGGCAGACTCCAGATGCCCGTTGGTCCAAAGCAACTCATGAGTGACGTTATCGACAAAGACGGATTCCGCGCCAACGTCGGCATCGTTTTGATGCGCGACGCCGGAGACGTTTTTCTCGGACGGCAGGTCGGAGGTCGGGGCTGGCAGTTTCCACAAGGTGGCGTGCTTGCGGGCGAGCGCCTGCAACAGGCCGCATACAGGGAGCTGCACGAGGAGATTGGGCTTACGCGGAAGGATGTGGAGCTGGTCGGTCAGACCACTCACTGGCTGCGTTATCGTCTGCCGTCCAAGTACATCCGCCGGAACCGGTTTCCCATGTGCATTGGCCAGAAACAGCGGTGGTTCTTATTGAGGCTCAAACGCGAAAATACACAGTTCGACTTTGGGCGTACGCCCGAGCCTGAGTTCGATCAGCACCGTTGGGTTAACTACTGGGAGCCCGTCCGCGAGGTCATTTACTTCAAGCGTTCAGTTTATGTGCGGGCGCTGAGCGAGCTCGCCGCGCTCGCGTTTCCCGATGGCCCGCCGCCTTACCCGGAGTGGTGGGCGGAAACGGCGAAGACGGCCCTCAATCCGCAGCGCTCCGCGCCAGCGACGATCGGCTGACGCGCGCAAGAGTTCATGCGAAGCCCCGACGGACCCAACCTCGTCATTCGCTCGCATTCGCCTAAGCGGCGATTCGTCATTGCAGGGGTGATCCTGATTATCGTCGCGTTGGCCATGTACATCGTTTACGAGTACGGCCGCTTCAATGCCGGCTACGACCGCCTCGCCGCTGCCCAGCAGCGTACGGAGCTGGAGGTCGAGATCGAACGCCTGAACAAATCCAATCGCGAGCTGCGCACCCATCTCGCAGAGCTCGACACGATCCGTATAGGTAGGGCACGCGAGCAGGCTGAAGTGACTCGCACCATCAGCGACCTACAGGCACAGGTGGCCAAGCAGACCCAGGAACTGGCGTTCTACCGCGGCATCGTCGCCCAAGGGGCAGCCGCGGTCGGAGTGAAGGTTCAGCAGGTACACATCACTGCGGGCACCAAAGCCCAGCACTTCCGGATGCACATTTCCCTCATGCGATCTGTACGCCCAGACAACGTAGCAGTGGGAAGCGTCGCCTTGAGCGTGGATGGCACCACCTCAGACGGCAAGCCTCAGACCCTCGATCTGCCAGCACTCACACCGGCTAAGACGAAGGAGCTTTCCTTCAACTTCCGGTACTTCGAGAACCTGGACCAGGACGTCGCCTTACCCGCGGGGTTCAAGCCAGAAAAAATGGCCGTGGAAGTACGGTCTAATAAGAAAGATGTCGCACCTGCGAGCCAATCGTTTCCTTGGACGGTGGATGCGTCCTAAAAATCGCCGCTGGCGATAGTCAGTGAGACCATAGCCTCACCGGAGCACTCGATGTTCAGCCGCGACAAACAAACTGCTCGGATCGACACCCTCATCGGCAAGGCCTCCCGGGTCCATGGCGGCATGGAGTTCGCGGGTGGCCTTCATTTAGACGGCGCCATCGAAGGCAATCTCCGGGCCGATCCGGTGGAAGGCTCGAGCTTGTCAGTCAGCGAGTCCGGCTCAATCGACGGGAACGTCGAGGTCGGGAACCTTATGTTAAACGGCGCAGTGAGGGGCGATATCGTGGCCCGTGGCCGCGTCGTCCTGGGGGCAACCGCCCGAGTTCAGGGGAACCTCTACTACGGGGTCATTGAAATGACACTGGGCGCGCAGATTAGGGGGAAGTTGACCCGTCTCTCCGAGGGCGCCGTTGCTGAGGCCGTGCCGGAGAGTGCGGACGGGTCGACGTGATAGACTCAGACCAATTGATCAGAGGCGAAGCTAATGAGCGCGACCGAAGCCATTGTTGAAACCCCGGTGCTCCAATTCACGGACGCTGCCGCGCGCAAGGTCGGCGACCTCATTCGCGGAGAAGGAAATCCGAACCTCATGCTGCGCGTGTTCGTGCAGGGTGGGGGCTGCTCAGGGTTGTCCTATGGGTTCGAGTTCGATGAGGCCATCCAGGACGGCGATACCTGCGTCGAAAACCTTGGCGTGAAACTGCTCGTTGACCCCATGAGCTTTCAGTACCTCTCGGGTGCCGAGATTGATTACCGCGAGGGGCTCGAAGGTGCGCAATTCGTGATCCGCAATCCGAACGCCACCACGACCTGCGGCTGCGGGTCCTCGTTCTCAGCTTAACGTTTGCCCCCGCCCTTGCCTGACGTCCTGGCGGCTGTCGACCTGGGGTCGAACAGCTTCCACATGGTGGTTGCGCGCTACACGCACGGCCAGCTCGTCATCGTAGATCGTTTGCGAGAAATGGTTCGTCTGGGCGCAGGCGTCGAAGAGAACGGGCGCATCGACAAAGAGGTCGCCGCACGCGCCCTCGCATGCCTCCAACGTTTCGGTCAGCGACTACGTGACATGCACGCGGACAGCGTGCGTGTTGTCGGCACCAACGCATTTCGCGTGGCGCACCGGAAGCAGGCGTTCCTCGAGCGGGCTCGCGAAGCTTTGGGGCACCCAATTGAAATCATCGCGGGCATGGAAGAGGCGCGCCTCATCTACTCTGGCGTTGCTCATACGATGCCGAGTGAGCCCGGCCGCAGACTCGTCGCTGACATTGGCGGCGGCAGTACCGAGCTCATCATCGGTGACGGGCTGACGCCGCTGCAGCTTGAAAGTCTGCAGATGGGTTGCGTCTCGCTCAGCGAGAAGTTTTTCCGCGACGGCAAAATCTCCGCGAAGCGCGTCGAGCGTGCGCGGATGGCTGCACGCCTTGAACTTGAACCCGTACAAGCTGCCTTTCGGCGCCGTGGTTGGGAGCACTGCGCGGGCAGCTCCGGAACCGTACGTGCCATTGGCGAAGCTATTCGCGAGTTGGATCCACAGGCGCTCACGATCACCGCAGCAGGTTTGGCGCGGGCACTCAAGTACATAACCGACGCCGGCCACATACGCGAGTTGCGACTAACCGCGATTACCGACGACCGCCGCCCCGTCTTCCCGGGCGGGACAGTCATCCTCGCAGAGATATTCGAAGTGTTGGGCGTACACGAAATGCGCATAGCCGACGGCGCAATGCGCGAAGGCCTCCTGTACGACATGCTCGGCCGCTTCAAAAACGAAGACGCCCGCGACCGCACAGTCCGCGCGATGCAGAAGCGGTACCACGTGGACGAGGCCCAAGCTGAACGTGTTTGCGCAACTGCCCTCGACTTTCTCGCCCAGACGCGCGACACCTGGAAGCTCGAAGGACCCACGGCCGACTTCGCGCTGCGCTGGGCCGCTCAACTTCATGAGATCGGTCTAGACGTCGCGCACAGCGGTTATCACCGGCACGGCGCCTATCTGCTGGAGAACGCAGATATGCCCGGCTTCCCCCGCGAAGAGCAGCGACTGCTGTCGCGCCTGGTGGGTGGCCATCGACGCCGGCTGAGTATGGAAGGCGTTGAAGAGCTGCTGCCGCCTTGGGACAGCAAGGTGCTGTACCTGATCGTGTTGCTGCGGCTTGCCGCGTTACTCCACCGCGGCCACAACTCCGCCGCACTGCCGGCCATTGAGCTCAACGCCACACCCAAGTCGCTGGAGGTTCAATTCCCGGCGCGGTGGCTGAAGGAGCACGCGCTCACATCGGCGGACTTACAGCAGGAGTTTGATTACCTTCGGGATGCTGGGTTTAGGCTGCGGGTGTTCAGCCGCGGGCGCTGAGGCGTTAGTCAGTTGGGACGCCGTCGGGGATTTATGTCTTCTCATAGAATGCAGCGCGACGCAGTATTCTTACCAATGAATAGCTACGGAGCCTGAGATTACGGCGGCAAGAACAATGCGCAGAGCCGAATAATCCGTCCCCCCCCGGGAGAAAGGGCGCTTCGTAATTAATCCTGTCGTGCTCGTCATCGAAAATCTACCGCTCAATTGCAATGCAGCAAGGGTTTGGATGCAGTCCTTTCTCTGAAGTCTAAATATTCCATGCGGTTGACGGAAATCTTGTATCCGTCCGTCTTTAAAAACTGACTCAACTCAAATCCCATCGGATAGCAAGGGCGCGCGCGACGCATCCCTTTGCCTGAACACTCGGAGCATTCTTAATGCCCTTGAAGGTCACCCGCCGCGACGTAAATGGCGCTCTGTTGTTGACCGCGGTTAGCGCTCTTTCTCCCGCCGGAAATACGCGCATGTCAAAAACCGCGACCCGCGCTCCTGACCCTGCTTTCGAATATGGCGACCCGCTCCAGGAGTTCTGTTATGGCGATGTGACCTTGGCCAGGTGCCTGCAACAGGCACAGTTTGAACAAGTGCACGCCATCTTGATGGGCTTGGATGACGACGGTCTTTTGCGGCCGCTTCGCATGGCCGCGGGACTTCCGGCGCCGGGTCGCGACTTAGGCGGATGGTACAGCGCACCCTCGTGGGGCCCAGCTACTTTTGGTCAATGGCTGTCCGCGCTGAGTCGCTATTTTGCTGTAACCAAGGATAGGCCGACAATCGACAAGATAAAACGCCTTTTCAAGGGTTACACTGAATGCATTGATTCAAGTGGTACGTTGTACAAGCTTGCGAGCGAATCTTCATATGTGTATGACAAGTTTGTTTGCGGGCTCGTCGACGCGTTCAGATTCGCCCACGTTTCTGAAGCTCTGGATGCGTTGGGCAAGAGCACCGATGCAGCAGTTAGGTATCTTCCGGGAAATGTAGTAGATGAACTAGCGCGAAAAGATGAAGCCGGAGAAAGCTATACAATCCCCGAAAACCAGTTCATTGCGTGGCAGTGCGGAGCAGGGTCACGTCATTTGCAGATTGGGATGAGTTATCTTTATAACTCCTTTTTTAACTCTTTAGCGAGAGGTGCCAATGATCTTCCGGGACGACATGCATATTCCCATGTAAATTCGCTTTGCTCCGCCGCAAAGGCATATCTCGTATTGGGAGATGAGATGTATCTAGAAGCCACGATTGCCGGCTTCCGCTTCGTAGAGCAACAGAGTTGGGTAACAGGGGGTTGGGGAGCGGCCGGTGAAGCCTTCTTGCCCGTGCCGGCTTATAAATCCCCGGATGGCGCTGTCGATACCCCGGCGCTGACGAATCTAGGCGACGCTCTTGAGCATGTGAGTACACATTTCGAGACACCATGTGGCGCGTACGCTCACTTCAAACTCACACGCTATCTTCTTAGGATTACGAAGGACCCCCGCTACGGCGATAGCATGGAGCGGGTGATGTATAACACTGTGTTGGGCGCTCTGCCGCTGAACAAATTCGGAGCTGCGTTCTATCAATCGAACTATCACGCATACGCCCAAAAGTTGTATTTTGATGGTTATGGTCACGCAATCGAGGCTGAGTGGCCGTGTTGCTCAGGCACGTTGCCTCAAGTGGCGGCAGATTATCACGTCAGCACCTATTTTCGGGATGACGAGGGCGTTTTTGTCAATTTGTACATCCCTTCGACTGCACAATGGCTACAGGATGGCGCCAAAGTTCTGCTGACTCAATCCGGCTCATATCCTCTCGCGGACGAGGTTGCTTTCGAATTATCAGTGCCACATCCCACACGCTTCACAGTTCGTCTACGAATTCCAGCTTGGACGCAATCGCCCGCCGCTCAAGTCAACGGAAAAAAGTTGCCTCAGTCTCTTCTTCCTGGAACGTTCGTCTCGATTCGGCGGAAATGGAAATCGGGTGATCGAATCACGCTTCAGCTTCCGCGTAGACTTGAACTTCAGGCAGTGGACTCTCAGCATCCGGACTCAGTCGCATTAGTGTGCGGGCCGCTGGTTCTATTTGCAGTAGCGAATGATATCCCGAAGGTAACTCGTGCTGAGCTTCTTGCGGCGAAGCAACAGAGCTCGATTTTCGGAGAATGGAAGGTGATGTCAGTCAATGGAACTCTGAGCATGCGGCCATTCTGGGCCATCAAGGATGAGACGTATTTTACTTACTTGTCTGTGTGAAGGCACGAGACAAAGTGTGTCCCTCTATCGGATCAAGTAACGGACACATAGGCGTGTAAGCGTGGGTTGAGTCGACATACTCGTAAACCAAGCATGCGTGGCGGTTGCGCCCATCTTGAACGTTCCAAACGCTGACTTGGCCGTTCGTAATCAGTTTAATCTCCCCTGACCTATAGGCGCCTGGCCTCAATTCAAAATAGTGATATTTGTCGGGAGGGATATCCGAAATTGAAAATCGTTTAGAAAATGTTGCCTCTCCAGAGCCTCGCAATATCAACTCCGCCTCGCCTGCTGCTGAGCCTGATGAAAAAAGAACCCCAAGACGACGAAGCTCGATGTCGCGCCGGTCGTACTCAAGTGCCATGGTGAGAGAAACTGCACCAGTCGCGCTCACTGTTTCAGCCCTCTGCATGGTCGACTTTATCAATGACTCAGACTCCTCATCGTGCAGCTGATCTGTCGTGTGTAGGACCAAGATATCTTTGCGCACATACCAAGGACTGGCGAAAGCTATCGGCGCATAGTTCTTGACAAGGAATGCCACTACACAAGGCTCGTACGTGTCGATCGACGCTATATTCCATACCTTCCTATTCTGAAACCAAATGACCGCCGGACTCCGACTTCGAATATCAGAGCAGATGTCGATCTTATATCCACTGAAGGCATTTTTGTTGTACGACGCCTGCCATGGCAAATAGTAGATATTTCCCGAAGCTGGGGACCTCGCCGCCCTGATATACACTATTGGGTCGTTCACTAAGGAGAGTAAATCGCCGCGTTCCTTGGTAATCGATCGGATGAACCTGTAAATCCCGCTGTCCTCTGGGTTGAGTCGGGCCGCGGCCCACGGCATGGCGCCTAGATCTGCTGCCCACCGCACAACCGCAACGGTTGCAACCGCCGCTATCAGTGCTGCCTTCGAGCCTGAAGCCCTCCGCTGGATAAGAAAAGAAATTGCAAACGCAAACATGGCGAAGTTGGATATTATGAACGCGTTATTGTGTTCGAATAGATCTCCCATTGGATTAGTAAGTAAAAGGCCCAAGACAATCAACGCGATTGCAGCGACGCGTCTGCTGGGTCCTAACGGGCCCGTCGCACCCGCTTTTACGAAAGTGAGTATCCAACCCAACATCAGCGCAATCGTCACATTTTGCAGTGCATGCTGTGGAGTGAGAGATAGAGAAAGGTTATTCAGTACTGAGAGTGGAGAAAACTCGACAAACTTGGAATAAATGGCCTGATTGAAATAGATGTGATATATAAAGTATCCGGCAATGTCGCCGAATATCAAAAGCCAAATCAAAGCCCCTGCTGTAACTGCCGCAGCACCCATCAGCATCGGCTTTAGAACCGCTCTACGCTCTGGAAGGTCCGTAGGTCTGACGACAACGGACGAAAGAACTAAAAATGCCCCGGAAAGGAAGTAAGGATAGGCAGCGAGCCCAGCCAGGGCAAACGCGGCGCCACCAACAAGCAGGCGCAAAGAACTTACCCGCTCTTGGGCTATTATTGGGAGGATGCACTGGCTAATCAGAATCACAGAGAAATAACCGCCCATAGCTGGATAGAGCGCAATGTTCAGAAACTTTGGCAGCCAAACGACCGAAAGCAGGGCCGCGTATATAGTGGCGGCACAAATGCGAGCCTGCCAAGTTTTGAGTGCAGGGCTAAGTAATACGGAAATGAAAGACGCGAACGCCATCAGTATTGGCCATATTCTCCAGTAACTGAAATCGTGAGGATCAACCAACAGTGCATAGATATGCGCAAGAATGACGGGCAGTGGCCCGTGATGTGTAAATACATCTCGGTACAAATGATGTCCCTCAGTGATCATCTGGGCAGCGACCAGATATTGAGTCTCGTCACCATACTCCCAAGCGGTCAGTCCTCGGCTGGATTCGATAGAGAAGAAAATCACTGCGAAGCCTAAAGCAACGCAGGAGGCTGTCGTCGCATATGCATTAGATTGTCCTGTAGGGGAGACTTCGATGTGTGGTCTAGGAAGTCTCGAATATTCGTCCATGAGTTTCCTCGCATTCAGTCCGTAAGCGTCAATACCTAGAGGCGCTGTCTCAAAGTCTGGGCGGCGCCGATATACGATTGTCGCTCTACTTGCGCGTCATCTAATCTTTTCATTTTTTGGCTCAGAGAGTTTGGGCAACGAGTGCTGGCAAACGTATGCGCGACACGTCAGCCTGAAAGCCAGATCCAAGACAACGCCTGTCTGAGTAAGAACGTACATGTTACCGCGTCGGACAATTGTGCCGGTAGCCTGCTGCTCCGCTAGCCGCTTTTCAATGGCGCCATGATTGACGAAGTCTGAGACGTAGAATTGCGCAATCTGCTCTCGGTTCGCTCCGTCCGGGATTTCCGAGAGATATCTCAGCAATCGTACTGTATATGACCGATCGACAGTCGTCGGCACAGAGAGGACATAGGCGTATATCAACAAGTTCGTTAGAAGAAAATCCTTGAATGAATTGCTCACTGAATTCGAGCAAAGGTAGCTAGTCGCTGCGAGTTGGAGAATCCCGATCACAAAGCCAACACCTATTCCTTGGTAAAATATAATCCCTCCAGGGAACATGTGCCTAACTAAGATAAAAATCGGAAAAAATACAATGACTGATCCCAGGATATACATAGTGCGTTCTGCCTACGGCGTCATCTCATATCAAAGCGAGAGCGGACCTGACGATGAGCCAGAAGAATCTAGTTCGGATTTGTTTGCGCGCGAAATCGAAGAGTCCCGTTTCCCGCCGCTAATGTGTTTGATAGCGGCGATTTCAGTCCGATTTCGACGCAAGGGTGACTGAGTCAAATGCCTGTCGTTGAGTTGTATGTCGGAGTCGCTGTCGAATAACGTGCCTCCACTCCGTCGGCGAACCTGTACACAAACTCCGTCCTCATTGCTTGCCCCTGAAATGTTTTATTCGTCCAAAAGTTATCGGCTTGAACATTGGGGGCATTCACAGATGCGCTGCTGATGAGAATTGTGGAGAGTCAACATGAGGATCGAGCGCTGCGGCAATTGGCGCGGCCAACACCATATTTCCTAGACATGGAGTTCGTCCGGCTGGAGTTGTGGGACCATTTGCGCACTCTCTCTGGAGTAGTATTCGGAAGTAGTCCACCGTTCTAGCTAATCCCTCTTCAATGTGAACTTTCGGATTCCATCCTAAAGTCTTTTGGGCTAAGCCAATGTCGGGCCTTCGCTGCCTTGGGTCGTCGCACGGCAGTGCACGGAATATCATCTTACTGTTGGAGCTTGCAATTCTCAGAACGGCTCTTGCAAGTTCAATCACTGTGAATTCAACGGGGTTCCCGATGTTCACAGGCCCTGCAAAGCAGGGCGCGCTTCTCATCATGCAAATGAGGCCGTCAACCAAGTCGTCTACATAGCAGAAACTTCTCGTCTGCGATCCATCACCGTAGATAGTCAGGTCTTTGCCTTGCAGCGCTTGAACAATAAAATTGCTTACGACCCTCCCATCATTGGGGTGCATGCGGGGTCCGTACGTGTTGAAAATTCGCACTACTCCGATTGGCAGATTGTGTTGCCGATGATAGTCAAAGAATAACGTCTCAGCGCACCGCTTTCCTTCGTCGTAACAGCCCCGAGGACCGATCGCGTTTACGTGACCCCAATAAGTCTCCGGTTGTGGATGCACGGCGGGATCCCCGTAAACTTCGCTCGTCGAAGCCTGCACAATTGGAGCCCTGGTGCGTTTCGCCAAGCCAAGCATATTAACGGCGCCGATCACACTGGTCTTCGTCGTTTGAACCGGATCGAACTGATAGTGTATTGGGGACGCCGGGCACGCTAGGTTGTAAATTTCGTCCACTTCGACATACAAAGGAAAGGTAATGTCGTGTCGAAGAAACTCGAACGAAGGATTCGGAATGAGATGTTCGATATTGCGGCGGGTGCCAGTGAATAGATTGTCAACGCATAGAACGTCGCAGTCTGCTGCCAGCAGGCGCTCGCAAAGGTGAGACCCAAGAAATCCTGCCCCTCCCGTCACCAGAACGCGCTTCCTAAGGGAGTAGTTCTTCATTGGATTCGACCCTCCGTGGTCGTGGCTTGGGGGTTCAGGCTTCAGGAATATCTGGAAGGAGAGTAACCAGATATCTCATAAAGGTGAAATTTGTGAGCAGATTCATCGGTGTTACCGTCACTTTCGCGGTGAACCCTGAAAGCCTCAGCCCGGGATGGATTAGATCCAACTCGTTGAGCGCTAGTGACAGCCGACCAACCACAAATGAATAAGCTATAATTGAAAAAAACTGAAACCCCCAGTAAAAGAGTAGGTAACGTGACCGCCGATTCTGGAATTTGCTGAATACGAAGCGTAATGACGCGAAATAGACTAGTGTCAAACCCGCGTAGCAAGAAATGAAATTTGCATCCCGCGATGAGAGATGCGCTACTTGCACCAGCAGTTCGAACACTGTGAGGTCACATATCCAACCAACGCCAGAAATCACTACAAAGCGATAGGCTCTCGCGGCAGCGATGCGCTCACGCAGTTGTATGCGATCATGTATACGTGATGACGCAAACTCAGGTTGCATGTCAGCGCCGCTTCATCCATTCCCAGGCAGTTCGGACGATGTGATCTAGCGAGGATTCGAGTGGGGTGAATTTCAATACACTGCTGGCCTGGGATGAATTCGCAACCAATACCGCCGGGTCGCCGGTTCTTCTCGATGCAATTTTGATCGGCACTGGCATCCCAGTGACTCTGTGTACTGCGTTGACTACATCATGAACTGAATGCCCGGTGCCGGCACCAATGTTTAAGGTCCGACTGGAAGAGCCGGATCGTAAATGCTGAAGTGCAAGTACATGTGCCCGCGCAAGGTCGGACACATGTATATAGTCGCGGACACAGGTGCCGTCTGGCGTCTCAAAGTCCCCACCAAAGATCTCAAGATGCGGTAGATCACCCCTCGCCGCCATGAGCGCGCGCGGAATTAAACGAGTTTCGGGATCGTGACACCAGCCAATCTCACGCTCCGAGTCGCTTCCTGCGGCGTTGAAATACCGTAACGAAATGAAGCGCATGCCATGCGCCGCATCGAAAGAGCGCAACATTCCCTCGACCATCAGTTTGCTTTGCCCGTAGGGGTTCACAGGATTTTGGTGATCATGCTCCTGAATCGGTACACGTTGGGGTATGCCGTATATGGCACATGTGCTCGAGAATACGAGGGCGTCAATATCGTGATCTTGCGTAGCCTCCAGCAGGGTAAGGCTGTAGCAAGTATTGTTTCGAAAGTACTGCGCCGGATTCCTAACCGATTCGCCGACGTATGCGAAGGCAGCAAAGTGCAAGACAGCCGTTGGCCGATACTGCGTCATAATGGAATCCAACAAATCTCGATCACCTACGCTACCGACGATCAATGGTCCCCATTTTACAGCTGATGAATGGCCTCGAGACAAGTCGTCTATTGTCACCGGTAAATATCCCGCCTGAGCCAACGCTTTGCACGTATGGCTACCGATGTATCCGGCTCCTCCGGTCACCAGCACAACTGTCGCTGGCTTACAGTGCGTCGAGGTCATGATGTATGAATTGGTAATTCTTCGAGGCCGGATTCCGTAATGACCGTGGCCTCCTGGTAGGTTTCATAGTCGGTATTGACGCCCCAAAGGTCATGTCTGCGATCGCTTAGCAGATTTTCCGCGCAAAGAAGCCCCATCAGAATACTGTGATCCTGATTGTTGTATTTGAATGACCCGTAGCGGCCTATAACCATGAGATGCTCAAGCGTCGTCAAATACTTCGCTACAATTGTGACCTTCTCCTTGTATCCGCGCTGATAGATGGGATAGCACCGTTTTATTCTATGAACGTGACCTCCACTCACAGCAGCATCCTGTATCAAGCCGGTGGCTCGGAGTTCATTCTCACCACGATGAACCAGCTGCGCATCGTCTTCCGTCCATAAGGGGTCGTTGTCGTTGCACCAAAACTCGAGCGCAAGAATGGATGATGTCATTGTGCCGTAGAGCTGAGGAACCCAGTTGCGAAAATTTGTCACGCGCCCTATGTGTAGCTCAGCTGCGTGTATGTATAGCCAGTTGTCCCTAAAAAGATTCTGTCTCTCGATGTTGAGGTATACGAGAATTGTATTTCTGAAACGAAGGGAGTCGATTGCCTCCCTTACCGAAGGAGGGACATTCGGAAGACTTTTAACCAGAAGGGTCAAGGGCATCGTTGAGACGACAGCGTCGAACGGAAGTAAATCTCCGCTCATTGTCTCCAATCCTTGGACTTTGGATTGCTCGATTGTTATTCGTCGAACGGGACGTTGGAAGTGGATGGTTCCTCCCCACCGTTCGATACTCTTTGCCATACGCTCATAGACCATGCCGGTGCCGCCCAATGGGTAGGCAAATCGATCAACTAGCGTCCGATGGCGCCCACTATTTCGCTTCAATACAGCGCTTTTGATCGTCTCGAATAGAGACAACTTCTTTATTCTCTGTGCCGCGAAGTCGGCATCCAACTCTTTGCAGGTAATTCCCCAGAGTTTCTCACTGTATGTCTTGAAGAAGATCTCAAATAATCGCCGGCCGAATCGATGCACGACCCAATCCTCAAATGAATCGCCAGGAGGCGTATTAGAAAATTGCTGCTTTGTATAACTAGCTAAACATCGAATTACCTCAACAACACCGAGATTTGAGAATGTATCTAGAGGCTTGAGAGGGTAACTGAAGAATCTCTTCTTATAGTGAATGCGCGTTAACCGGTCTACCATGGCATAGTCTTTTCCGACGACCTCCAGCCAAAGTCGGTTTACACGCGGATCGCTGCTGAAGAATCGGTGAGGTCCTAGATCGACTTTTTGTCCCCACAGCGTGATTGTGCGACACAATCCGCCAACGGTGTTCTCAGCTTCAAATACTTCAACGCGGACACCGGACTTTGCAAGCTGATAGGCCGCTGTCAGTCCCGCCGGCCCCGCTCCGATCACTGCAACATGCCCGCGCGCAGCATTAGTGTTCGAAATCGGAAATGGTCTGGTCATACTCAAATCCATGGCGTTTGGTTGTAATGCGTTGATCGGAATGTGTGTCAGATTTGCTGCTTGCTAGAGCCAGCTAAGCGCAAGAGCAGGTTGGCTTTCACAGATCTAACGCTGCACTTCTGATATGCGCGCGTCAAGTTCAATGTCGTCCGTGACCGTCATCGCAAAACTTGGAGAGATAATAATCGGTGATTGATGATCGCATTCCGCGGAGGATGCATGCTTTTATTTACGAGGTAGCACCGGAACTTGATTTCTCGCAAGCGAATCGAGCGGCCTCCCGGGTTTGCAGGCTGAATTTATTTCTCAAATTTAGTCCGGAGTGGGCGCGGAATTCGGTCGGCCTTTTCAGTATCACGGATCGACACACTCTGAGATCGGTTGGTGATGTTGATGGATGGGCCGATGGGCCTTCCAGTCTGTTATTGACGAGATGCGTTGCGGCTCGTTAGTCCGCGAAAGCGCTCACAGAGACGAGCTTGTGACTTCCACCGTCGTGTGGAGCGTTTTGGACTGCCCTTGGCGCTGGCCTACGTGTCGGTAATGCTGTCAGGAACGGCTTCCCGACGACCTACATCGAAAGTGAGAGATCGATCATTCGTCGATGTGTTGAATGCGATTGACGGGCAAATGCCACGATTGGGATTTTGGAGGCTTCACCATGGATCGCGCCCGGATGTCGATTGCAAAGCCACAGGTGCGTGCATCGTTTATATTCCGCGCTGATTCTGAGTTGGCTAGTTAACCTCGATGTACGACGTCACGGTTGTTTAGAAGTCCGCGTCAGCTGTTGCGGGGTGGCTATAAGCCTGAGCAAGACTTGGATGCTGGACTTTATGGCGGATGTCGTCTACGGCAACTGTTTGTTCCCTATCCTATCGTTGATCAGTGAGGGCGCCGCCGGCGCCCAGTTATGAGAGCGCTCGATCAGTTCATCGGGATGGGTGCTGCAGCTAACAGGTCCGCGTGTGGATCCGCAATTATATAGAGCCGCCATCACGGCGAAAACAGCGAACTCGACCCCGGCGCGTAATACGCCAACATCTCACTCTGCGCGACAACCGGTTTCTCCTCCGGCTTACGCACCACCCGTTTGTAACCGCCGTCCGATTGCAATTCCCAGGCCTGCACATTGTCCTGCATACACAAATTCAGGTCCCGCAGGATCCGCTGCCGGTGAGTGTCCCTCTGAATGGGGAAAGCAACCTCCACACGTCGGAAGAAGTTACGCTCCATCCAGTCCGCACTGGCACACCACATCTCCGACTCGCCGCCGTTCTCAAAATAGAACACGCGCGAGTGCTCCAAAAATCTTCCAACTATCGACCGTACGGTGATGTTCTCCGACACCCCCGGTACCCCAGGCCTTAGCGCGCACACGCCGCGAATGATCAGATCAACCTTCACCCCAGCGCACGAAGCCCGATACAGTGCCTCAATAGCCTGCGGTTCAACGAGCGCGTTCATCTTCGCAATCACACGAGCCGGCCGGCCCGCGCGAGCATGATCAGCCTCGCGAGCTAACTTGGCGATGATGGCGTCGTGCATTCCAAACGGCGATTGAATCAGCTTGTTCAGTTTGGGTGTTTGTGTCAGCGAAGTGAGCTGGAGAAAGAGCTCGTGAACATCTTGTCCGACGTCGTCCTTGCACGTAAACAGACCATAGTCAGTGTAAGCGCGGGCAGTCTTCGGATGATAATTTCCGGTACCGAGATGACAGTACCGCCTGATGCCCCCCGGCTCGCGGCGAACGACCAGAATTACCTTGGCGTGGGTCTTGTACCCCACCACGCCATACATCACGTGCGCCCCGGCTTCCTGCAGCCGGTTCGACAGCTCGATGTTGGCTTCCTCGTCAAACCGTGCACGCAGCTCAACGATGACAGTGACGTCCTTGCCGGCGTTGGCCGCGGCAACCAGTGCGTCGACGATGGGAGATTCGTGGCCGGCCCGGTACAACGTCTGCTTGATCGCCAACACCTGCGGGTCCTGTGCGGCCTGGCGCACAAAGTCCATCACCGGAGCAAAGCTCTGATACGGGTGATGCAGCAACATGTCGTTCTGCCGGATGACGGAGAACATGTCGTTGTTGGCCACCAGGCGCTTAGGCAGGCCCGGCGTGAAAATCGGATACTTCAGGTCCGGCCGCTGCACCAGGTCATAAATCGCCGAAAGGCGGTTCAGGTTGACCGGTCCAGGCATCTTGTACATGTCGACATCAGTCAGCGCGAACTGGTGCAACAGGAACTGCACGATATCTTCAGGACAATCGCTGGAAGTCTCCAGCCGCACGGCTGCACCGTAGCGCCGGTGCGCCAGCTCGCCTTCCAGCGCGCGGCGCAGATCGTCGATTTCTTCCTCGTCGACAAACAGGTCGCTGTTGCGGGTGACGCGGAACTGGTAGCAGCCCAGCACCTCGATGCCTGCAAACAGTTTCTGTACAAATGTATGCACAATGACTGACAGCAGCATCAACGTCTTTTCGTTGCCCTCAGTGTTGGGCACCGGTACTACTCGGGGCAGCGAGCGGGGCGCCTGCACAATGGCGTGCTCACTGTCACGGCCGAAAGCATCGATGCCGCGCAGGCGGACAATGAAGTTGAGACTCTTATTCTGGATGCGTGGGAATGGCCGGGCGGGGTCCAGCCCCAGGGGAGTCAACACCGGCTCGATTTCGTTCTCGAAATAACGCTCCAGCCACTTCTCCGCGGATGAGCTCCATTCCGAGCGGCCTTGCAGCGAAATTCCCTGCTTCTGCAGCGCCGGCATCAGAATCTCATTCAGGCACCGGTACTGTTCGCTGCAAAGTCGCATGGCACGCTGATGAATAGCCGCCAACTGCTCCTGCAACGACAAGGTATCCGTAGCAAACTGCCCCGACCCCAGCTCCAGCAACTGCTTGAGACCCGCCACGCGAATCTCAAAGAACTCGTCCAGGTTGCTCGACGAGATGCACAGAAATCTCAAGCGCTCGAGCAGCGGTACGGTCTCATCGAACGCCTGCGCCAGCACACGCTGATTGAATTCGAGAAACGACAGCTCGCGATTGATGTAGTTCTGTGATGCTTTGAGATCGGGTGAGTCCATGCTTGTCTATTTCAGCTAGCGCGATACCAGCGTCGGGCCGACGGGCGCCTCCAGCGTTGCCAGAAGGGGTGCGGATTTCGCGACGAAATCTGCACGGAAGCGATCCTCTATAGGAGAGGCGTCAGGCAATGGTACTGTCTGAGGATTCTTAAAGACACCGTTGACACGATATTCATAGTGAAGATGTGGGCCAGTCGCCAGGCCCGTCATCCCCACGTAGGCGACGACCTCTCCCTGAGCAACGTGCGCGCCCGCGTGAATACCCTTCGCGAAGCGGGACAAGTGTCCATAAACGGTCGTAATGCTGCGGGAGTGATCCAGTTCCAGCACGTTGCCATAACCACCCTTAGGGCCTGCGTAGATGATTCGGCCATCGCCTGCCGCGCGAACCGGAGTGCCCATAGGAGCCGCGTAGTCGGTGCCCTTATGGGCTCGGATGAGATTGAGAATCGGGTGGTAACGGGTGCTGTTGAATTTGGAGCTGACGCGGGTGAACTCAACAGGCGCACGTAGGAACGCCTTGTGCAGACTGCGGCCGTCAGGAGTGAAGTAACGGGCCGCACCTTCCTGGTCAACATAACGGACAGCCTTATAAGTGCGTCCTTGATTGACGAAGGACGCCGCCAACACCGGCCCATCCTTGACATACACGCCATTTTGATAAAGCTCTTTGTATGTCACAACAAATGAGTCTTTGGGCTGAATATCCAGCACGAAATCGATGTCCCACTGGAAGATGTCGGCCATGTTGACGGCTGTTTGGTCGTGTGCACCGGCGCCGGTGACAGCCTCAAACAAAGATGAGTTGATGATGCCGCGGATGGTTCGGGTGCGACTCTCCAGAGGGTTTTGCAACACCTCGGCGTGCAACCCGTCCTCCTTCCGCTCAACTTTCAAAGTCTCGTCTTCGTTCAGCCTGCGCTCGAAACCATCGAGCTCGTCGTCGCGATAGACGAAGTGCAGTGACTCGCCCAACCGCAGATTGTCCAGGTGCGTCTTGATGCCCGGCTGGGCACGCAGATTCGCAAGGTCGGTGAGATTCAGGTTCAGCTTGCGGAAAATTCGATCGAGAGTGTCGTTGCGGACCACGACGACGTCAGTGGTGACCGCATCGGGTTTGGGCGGAGGGCCGGGCGGTGCTTCCGAATTCGGAGCCGCTGCTGCCGGCGGCGCAGGCGCAGGGGCCTTGGCTACCGGCGGAGATGCGTGATTACAGGCGGCCAGTGTGAGGGATAAGAGCCCAATAGTGGCCAATTTGCTGAGTGCTGGATTCAAGCTTCGGATCATCGACTACACTTACCAGCGGAAGGGGTTGGAACCCTATCCGAGCGGCAAACGTCCGGTCAATTCGTTCACACCAAGAGGTCTCGAGTGCGATGAGTGATTTCGACGCCCAACTCGCAGAGCTGCTGAGAGGAACCCAGGAGGTTCTGGTCTCTGCCGAGCTGGTCAAAAAACTGCGCCGGGGGAAGCCGCTGCACATCAAGGCGGGCTTCGATCCGACCGCGCCGGACCTTCATCTCGGGCACACGGTGCTGCTCAACAAGATGCGGCAGTTCCAGCAGTTCGGCCACGACGTCACGTTCCTCATCGGCGATTTCACGGGAATGATCGGCGACCCATCCGGCCGCAACGTGACGCGGCCGCCGCTCACGCCGGAGGCGATCCAGGCCAATGCCAACACCTACAAGGAGCAGGTGTTCAAGATTCTCGATCCCGTCAAAACGAAGGTTGATTTCAACTCGCGCTGGTTCGGGCAGATGCCTGCGTCGGAGCTGATCAAGATCGCTTCGCATCAAACCGTGGCCCGCATGCTGGAGCGGGACGATTTTGCGCGCCGGTATGCGGAGCAGCGGCCGATCGCCATTCATGAGTTCCTGTACCCGTTGGTGCAGGGATATGACTCCGTCGCAATGAAAGCCGACGTTGAGCTCGGCGGTACCGACCAGAAATTCAACCTGCTGGTGGGGCGCCATCTGCAGGAGACCTACGGTCAGGAGCCGCAGGTTGTCATGACGATGCCGCTCCTGGAGGGCACTGACGGCGTCAACAAGATGTCGAAGTCATTGGGCAACTACATCGGCATCACCGAAGAGCCCGGAACGATGTTCGGCAAGATCATGTCCATCTCGGACGAGATCATGTGGCGGTATTTCGAGCTGCTGAGCTTCCGTCCACTTCCGGATATTGCGGCACTGCGCAAAGGAATCGCCGAAGGCCGCAATCCCCGGGATGTGAAGTTCGAGCTGGCCCAGGAGATCGTGGCCCGTTTCCACGATAAGGCCGCGGCGGAAGCTGCCCAGCGGGATTTCATTACGCGGGTCAGCGAGAAGGGCGTTCCCACAGACCTGCCGCCCAAGACTGTCCCCGTGGAAGCTGGCGGAATTCGTCTCGGGAACCTCTTGAAGGAGGCCGGTCTCGCCGCCAGTTCATCCGAGGCGAATCGGAAGATCGACGAGGGTGCGGTGCGGATCGACGGCCAGAAGGCCATGGATCGAGCCTTGACCCTTCAAGCTGGGGCGGATCACGTGATCCAGCTCGGTTCCAAGCGTTTCGCGCGCGTCCAGCTCGTGCTAAAACCCTGATTTGTAACGATTTTGGGGCAGGTCGCGGCGCTGCGTGAAAATTTTTATGACATTGCGTTGACAGTCCCTCTTGGGCGGCTATACTGCGCGCCCTCTCGAAGCCGCAGCGCTCCAGCGATAAGCAAAGCGCAGCAGCAACGAGAGAAAAAAGTTGACGGAAAATTGGCGAGGGCTATACTGCGCGCCCCCTGACTGAGGGGATGCACGAAAGTGCAGCGAGATGCAGCGGTAAAAGCAGCGTCGAAATCCTGGTACCAGCGACCAGGAAGCTATTTAAAAGTTTGGCAGGTAATTTGTGTGGGGACTCGCGTTGATGCCTTTAGTGCAAAAACCGAGTGACCAAGAAAGTCCAGCAATGAGTCTTTTTTGAGCCATTCATTTCGATGTTTCAAGTTCTTCAAGTGAAGAGTTTGATCCTGGCTCAGATTGAACGCTGGCGGCGTGCCTAACACATGCA
>Ga0268264_10000539_pt1 | contig 47920 bp, 52 predicted proteins | sample KBSSwiS32_FD_190357 | JGI IMG/M metagenome (GOLD analysis project Ga0268264, IMG submission 190357) | Switchgrass rhizosphere microbial communities from Kellogg Biological Station, Michigan, USA - KBS Switchgrass S3-2 (SPAdes) (version 2) | ecosystem: Host-associated > Plants > Roots >... | reverse complement strand
CAATCACGTTCCGAAACGGCCTCGAGCACTTCAAATCAATCGCTCAGGGCTGGACGCTCAGAGATGTGTGAATCGCTTAGACCGCTTGCGGGAGAGGGACAGGCTCGCAAAGCGAGCCAGGGTGAGGGCCTGAGCGTGGCCCGCCCGTCGGGCCCTCACCCTCGCCGCCTTCGGCGTCTTTCCCTCTCCCGCAAGCGGGCGAGGGTTAGGGGCGCCCAAAACACTTGACCATCCCGCTCCCACGCCCCACATGCCAATCGGAACGAATCGATCCGATTAGGAAATCATGCGCCTGTCCAGCCTCGCCGATTATGCCGTCGTCATGCTCTCGGCGGCCGCGCGCCATTCCGGCGAGGCGCGGCTGAGCGCGAACCTGCTGGCGGACGAGACCGGCGTGCCGCTGCCGACCGCGCAGAAGCTGATGGGGCGGCTCGCCGCATCGGGGCTGCTGCGCTCGGCGCGGGGGACCGGCGGGGGTTTCACGCTCGCGCGCGGCGCCGACCAGATCACGCTGGCCGACATCATCGAAGCGGTCGAAGGGCCGATCGCGATGACGAGCTGCGTCGACGAGGCCCGCCATGATTGCGGCCTCGAAACGGCGTGCAAGGTGCGTCCGCACTGGGGCGCGGTGAACGGTGCGATCCGCGGGGCGTTGTCGGGCGTGAGCCTGGCGACGCTGGCGGCTGAGGTGCAGTGACGTGTTTGGGACTTTGAACTGATGGCTACCAAGAACGCCGAAGCGATCGCCGCTGCCGACAAGGCCTCCACCTATGAGTGGGGCTTCACCAGCGACATCGAGCAGGACTTCGCGCCCAAGGGGTTGAGCGAGGACACCGTCCGCTTCATCTCCGCCAAGAAGAACGAGCCCGAATGGATGCTCGAATGGCGGCTGAAGGCCTATCGGCTGTGGCTGACGATGACGCCGCCCGACTGGGCGAAGCTCGACGTGCCGCCGATCGACTATCAGGACGCCTATTATTACGCCGCGCCGAAGGCGAAGGCGACGATCGGCAGCCTCGACGAGGTCGATCCCGAGATCCTGCGCGTCTACCAGAAGCTCGGCATCCCGATCGAGGAGCAGAAGATGCTCGCCGGCGTCGAGGGTGCGCGCAAGGTGGCGGTGGACGCGGTGTTCGACAGCGTGTCGGTGGCGACCACCTTCCGCGCCGAGCTCGAGCGCGCGGGCGTGATCTTCCGCTCGATCAGCGAGGCGATCCGCGACTATCCCGAGATGGTGAAGAAGTGGCTCGGCAAGGTCGTGCCGATGCACGACAATTATTTCGCCACGCTCAACTGCGCGGTCTTTTCCGACGGCACCTTCGTCTACATCCCCGAGGGCGTGCGCTGTCCGATGGAGCTGAGCACCTATTTCCGGATCAATGCCGAGAATACCGGCCAGTTCGAACGCACTTTGATCATCGCCGACAAGGGCAGCCACGTCTCCTATCTGGAGGGCTGCACCGCGCCGATGCGCGACGAGAACCAGCTCCACGCCGCGGTGGTCGAACTGGTCGCGCTCGACGATGCCGAGATCAAATATTCGACGGTGCAGAACTGGTACCCCGGCGACGCCGAGGGCAAGGGCGGCATCTATAATTTCGTCACCAAGCGCGCGCTGTGCCAGGGGAAGAACAGCAAGGTCAGCTGGACGCAGGTCGAAACCGGCAGCGCGATCACCTGGAAATATCCGAGCTGCGTGCTCGCGGGCGAGAACAGCGTCGGCGAATTCTATTCGGTGGCGGTGACCAACAATCGCCAACAGGCCGATACCGGCACCAAGATGATCCACCTCGGCAAGGGATCGCGCTCGACGATCGTCTCGAAGGGAATCTCGGCGGGCAAGAGCAACAACACCTATCGCGGGCTGGTGCGCGTGGCGCCGACCGCCGAGGGTGTGCGCAACTTCACCCAGTGCGACAGCCTGCTGCTGGGCGACCAGTGCGGCGCGCACACCGTGCCCTATATCGAGGTGCGCAATCCCTCGGCGCAGATCGAGCATGAGGCGACGACGTCGAAGATTTCCGACGACCAGATGTTCTACGCGATGCAGCGCGGGCTGGATCAGGAAAGCGCGGTGGCGCTGATCGTCAACGGGTTTGCCAAGGAAGTGCTGCAGCAATTGCCGATGGAATTCGCGGTCGAGGCGCAGAAATTGCTGGGGATCAGCCTTGAGGGAAGCGTGGGATGATGACGGCCATCCCTGACCCTTTAGCTGCAGAAGTTGAAACCTTCGTCGCAGGATCTTGTGCAGCTACAGGTATAGGAAGATTTGTGGAGGGTGGCACGCTTTGGCTTAGCTCGTCCGATCAGACTGACATAATGTTGTTGAAAACAAAGTTTGAGCAAATCCATTGGAAATTTGATGCTTAAGATCGAAAACCTCCGCGCCGAAGTCGGCGGCACAGAAATCCTCAAGGGACTGACGCTCGCGCTCAATCCCGGCGAAATCCATGCGATCATGGGGCCCAACGGCGCGGGCAAGTCGACCTTGTCCTACGTGCTGGGCGGACGGCCCGGTTACGAGGTGACCGGCGGCAGCGTGGCGTTCGACGGCGCCGATCTGCTGGGGATGGCGCCGCACGAGCGTGGAGACGCCGGGCTGTTCCTCGGTTTCCAATATCCGGTCGAGATCCCCGGCGTCTCCAACGTCCAGTTCCTGCGCGAGGCGCTCAATGCGCAGCGCAAGGGGCGCGGGCAGCCGCCGCTGTCGGGCGGCGATTTCCTGCGGATCGCGCGCGCGCAGGCCGATGCGATGGGCATGGATATGGAGATGCTCAAGCGGCCGGTGAACGTCGGCTTCTCGGGCGGCGAGAAGAAGCGCAACGAGATGGTGCAGATGGGGATCATCGACCCGAAGCTGGCGATCCTCGACGAGACCGACAGCGGCCTCGACATCGACGCGCTGCGTGTCGTCGGCGACGGCATCAACCGGATCATGCGCAAGCCCGACAAGGCGGTGCTGCTGATCACGCATTATCAACGGCTGCTCGATTATGTGCGGCCGGACTTCGTGCACGTGCTGAGCGCCGGGCGGATCGTGCGGTCGGGCGGGGCGGAGCTGGCGCATGAGCTGGAGCGCGAAGGCTATCGGGAGATGGCGGCGTGAGGGCAGTGCAAATCCTCCCCCAAGGGGGGAGGGGGACCGCCGGCGAAGCCGGTGGTGGAGGGGCAGGGGCAAGGCTCCGCACCCTTCACCTGCCCCTCCACCATGCTGCGCATGGTCCCCCTCCCCGTTCCGGGGAGGAATTGGCGTGAGTCTGCCCCTTCCCACCCGCAAGGACGAGGCGTGGCGCTATAGCGATGTCGAGGCGCTGGCCAGCGTCTGGCCGATCGGCGGGCCGGAGCGGATCGCAGTCGCGGCGGGCGAGTCGGTCACGCGGGTGATCGTGCAGGACGCCGCGCCCGACGCCGTCGTCGTCCGGCATTTCGCACTCGATCTCGCCGCCGGTACCAGCGCGACCGTCTATATCCTCAACGCGGGCGGCCGGTTCGGGCGGATCGCGATCGACGTCACGCTTCATCAGGGCGCGCATTTCGAGCTGGCCGGGGTGATCCTCGGCAAGGATGACCAGACGCTGGAGATCGTCACCACCGTCACCCATGCCGAGCCCGAAGCGACCAGCAACCAGGTCGTGCGCTCGATCCTCGGCGGGCGGGCGACGGGGAGCTATCTCGGCAAGGTCGCGGTGGCGCGCGATGCGCAGAAGACCGATGCCGCCCAGTCGGTGAAGGCGATGCTGCTCGATCGCACCGCGACCGCCAACGCCAAGCCCGAACTCGAGATCTACGCCGACGACGTCAAATGCGCGCATGGCGCGACGGTCGGCGAGCTCGATGCGCAGGCTCTGTTCTACCTCGCCAGCCGCGGCCTCCCGCCGGCCGACGCCAAGAGGCTGCTGCTCGAAGCGTTCGTTGCTTCGGTGTTCGAGGGCATGGAGGAAGGCGAGGAGCGCGGGCAGGTCGAGGCGGCGCTGGCCGCGGCGCTGGGGGGCATGTTGTGAGCACGATCCTCGACACCCGCCCGCTCGACCGGCTCGCCGATTTCCCGGCGATTCCCGACGGCTGGGCCTATCTCGACACCGCGGCGACCGCGCAGAAGCCGACGCCGGTGATCGACGCGATCACGGCCGGCTATGCCGATGCCTATGCCACCGTCCATCGCGGCGTCTATCAGCGCTCGGCCGACATGACTTTGGCCTATGAGGCGGCGCGGCGGCGGGTGGCGGCGTTCCTCGGCGCGGGCTCGGAGAACGAGATCGTCTTCGTCCGCGGCGCGACCGAGGGGATCAACCTCGTCGCGCAGAGCTGGGGCTCGACCCACCTGAAACCCGGCGACCGCATCCTGCTGTCGATGCTCGAGCATCACAGCAATATCGTGCCGTGGCAGCTGATCCAGGACCGTACCGGCATCGCGATCGACGTCTGTCCGCTGACCGCCGACGGCCGTATCGACCTCGACGCGGCGCAAGCGATGCTGACGCCGGCGCACAAGCTCGTCGCGCTGGCGCATGTCTCCAACGTGCTGGGATCGGTGCTCGACGCGCGGCGCGCGGCGAAGATCGCGCATGCGGTGGGCGCGAAGCTGCTGCTCGACGGCTGCCAGGCGGTGCCGCGGCTGCCGGTCGACGTCGCCGCGCTCGACTGCGACTTCTACGTTTTTTCGGGCCACAAGCTCTACGGCCCGACCGGCATCGGCGTGCTGTGGGCGCGCGCCGAGATCCTCGATGCGATGCCGCCGTGGCAGGGCGGCGGCGCGATGATCGACCAGGTCAGCTTCGCGCGCACCACCTTCGCGCCGCCGCCGGCACGATTCGAGGCGGGCACGCCGCACATCGTCGGCGTGCTGGGGCTGCATGCCGCGATCGACTATGTCGACGCGATCGGACTCGACGCGATCCATGGGCACGAGACCGCGCTGGTGGCGGCGACGCGCGCGATGCTGTCCGCGCAGAACAGCGTGACGCTGTTCGGACCCGAGGAGTCGGCGGGCATCGTCAGCTTCGCGATCGAGGGGGTGCATCCCCACGACATCGGCACCATATTGGACGAGAGCCGGGTGGCGATCCGTGCCGGGCATCATTGCGCCCAGCCGCTGATGGAGCATCTGGGCGTGCCGGCGACGGCGCGAGCGAGTTTCGGCGTGTACAACAACCTGGCGGATGTCGAGCGGCTGGCCGACGGCATCGCCCGCGTGGCGAGAATATTCGGATGAGCGAAGGCAATGGCATCAGGATCGAAGACGTGGAGGCGGTGACGCCGCCGCCCAAAGCCCGCGTGGACGTGGCGGAGGCGCCGCGCGACACGTTCGAGCGCAAGCGCGACTATCTCGACGGCTTCATCAACGCCAAGCCGGACGAGATCGGCGCGGGCGAGCCCGGCGGCGAGGTCTATGACGGCGTGATCGCGGCGCTGAAGGAGATCTACGACCCCGAGATTCCGGTCAACATCTACGATCTCGGCCTGATCTATGGCGTCGACGTATCGCCCGAGAGCCATGTCGTGGTGACGATGACCTTGACGACACCGCATTGCCCGGTGGCCGAATCGATGCCGGGCGAGATCGAGCTGAGAGTCGGATCGGTGCCGGGCGTCGGCAATGCCGAGGTCAATCTGGTCTGGGATCCGCCGTGGGATCCGCAGAAGATGTCCGACGAGGCCAAGCTGGAACTGGGAATGTTATGAAAACTCCCCTCCCCTTCAGGGGAGGGGCTGGGGGTGGGGGATGTCATGCGCTGCGAAGCCGGAGAGTCTCCCACCCAACCCTCCCCTGAAGGGGAGGGCTTTTGGAGACCGAGATGACGACGATCACCCGCACCCGCCCCGCCGCACTCACCTTGACGCCATCCGCCGAGGCGCGGATCGCGCATCTGATGGCGCATGCGCCCGACGACGCGATCGGCGTCAAGCTGTCGACTCCGCGGCGCGGCTGTTCGGGCCTCGCCTATTCGGTCGACTATGTGACCGAGGCCAATGGCTTCGACGAGCGGATCGAGACGCCGGGCGGGCTGTTCTTCGTCGACGGCGCATCGATCCTCTATCTGATCGGCAGCCGGATGGACTGGGTGGAGGATGATTTCACCGCCGGCTTCACCTTCCAGAACCCCAACGCCAAGGGCAGTTGCGGCTGCGGCGAGAGTTTTACGGTTTGAGCGCGTAAAATCCTCCCCGGAACGGGGAGGAATTGCCGAACGTCACTGGCTCGCTGCCACCAGTGTCCGCGTGGCCGCATGCGCCGGCTTTGCGATCACCGCGTCCGTCGCGCCGGTCTCGACGATCCGTCCGGTCTCCATCACCGCGATCCGGTGGCAGAGCCGGCGCGCGACCGCGAGGTCGTGGGTGATGAACAGGATGGCGAGGCCGCGTTCGCGCTGAAGCCGTTCGAGCAGATCGAGAATCTGGCCGGCGACGAGCACATCGAGCGCCGAGATCGCCTCGTCGAGCAGCAGCAGTTCGGGGTCGCAGGCCAGCGCGCGGGCGAGCGCCACGCGCTGTGCCTGGCCGCCCGATAGCGCGGCGGGCTTGCGATCGGCGTAACCGGCGGGCAGTTCGACCTCGTTGAGCACGGCCTTCACCCGCGCGGCGCGTTCGTCGGCGCCGAGGTCGGGCCGCAGATGACGCAGCGGCTCGGCGACGATCTCCGCCACGCACCAGCGCGGATCGAGGCTGGCGACGGGATCCTGGAACACCGGCTGGATCAGGCGCCGGTGTTTTTCCGTCATGCCGCCGCGCGCCGGCAAGCTGTCGCCGCGCCAGCGCACCGCGCCGCTCGCCATCGGCCCGATCCGGGCAATCGCGCGCGCGAGCGACGATTTGCCCGAACCCGATCCGCCGACCAGCGCCAGCGCCTCGCCCTCGGCGATTGCCAGCGACGCGTCGATCACCGCGTCGAAGGGCCTGCCCCGCCAGCCCTGGCCGCGATGGGTGACGCGGATCGCATCGGCTTCGAGCAGCACCGCGCCGGTCGCGGGCAGATCGGGCGGCGGCGAATCGAGGCGCGGGACGGCGGCGACCAGCCGTTGCGTATAATCCTGTGCCGGCCGTTGCATCAGCGTGTCGGCGGGTCCCGATTCGACCATCCGCCCCTGCTCGAGCACGACGATGCGATCGGCATGGCCGGCGACGGCGGCGAGATCATGGCTGACCAGCAGCAGCGCCATGCCGTCCTCGTCGCGCAGCCGGCCGAGCAAGGTCATGATGTCGTGGCGCAGCACGGCATCGAGCGCGCTGGTCGGTTCGTCGGCGACGAGCAAGGACGGCCGGTGCGCGATCGCCATTGCGATCGCGACGCGCTGACGCTGACCGCCGGACAGCTGGTGCGGGTAACGCGGCAGCAGATCGGCGGCGAGATCGACGCGCGCCAGCATCGCGGCGAGCGCTTTGGCATCGGGCCGCCCGCCGCCCGCCTGCATCGCCGCCTCGGTCAGCAGCGCCGATATCCGCAGATGCGGGGTCAGTGCGGTCAGCGGCTGCTGGAACACGAAGCCGACATGGTCGGCGCGCAGGCGGCGGATCGCCGACTCCGGACGGCCGACCAGCTCCTGACCGCACAGCCGCGCCGAACCCCCGGCATGGCCCGCCGAGAGGCCGAACGGCGTCAGGCAGGTCAGCGTCTTGCCCGATCCCGATTCGCCGACCAGCGCCACGCATTCGCCGGCGGCGATGGCGAGGTCGACGCCGTGGACGACCGTGCCGCCCGCGATCGTCACGGTCAGCCCTTCGAGCGCGTAGACGGTCACGCCGAGAACCGGTCGCGGACGCGCTCGCCGATCAAGGTGAGGCAGACGAGGATCGCGACCAGCATCGCGCCGGGCAGCAGCAGCGCGAACGGTGCGATGTCCATGTCGTCGGCGCCCTCCTTGACGAGGATGCCGAGCGAGGTCAGCGGCTCCTGCACGCCGAGCCCGAGGAACGACAGGAAGCTCTCGACCATCACCACCTGCGGCACGGTCAGCAGCAGATAGGCGATGGCAATGCCGGCGATGTTGGGCAGCACGTGGCGCGCGACGATCGTGACCGGCGCCGCGCCGGCGGCTTCGGCGGCGACCACGAACGGGCGGCTCTTCAGCGCCATCACCTGCCCGCGCACGACGCGCGCCATCGTCAGCCACTCGACCGCGCCGATGCCGAGGAAGACGAGCAGGATCGAGCGGCCGAACACCACCATCAGCAGGATGACGACGAACATGAAGGGCAAGGCATAGAGCCCGTCGACGACCCGCATCATCGCCTCGTCGATCCGCCCGCCAACCCAGCCGGCCAGCGCCCCCCACAACACGCCGATCACCAGTGAAACGGCCGCGGCCGCGGCCGCGACGGCGAGGGTGATGCGCGTGCCGACCAAAGTGCGCGCGAGCAGGTCGCGGCCGACGCTGTCGGTGCCGAGCACATGGCCGGGCGAGAAGGGCGCGGCACGGATCGCGGTCCAGTCGATCGCGTCGTGGGTCCAGGGGGTGACGAACGGGCCGAGCAAAGCGGCGAGGAGGATGGTGGCGAGGAGGATGAGGGGAGTTTTCATGGATCCGCGTTGTCCGCTGGTCCCACCGCGTCATCCCGGCGAAAGCCGGGACCCAGACCCTCGATATATCCGGAAAGGGCGGTGTTTATGGGTCCCGGCTTTCGCCGGGATGACGGACAATGATTGAGCGTCAGGCACTTGATCAATCCCGCATCCTCGGATCGAGCCAGCCATAGATCATGTCGGCGACCAGATTGAACGCCACGATCAGCCCGGCGTAGAGAATGACCACCCCCAGCACGAGCGGATAGTCGCGGTTGAGTGCGCCCTGGACGAAGTAGCGGCCGAGGCCGGGCAGCGCGAACACCGTCTCGATCACGACCGCGCCGGTCAGCAGCCCCGCCGCCGCCGGGCCGAGATAGCTGGCGACCGGCACCAAGGCCGGCCGCAGCGCATGGACCAGCAGCACCCGTGCCGGCCCCAGCCCGCGCGCCCGCGCGCTGCGGACATGGTCCTTCGCCAGCGCCCCGGCGAGCCCGGCGCGGGTGAGCTTGGCGATCGCGCCAGCGACCGGCAGTGCGAGCGCGATCACCGGCAGGACGAGATGATCGGGCCGCCCCTCGCCCCAGCCCGACGACGGCAGCCAGCCGGCCCAGAGCGCGAACAGCAGCACCAGCAAGGGCGCGACGACGAAGGTGGGCAGGGCGGTGAGCATGGTCGAACCGAGCATCAGCGTCTCGTCACGCCAGCTGCCGGGCCGGACCGCGGCGGCGAGGCCGGTGCCGATACCCAGCGCGAGCGCGAGCAGCAGCGCGAGCAGGCCGAGGATCAGCGAGACCGGCAGGCCCTGCGCGATCAGGTCGCTGACCGAGAAGTCGCGATAGACGAGGGAGGGGCCGAAATCGCCATGCGCGAGGCGTGACAGATAGAGCAGAATCTGCGCGCCCAGCGGCTTGTCGAGCCCATAGGCGGCGTCGAGCGCGGCGCGGGTGGCCGGATCGAGCGGGCGCTCGCCGTCGAACGGCCCGCCCGGCGCGAGCCGCATCAGCACGAACGACAGGATGACGACGCCGAGCAAAGTCGGGATCGCGGTGAGCAGACGGCGGACGAGGAGGCGGAGCATTTGCCTCCTCTAACAGGCGGCTATTGCGGCACCGCCACGCGCGCATCCTCGCCATCGCCTTCGGGCGCCGCGATCACGTCGCGCGTCGTCGAGCCCTTGTTGACGGTGACCGTGGTCGGATCGCCGACGTCGGAGCGGATGCCGGGATCGGCGCGCGCGCCGCCGGCCTGGCTGATCGTCGCGCTCTCGGCGGCGCTGCGCGCGGCGGGGCCGCCGAACATCGCTTCCAGCGCCTGCGTGCTCGAATCGGCTTCCTGCGGACGCGGCGCGCCGGGCGTGGGCGGGGCGAGCGCGAAATCGGGCGGGACCACCAGCGGCGCGGCGCGCTGGACGGCGAATTCGTCGGGGCGGGCGCGGTTGAGGATGCCGCCGCCGCTGCCGCAACCGGTCAGCACCAGCGAAACCAGGGCGACCCCGGACATTATCATGAACTTACGCATCAACTTTCTCCGCCGGGGCCTGTTTGTCGCGCAGCAGCAGCGCCCGCAGCAACAGGATGAGTACACCTATCGTAATCGCCGCATCGGCGACATTGAAGACCAAAAACGGGCGCCATTCGCCGATATGCAGATCGGCATAATCGACGACATGGCCCAGCCGCACGCGATCGATGATGTTGCCGATCGCACCGCCCAGCACCAGGCCCAGAGCGAACACGTCCTGCCGGTTGCGCTCGCGCCACATCCACCAGATCACGCCGACGCTGATCGCCAATGTGAGGCCGACCAGCGCCCAGCGCGCAAAGTCGCTGTCGGCGCGCAGGAAGCCCATCGACACGCCGTAATTCTCGACCCAGGTCAGATCGAAGAAGGGCAGGATCGGGATCGAGCGCACCGCTTCGAGATCGAGCGGGTAAGTGACCAGCCATTTGACGAACTGGTCGATCAGCAGAACGGCGAATCCGACCAGCAGGCCGAAGCGGCGGATGGCATCATGCATTCACCACCTCCGCGCAGCGATCGCACAATGCGCCGTCGCGCGTCACCTCGGGAAGGTGACGCCAGCAACGGCCGCATTTCTCGTTGGTCGTCCGCGCGACCGCCAGCGTCTCGCCCGCGGTGACGGTGGAGGTGATGAACAGCTCCGCCAGCAGCACCGGGTCGAGCGGCAGATCGGGCACGGCGATTTCCGCCTCGAGGCTGGAGCGGATCGTCTTCTCGCGGCGAAACGGTTCGATCGCCTCGGTCACCCGCTCGCGCAGCGCCCGCACCGCCTGCCACTTCGCCGCCAGCGCCTCATCGGCCCAGCCGGCATCGACCTCGGGCCATATGAGGAAATGCACCGACCCGTCGTCGCTGGGGAAGCGCGTCTGCCAGACTTCCTCGGCGGTGAAGCACAGGATCGGCGCGGCGTAGCGGACCAAAGCGTGGAACAGCATGTCGAGCACTGTCCGGCACGCGCGGCGCTTGAGGCTGGACGGCGCATCGCAATAGAGGCTGTCCTTGCGGATATCGAAGAAGAAGGCCGACAGATCGTTGTTGGCGAAGTCGGTCAGCGCACGGATGTAGCGGTTGAACTCGAACGCTTGCGCCGCCGATCGCAGCTCGGCGTCGAGGCCGGCGAGCAGATGCAGCACGTAGCGCTCGAGCTCAGGCATGTCGGCGGGCGCGACCTTCTCGGCATCGCCGAAGCCGTCGAGCGCGCCGAGCAGATAGCGGAACGTGTTGCGCAGCTTGCGATAGGCGTCCGACGTGCCCGACAAGATCTCCTTGCCGATGCGGACATCCTCGAAATAGTCGGTCGAGGCGACCCACATGCGCAGGATGTCGGCGCCGCTCTCCTTGATGATCGCGAGCGGATCGACGACGTTGCCGAGGCTCTTCGACATTTTGAGGCCCTTGCCGTCGAGCGCGAAGCCGTGCGTCAGCACCGCGGCATAGGGCGCGCGGCCGCGCGTGCCGCTGCTTTCGAGCAAGGACGACTGGAACCAGCCGCGATGCTGGTCGGATCCTTCGAGATAGAGATCGGCGCGGACACCCTCGCCATAACGCGCCTCGATCACGAAGGCATGGGTCGAGCCGCTGTCGAACCAGACGTCGAGGATGTCGTTGACCACCTCATAGTCGGCGACGGCGTAGTCGGGCCCCAGGATCGCCTGGTGGTCGGCGCCGAACCAGGCGTCGGCACCGCCGGTCCGGAAGGCGGCGACGATGCGGGCGTTGACCGCGGGATCGCGCAGATAGTCGCCGGTCCTGCGGTTCACGTACAACGCGATCGGCACGCCCCACGCGCGCTGGCGGCTGATCACCCAGTCGGGGCGGCCGGCGACCATCGCATGGATGCGGTTGCGCGATTTCTCCGGCACCCAGCGCGTGCGCTCGATCGCGTCGAGCGCGGTTTCGCGCAGGGTTGCGCCGTTGGAGCCAAAGCCCTCTCCCCTATGGGGAGAGGGTTGGGAGAGGGGCATGTCCGGCTGCTCCGTCGCAAGGCGCGACTCCCCCTCTCCCCGGCCCTCTCCCCGGAGGGGAGAGGGAGGGCGATCCATCGGGATGAACCATTGCGGGGTGCAGCGGAAGATGATCTTCGCCTTCGACCGCCAGCTGTGCGGGTAACTATGCTTGAAGTCGTCGGTCGCCGCGAGCAGCGCGCCGGCGTCGCGCAGGTCGCTGCAGATCGGCCCGTCGCTGGCGACGAACTTCTTGTTGATCACCGATCCCTGGCCGCCGAGCCACGCCCAGTCGTCACGGAACATGCCGTCGCCATTGACCGCGAACACCGGATCGATGCCGTTCGCCTTGCACAGCAGGAAATCGTCCTCGCCATGGTCGGGCGCCATGTGGACGAGGCCGGTGCCGGTGTCGGTGGTGACGAAATCGCCGGGCAGGAAGGGGCGGGGTTTGGCGAAGAAGCCACCGAGATGGTGCATCGGGAGGGCTCCGACCTCGCCGGCGAGGTCGGAGCCCTTGCCGGTCCAGACATTCTTCAAGTCCGTCGTACCGCCAAAGCCTGCCGCTGTGCGCTGCGCGAATTCTGGCATTAGATCCTCAGCGATCAGATACCGACCACCCGACGACCAACTAGCGGCCTCTTCGCCCACAGGTACGAACCTGTCGGCAATCGTGACATCGACCACGAGGTAATCAACCTCCGGCCCATAAGCCAAAGCCTGGTTGACCGGGATCGTCCACGGCGTCGTCGTCCAGATCACCGCACGCGCGCCGACCAGCTCCGGCGCATTGGGCGCGTGCGTGATCTCGAACGCCACGTCGATCTGGGTCGAGACGATGTCCTCATATTCGACCTCGGCCTCGGCGAGCGCGGTCTTCTCGACCGGGGACCACATCACCGGCTTGGCGCCGCGATAGAGCTGGCCGCTCTCCGCGAACTGCAGCAGCTCGTTGACGATCGCGGCTTCGGCCTCGAACTTCATCGTCAGATAGGGGTCTTCCCAGTCGCCCATTACGCCCAGCCGCTCGAACTGGGCGCGCTGCACGCCCACCCATTTCTCGGCATAGGCGCGGCACTGCGCGCGGAACTCGGCCGGCGGGACCTCGTCCTTGTTGAGCTTCTTCTTGCGATACTCCTCCTCGATCTTCCATTCGATCGGCAGGCCGTGGCAATCCCAGCCGGGGATATAGGGCGCGTCCTTGCCCATCAGGCTCTGGCTGCGGACGATGATGTCCTTCAGCACCTTGTTCATCGCATGGCCCATATGGATGTCGCCATTGGCGTAGGGCGGGCCGTCGTGGAGGATGAAGCGGGTGCGGCCGGCGCGTTGCTCGCGCAGCCGGTCGTAAATCCCGATCCGCGCCCAGCGATCGAGGATCTGCGGTTCCTTGCCCGCGAGTCCGGCCTTCATCGGAAAGTCGGTCTTGGGGAGAAAGACGGTGTCTCGGTAATCTGGCGCGTCGGTCATAAGGCGTTGGGCCTTAGAGGGTCAGGCGCGCGGCGGCAACATGGGCGAATCGCCCGATAAATGTTCGGACGGCTTCTTCCTGCCCTCTACCGCTTGCGGGAGAGGGGTGAGCAGGTAGCCATGCCCCCGGCATGGCTAGGGATTGCCGGGGGCAATCCCGACCTGCTCACCGCCGAAGGCGGCGAGGGTGAGGGCCTGAAGGGCGGGCCTTGCTCACAGGCCCTCACCCTGGCCCGCTGCGCGTGCCTGTCCCTCTCCCGCAAGCGGTAGAGGGTATTGCGGTCAGGCCTGGAGCGGCTGCGCCAGCAACCTTTTCGCCTCGTCGCAATCGCGCGCCATCTGCGCGACCAGCGCGTCGACATCGTCGAACTTCGCCTCGGGCCGGATGAAGTGGTGGAACTCCACTTCCACAATCTGGCCATAGAGATCGCCCGAAAAGTCGAAGAAATAGGGTTCGAGCAATTCCTTGGGCGGATCGAAGGTGGGTCGCACGCCGATATTGGCGGCGCCGTCGAGCACGCGGCCGTCGGCGAGGCGGCCCTTGACCGCATAGATGCCGTAGCGCGGGCGCAGATAGGTGCCGAGCGCGATGTTGGCGGTGGGGAAGCCGATCGTGCGGCCCAATTTGTCGCCATGCTGGACCGGGCCTTCGATCGCGAACGGCCGCGTCAGCAGCCGCGCCGCGGTCGCGCAGTCGCCGGCCTTCAGCGCCGCGCGGATCCGGCTCGACGACACGGTCTCGCCATCCTCGGCGACGGGGCCGACCGCCTCGGTCCAGATGCCGTGGCGCGCACCCAGCTCGGCCAGCACCGCGACATTGCCGCTGCGCGCCTTGCCGAAGGTGAAATCCTCGCCGGTCACGACGCCGCCGGCGCCGGCGAGTCCGGCGAGCCGCTCGGCGACGAACGCCTCCGCGGTCAGCGCGGCGAGCGCGGCGTCGAAGTGGAAGACCAGCACGGCATCGGCACCGGCCGCGGCGAACAGCCGTTCGCGCTGGTCGAGCGTGGTCAGCCGGAACGGCGGAGTCTCGGGGTGGAAGAAGCGCACCGGATGCGGATCGAAGGTCGCGACCAGCACCGGCCGGCCCTCGGCGCGGGCGCGCGCGACGGCGCGGCCGACCACGGACTGGTGGCCGGCGTGAAACCCATCGAAGTTGCCAAGCGCGACGACCCCGCCGCGCAGATGCCGCGGAACCGCCGAGCCGCCGTCCAGCCGCTCCATGCGCCGCGCTATAGAGACGGCCCGCGGCCTTGCCAATCGGGCCGCGCGCTGGCCGGCCGGGGTCAATCGCGGTCCGGCGTCGACGGTGGTGGGGGGGCTGCGCCGTCGCCCTCGCGCGCCTGCGCCTTGCGGCGGCGCAGATTTTCGCGCAACGCCTGCGCCAGCCGCGCCTGCTTCTGGTCTTCCGCCGTTCTCATGCCTGCGAGAATAGCGCTCCGTACGATGGCGCCGCAACCCGCCTTGACCTCGGGGTCCGCTTTCGCCATAGGCGCGCCTTCGATCGTGGCCCCGCCCCGATAGTGCTGCCGTAGCTCAGTGGTAGAGCGCATCCTTGGTAAGGCTGAGGTCGTGAGTTCAATCCTCACCGGCAGCACCATTTTTTCAACGACTTAGTTGTCCCGGTCATCGCTCCGGCGATGGCGGCGGGTTCCGGTAATGACCGGATGCGGCACTGTCCGCCAACGGGACAGGCCGTTGACAGTGGCGCCCGGCACGGCGAAGGCGCGAAGCCATGCGCTTCTTCTCGGACAATGCCGCGTCGGTCTGCCAGCCGGTGCTCGACGCCCTCGCCGCGGCCAATCATGTCGACACCGCCTATGATGGCGATGCGCTGTCTGCCGGACTCGACTCGGCCTTCTCGATACTGTTCGAACGCGAGGTCAAGGCCTTCTGGATCGCCTCCGGCACGGCGGCGAACAGCCTCGCGCTGGCCACGCTTTGCCCGCCTTATGGCGGCATCGTCTGCCATCGCGACGCGCATATCCAGAACGACGAATGCGGTGCGCCCGAATTCTTCACGCATGGCGCCAAGCTGCACCTTGCCGAAGGCGACGGCGCGAAGCTGACTCCCGAGGCGGTGAAGGCGACGATCGATGCGATCGCCAACGACGTCCATCGTGTCCAGGCGCATGCGATCTCGATCACCAACGCCACCGAATATGGCCGCGTCTACGCGCCCGACGAGGTCGCCGCGCTCGGCGAACTGGCCAGAGGCCGCGGTCTCGGCCTGCATATGGACGGCGCGCGCTTCGCCAATGCGATCGCGCATCTCGGCTGCGCTCCGGCTGACGTCACATGGCGTGTCGGTGTCGATGTGCTCAGTTTCGGCTTCGTCAAGAATGGCGGCATGTCGGCGGAGGCGCTGATCTTCTTCGATCCGGCGCAGGCGCGCGGGCTGGCCGAGCGGCGCAAGCGGGCGGGCCATCTGCTGTCCAAGGGCCGTTATCTCGCCGCGCAGATCCACGCGCTGCTGAACGACGATCTGTGGCTCGCCAATGCGCGCGCGGCCAATGCCGGCGCCGCCGCGCTGGCGCAGGCGGCGGGGGCGAGGCTGATCCATCGCGTCGAGGCGAACGAGGTGTTCCTGCGCGTCACCGCCGCCGAGGCGGCGTCGCTGCGCGCGCAGGGCTTCGACTTCTACGATTGGGCGCCGGGCGAGGCGCGGCTGGTGACGAGCTGGGACCAGCCGGAGACCGAGGTCGCGGCGCTCGCGGCCGCCATCGCCGCGCTCTGATATGATCGCCGGCTGATGGAGGCGCCGCTGACGCGCGCGCAGCAGATGCGCAGCCTGGTCCCCTTTGTCACCGTCACCTTGATCTGGAGTTCGACGTGGCTGGTGATCCGCGACCAGCTGGGCGTCGTGCCGCCGAGCTGGTCGATCACCTATCGCTTCGTGATCGCGGCTGCAGCGATGTTCGCTTATGCGGCGATCACGCGCGCGCCGCTGCGGTTGACGCGGCGCCAGTTGGCCTTTGCGGCGATCCTCGGCGGCGCGCAGTTCGCGCTCAACTTCAACCTCGTCTACCGCGCCGAACTCTACATCACGTCGGGGCTGGTCGCGCTGGTGTTCGCGCTGCTGGTCGTGCCCAACGCCCTGCTCGCGCGGGTCTTCCTCAAACAGAGCGTGTCGGCGCGCTTCCTCGCCGGCTCGGCGATCGCCATCGCCGGAATCATCCTGCTGTTCGCGCACGAATATCGGGCGAGCGCCGTCGATCCCGCATCGGTCGTGCTCGGCATCGGCTTCACTTTGTGCGCGATCCTGTGCGCGTCGATCGCCAATGTCATGCAGGCGGCGCCCGCCGCGCGCGGCGTATCGATGGCGACGATGCTGGCCTGGGCGATGGCCTGCGCCGCCATTGCCGACGGACTCTGGGCCTGGCTCACCACCGGCCCGCCGGTGATGGACTGGCGACCGGGCTATGTCGCCGGCGTGCTCTATCTCGGCCTGATCGGCTCGACCCTCGCCTTCCCGCTCTATTTCGGGGTGATCCGCGCGATCGGGCCGGCGCGGGCGGCCTATTCGGGCGTGCTGGTCCCGATCATCGCGATGGGGCTGTCGACGCTGTTCGAGGATTATCGCTGGTCGCTTCAGGCGGTCGCCGGCTGCGCGCTGGCGCTGCTCGGGCTGGTCGTCGCGTTGAGGGCGCGCAGTCCGGCGCGATAATCGGGGTAGAGGGGCGTCCAGCCGAGCACGCGCTTCGCCTTGCCGTTGGCGACCCGCCGGTTCTCGGCATAGAATCCGCGCGCCATCGGCGACAGCCCGGCCTCGTCCATCGTCTGCAGCGGCGGCCAATCCAGCCCGAGCAGGTCGCAGGCCGCCTCGATCACCCGGTTCTGGCTGCAGGGCGCATCATCGGCGAGATTATAGGCGCCCGCCGGCGCATCGAAGCCGGCGATCACGCCCGCCACGATGTCGTCGACATGGATGCGGCTGAAGACCTGATCGGGCAGCGCGATGCGGTGCGCGCGGCCTTCGCCCACGCGGTCGAGCGCCGAGCGGCCGGGGCCGTAGATGCCCGGCAGCCTGAACACGCGCGCGCCGATCGCCAGCCAGGCCGCATCGGCATCGGCCCGCGCCGAACGCCGCCCGCCGCCGGTAGGCGCGGCTTCGTCGACCCAGGCACCGCCGGTATCGCCATAGACGCCGGTCGAGGACAGATAGCCGAGCCAGCCTCCGCTGCCCGACAAAGTGACGCCATGACGGGCGAGCACCGGATCCACGCCATCGGCCGGCGGGATCGACGACAGGATATGCGTCGCCGCGGCGATTGCGGGTCCGGCGGCATCGAATCGCACCGTCCCCGGCCGGCCGTCGCGGCTGGTGCCGGTGACCGTCCAGCCCGACGCGCGCACCGCCGCCGCGATGCGGCCGGCGCTATAGCCCAGCCCGAGGATAAGCAGATGCGGCATGTCCGCCGGCGCTATTTCGCGCCGAAACCGTCATAGAGCGTTCCGAAGAAATCGCCCTTGTTCCAGCGCGGTCGATCCGGCGCATCGGCGATCGTCGTCGCGATCGCGAGGTTGAGCGTGACGAACTTCGCGCCGGCCGCCCAGTCGAACGGCAGATCGGGCTGGTCGCTGGGCTGGTGATAATGATGCTGGAGGAAATCGGGATTGGCGGTGGCGCCGGGTCCCTTGTCGCCGGTGACGAGGAAGACCGACGGTACGCCCTGCTGTACGAAGCGATAATGGTCCGATCGCGTGAAGATGCCCTGTTCGGGTTCCGAATCGGGCGAGACCGCGACGCCGATCGAGTCGGCGGCACGCTTCACCAGCGGACCCAAGGTCGAGCGATCGGCGCCGAACGCGACCACGTCCTGGAAGTCATAGGTGATGATCGGCATGTCGAGATTGACGTCGGCGACCAGCCGGTCCTTCGGCACGGTCGGGTGCTGCGCGAAATAATCGGCGCCGACCAGGCCCTTCTCCTCGGCGGTGACCGCGAGGAACAGCACCGAACGCTTCGGTTTCGCGCCGCTGGCAACGAAGCCGCGCGCGACCTCGAGCATCGCCGCGATACCCACCGCATTGTCCATCGCGCCATTGTAGATGCTGTCGCCATTGACCGCCGGGCCGATGCCCACATGATCGAGATGCGCCGACAGCACGACCACCTCGGACTTCAGCGCGGTGTCGGAGCCTTCGATCAGCGCGGCGACGTTGCTGCTCTCGGCCGGCTTGATCTCGGTATCGAGACTCACCCGCGCGCTCGCGGGCAGCGCCATGGTCTTGACCTTGCCCGCCGGCGTCTCGGCGGCGGCCATGATCGCCGCGGCGCCGCCCTTGACGCCGGCGAACAATTTTTCGGCGCCTTTCATGCTGACATAGGCCAGGCCCGGTGCGGCGGGGGCGGCGCTGTAGCCCGATCCGTCGGGCTGGCGCCACACCATCCGTTTGTCGTCCCACAATTTGGCGGCGCGGGCGAATGGATAGATGGCGGCACGCGCCGGCGTCTCGACCGTGATGATGCCGATCGCGCCGCGCTTCTGCGCCTCGATCGCCTTGGTCGTGCCATTGCCGTAATGCGCGCGCTCCTCGCCGGGGATCGCCTTGGGCGCGCCCGCCAGCAGCACGACGATCTTGCCCTTGACGTCGAGCCCGGCATAGTCGTCGCGCTTGTAGCCCGGCGCGACGAGGCCGAAGCCGGCGAAGACGAGCGGTGCGGTCAGATCGACTTTGGCATCTTTCAGCGACGCGGAGGGCAGATAGTCTTCGCCGAACGACAATGCCGTCTGCTTGCCGCCTTCGGTCAGCGTCACACTGCCATGGCTGGTCGACCGCGCCGAGACCAAAGGCACGTGCTGGAGGAACGAGCCCTTGTCGCCGGCCGGCTTCAGGCCGAGTTCGGCAAAGCGCGTCGCGACATATTGCGCGGCGATGTCATATTCGGGACTGTCGGTATCGCGCCCGTGCATCGCGTCGCTGGCGAGGAAGTCGACATGCGCCTTGAGCGCGGCTTGCGACGGCTTGAAGCCGTCGTCGGCAAGGACGGGCGCCGCCAGAGCGAGCGCGAGAGCAATGAAGGTCAAACTACGAAACATCGGCGGCTCCCGGTTCGGCTGATCCCGTGCTGGGTAGCATGGGGCTGGTCGCGCGCAACGACGCCGGTCGAAAAGGGGACTTCCTTTGTCCTTCCTTCCTCCCTCTACCGCTTGCGGGAGAGGGACAGGCACGCGCAGCGGGCCAGGGTGAGGGCCTGAACGTGGCCCGCCCTTCAGGCCCTCACCCTCGCCGCCTTCGGCGTCTTTCCCTCTCCCGCAAGCGGTAGAGGGTAGTAACCAACCGAATAAGGGCGCTCGCAGTAGCGAAGCGCGAACAACCGCTGTATCTGCCGTATATGCTCGATGTTCAGACCACGCAGGCGCCGCACGCGCCAAATGTCATCCGCCGCGAGGATTATCAGCGCCCCGACTGGCTGGTCCCCGATATCGCGCTCGATTTCAGACTCGATCCGGCCGCTACGAAGGTCGCCGCGACCTTGACCGTCGAACGCGACGGCACACATGACCGGCCGCTCAGGCTCGACGGCGACGGGCTGGTGCCGGTCGCGGTGCGGGTCGACGGCGTCGCGCTGTCGCCCGGCGAATGGCGGATGGAAGGCGACGCGCTGATCGTGCCGCTGACCGGGCGCGCGCATATCCTCGAGACCGAGGTCGAGATCGCGCCCGAGCGCAACACCAAACTGATGGGGCTCTATGCCTCGGGCGGGCTGCTCTGCACCCAGTGCGAGGCCGAGGGCTTCCGCCGCATCACCTTCTTCCCCGACCGGCCCGACGTGCTCAGCCGCTATGTCGTGCGGATGGAGGCGGACAAGGCGCGTTTTCCGATCCTGCTCGCCAATGGCGACCTCGCCGCGTCGGGAGAAGCCGCCGATGGTCGCCACTGGGCGGAATGGCGCGATCCCTTCCCCAAGCCCTGCTATCTGTTCGCGCTGGTCGCGGGCGATCTCCATGCCAATCGCGACAGCTTCACCACGATGTCGGGCCGGACGGTCGACCTCGCCATCTGGGTGCGCGAGGCGGACGTGCCCAAGACCGAGCATGCGATGGCCGCGCTCAAGACATCGATGGCGTGGGACGAGACCGTCTATGGCCGCGAATATGATCTCGGCCAGTTCAACATCGTCGCGGTCGCCGATTTCAACTTCGGCGCGATGGAGAACAAGAGCCTCAACATCTTCAACTCGCGCTACATCCTGGCCGACCCCGACACCGCGACCGATGCCGATTATGACGGCGTCGCCGGCGTCGTCGCGCACGAATATTTCCACAACTGGTCGGGCAATCGCGTCACCTGCCGCGACTGGTTCCAGCTGAGCCTGAAGGAAGGCTTCACCGTCTTCCGCGACCAGCAATTCTCGGCCGACCAGGGATCGGAGGCGGTCAAGCGGATCGAGGACGTCCGCATGCTGCGCGCCTCGCAATTCCCCGAGGATGCCGGGCCGCTCGCCCACCCGATCCGGCCGGATGCCTATCAGGAGATCAGCAACTTCTATACCGCGACGGTCTACAACAAGGGCGCCGAGGTGATCCGCATGCTGCACACCCTGCTGGGACCCGACCGGTTCCGCGCGGGCAGCGATCTCTATTTCGCGCGCCATGACGGCGAGGCGGCGACCTGCGAGGATTTCATCCGCGCGATGGAAGAGGGCGGCGGCATCGACCTCACCGCCTTCCGCCGCTGGTACGAGCAGGCAGGCACGCCGCGGCTCAAGGCCGCGCTCGCGTGGGACTCGTCCACACGCCGCGCCACGCTGTCGCTGGAGCAGAGCGTACCGCCGACCCCTGGCCAGCCCGACAAGCAGCCGATGCCGCTGCCGCTGCGGGTCGCCCTGTTCGGCAGCGAGAGCGCGGCGCCGGTGGCGGCAGAGCAATTGATCGTCTTCGCGGACCCCAGCGCGGCGATCATTTTCGACGATGTCGGCGAACGGCCGGTGCTGTCGATCAACCGCGGCTTCTCCGCGCCGGTCACGATCGAATGCGGGCGTTCGGCCGCCGACCTTGCTTTCCTGTCGGCGCATGACGACGATCCGTTCGCCCGTTACGAGGCGATGCAGCAGCTGATGATCGACACGCTCGTCGCCGCCATCTCGACCGGCACCGCCGATCATGCGGCAGTGGTCGAGGCGGTCCGCGAGACGCTGGGCAATCCGGCGCTCGACAAGGCATTCATCGCCGAAGCGGTGCTGCTGCCCAGCGAAGCCTTTCTCGGCGACCAGATGCTCATCGTCGATCCGGACGCGATCTATGCCGCGCGCGAATCGCTGCGCCGCGACATCGGCGCCGCGATGCTCGACGACTGGCGCGACGCCTATGACGGCGCGCGCGCCAACCGCTTCGAATATAGCCCCGCCGCCAAGGGCGCGCGGCGGCTGAAGACGGTGGCGCTGGGCTATATCGGCGCGGCGAAGGCGTCCGACGCGGCAGCGCTCGCCTTCCGCCAGTTCGAGGCGGCGGACAATATGACCGATCGCCAGGGCGCGCTCGGCATATTGGCCAACGGTATTTCGGACGAGCGCGTCGCGGCGCTCGCCAGTTTCTACGACCGCTATCGCGACAATCCGCTGGTGCTGGACAAATGGTTCTCCACCCAGGCGCTGTCGGCGCGCGACGATACGATCGATGCGGTCGAGGCTTTGTACGCCCACGCCGATTTCACGCTGTCGAACCCCAATCGCGTACGCGCGCTGGCCGGCGCCTTCTCGGCCAACCAGCGACTGTTCCACAATATTTCGGGCCGCGGCTATCGCTTCCTCGCCGATACGCTGCTCGCGCTCGATCCGATCAATCCGCAGACCGCCGCCAAGCTGGTGCCGCCGCTGGGCCGCTGGCGCCGATTCGGCGAGGCGCGCGCCGAGCTGATGAAGGCCGAACTGCGCCGGATCCTCGCCACCCCCGGCCTGTCGAAGGACATGTTCGAACAGGTATCGAAGAGCCTCGACGGCTGAATGGCGTTCACGCTCGAGATCGTCGCGCAACCGCAAGACATCGACGAACTCGGCCACGTCAACAATGCGGTGTGGGTGCGCTGGATCCAGGACATCGCGGTGGCGCACTGGCTTGCAGCCGCCGATCCGGCGCATGTCGACGCCTATATCTGGGTCGTGACGCGACACGAGATCGACTATCTCGGCAATGTCCAGGTGGGCGAGACCGTGACGGCGCGCACCTGGGTTCCCGAAGCGCCGCGCGGCGCGCGCTTCGACCGCCATGTTGCGTTCAGCGGACCCGACGGCAAGGACAGGGTGCGCGCGATATCGACCTGGGCGCTGATCGATCGCGCGAGCGGCCGGCTGCTGCGCGTGCCGCCGGCGGTCGCCGCGCGCTTCGTGGAAAGCTGATCTTCGCCGTCCGAGATCAGTGGGTGCTGGGGCCCGGCCCTGCCAGCGCGGCGAAGATCGCCTCGAGCGCGGCGACGTCGCTGGTGAATCCGAGATGGCCGCAGGCGACCTCGACCGCATGGTCGCGCTCGCCGGCGCGGCCCCGCGCGCATGCCGGCGCGATCACGCCGTCGCTGCTCGACCACAAGGCATAGGTCGGCACCGGCGGCTTTTCGGTCAGCACGCAGCGCAACGGCGGCCGGTCGACGGGATGACGCGCGATCAGCTCGTAGAGCCGCCACGCATTATTGGCGCGCATGTCGCCGGAGAAGGGCGTGCCCAGCGTGATCACCCGATCGATGCGGTGCGGCGCGAACTTGGCATATTCGCGGGCATAGAGACCGCCGAGACTCCAGCCGACCAATTTGACCTTGCCGGAAGTGATCGCGGCGATCTCGTCGAGCCGGCGATCGAGCCGTTCGAGCATGTCGACGCGCACGCCGAAATTACGGCCCTGCCGCCAGCCGAACGCGCGATAATTGGCGGCTTCGAGCGTGCGGCGCAGCGCGCGGGTCGAGCCGTCGGCGGCGAGGAAGCCGGGGAGCACCAGCACGGGCGCACCCTCGCCATCATGGGCGGCGGCGCAGGGATGGGCCACCGGCCGCGACCGCGCCAGCTGCGCAAAGCCCCGCGCCTCGCGCAGCAGCAGCGACAAGGGCGGCGCTCGGCGCTCGGCGAACGGGGCGACGAACGGGGCATTGATGATTCGATCCATGACAGTTCGATGACATGGTTCGATGAACCGCGCCATAACGGTCCGTCGCAAATCGCATGACACGCACAAAAAAGCCGGCGGCCGCAATCGCGTCCACCGGCCTTTTGATAATCCGTGCAGTGCTTTATTTGACGAGCACGGCCTCGACGCGGCGGTTGGCGCCGGCGCTTGCCGGGCGACCCGGCAGCGGCCGATCGGGCCCATAGCCGGCCGCCTCGATCCGCGAGGCATCGACACCCTCGGCGATCAATGCCCTGACCACCGCCTGGGCGCGCTGCTGCGACAGAGCGAGGTTGCTGGCGCGCGAGCCGACCGAGTCGGTGTGGCCCTCGATGCGAACCTTGCGGCCGGCGAGCTTGGGCGAGTTGAGCGCGGCGGCGAAGCTGCGCACCTCCTGCAGCTCGCGCCCGACCAGTGCCGTCGATCCGGTGGTGAAACCGAGTCGCAGATCGACCGGCGGCATCGTGATGCCGGCGCCGCCGACCACGTCGCGACCGCTCTTCGTGACCTTGGTCGTGGCGACCGTCGGCTTGACGACGCGGGTCGGATCGACTGGCTTGGCCAGCACGAAGCCGCGCGCCTTGCCGGAGACGCGGGCGGCTCTGCCACCGGCGACGGTCGGCGCGGCCGGATCGGCCTGCTGCTCGGGCGTGGTGCCGTCGGCGCACTCGTCACCGACCAGTTCGCAGACGAACTCCGATGGGGTGCGCACCTGCTCCTGGGCGAAGGCGGCGGTGGGGATCGCCGTCAGGGCGAATGCAGAAACCAAAAGCGTGAAGCGCATGTCCAACTCCCGAATATTCATGTCCGATCTCATGGCGACTCACTAGCGCGACTCACCGCGGTCGGACGTGATGGCCATCACAGCTCCGCTTTTTTTCATCGGCCCATCGTTCGGATCGTCGCGCTTAGCGATGGCCATGCTGAACGCCGATCGCCGAACGGAGTCGATCATAGCATGATTCGCCCCGAATCAGAATGCGATGATGCGGCCGGCGCCGTTGTGCGCCGGCGGTGGATCGAGAGCCCGACCCGGCCTATGGCGCAGCGATAGACGGGAGACAGCGATGGAAAAGCCGCTTGGCAGAGTGAAGGTGCTGGAGCTGGCGCGGATTCTCGCCGGCCCCTGGGCCGGCCAGTTGCTCGCCGATCTGGGCGCCGAGGTCATCAAGGTCGAGCGGCCCGAAGGCGGCGACGATACGCGCAGCTGGGGGCCGCCGTTCGTCACCGGCGCCGATGGCGCCGATCTGGGCGCCGCCTATTTCCACGCCTGCAACCGCGGCAAGTCCTCGGTCGCGATCGACATGGCGACGGCCGGGGGGCAGGCGGAGATCCGGCGGCTGGCGGCCGGCAGCGACGTGCTGATCGAGAATTTCAAGGTCGGCGGCCTGGCACGCTATGGTCTCGACTATGCGACGCTGTCGGCGATCAACCCGCGTCTCGTCTATTGCTCGATCACCGGCTTCGGCCAGACCGGGCCTTATGCGCCGCGTGCAGGCTACGATTTCATCATCCAGGGCATGGGCGGCGCGATGTCGCTGACCGGCGAACCCGACGGCGCGCCGCAGAAGGCGGGCGTCGCTTATGCCGATCTGTTCACCGGCGTCTATTCGGTGGTGGCGATCCTCGCCGCGCTGCGCCGTCGCGATGCCACCGGCCGCGGCGCGCAGATCGACATGGCGTTGCTCGACACGCAGGTCGGCGTGCTCGCCAACCAGGCGCTCAACTGGATGGCCTCGGGCAAGGTGCCGCACCGGATGGGCAACGGCCACGCCAACCTCGCCCCCTATCAGAGCTTCGCCACGCAGGATGGCGACGTGATCATCGCGGTCGGCAATGATCGCCAGTTCGGCAGATTATGTGCGATCCTCGGCTGCGAGGGCCTGACCCGCGACACGCGCTTCGCGACCAATCCCGGCCGCGTGACCAACCGGGCGGCGCTGATCCCGATCCTCGCAGGCCTGATCGCGGGGCGTGGCATGGCCGAACTGTCGCAGGCGCTGGAGGATGAAGGCATTCCGGCCGGACCGATCAACCCGGTCGACCGCGTGTTCGCCGATCCGCAGGTGGTGGCGCGCGGGATGCGGATCGACGGGTCGGGCAATGCGGACGGGATTCCGGGGCTGGCGAGTCCGATCGTGATCGATGGGGTGCGGATGGTGTCCGACCGGCCGAGTCCGCGATTGGGGAGTGGTTAGAGGCGAGCCGCGCTTCCCTTCTCCCTTCCCCCTTGATGGGCGCAACCGCCAGGCACGGGCCGGATCGCCCCCCCGGGCGATCCTAAATCATGCCGGGGGCATGATTTACCCGTGGCTGGCGGTTGCGGGATACGGAGACTTATGAGCGCAGCGAATTAGTCGGAGTCGGATGGGGGTGATATTTGGCATAGAACTCAACGCCGAACGTCACCCCCATCCAGCTCCGACTAGGCCCCGCCAAGAGGCGGGACCAAGTCTGCGCAACCTTCCCCCATCAAGGGGGAAGGAGAGAGGCAGTGAACGCATCAATCAGAAACCCCCGCCCGGCTCTTCATCAGCGGCTGGATCCGCTCCCCGAAATCCACCACACCAGCCACGAAATCGTCGAACGTCAGCAGCACGCCGCCGGTGTTGGGCACCGCGGCCATCTCGTCGAGCATGCGCGCAACGCTCTCATAGCTCCCCACCAGCGTGCCCATGTTGATGTTGACCGCGCCCTCGGGCGCCGCGAGCTGGCGGACATTGGTGTCCTTGTTGTGCGTATCTTTGGCGCCCTGCTCGGCGAGCCAGCCGATCGCCTCGAGATCGACGCCGTCATTGTAGAGCTGCCACTTGGCCATCGCCTCGGCATCGGTCTCGGCGGCGATGATCATGATCAGCACGAACACCGAGACGGTGCGGCCGGTCTTCGCGGTCGCCAGCGCCAGCCTCTGGTTGTTGAACGCGAAGGCGGTCGGCGTGTTGACGCCCTTGCCGAGGCAGAAGGCGTAGTCCGCCCATTTCGCGGAGAAGGCGAGGCCGTCGTCGGATGAGCCGGCGCAGATGATCTTCATGTCGCCGGTCGGCTGCGGCCGCACCCGGCAATCCTCCATCCGGTAATAGTCGCCCTTGAAGTCGGAGACGCCCTTTTCCCACAGCTCGCGCAGGATATGCGCATATTCGTCGAGCATCTTGTAGCGGTTGCGGAAATGCTCGTCGCCCGGCCAGACGCCCATCTGGGTATATTCGGGCGGTTGCCAGCCGGTGATCAGGTTGAGCCCGAACCGGCCATGGCTGACCGAATCGATCGTGTTGCACATCCGCGCCGCGAAGGCGGGCGGGATGATCAAGGTGGGGCAGGTGGCGTAGATCTTGATCCTGCTGGTGATCGCCGCCAGCGCTGCCATCAAGGTGAAGCTTTCGAGGCCATATTCCCAGAATTCGGTCTTGCCGCCGAAACCGCGCAGCTTGATCATCGAGAGCAGGAAGTCGAGACCATAATGCTCGGCCGTCAGCGCGATCTCGGCGTTGAGATCGTAGCTCGGCTTGTATTGCGGCGCGGTCTCGGAGATCAGCCAGCCATTATTGTTGATGGGCACGAACACGCCGACCTGCATATTGAGACTCCCGTCAGGCGGCGCGTGCCGCCGTGGTTTCGAGGAAGGGTAGCAAGGCCGCGGCGAACGCCTCGGGCTCGGTGAGGTTGCAGGCGTGGGCGCCGCGCGGCAGCACGGCCAGCCGCGCCTCGGGCAGATTCGCCGCCAGCGCGCGCGAACTGGTCCACGGCACGAGCATATCGTCTTCGGCCGCGAGCGCGAGCACGGGCACGCGGCAGCCGGCGAGCCGGTCGACGACGTCGAACGACGCCAGCGCCGCGATCCGCCGCTCCATCGTGTCGGTCGCCGGGAATTGTCCGATCACATGCTCGGCCTCGGCCTCGAGCCGGTCGAAATTGCGCGAGATCCATGGCGCCGGATAGAGGAACAGGGGTTGCGCGCGGACATAGGCGGCGATGCCGCTGTCGCGCAGCAGCGCCAGCCGCGTCTCGAAACAGCGGACGAGATGCCGGTCGGCGCGCGCCCAGCCGTTGACCACGACGAGCCGGTCGACACGGTCGGGCGCGTCGAGCGCCAGCGCCAGTCCGGCGATGCCGCCGGCGGCGTGGCCGACGATCGCCGCGCCGGCGATGCCGAGTCCGTCGAGGATCGTCGCCATGTCCCGGCCCATCGCCGCGATCGACGCGTCGGGCAAAGCGCGGTCGCTCCGCCCGGTGCCGCGATGGTCATAGAGGATCACGCGATACTGCTCGGCGAGGGCCGCCACCTGCAGCGTCCAATAGGCGCCCGACCCGCCCAGCCCGGCCGAGAGGAGCAAGGGCGGCGCATCCTCGGGGCCATGCGTCTCGACATGGAGACCGGCAATGATCATGGGCCGATATGCGCCACGCTGGCGATTTCGACGAGACAGTCGGGCTTCACCAATTCGGCCTTGATGCAATAGCGCGCCGGTTTGGGACCGGGAAAATATTCGGCATAGACCGCGTTGAACGCGGCATAATCGGCAAGATTCTTGAGGAAGATATGGTTCATCGCGACATCGGCCAGGGTCGCGCCGGCCGCCTCGAGCGTGATCCGGATGACATCGAGCACGTGACGCGTCTGCGCTGCCGCATCGCCGGGGTGGAGCACGGCGCCGCCCTCGCCCAGCGCCAGCACACCCGAGACATAGACGGTGTTGCCGGCCTTCGCGCCCGCCGAATAGGGCGCGATCGGCGTCGGGAACTGCGGCGGGTTGATCGCTTCGAACGGCATGGCTTCATCCTCTAACTTTGCTTCATCTGCCCCAGCGCGCCGCAGAAATCGGCGACGGTCGAAACCCAGCCGAAGAATTTTTCGACGTTGTAGACGGTCGCCTGCTGCAGGAAATCGGGGCCGAGATGGTGAGTCGCATCCTCCAGCATCACCCCGAAATATTCGAGGTGGAAGCCGTCGCGCAGCGTCGATTCGACGCAGACATTGGTGGCGATGCCGACGAACACGATGGTGCGGATGCCGCGCGCGCGCAAAGTGCTGTCGAGCTGCGAGTTGAAGAAGGCGCTGTAGCGGGTCTTGTGGAGGCTGATGTCGCCGGGCTGCGGCTTCAGCGCATCGACCAGCGCATAGTCCCAGCCGCCGCGCGCGAGCAGCTTGCCCGCCAGTTCGGGCCGCGCACGCATCGTCTTGAGCGCATTGGACTTGTGCCAGTTGGGCGATCCCGGCCCGCCAGCCTCGACATAGTCGGGATCCCAGCCGTTCTGGAGGTAGATCACCTGCACGCCGGCCGCGCGCGCCGTGGCGAGCACGGTCGCGATCTTGCCGATCGTGCCGGCCGCGCCCGATATGTCGAAGCCGGCCAGATCGACATAGCCGCCGGGCGAGGCATAGGCATTCTGCATGTCGATCACGACCACCGCGGTATTGGCGGGCGAGAGCCGGATCGGATCGGGCCGGGCGGGAAGCATCGCCGCGTCGGGCGCGGCCGATCCGGGCACGGCAAGGTCGTCGGACATCATCGGGCGAGTGTGTGCCAAGCCCTGACGCACTGCAATATGCTATTCTCCCCAACCCTCTCCCGCTTGCGGGAGAGGGAAAGACGCCGAAGGCGGCGAGGGTGAGGGCCTGAAGGGCGAGACCCGCTCAGGCCCTCACCCTGACTCGCTGCGCGAGTCTGTCCCTCTCCCGCAAGGGGTAGAGGGCAGTGCATTCGGTTCATATGACGGCAGAGCGGATCTTCACGCGCTTCCCACCGTCGCGCAGGCGAGCAGCATCAGCAGCCCCGCGAAGCGGTTCGAGCGGAACTTGGCCAAAGCGTCGCCGCCATCCGACTCGTGCAGTGTCATCACCTGCCAGCCGAAATGGACGGCCATCGGCAGCAGCGCCGCCAGCGCGAGCGGCTGCGGGCGAACCGTCCAGAACGCCGCGGCCCACAGCATAAGCGCCAGCGCATAGAAGATGGCGACGCCGCCGCGGACATGCCGCCCCAGCCGCAGCGCCGACGATCTGATGCCGATCAGCGCATCATCCTCGCGATCCTGCAGCGCATAGATCGTGTCGTAGCCGATCACCCACAGGATCGAACCGAGATAGAGCAGCATCGGCGGTAGGATAGACGCGGGCCAGCCTGTCACCGCCGCCCAGCCGACCGGCAGCGCCCACGAAAAGACGATGCCCAGCCACAATTGCGGCCACCAGGTGATTCGCTTCATGAACGGATAGGCGGCGACCGGCGCCAGACTGGCGATCGCGATGATCGCGACGGTCCGGCTCTGCAGCGCGATCAGCACGGCGAGGCCGACGAGGCAGAGCAGCAGCAGCCAGGCCCAAGCCGCCTTCAGCGACACCGCGCCGCTGGCGAGCGGACGGGCGCGGGTGCGGGCGACCTGGCGGTCGAGGTCGCGATCGACGATGTCGTTATAGACGCAGCCGGCGCCACGCATCGCCACCGCGCCGATCATGATCAGCAGGATCGCACTCCAGTGGCTGACCACGCCGCCGGCCAGCGCGACGCCCCATGCGCCGGGCCAGAACAATAATTGCCAGCCGATCGGCCGGTCGAAGCGCGCGAGCAGCCAATACGGGCGGATCGTGTCGGGCAGCGCCGCGGTCAGTCCGCGATACTGGCTGTCGGGGACGATGTCCGGCCCCGGAACGACCGATGTCATTGGCCGACCATCGTCTCGGGCCGCACGACGCGATCGAACGTCGCCTCGTCGACCAGTCCGAGCGCGAGTCCGGCCTGCTTCAGCGTCAGGCCGTGGGCGTGGGCGTGTTTGGCGATCTTCGCGGCATTGTCATAGCCGATCTCGGGCGCGAGCGCGGTCACCAGCATCAGCGATCGATCGACGAGGTCGGCGATTCGCACCGTGTCGGCCTCCATGCCCTCGACGCAGCGCTCGGCGAAACTCGCCATGCCGGTCGCGAGCAGGTCGATCGAGCGCAGCACATTGGCGCCGATCAACGGCTTGAAGACGTTGAGTTCGAGATGGCCCTGCATGCCGCCGACCGTCACCGCCTGATGATTGCCGATCACCTGGGCGGATACCATCGTCAGCATTTCGCACTGGGTGGGGTTGACCTTGCCCGGCATGATCGAGCTGCCGGGTTCATTTTCCGGCAGGATCAATTCGCCGATGCCCGAGCGCGGGCCCGAGCCGAGCAGGCGGATGTCGTTGGCGATCTTGGTCAGCGCTACCGCCAGCGTCGAGAGCGTGCCCGACAGATGGACCAGCGGATCGTTGGAGGCGAGCGCTTCGAACTTGTTCTCGGCGGTGAAGAAGGCCAGCCCGGTGAGGCCGGCGATTTCCTGCGCGATCGCCGCGCCGAAGCCCGGCGGCGCGTTAAGGCCGGTGCCGACCGCGGTGCCGCCCTGCGCGAGCTGGTACATGCCGTGCGTCACCGCCGGCTCGATCCGGTGCCGGCAGCGATAGAGCTGGTTGGCATAGCCCGAAAATTCCTGGCCCAGGGTCAGCGGCGTCGCGTCCTGCAGATGGGTGCGGCCGATCTTGACGATGTGCGCCCAGGCGTCCGATTTCGCGGCGAGCGCCCCGCGCAGCCGTTCGAGCGCGGGGAACAGCGAATCGGTCGCGGCGCGCGCGGCGGCGATGTGCAGCGCGGTCGGGAAGCTGTCGTTCGACGACTGGCCCATATTGACATGATCGTTGGGATGGACCGGCGTCTTGCCGCCGCGCGCGCCCGTCAGCAGCTCGTTGGCGCGTCCGGCCACGACCTCGTTGACGTTCATGTTGGACTGGGTGCCGCTGCCGGTCTGCCAGATCACCAGCGGAAACTGCTCGTCATGCTTGCCAGCGACGACCTCGCCCGCGGCCTGCTCGATCGCGTCGGCCAGCGCGGCGTCGAGGCCGTGCGACCGGTTCACGCGGGCCGCCGCCTGTTTCACGATGGCGAGGGCATGAACGATGCCGATCGGCATCCGCTCGTTGGCGCCGAACGGGAAATTGGCGATCGAACGCTGCGTCTGCGCACCCCAATAGGCGCCGGCGGGCACTTCGATGGGGCCGAAGCTGTCGGTTTCGGTGCGGGTTTCGGTCATCGTGCTGCCTTGCCATCCGGGCGAAACAAGGTTGGTTGAACCATTACCCTCGCGGTCATCCCGGCGAAAGCCGGGACCCATAAACACTGCGGCATGACGTTTGGGCCGGCGGTTCGGGCGCCACTTTCGGATGTTCGGCGATTATGGGTCCCGGCTTTCGCCGGGATGACGGAAGGGGGAACATCGGAGCGGATGGACCGCCTCGCAGCGTTCACTTCTTCCGGCCGAAGTCCACCGTCACGACGTTGGATCCGTCTTCGCTGGTCACGATCGCATCGTTCTGCGGCGGCTCATGATCGCCGGTATCGTCGTCGGAGCCCTGCGCCTGGAACTGGAGCGCGAAATTGACCGCGGGGTCGACGAAGCCCGTCACCGCGGCGAACGGGATCAGCAGCTTCGACGGCATCTGGTTGAAGCTCAGCCCCACTTCGAAGCGATCGGCGTTGACCTTGAGGTCCCAGAATTTGTTCTGGAGCACGATCGTCATCTCGTCGGGAAAGCGCTCCAGCAGATGCTTGGGAATGTCGACGCCCGGCGCGCGGGTCTTGAAGGTGATGTAGAAATGATGGCCGCCGGGCAGTCCGCCCTCGGCTTCGACCTGTCCCAGCACGCGGCCGACGACGGCGCGCAGGGCTTCCTGCACGATCTCGTCGTACGGAATCAGGCTGTCGGGCGGTGTCTCGGTCATAGCGGCGACTCGTGGCCTCAACGCGGCCAAGGGTCAAGATGCGTTGCGCGTCGGCGGCGGATCGCTATAGCCCGTTCGCCATGAGGAAAGGCTCGGTTCACCGCAGTACCAAGGAGACGTCGATCGCGGTCGACCTCGATCTCGACGGTACCGGCACATATGAAATCTCGACGGGCATCGGGTTTCTCGATCATATGCTTGAGCAGCTTTCGCGCCATTCGCTGATCGACCTCAAGGTCGCGGCGGTCGGCGATCTCCATATCGATCAGCATCATACCACCGAAGACACCGGCATCGCGATCGGCGAGGCGCTGAGCCAGGCGCTCGGCGATCGCAAGGGCATCACCCGCTACGGAACCGCCTACTCGCCGATGGACGAGACCTTGACCCGGGTTGCGATCGACATCTCCGGCCGGCCGTTCCTGGTCTGGAAGGCCGAATTCAGCCAGCCGCGGCTGGGCGAGATGGACAGCGAATTGTTCGAGCACTGGTTCCACAGCTTCGCCGGATCGGCGGGCATCACCCTCCATGTCGAGACGCTGTACGGGCGCAACAATCACCACATCGTCGAGAGCGCCTACAAAGGCCTCGCGCGCGCGCTGCGCCAGGCGGTCGAGATCGATCCGCGCAAGGCGGATGCGATCCCATCGACAAAGGGAACGCTGGGCGGTGGCTGAGACGGTCGCGTTGATCGATTATGGCGCGGGCAATCTTCATTCGGTCCACAACGCGCTGAAGGCGGCGGGGGCGACGAACATCGCGGTCACCGCCGATCCGCGGGTCGTGCGCGCCGCCGATCGGATCGTGTTGCCCGGCGTCGGCGCGTTCGCGCATTGCCGCGACGCGCTCTGGTCGATCCCGGGCATGGTCGATGCGATGGAGGCGGCGGTGCTGCGCGGCGGCCGGCCGTTCCTCGGCATCTGCGTCGGCATGCAATTGCTTGCCGAAACCGGCGAGGAACATGGCTCGCATCCCGGCCTGGGCTGGATAAAGGGCATCGTCGCGCCGCTGGCCGCCACCGATCCGGCCCTCAAGATTCCCCATATGGGCTGGAACGACGTGATCCCGGTCGTGCCGCACGGGCTGATCGAACCCGGCGAGGCCTATTTCCTCCATGGCTATGCCTTTGCGGGCGCGCATGTGCTGGCGCGCACCGACCATGGCGGTCCGGTGACCGCGGCGATCGGCCGCGACACGATCATCGGCGTCCAGTTCCATCCCGAGAAGAGCCAGGCCTATGGGCTGGCCTTCCTCTCCCGCTTCCTGGAGTGGCGGCCATGAGCCTCATCGTCTTCCCCGCCATCGACCTCAAGGGCGGGCAGGTCGTCCGTCTCGCCGAGGGCGATATGGACCGCGCCACCATCTATGGCGACGATCCCGCGGCGCAGGCTTTGCTGTTCGCCGATGCCGGCGCCGGCCATCTCCATGTCGTCGATCTCGACGGCGCCTTCGCCGGCCGCGCGGTCAATGCCGCCGCGGTCGAGTCGATCGTCGCCGCCTTTCCCGGCCATGTGCAGCTGGGCGGCGGCATTCGCGACATGGCTGCGGTCGAGCGCTGGTTCGGCCTCGGAGTTTCGCGGGTCGTGATCGGCACCGCCGCACTCGAACAGCCCGATTTCGTGCACGACGCCGCACGCGCCTTTCCCGGCGGCATCGTCGTCGCGGTCGACGCGCGCGACGGCCTCGTCGCGACGCGCGGCTGGGCCGACGTGTCGACCGTACGCGTCGAGGAGATGGCCGCGCGCTTCGAGGATGCCGGCGTCGCCGCCTTGCTGTTCACCGATGTCGGTCGCGACGGGCTGCTCAAGGGCTGCAACGTGCAGGCGACGGTCGATCTTGCGCGGGGCACGTCGATCCCGGTCATCGCCAGCGGCGGCGTGGCCGGCATCGGCGATATCCGCATGCTCGCGATCCACGCCAGTGACGGCATCGAGGGCGTGATCACCGGCCGGGCGCTGTACGACGGGCGCCTCGATCTCGCCGCGGCGCTGGCGGTGGCGGCGGCGGAATGAGCGTCCGCGCGCGCGTCATCCCCTGCCTCGACGTGGCCAATGGCCGGGTCGTCAAGGGCGTCAACTTCGTCGACCTCGCCGACGCCGGCGATCCGGTCGAGCAGGCGCGCGCTTATGATGCGGCGGGCGCGGACGAGCTCTGCTTCCTCGACATCACCGCCAGTCATGAGGATCGCGGCACGATCATCGACGTGGTCCGCCGTACCGCCGCGGTCTGCTTCATGCCGCTGACGGTCGGCGGCGGGGTCCGCTCGCCCGACGATGCGCGCGCCTTGCTGCTGGCCGGCGCCGACAAGGTGGCGGTCAACAGCGCGGCGGTCGCACGGCCCGAACTGGTCGGCGAGATCGCCGAGCGGTTCGGCAGCCAGTGCGTCGTCGGTTCGGTCGATGCCCGCCGCGTGGGTGATGGCTGGGAGGTGTTTACCCATGGCGGCCGGCGGGCGACCGGCATCGATGCGATCGCGCACGCCGTCCGGCTCGCCGAACTCGGCGCCGGCGAACTGCTCGTCACCTCGATGGACCGCGACGGTACGCGCGATGGCTATGATCTGGCGCTGATCCGGGCGATCGCCGACCGGGTGAGTGTGCCGGTGGTCGCCAGCGGCGGCGTCGGGGCGCTCCACCATCTCGTCGAGGGCGTGCGCGACGGCCATGCCAGCGCGGTGCTCGCCGCCTCGATCTTCCATTTCGGCGAGGCCAGCATTGCCGACGCGCACCGCGCGATGGCGGCGGCGGGGATCGCGGTCCGGCGTCCGCTGCAGGGTTGAAAAGGCTCCCTGGTTAAAGGGTTAACGTCGATCTCGCTTACATTAACCATTTATCATTTTCAGGTATTAACCAGCGAATGCCTATATTTTCCGTGGGTAAGCCGATTCTGGCAAGGCGATTGCTCCTGTAACGGGACAGCGGCGGTCGTGCCGCTCAGCCATTGGTGAACGGGAGGGCTTTATGGCCAGGGTTCGTATGATTGCCGCCGGTTCGGCGCTTGCTTTGATGTTCGTCGCGGCGGCTCCGGCCAACGCCACCTGGTGGTGGGGTGGTTCGTCGGGGTCTTCGGGCGGGACTTCGACTTCGGGCGGCTGGAGTTCGACTGGCGGCTGGAGCTCGACGGGCGGCACGAGCACGTCGACGGGTGGTACCAGCACCTCGACGGGCGGCACCAGCACCTCGACGGGTGGTACGAGCACGTCGTCGGGCGGCACGCCGGTTCCCGAGCCGGCGGACTTCGCGCTGTTTGCAGCCGGTGTCGCCGGCCTGATCATCGGCCGCCGCGGCAGCCGTGCAAAGCGGAAGGCCAACGCCTGAGCTTGACGCGTCACGGCCGTCCGCGCCACATGCGCGGATGGCCGGCACGCTCGACAGGTTGACGCACATCATCAGGGAGCGCCGGGTCGCCGATCCGGCGCTTTCCTATGTCGCGAAGCTTTCGTCGCGCGGGCGCGCCAAGATCGCCCAGAAAGTGGGCGAGGAAGCGGTCGAAACGGTGATCGCCGCGATCGAGGGCGATCGCGCCGCCGTCACGTCCGAAGCCGCCGACCTCCTCTTCCACCTCGCGATCCTGCTCGCCGACATGGACCTGAGCCTGGCCGACGTGCTGGCCGAACTCGACCGGCGCGACGGGATGTCGGGTCTGGCCGAGAAGGCCGCGCGGCCCAAGGAGTGAGCCATGCCGATCGACGCCACCGCCCCCTATGACGACAGCAACATCTTTGCGCGCATCCTGCGCGGCGAACTGCCCTGCACGAAGGTGTATGAAGACGCGCACGCGCTCGCCTTCAACGACATCAACCCGCAGGCGCCAGTCCATGTGCTGGTGATCCCCAAGGGCGCCTATGTGTCGTGGGACGATTTCGCCGCCAAGGCGCCGGATGACGAAATCGCCGGATTCGTGCGGGCGGTGGGCATCGTCGCGCGCGATGCCGGGCTGGTCGAACCCGGCTATCGCCTGCTCGCCAATGTCGGTGGCCATGGTCATCAGGAGGTGCCGCACCTCCATGTCCATGTCTTCGGCGGGCGTCAGTTCGGCGCGATGCTGCCGCGCTGACGTGCCTCCGGCACGTCAGCTGAACGCCTGGATCCCCGTGATCGCCCTCCCGAGGATCAGCGCATGGACGTCGTGCGTGCCCTCATAGGTGTTGACCGTCTCGAGGTTCACCATGTGGCGGATGACGTGGAACTCGTCGGCGATGCCGTTGCCGCCGTGCATGTCGCGCGCGATTCGGGCGATATCGAGCGCCTTGCCGCAATTGTTGCGCTTCACGATCGAGATCATCTCGGGTGACCAGGTGCCGGCGTCGATGTTGCGGCCGACGGTCAGCGCCGCGTTGAGCCCCAGCGCGATCTCGGTCAGCATGTTGGCCATCTTGAGCTGCGGGATCTGGTTGGCGGCGAGCGGCCGGCCGAACTGCTGGCGATCGAGCTGATATTGGCGCGCACGCGCCAGGCAGTCCTCGGCGGCGCCCATTGCGCCCCATGAGATGCCGTAGCGCGCCTTGTTGAGGCAGCCGAACGGTCCGCCGAGGCCGCGGGCGTTCGGCAGCTGGTTCCCGGCGGGGACGAACACCTCGTCCATCACGATCTCGCCGGTGATCGAGGCGCGCAGGCTCATCTTGCCTTCGATCTTCGGGGTCGAGAAGCCTTCCATGCCGCGCTCGAGGATGAAGCCGCGGATCACCTGCTCATCGTCCTTCGCCCACACCACCGCGACATCGGCGATCGGCGAATTGGTGATCCACATCTTGGCGCCCGACAGGCGGAAGCCGCCATCGACGCTGCGCGCCCGCGTCTTCATGCTGCCGGGGTCCGAGCCGGCATCGGGCTCGGTCAGGCCGAAACAGCCGACCCATTCGCCGGCCGCCAGTTTCGGCAGATATTTCTGACGCTGCTCCTCGCTGCCATAGGCGTGGATCGGGTGCATCACGAGGCTCGACTGGACGCTCATTGCCGAGCGGTAGCCCGAATCGACGCGCTCGACCGCACGCGCGACGAGGCCGTAGGCGACGTGGCTGACGCCGGCACAGCCATAGCCGTCGATCGTTGCGCCGAGCAGGCCGAGTTCGCCGAGTTCGGTCATGATCTCGCGGTCGAAGCGCTCCTCGCGGGTCGCGCTGAGCACGCGCGGCAGCAGCTTTTCCTGCGCATAGCTTTCCGCCGTGTCGCGGACGAGCCGCTCCTCGTCGGTCAGCTGCGCGTCGAGGTTGAAGGGGTCCTGCCAGTCGAACGGGGTGAATTGGGCCATGGTGGGGAACTGCCGATCTTCGCCAGATGAGATGATTGCTGGTCAGATCGCAGTTTTTTGTGCGAGCGCCAAGGGGTGGTCCCGGCGCGCCGCTGAACTTGCGCTCAGGCGGTCGGCCGCCGGACGAAGCCGGACAGCGGCTCATCCGGGGCGTCGCCGATGACGACATCGGCGACGCGCGACGCGGACGAGCCCTGGCGGGCGCGGGCGATGATCGCCTCGACCATCTCGGGCGCGCCTTCGACCACCGCCTCGACGCTGCCGTCGGGGCGGTTGCGCACCCAGCCGGAAATGCCGAGCGCGCGGGCCTGGCCGATCAGCCAGTCACGGTAGAAGACGCCCTGGACGCGTCCGGTGATCGAGAGACGGCGGCGGATCATGACGGCGCAACGCATAGCGCCGCCGCCATGATCCGCCAGTGTCGATCAGATCCGCCATATTCGGGCTCGCGCGCCCAGAAGCCGGGATGGCCCAACCCATTGGCGCAGGTCGGGACGGCGAGCAGCCCGTCCTCGTAGAGGAAGCGCAGGTGGTTCGGATCGAGCGGCTCGGCACCATCGCCGGTGCCGAGCGCGTAGCGGATCGAATCCTTGAAATTGTAACTGGTTTCGGTCTTCGGAAACGCCCGATTGACGACGTTCTGCAGATCCGTGTCTTGTCCTTCGTGTCGGCCGGATCAGCCGTGGGCTGCGGCGAGCGCCACCGTCTTCCGCGCCTGAACCAGATGCGGCATGTCGATCATCGCGCCGTCGAGGCTCAAAGTGCCGGCGCCGGGATTGTCTTCGAACAAGGCGATGATCCGCCGGGCGTGCGCCACCTCCGCCTCGGTCGGCGAGAAGGCGGCGTTGATGCCGGCGACCTGGCCCGGATGGATCGCGATCTTGCCCGAGAAGCCGTCGCGGCGCGCGCGGCCGGCAGAGCGGGCCAGGCCCTCGTCATCCTTGAAGTCGGCATGAAGCGTGTCGATCGCCGCGACGCCCGCGGCCGCGGCCGAGAACAGGCAGAGCGAGCGGGCGAGCGCGAAGGGCTGGCTCCAGTCGCCATCGTCGCCCTTGTTGCCGATCGCGCCGATCGCCGCGCTCAGATCCTCGGCGCCCCAGGTCACGCCCACCAGCCGCGGCCCGACCTTGTCGTAACCGCCCAGCGCGAACATCGCCTGCGGCACTTCGGTCGCGACCGGCAGGATCAACGTGCTGCCGCGCGCGAGATCGTTCTGCACCTCGAACGCGTCGAGGAAATGGCCAAGCCTGATCACCTCGTCCGGCGAACCGGGCTTGGGCTGGACGATCCCGTCGGGTGCGCCGGGCATCACCGCGGCGAGATCGCCGAGCGCGTCGGGCGTGCTCAACGGGTTCACCCGCACGTAGATTTTCGACCGGCGCTTGCCCCGGCTCGATATCAGATAGTCGCGCACCAGAGCACGCGCGGCGGGCTTGTTGGCGGGGGCGACGGCGTCCTCGAGATCGAGGATCACGACGTCGGGATCGACCTGTTCGGACTTCGCGATCTTCTTCTCGCTGTCGCCGGGGACGAAGAGCCAGGACCGGTACATGGCGTCAGGCCTTCGGCTTGCGCAGCATCAGCGCGGAGCGTTTGCAGATGCCGACGAGCTTGCCGTCCTGCTTGTAGGCGCGATGCTCGAAGATGGTGATGCCGTTGTCGGGCCGCGACTTGCTCTCGCGCAGCGCGACGACCTCGCTCTCGATGCGGATCGTGTCGCCGTGGAACAAGGGCGCCGGGAAACGCACTTCATCCCAGCCGAGATTGGCGACGGTCGTCCCCAGGGTCGTGTCGCCCACCGAGATGCCGACCATCAGCCCCAGCGTGAACGAACTGTTGACGATGCGCTGACCGAATTCGGTATGTTCGCGGCAATATTCCTCGTCGAGGTGCAGCGCCGCCGGATTGTGCGTCAGCGCCGAGAAAAAGACATTGTCGGCCTCGGTCACCGTGCGACGGATTGCATGGTGGAAAATCTGACCGACCGAAAATTCCTCGAAATAGAGACCCGCCAATTCAACCTCCCCAAAAGTCCGATTTCACCCGATCGTCGCCGGAACCCAACGCCGACTCTCCTACTTTTCCGTCATCCCCGCCTGCGCGGGGATGACGGAGCGACAGCCTGACTGCCCGTCATTGCCTCGAGCCCACACGTCAATAGGATTTGGGCAGATCCAGCACCTTTTCCGCGATGAAACTGAGGATCAATTGCCCGGTGATCGGCGCGATCCGCAGCAGGATCGACTCGCGGAACAGCCGCTCGACCTGATATTCGGTCGCATAGCCCATGCCGCCGTGCGTCATCACCGCGCGGGTGCAGGCGTCGAAGGCGGCGCGGCCGTCGAGGACTTTGCCGGCATTGGCTTGGGCGCCGCATGGCTTGTGCGCGTCATTCGTCGATCTCGGGCACGCGAATTGCCTCCCTTGGGTCTTATTTGCCGGAGAAAATCTTGCGGCTGATGATCGATACCTGGCTGATGCCGTAAGTGCTATTGGCGAAGGCGATCGAATCCCGAGGGCTGCGGCCGTCATCCCGCGGCAGACCTGGTTCGCCGGAACCGAGACGCGAGCAAGGCGTACCGGTCAGGACCGGATCCCGCGGGTCCGGCGAATTGAGAGGATAACGCGATGAAACGCATCTGCTTCCACGATTATGGTCCGACCGAGATGCTGCAATATGAGGACGCCGAAATGCCGGTGGCCGGCCCCGGAAAATTGCTCGTCAGGGTTGCCGCGGTCAGCGTCAATCCGGTCGACTGGAAGATCGGCAGCGGTGCCGCGCGCGCCGTCGTCACCGATCCGCTTCCGCTGGTGCCCGGCGGCGATCTCGCCGGCACGATCGAAGCGGTCGGCGACGGCGTCACCGGCTGGTCGGTCGGCGACGCGGTGATCGCGCAGATCGGACTCTGGGGCGCCTATGCGCAATATGTCGCGATCGACGCGGCCGCCGCTGCGAAGAAGCCGGCGAACCTCAGCTTCGTCGAAGCGGCGGCGCTGCCCCTGGCCGCGCTGACGGTGCTCCAGGGCTTCGAGGCCGACGGGCGCGATCTCGCCGGGCTCAACATCCTGATCCACAACGCCGCCGGCGGCGTCGGTTCGATCGCGGTGCAATATGCCAAGGCGCTGGGCGCCCGGGTGATCGCCACGGCGTCGCGCAGCAATGCGGCGTTCGTCACATCGCTCGGCGCCGACGAGGTCGTCGATTTTCGCGAGACGCCGGTCGCCAGCCATGCGCGCGACATCGACATCCTGATGGATCTGGTCGGCAATCCCGCCGCGCTCGAACTCTGGTCGCTGGTCAAGCCGGGCGGCTCGGTGATTCGAATCGCCGGTGGCGCCGATGCGCCGCCGAGCGCCGAGGGCGACGGCATCCGTGCGCTCAAGGTCCGCGTGCGGCCGAATGGCGCCCAGCTCGGCCGGATCACCGAACTCGTCGAAAAGGGTGCGATCAAGCCCGAGATCGCCAAGGTCTTCCCGCTGTTCAGCGCGGCCGAGGCGCAGGATTTCAGCAGGACGGGCCGCGTGCGCGGCAAGATCGTGCTGGAAACGGGCGCATAAGACAGCGCCGGAGGGCCATTGCCAAAAATGGTTCGGTAGATTGCTGTTGCGGTAGTGTGCTGCTTTGGCGGCAGCCGCTGAGCGAAGTCGAAGCGGCGTATCGAAGGATATGGCTCGGAGCAGATCCTTCGATACGCGCTTTCGCCAAGCTCAGTCGCTACTCAGAGCCTGCCCCGGCGAAGGCCGGGGACGAACGGATTGGTGAACCCTTGTCGCTCGTTGCTCTAACTGGCGATCCGCGCAAGCCGCGTCAGCATTTCGTCCAGCGCCGACAGGAAGCGCGATCGATCGGCCTTCGCGAATGGCGCCGGACCGCCGATCACGTCGCCGCCCGCGCGCAGATCGGCCATGATCGCGCGGACCGCAACGGCGGCGCCGATCGAGCTGGTCGTGAACGGCTTGCCGGTCGGCGCCAGCACGGTCGCGCCGGCTTTCAGGCAACGGTCGGCGAGGAGGATGTCGCCGGTGATCACCACCGACAGCGAGTCGGCATGCTCGACGATCCAGTCGTCGGCGGCGTCGAACGCATCGCTGACGACGACGCGGCTGAGCAGGTCGTGGGCCGGAATGCGCAGATGGCTGTTGCTGACGATCGTCACCGGGACATTGTGGCGAAAGGCGACCTTGTAGATCTCGTCCTTCACCGGACAGGCGTCGGCGTCGACGAGGATGCGCAGGCTGACGGGCATGACCGGCGCATAAACTCCGGCCTGCGGCGCCGCAAGCCGGCCGTCGCGACGTGCGCCTGGACCTGCCCGATGCCCCGTTCCACTGTTCCGCGCCTTAGGCGCCGGAACGGGTGGAACGGGGCGGGGAACCGGACGGGCCGGAACAATTCTGCACCCCGGCACGACAGGCGTTCCATTGTTCCAGTGCCTGGCACGTGGAACCACGGAACGCGCCGGCCGCCGCGCAATCAGCCCGCCAACGCTCGGCGCTGACCTTCCTGCCGCGCGAACCAGGGCGTCAGCTGCTCGAGCAACATCTCGACGCGGCCGGGTTGGCGTTCCGTTTCACCGTTTCACGCCTTGGGCGACGAAACGATGAAACAGAGCGGAGGCAAGGCTCTGGTGTGACTCTGGCCTCCATCGGGCGCAAACGAAGTGGCCGGGAGGCGTCATTCGCTTTCCGTTGCCGTCACTGGCAGGGACCGACCCAGTGGCAGTCCTCGTGCGCATGTTGTCGATGCGCGCAATGCCCGAACTGCTGCACGAATATCGGGAAAACGACGACGGAGGCTCGTTCGGCCCGGTACGAGAGCGTGACGATCAAATGCGGCGAACTCTACTGCCCGATGGAGGGCATACCAAACCACTTCTACACCGACGAAGAAGCAATCGAACACGCTTCCTACCTTGGGTTCGGAGCGGCAGCTAACGCCCAGTTGCGGACGTCGATATTGACAATTGAAGACCGTCAAGCTTCGTTCTGAACGACGTTCGCTTTTCGAGGATGGGGGATAATGGAGTTCGAGACGCTGGGTCAGTGGCATGACAATTGGGCGTGGGTCTTGTTGTCTGCGCCCGACCATTTTCGAGATATACGAACAGATGGCTTGATACCTGACCAGCAGGCAGCGCTTATAGATGCATTTGACCAACTTAGATTGGGATTTCACTTTGCGGAACGCAAGCTAAACGATTTTCGTCTGACGAAGATTGCGGCGGAATTAATTGAAATGTCTTTGGAATATTATCTATCCGGGGATCCGAAGGCGGGTGCGCATGCATTACAGGAATGCGAAGGTCTGATCTGGCAGGGCCGGAAGCAGAAAGTGAAATATGGGATCGAAGCCGAAAGACGCGCCTTCGGAGAGAACATACTTTATGCTGGCATAGTTCCATCACATTTCCCATTCGAAGGGACGGAGGCGGATCTCGGCCCTGACCAAGCCCTGCTTCTACCATTGGCAATGAAATGGTCTAGAGCTTATCAAGAGCAATGGAAGGACTTTAAATACTTCTCCTGGATAATTGACAGGGCCGGATTTGTTTGGCGCCTGTCTGTCGAACCCCGGGAAGATGAGCATCCCGTTCTTCGTCCCGCACAGCGATCAAGGGGCTTCAAGCGCCTAAAAGAATTAGGGCAGAGTGGGGACATCCGGGCCTGCGTACTGATGGAAATCCTGGGGCCGCACGGGGATGGACTTGTATGCTACGATCTCGAAGAGATAGGCCGGCCACAGGTAAGCGCACGTCAGTTGTTCAAGCGTCTGGAAAGCGGCATTCACTACGAGGGGCTAAGATATCATCTGGACGAACGGAAAATCCTGCCGCTCGAACCGGACTGAAACGCACCTGGCACCTACAAATGGTCTGCGTGGCAGTCACAGCGTCAGATGTTCGTCTCCCACCAAGCCAAGCCATCGCGGCGCCAGTCTGTCCTCCAAAGCGTGCCCTCAGTCCACGCCGACGGAACGATTTTTCCTTCGCTCCCGCTGCCGCTCGAACAGCCGAAAATGGGTCCCCGCCTTCGCGGGGAAGACGGCTGGGGTGTGGCGGCTAAGCCAAACGTCTTCACCCGATTGCCCTGGTGAGGATGACCTGCGCCATCGAATCCCCATCTCTCTGGCGCACGGGCGGGCAGCATTTCCATAGCAGGAAAAATCCTGCAATGCAAATCGAGGCGCGATTTTGTTCCGTCTTCGTACCGGGGCCGGCGGGCGCGAACGTTCCATCGTTCCGGTGCCTGGCCCGCGGAACGAAGGAACGCGCCGCCTGCCGCGCAATCAGCCCGGAACCGCTCCGGTGCAATCGGCCTGGCGCTCCGTTTCATCGTTTCACGCCTAAGGCGGTGAAACGATGAAACGGAGCGTCGGCCTGTCTCCGGCATTCGCCCGGCTTCCCTCCGGCGTTCGGCATTGCTCGACCGATGCCTCGACCGGCATAGGACACTCGGGTCGAATGGACCTACTCGCGTGGCTTGCCGTTTGCCCGGTTTTCGTCGAAGGCACTGGCAGAAATCGCCCAGTTGCGGACATCCAAGTAATATGCGACCCTCGCCTGCTGGCTCGGGATAGGTTCATGCGGATACCCATAAGGAACAAATCGCACCGTCCCCTCACGATATTTGTTGAGTTGCAGTGTGACCAGTTCGAGGTTCCGACCGGCGGCGAGGCAATTGTGCGGCTCGAAGACGGTCGGCCGCACTCGATTGATGTTGATGATGCATGGGTGACTATCTGGGACGAGGGGGGCGCTGCATCGGTAGAGGTCATATCAAAGGACGACAAGCGGATCGACGAGGCACTCATGTTCACTCGTATTTGGCTTCATAGACTTGGCGCCGAAAGCGAAGCGGTGCTTATCGATGAGACTATTGAGCGCTTTGAGGCCTCTATCGGATACTTCGCCGCTAGGGATCGCGTTTTTCGGGCTTTTCACGAAGGATTTTCAGGCAGCGTGAGTCCGGTATCTGACAAGACGCTTGAGGCATGCTTTTTGGCGGGTAAAACTGCTGCTCGTCTTAACGATAGCGCTCGAATAGCTCGATCTTTCCCGGAGTTGGACGCTGCTCCTTTCGATACGGAGACGGTGCGATCGGCCTTTAATCGCGCCTTGGACAACGGCAGCTAACCACCAAGTCAAGCCATCGCCGCGCCAGCCTGTCCTGCAAAGCGCGCCGTCAGTCCATGCCGAGGGAACAGTTCTTCCCCCGCTCCCGTTGCCCAATGTCCAGTACCTTCCGGAGATCCGGCTATATCGTCAGGCTGCGCAGGTGTTCCATAGTTCCCCTGCCTGGCGCGTGGAACGACGGAACGCGCCGGCCGCCGCACAATCTGCCCGGGGGCACGGTCCGGTTCAGCGCAGCGAAATCCATGTCCCCAGGGCAAAGGCCAGCAGCCCGCCCTCGGCATCGTGCAGCGCCGTACCCACCCGGTGCTTGCGGCCCTCGCTGGCGATCGACCAGCCGCTGACGATGATCGGCGCACCGATGGCGACCGGCCGCAGGATCTGCGCCTCCAGCGTCCCGAGCAGCGCGCGGCCCACGACTGGCGCGACGGCGAAATAACCGGGACAGTCGAGCGCGGCCCAGACGAATTCCGGGGCGACCTCGCCCGCATCGCCCGACAGGCTGTCGTCGGGCCGCCAGACGGTGGCGACGCGCCCCGCGCCGAGCGGTCCGGCGAAGATGCGCAGCCCGTCGCCCGCCGCGCGGCCGGGTCCGCAAACGAAGCAACCGGGATAGTCGTGGCGCTGAAAGCCGGCGTAGCCGCGCTCTGCCTGTCGTGCTTCGTCGAGAGCGGGAGCGGGCGGCACGTCGAGCGCGAAGTCATGTGCAGCGGCGATGGCGACGACGCGATCGCCGATCAGCAGCGACGCGCTCGCGGCATCGCGCGCGATCCGCAGCGGCTGGCCGAGCGGCGGCGGCAGCTTGAGCACGACACGGCACGATGGCGCCGCGATCTGCGCCGCGAGCAGGCCCGCGACATAGCCGCCATTGCCGCTGTCGGGTGGGCCGTGAAAGCGGCGATCGATGCAGAGCGTGGCCGTCGACGCCATGACCGGTCAGCCCTGTACCGCCTCGGCGCGAACGTCCTGCCGCGCGAACCAGGGCGTCAGCCGGTCGAGCGCCTGCTCGACGCGGTCGGTCGAGACCGCGAAGCTGAAGCGCATGAAGCGGTGCCCGTCGACCGGATCGAAATCGATGCCGGGCGCGGTCGCGACGGCGGTGTCGGCCAGCAGCCGCGTGCAGAAGGCGAGGCTGTCGTCGGTCAGATGGCCGATATCGGCGTAGATGTAGAAGGCGCCGTCGGGCGGCGCGATCCGGTTCAGGCCCAGCGCCGGCAGCCGGTCGAGCAGCAAGGCGCGGTTGCGCCGATAGGTCCCGACATGCGCCTCGAGCTCGTCGCGGCAGTCGAACGCCGCCAGCCCGGCATGCTGGCTGAGCGAGGGCGGCGTCAGGAACAGATTGCCCATCCGCGCGCGTGCCGCGTCGATATGGTCGGGCGGCACCACCAGCCAGCCCAGCCGCCACCCGGCCATGCTGAAATATTTCGAGAAGCTGTTCACGACCAGCGCCTGCGGCTCGAACGCGAGGATCGATCGCGCCGGCTCGACATAGCTCAGGCCATGATAGATCTCGTCGGAGATGAGGCGGATGTTGCGCCGGCGGCAGATCGCCGCGATCGCCGCCAGTTCGTCGGCGGGGATGATCGTGCCGGTCGGGTTGGCCGGACTGGCGACGATCACGCCGTCGGGTGCGGGGTCGATCGCGGCGATCGCGGCGGCCGAGATCTGGTAGCGGTCGGCGGCACCGCAGGCGATCTCGATCGGCCGCATGCCGAGCGCGGTCAGCGTGTTGCGATAGGCGACGTAGCCGGGCCGCGCGACCGCGATCCGCGCGCCCGGCGCGAACGCGCAGTTGAGCGCGAGGACGAAGGCGGGCGACGCGCCGCAGGTGAGGATCAGCTGCTCGGGATCGATCGTCACGCCGTAGGTTTCGGCGTAGTGCGCCGCGATCCGCTCCTTGAGCAGCGGACTTTCCCAATAGCCCATGCCGTCGCTGTCGAGCACGCGATGGGCGACCGCGATCGCCTTCGAGGGCGCACCGGTCGAGGGCTGCCCGAACTCCATGTGGATCACCGGCCGTCCCTCGGTGGCCATGCGATGCGCGAGCCGGCTGATCGCGATCGCGTGAAACTGTTCGATCCTGGCAGTCATGCGCCTCCCCTATGCGTTCGCCGACGCCTGCGCCATAAGGAAGCCGCAGCCCCCGCCGAGGAGGATGAGGATGCGTCCGTCGCTCGCCTGGATCGCCTGCATGATGATGACCGTGCTGTTGGGCGCCTCGGCACGGGCCGAACGCCAGCCGGTGCTCAAGCAGGTCGACGTCCCGCACAATTATTACTGGCGCGAGATGTATATCCCGCAGCTGACGAGCGGCCCGAGCGCGCTCGCCTGGTCGCCGGACGGCGCTGCTTTGGTCTATGCGATGCAGGGCAGCCTGTGGCGTCAGGCGATCGGCAGCACGACCGCCGTCCAACTGACCGCCGGACCCGGCTATGACTATCAGCCGGACTGGTCGCCCGATGGCCGGACGATCATCTTCTCGCGCACTCTGGACGACGCGATCGAGCTGTGGACGCTCGACGTCGCCAGCGGCAAGACCCGCGCGCTGACGCAGAATGGCGGCGTCAATCTCGAGGCGCGCTGGTCGCCGGCGGGCGATCGCATCGCCTTCGTCTCGACCTTCGCCACCGGTCGCTTCCGCCTGTTCACGGCTGCGATGCAGGGCGCCTTCGCGCCGGTGCAATTTTCGCCCGAACGCAGGAGCGCGATCCCGCGCTATTATTACAGCCCGTTCGACCATGAGCTGAGCCCCAGCTGGTCGCCCGACGGCAAGCAACTGCTCTACGTCAGCAATCCCGAGACCGGCTATGGCACCGGATCGCTGTGGCGGCGCGGGGTGGCCGGTGGCGATCCGGTGCTCGTGCGCGAGGAGGAGACCAGCTGGCGGGCGCGGCCCGACTAAACGCGCGACGGCAAACGCGTGATCTGGGCGTCCTATGCCGGCCGGCAATGGCACCAGTTGTGGCTCACCGGCAGCGCGGGCAGGAGCGCGCCGCTGCCGCTGACCTATGGCGAGTTCGACATCGCCGCGCCGCGCTGGTCGCCCGACGGCCGCCGGATCGCCTTCGTTTCGAACGAGACCGGCGATGGCGCGATCCGGATCATCGCCATGCCTGGCGGCGCGGCCACGACAGTGGCGATCGCGGAACGGCGCTATCTGGCGCCGATGGGCCGGCTGGCGCTCGAGATCCGCGACGCTACGGGCAAGCCGGTCGCCGGGCGTGTCTCGATCACCGGCAGCGACGGCCGCAGCTACGCGCCCGATGCCGCCTGGCGCCA
>Ga0268264_10000538_pt1 | contig 47956 bp, 48 predicted proteins | sample KBSSwiS32_FD_190357 | JGI IMG/M metagenome (GOLD analysis project Ga0268264, IMG submission 190357) | Switchgrass rhizosphere microbial communities from Kellogg Biological Station, Michigan, USA - KBS Switchgrass S3-2 (SPAdes) (version 2) | ecosystem: Host-associated > Plants > Roots >... | reverse complement strand
TATCTATTCCTATAACACCTATCTCAATAACTGGAAGGACATCAGCCCCCAGGATGTCATCTCAGCCAGGCGCGAGACGGACAAGATCATCCTCTCGAACCGCCAGTTTTTCACCGACGACTTCATTGCCCGCTACCAGGATTTCATGCAGCAGGCATTCAAGGCCGGCAACCGCTGGAAGGACGACTTCCGGCTCCGGGCCCTCCCCGTGCGCGACAGGGACAAGGGCTCGGAAGCCATGTTCACCGGCGAGGACAACACCGGCCCAATCCACGACGCCTACTCGGCATTGATGGAGGAATCCGCCCGCGAGTTCGACCTGAAGATCACTTCATCACCCCAACCCACCGCAACGCCGAACGATCGCGAAAAAACCAAGGCGAAGGCGACTGTCCCCGCGGTGGCGGTGGAGTGACGTGCAATCCGACCACGCCGTTTGACACGGCCGTTACGCTGTGTGCTTCAAATGATGCCGACTCCAGTCAAACCCCCTGGTATGAAGCGCGAAATAAAACGACGGAAGGTCAAGCCCGATATGCCGCAATGCGTGAACAAGCACCTCCCCTGTCTTCCTCGTCGGCGCCATTGAGTTCTTTCGAATCTCGATCTGTGGTTTCTGGTCTTCGAAGCCCACAAATAAATAAAAAAACTCATCATTTCCCGAATAAACGAATGCGAACTCCGATTCTATATCACCGCCCCACATGAAACTTTGATAGTAACAAATCGCCGTAGCGCGCTTTTTGGCAAGATACCTTAGAAATCGTAGAAATCCCTCCGGTGGGTATGCTTCCCCATCTTCATTGGCTTCCCCGAGAATTTTCGGCGGAATAAGAAGCTCAAGTCCGGAATCTTCAAAGCTCGAAAAATTGTCCCATGAAACAACTGGCTCTTCATACCAGTCGTGAAGGTGATCCGATTCGTCGCTGCTCGCGAATGGCCGGACAGCAAGCAATCCTTCTTCAGGAACACCGTGAATAATTTCAGGTTTCCACCAAGAGTGAGTCCGCAGGTCATTAACTCGATAAACTGATCCTGAAAATTCCTTACAGAGAGCATCCTCCAGCATTTCAGATCGCCTGGCGTAAACATTATTCGCGTACCATGTCATAGTAAAAGTAGCCTTGGGCAGACGCTAATAAGCATGCAGGATTCTGATAAAGACGAATAGCTTTTTAAAGAAAAAACAACACCCTTCAGGTATCGAGTCTGACCGGGTAAAAAAAGAACGATAAACAAACCGCCTTTCAATCGAATATCATGTGGCCGCTGACCAGATTTATTCAGTTTCACCCCTCCGGGATGAACGCGACACACAGCACCAGCCCGGTTTCGGCGTCGAGGAAGACTTCCATGCCTTTCATGTTGTCGTAGGTGATCACCCATATGTCGCCTTTGGCCGTGAGGATCGCCTCATGCGTGCGGAAGAGATCGTGGCGGCTTGCCCCGGCGAGCGCCTTCGGATCCTTGAGCCCGGCGAAATCACGGGGCTTCTGCCGTTTGATTGTAAGCGACGGGGCCGCCCGCAATGCATTGATTCTCGCCATCGTTTCCGGTGTCGACCAGCGCTTGATTTCGTTGTCACAAGCAGCGTTGAAATGGGCAAGCGCCTCCTCCGCGGAGGTGATCGGCTCCGCGATCCGGACACTTGCATGGACGCAACGCGGGAGGAGAAGCAGGAGCAGCAGCGCAACTATGGATTTCATTCGGAATCGGTGACCGTGACTTTGCAGGACACGACGCGGAAATCATGCCTCAAATCCAGCACGAAGTCGCATTTAAAATCGCCCTTGAGTGCATCGAGGTCGCCCGCCATGGTCACCGCCATACGATCCCCCGGCAGCCAGCCGCCGAACCAGACCGCGCCGTGGTGCCAGCTCAATTTGGAGACTTTCATGATCGTGTTGCGGTCGAATTTCATGTCCACGTATCCGCGCGATGTCCTGCGGGCGACGACGAAGGACTCGTGGATGCCCGACATGGACTCCTGTATCACAAAATAAGCGGAGTCGCGCCGCCAGAACACGCTCGCGCCCAGGCATTGCTCCGCTCGCCAGTAATCCGAGGGAAACGTGCCGCGCTGGAGAAACTCCCCCGTGGCATCGGCCACGCGGTACCGCGTCTCATCATTCACGGCCTCGGCGGCGATCTGCGCCTTTCCATCCGGCGAGGCGGAACCGGGAAGCATCTCCGTGGCGTGCGAGACGGAGGTTACAAGCATGAGGAGGAGGAAAAGGCGCATTGGTTTGCCAGGGGAGACATTGTGCGTTCCATGCAAACCGGGCAAGTGGAAACGATTTGATGGATCATGAACTATCGCTCTGCCGCGGCGCAATGAACAGCCCCACTTCCGCCTTGTCCACACCCGCAGCGGGCCGTACCCTCCCCGGCAGAAAACCTGAATGTCCGAGGAACATACTTATCACGTTTATTTTGGCGGGGAGATCCACGGCCCGTTTCTGCTGGAGCAGATCGAGGGCCTGTGGGCGCGCGGGATCATTCCCCCGGATGCGCGCTACTTCGCGGGGGATGAGTCGCCCTGGCTGCCGGTCGCGGATTTGCTTGCGGCGGATTCCCCGGAGGTTGCGGAGGCCGCGCCCGAAGCGGTGGAGGAGGAGCCTGCAACGCCTGCCCCATCGACACCCGCGCAATCCGCCCCCGTTTCACAACGCAGCGGGGTTTTCTGGCTGCTGTTCTTCGCGGTGATCATCGCGACCGCGCTGGGCGTATACATCGCGCGTCCCGATCTCTTTGCAAACTTCGCAGCCAGCCTGCGAAAGGAAAATCCCGCTGCAACGCCAGCCAATGCCGCGCCCGTGGCGAAAAAAACGGATGATGCCGCAGTGATGTCCGACCCGGATTACGTGGCTGCGCGGGGGGCGGAGACTCGGGGCGATTACGCGGCGATGCCTGCGCCCGCAAGGAAGCTCGTGGAAAAATATCCGCGCAGCGCGATGGCTTACAAGTGCCTGTCCGATGCCTGCTACTACACCGGCGCGATGCAGGAGGCGCTGGACGCGGCGAACAAGGCGATCGCGATTCAGCCGGATGACATGATGGCATGGCACGATCTCGGTGGCATCCAGATGAGGCTGAAGCATCCGCTCGACGCCGAGGCCGCCTACAGCCAGGCGATGAAGGTCGCGCCGGGCGAGCCGCTGCCGATGGTGGACATGGCGGACGCGTTGATGCAGAACGGGCAGGGCGAGGAAGCGCTGCGGCTTCTCCAGCAGGCGGAGCACATGCTGAAGTCACAGCCTTTTGACAATCACCACGGGGAAATCCTGGAGGCGTGGGCGTGGTTCGGCATCGGTTCCGGTTACATGGCGCAGCAGATGCCGGAGAATGCGCTGGCCGCGTTCAAGCGCGCGGCGCAGCTAGAGCCGGGCGCGGCGGAGGTCTGGATGCAGATTGGCGATCTCCAGCTCTCGATGCAACTCTACGAGGAGGCGATCCGCTCGCTGGAAACCGCGGCGCGGCTTGTCCCGGACAACGCCCCGGCATGGTTCAAACTCGGGCGGGCATACGACGAGGTGCTGCAATTTGACGATGCAATCAAGGCCTACGTGAAGGCGCTTGCGATCAAGCACGATTACAAGGCCGCCCAGGATGCGCTCAACCGCGATAACCTGCTGCACAAAACCAGCGCCCCGGGGCCGGACGCAACGCCGGACGCCACGTCGAAGGCCGCGGACACCTCCCCCGCCAAGGTGAAACCCGACTACGCCAGCGACGCCTACATTGCGGGCGATCCCGATTACAAGATCGTGAAGGCCGCCGAGGACACGGGGGATTACCGCGCGATGCTGGCGTCCGCAAAAAAACTCGTGAGGAGTTATCCCTTCAGCGCGATGAGTTACAAGTGCCTCGGCAAGGCGTATTATAACGCGGAGGAATTTCAGGAGGCGCTCGACGCGTTTGAAAAGGCGATCAAGCTCACGATGGAGGATGTGGTCGCGCATCACTACGCGGGCAAGATCCACGCGAAGCTTAAGCAATACCCCGCGGCCGAGGCGGTCTATAAGTCAGCCCTGGAATTCAATCCCGACGAACCCCTGCTCCTCTCCGACATGGCGGCGCTCATGCTGTTGCAGGGGAAGAAAGAGGAGGCCCTGCAACTCACCCGGCACATGGTGGAAGCGCTGAAGACAAAACCCCTCGATACCCACGGCGGCGACATCAGCGGGGAATATCTATGGAACGAGGCCGGCGCCCGTTTCATGGAACTCGGCCAGCCGCTGGATGCGCTCGCCGCGTTCGGAAGCACCACCGCGCTGGACGCAAACGATGCATTCGCATGGCGCGGAACCGGCGATGCCATGATGGCGTTGAAACATTACGACGAGGCCGTGGGCGCATTTGAAAAAGTCACGCAACTCTCCCCGAAAGCCGCCTCCGCCTGGTCCCGCCTTGGCCACGCATACGACAGCGCGCAAAAAACCAGCCAGGCAATCGACGCCTACCGCAAGGCGCTGGAACTCAAATCCGATGACAAGGAAACGCAGGACGCACTCGACCGGGATCTCGCGCAAGGCACTGGCAATGCCAGATGAGCATAGCTGCACCGCAATGGGTAGCGTCTAATTTGAAATACTAATTTTGGATGCAGCCAAAAAGAACCATAGCCAAATTATAAAGAACAAACCGATAGTAGATACGGAAATCAAGAGGGCTATGCGAACACTTCGGTTCATTTTTATACCTATATAAGACACTACCGCGCAATAAAGCGCCCGAAGGATGCTGGATGCCAGACTTACCTTCCGCTTACGTCCCCGGATTCGTGGAGCTGGCGCCGTGGTGGTTCATGTCGTCGTTGATCTGCGCCATTTGCCGGGCGGTGAACACGGTCTTGATTTTTTGCAATGCGGCGCGGTGGTTTGCGCCGATCTCGTCGTGTTTCTTTTTGTCGCTGAGCGTGCTGCTTTCGATCAATTGTTTTTTGTTCCACTCCGCGACCATGATCGGCCGGATGCGGTCCTGCTGGCTCTGGGTGAGCTTCAGCCGCTCGGTCATCACGGAAAGATTCCGGGCGACTTCAGGCGGGGTGGAGGTGGATGTCGATCCCGCGAATGCGAGACAGGGAATGAATGCGATGGCTGCCAGGAGGGAGGTTTTCATAGCGAAGAAAGCAAACTACAATGTATTTACATATGCAAGACATTTTTGCGCACTCTCAGGAGTCTCCCATCCACGTATTCCCCATCAGATACTGGTCGGAAGAAGATGCCGGGGTGGAATCCGGCTTGTTCACTCCCTTGGAAATATCCAGCCCTTCCGGTGCAAAATATGCCCCGGACTGGGAGCTCTTTTCACCCGCCGCTCCGCCCGTGCCGCTTGCGGGCGCATTACCGGTGGCCGCGTCCTGGCCTGAGGGCTGCGACGTTGAGGCCGCCTGCGCGGGCGTTCCGCCATTCGAGACGCTTCCCGAGCCGTAAGGACTCGTGAAGGTGTTACCCGTCCGCTTCATGCTGGTGGATGGCCCCAGCATTGTTGCGCCGGGAGTTACCGCCGTGACCGTGCCGGGATCACGGCCTGTGTTCGACACGTTTTTCGGATATGCGGGATCCCAGGAATGCATGGGTGCGCCCGGGGTTGCCGCGGGTTTTTCCTGCACGGCGGGATCCTTTTCATTTCCGCTCGCGCCGGCATTTGTCATTAAATCCAGCGCGGAGGGCCGTTTCACGCCCGTGGAGATGCCGAAGCCCTGCTTCGCGAAAGGGTCGGACGCGGCAGGCTTGTCATACCCGGTGCCGAGCTTTAGCGGCGACGGATCGAACGGATGGGACGTGCCTGTCTCCTGCGGATCGCGAATGAGCATGTATCCCCCGGATGTCGGGTGGATCGAGGTGCCACTTCCCGTCTTTGCTGCGCCAGCCGGCCCTCCGGCAACGGAAGCCGCGGCAGCGTTTGCCGGCGGCGCTGCGTTTTTCGGCGGCTTCGGCTTGAACTGCGCGGCCCAGGCTTCGGGGCTTAACTCCTGCCGGGCCCCGATGTTCCTGTTCGGATTCGCCATCGGGGTCGCGCCGATATAGCGGAAAGTCTCCGGCGCATCCCTGGTCTCCCCGGTCGCGGGATCGACGTATCTCGGTGTATTCCCGTTGTATCCGACAATCGGGTGACTCACCTGTGTCTCCGGGTCATGGACGTAATTGATAATATGGCCGTTCTCATCCCGCTTCGCGCCGATCGTGTATTTCTGCGGAGCGGCGGCCGCCCGCTGCACTGGTGAAAATGAGCCTGGCGTGAAGCCCGGTTTCGATGATGTTGTTTTCGTGGGTTGATTTGTCATATCTTCTTGCTCGTTGGTGCACTGCGGGTGAATGTCAAGCTGGAATCCGCAAGTTATACCGGCAACCCGGATCACTCATGGCGATTGGCTCCGGGAAGACTCCAGTCAGGGCTGGCCGTCCTTCTGCGGCGGCAGGCCGGTGATCCCTGCAGCGGCAGCCTGGGCCGAAAGACCGGCATAAGTCTCCGCGACAAGGACCCTGTTTGTGCCCGGCGTCGTGTAATTGAAATCGCCATACTTGCATGCGAGGACTGCATTTGTTGCGGAGTTATAAATGAGGACATAGCAGGGCGTGCCAGTCTTCGAGACATGGGTTATTTGAATAGGTGTGGGTAATGACATGGTGTATTATTGGTTGGTGTTTGGAGTGCAGTAGTTATCCCCGGAGGAATCCCCCCTGCCTATGTGGGTGAAACCTGGATTTTTCCAGTCGCGCCCACCGCGATGGGTTTCGGGTTGCCATCCGGGCCGATGCCGACGAGCAAGACCGGCCACGCAAAGAGCGCCGCCAGCCTCCCGAATACCGCAACTGTGATACCATTGAGATCCGACATATGTTTTATTTACGGGGAGGGTTGTTATTCCCCGTGCATAACTCAGCGTCAGTTGGTGCTCCCCGCGCGTAATGCAAGAAAAAAATGCGATTAATCGCGAAGGCCGCCAAGAAAAGAATCGCAGACCGGCTGCACGACTTACCGCGTGAAAAATTCCCGCGCCTTTTCGGAGTCAAGGAGCCGCTGCATCACATACAGGACGCCGGCCATGCCGAAAGAGATGAGTATGATGAAGGGAACCGCCGCCGCGCCGCTCACGCTGGTGTTGAACCACGAGGCGTGCGCCAGCCCTGGGAAAAAGAGCGCGAGGAGCACCAGCAGGGCGCAGAGGGCATACCCGAGCCTGATCCAGAACCGCGCCCACCATTGGGAGCTGCGCAGCCCCCTGAAAAGGCCGATCCCCACGGGCAGCATGAACACCGCGAAATTGAGGCTGATCCGGCCGTGAAAAAGCCCGGATATGATGTCCCAGCACGCCATGACCCCGGCGAGGCAGAACAGACTGGCGATCAGGATGATTCGTTTTGGAATCGGCATGGACGCGGGAAAGATGAACCACCACGCCCCCGCATAACAAGCGCAAAACAAACTGCCGGGGCCGGGATGTATTGCAACAACGCGGAAATTTTGTTAAACATTTTTTGCGCGGCGGGATGACTTCGCGGCGGGCATCCCCATGCGAACCATGAATAAAATCCGGCCAATGGCGCAGTTCCTTGCGGCGTGCCTCGCCTGGGGGGGCTTCATCGCAATCCTGCCGCCCGTTTCGCGGGCCGCGGAAAAGGCGGCGCCGCTCGTTTTCCTCGGCGACAAGGATTATCCGCCGGTCGCCTACCTCGAGGACAACGTGGCAAAGGGCATGGACGTGGACCTGGCGAAAGCCCTCGGCGAAACCATGAACCGGGAGATCCACATCAAGCTCATGGACTGGACGCTCGCGCAGGAGCAGGTGTCGAAGGGCGAGGCCGACGGGTTGCTCGGGTTGAGCATCTCCGAGGAGCGCAGGAAGCTGTACGACTTCACCGACCCGACCTTCACGCGCGAGTTTGTGATCGTGGTGCGGACCGGGGCCTTCACCATCCATGGCGTGGATGACCTCAAAGGGAAGAACGTGGGCATGACGGCCGGCGGGTTCCCCATCAAATACCTGGCGAACGAACGCGAGATCAAGGTGGTGCTGATCAAGAACTACCGCGACGGCCTCGATCGTCTCGCCGCCGGGAAGATCGACGCGATGGCCGCCGACCGGTGGGTGGCCGCCTACCTCATCGAAAAGGGCCGCGTCAACGGCATCACCATCGTGGAAAAACCATTCGCCACCGCGCCATGCGCCATCGCGGTGAGGAAGGGCAACCCCGCGCTGGTGGAGGAAATCAACAAGGCAATCCGGACGCTGAAGACGAGCGGGAGGATTTTCGAGATACATGACACCTGGCGCCCGAAGGAGATCATCTTCATCTCGCGCGAGCGGATGCGCAGCACAGTCGCGCTCGCCGCCACCATTGTCCTTGCCGCCCTGCTCGGCGTGATGGGGCTGTGGGTTCTCACGCTGAAGCGCCAGGTGCGCGAACGCCTCAAGGCGGAATCCTCCGCGCACGAGAGCGAGGCGCGCCTGCGCACGCTGGCGGATGCTTCGTTCGAGGGCATCGGCGTGTGCAGGGACGGCATCCTGGTGGATGTGAACGACCAGTTGCTGCGGATGTTCGGCTGCTCCCGGCAGGAGACGCTGGGCAGACCCGTGCTTGATTTTGTCGCGCCCGAGTCGCGCGAACTCGTGCAGAGGATGACCGACTCCGGCCAGCATGAACCCTACGAGCACATGGCCATGCGGAAGGACGGCGCGCTGTTTCCCGTGGAGGTCTGCCACCGCACGCTCTCCCGCGAGCCGCACCACCTGCGCCTCACCGCCGTGCGCGAGCTCACCCGCCGCAAGCGCGCCGAGGCGGAGCTGGTCTGGAAGACCGCCTTCCTCGAGGCGCAGCTCGACTCCTCGCTGGATGGCATCCTGGTGGTGGACGACCGCGAGAAAAGAATCCTCCACAACCAGCGCCTGTTCGAGCTGTTCAAGGTCCCGGAGCACATCATCCGTGACGAGGATGATACGAAGCTGCTCCATTACGTGACCGAGCAGGTGAAGGATCCGGATAAATTCGTGGATGAGGTCGCCTATCTTTACTCGCACCCGACCGAGATTGGCCGCGGGGAAATCGAACTCGCCGACGGGCGGATCATGGACCGCTACTCGGCGCCGGTGCGCGACAAGGCGGAGAAATACTACGGGCGCATCTGGACTTTCCGCGACATCACCGCGCAGCGGAAACTGGAGGAGCAATTCCGCCAGTCGCAGAAGATGGAGGCGATCGGCCAGCTCGCCAGCGGCGTGGCGCACGATTTCAACAACATCCTCGCGGTGATCTCCATGCAGGCCGGCCTGCTCGCCACGGAGGAGGGCGTTTCGCCGGAGCATACGGAGCTTGTCGGCGAGATAGAATCCGCGATCCAGCGCGCGGCGAATCTCACGCGGCAGCTTCTCCTCTTCAGCCGCAAGCAGACGATGCAGCAGCGCGACCTGGACCTGAACGACATCGTCGTCAATATCACGAAGATGCTCCAACGCATCCTCGGCGAGGACATCCAGATGCAGTTCAAGTATGCGGCGCATCCCCTCTTCATCCACGCCGACGCGGGGATGATCGACCAGGTGCTGATGAACCTCACCGTGAACGCCCGCGACGCCATGCCGAAGGGCGGGCACCTTTTCATCGAGACCTCCGCGGTGGAGCTCGACGAACTGGCCGCCGCGCAAACGCCGCAGGCGCGCCCCGGCTCCTTCGCCTGCCTGGTCGTGAGCGACACCGGCAGCGGCATCCCGCCGGAAATCCTGCCCGAGATTTTCAACCCCTTCTTCTCCACGAAGGATGTCGGCAAGGGCACGGGCCTCGGCCTTGCCACCGTCTTCGGCATCGTGCAGCAGCACCAGGGCTGGATCGACGTTTACAGCAAGGTCGGCCACGGCACCACTTTCCGCATTTACATCCCCTGGCTCTTCGCGGTGGACGGCCGGAAAAGCGCGCAGAAAAAGCTGCCCCCCTCGCGCGGCGGCAACGAGACGATCCTCCTCGTCGAGGACGACCTGGCGCTGCGCGTCTCGCTGCAAAAGATGCTGCACAAGCTCGGGTACAACGTGCTCGAGGCCTACACCGGTCTTAGCGCCCTCGAGGCGTGGAAACACAAGCGCAGCGAAATCAATCTCCTCCTCACCGACCTGATCATGCCCGACGGCATGAGCGGCAAGGAACTCGCCAAACGTCTCCTCGGCGAAAATCCCGCGCTGAAAACGATCTACATCAGCGGCTACAGCGCCGACATCGCCGGCCTGGATTTCCCCGTGAAGGAAGGCGTCAACTTCCTCGCCAAGCCCTTCGAGATCGAAAAGCTCGCCCGCATCATCCGTAACTCGCTGGATGATAACTCGACGGCGAAAGTTTGATGACGGATGCCCAGGACCAATGCGCTGGAGAATCATCGGAGCGCCGGGGCGATGGATCGATGCGGGAAATTCCAGCATGGGGTTGTTTTCATCTACTTTGCCGGATTTTCCAGATTGAGGGTGGGTGGGAGCCGGTATGAGGCAAAACGTATAGACGTGATTCGACGAATGGGGCGGCGGATCGATGCGGGAAATGTCAAAAATGGGGATGTTTTCGCCTGATTCGCCGGATTTTTGCCATATCGGCGGGTGAAAACCGGTGCAGGGCACCATGAAGTTCAAAGTTCCTGGTTCAAAGTTCAAGGTTGGCGCGGTGGACCGGGGGTTTGATCCATCTGCCGGAGGCGAACCTGCGACGTGGTACGATGCAGATGCAGCGCAATGGCATGGCCATCGGGTGTGGCGGCTGGCGGCTATCTTCATGCCCCATGGTCGTTGGTGCCGCGGGAGGGAAAGTCAATGGGATTTTTTGGGGTGTATGACGGTCGCTGAGTCAGTCAAGAGTTGATGCCCAAGCCCCATTTTCCACTTCCTTCGAATGTCGCGTGAATCTTCAATTGTGCAGAGAGATTTTCCCGATGTATAACCCATTATCCCTGTGAGCAATTACGAAAGAAAAGTCCGGGGTAAACAATTCAGGCTCTGTTGCATCGGCTTTCGGCAGGGGAAAGTTCATCTTTAAAGTATCCGCGTTTATGAATGCCGGCCTCGACGCATGAAACAGTAAATAGCGAGGGCTGGCCCATTCAAGAGAACCTTCCTGTGCGAATCGTTGGTCGTATTCTTGGAAGTTAAAAACAACTGTCTTTCCCTCTTTATCGGTGATGAGCAGCCTTGACCGCTCTTCAAGTACGGCAGTTCGAGCGCCATCCGGAGATACGAGGCTGACGCCATTTGAATCTCCCACCAAGGCAGCCGGTCGCAGTCCGCCTGTAATAGGATCAGCCAGAAAAGCGTGCAGGTCATTTTTGTTTAACAACTTGAAACCCGTGATGATCGTAAACTCAGGTTTGGCTGCACCGGGTTCCCATTTCACGTGATCTATCGGTTCCCCCTGCAAATCAAAGGAGACTGATTTTCCACTTTCGAGATCAAAACAATACAGAGTGTTGCTTCGCTTCTTTTTCTCAGTGCGCCACTTGCCCACTGTGATGAAGCGTCCATCAGGTGAAGACGGCGGATTGGTCAGATACCAGCCTTTGTCTCCCCAGGGACCTTCCAAATGTTTCGGAGGCGATCCTGCAGTGACAAGCCAAAGAATTTGTGGGTCTGCACTGGACGTTTGATCCTCGCGTTCCGGTATCTGCTCGACGACCAGAAAATTCCCGTCATTCACCCCGAGGGCACTATAGGAGGCTATCTGATGCTCGATACTCGCAATCTGGCTGCTCTGCTCCGGATGGTCCACTTGGGCTGCATAGAGAATAGAAGGACCTTTATGCGCTCGCCTCTCCACGAAGTAAATCCGTGATCCACTGCGATCAAGCGATGGTTGGGAAGAGTCCCCGGTTCCGAGCTTTTTCCAATCCGTGAACGTCGGGCCATCCGGGGTGAGAGTGGGATCATTTTCCAAGGTGCGCTCCGGAAGCGGACCGTCACATAGCGCGGTCGTGAGTAATGATACCAGATCCTCCCGATAATCTGGATCCTTCTCTGAAAACTCAGCCTGTTTATCAGCGATGCTGAAATTAAAAAATACCTCCGCCTCGCGTCCGTCCTCTTCAAGAAACCATTTTGTCGCCGACCAGTTGCCTTTCCCACTGAATCCTCCTTCCTTTATGCGGTTCAAGTTACTGCCGAAGACCGCCGTGCGCATTTTAAAGAAGCCCTGTGGATGTCCCATACGCCGCTTGGGAAGTTGCTGATGGAATGCGCCGCTCAAGCTCTTCAGGAACAATTCGGCGGAGTTAGAATCCGGAGCCGCCAGGATCGCTTCGCCCCAGTCCATGGATATTTTGTTGCCAGTTGTCAGAACGGTATGGACCCCGATCACGACGGCAGCGTTGCTGTTCTGAAACGCACATTCGAAGAATGTCCATTCTCCGCCCCCGGCGTGCCACGGACTAACTTCAAGCGGGCGCTGATTCTCAAATGCGGTCTTGATCCGCAGTGGCAAATAGCCCCAGTCTTCCGACTTATTTCCTAATGGGCTTTCCCATTTGGTGCCATCCGTGCCGGACGAACTGACGGCCGATGATGTCTTTGCGCTACGAACGTTCGCGCCATGAAACCTGTAAATGACCGCCACGGTGACGCAAACTGCTATTGCAACCACCCAGATAAGGGTCTTGAATTCGTTGTGCATAAATAGTCTCCGCCGCGAGCCGCAATCCCCGCAAATAATCATTTAGCGTGGAACAAGCGTCAACATCTTTGGAGTATATTCACGTTGACTCGGCCCTGATACGCGATGCGCGATCCGAATTTTGGCGCTTCAAAGCCAGTCCCACCGACGCGGAGTAACCGAGCCCAGGAACTCTGTTCCCCATTTTGTCACTTTCACTTGCAGGATTTTTGGAATCCGCTCACGGCCGCGAGAAGCATGAGCGGCTCAATGCTGCCTTTTCAACTTTTCAATGACGCGGGGATGTTCTATAGTCGGAAATGAGCCAGGTGTCCGCTTTGATCATGAGCGATGAGGATAAAGACGAGCAGTTCTACCGGGATACTGAACACATCGCCTTTCCAAAGCTGGACGACCGGCAGCTTGCGCTGCTGGAGCCCCTGGGGAGGCGGCGCATCCTGCGTCAAGGTGAATTCATTTTCAAAGCGGGCCAGCGGGATCTCCCGCTGACGGTTGTCCTGAGCGGTGAGCTGGAAGTTTTTGAATCGAGGGACGGGCAGGAACAGATTCTCGGGACGCCCGGGCCGCGGGATTTTGTGGGTGACGTTTCGATGCTCAACGGCACCGCCGCCATCGCGAGCGCGCGGGGAAAATCGCCGGAGTCGGAAATCCTCGAGGTGCCGGCGGTGGCATTGAGACAGGCCCTGGTCGAGTTGCCCGGTGTCAGCGAGCCAATCGTGCAGGCGTTCATCATGCGCCGCGAGCGCCTTGGCCGGGACCGCGAGTTTACGGGGCTGCGGGTTGTCGCAAACCGCGGATGCTCTGACGCGCATCGCATCGACGATTTCCTGGATAAAAATCACATTCCGCACCGCCTCATTGACTCGACGTCGGATGAAGGGCGCGCCCTGTGCGACCGGTTAAAGATCGCGAGCCGCGATCTGCCCGTGCTGATCGCCTCGAACGGGACGCTGACGCACAAGCCATCGATCCGCGAGGTTGCCCAGACAGCGGGCCTGCTAAGACCGCTCGCGCCCGATGGCGAGGACGAGATTCTGTGCGACCTTGCGATCATCGGAGCCGGACCGGCCGGGCTTGCGGCCGCGGTGTGCGCCGCCTCCGAGGGGCTCAAGACCGTGGTTTTGGAAAGTTTTGCACCCGGCGGCCAGGCGAGTTCCTCCTCGCTCATCGAGAACTTCTTCGGATTTCCCACGGGCATCAGCGGAGGCAATCTCACCAACCGGGCGCAACTTCAGGCTTTTCGTTTCGGCGCAAAATTCTCGACACCTTCCCGGGCACTGTCGCTCTCGTTTTCCGACAGCGAGCATGGAGCGGCTTTGCAGATCGAGGGCTCCATGGCGACCTTGCGCGCCAGGTGCGTGATCATTTGCACGGGCGCGGAATACAACCGGATCGAGGCCGAGGGGCGCGAGAGCTTTGAAGGCACGGGCGTTTTTTATGCGGCGACCGCGATGGAAGCCCAATTTTGCCGCGGGACGACCGTGGTAGTTGCCGGGGCTGGAAACTCGGCCGGCCAGGCCGCCATGTTTCTTTCCGAAGTCGCGGAAAAAGTGATCCTGGTCGTCCGGGGTGGGAATCTTTCAAAAAGCATGTCGAGCTATCTCTCCCGCCGTGTCGAGATGAAGGAAAATATCGAAATCCTTTTCACCACCGAGATCCGGAAAATGACCGGCAGCCCCCGCCTGCAAGCGGTCGAGCTGGAAAATACGCAGACCGGCGGGCGGCGCACGGTGCAAACCCCGGCGGTGTTTTCGATGATCGGCGCGAAACCCTGCACAAGCTGGCTGCCGCCCGATATCCTCGTGGACGAAAAGAAGTTCGTGAAAACCGGCCCGGCGGTGGCCGACGCCCCGGCATGGAAAAATGCCGGCCGCGCGCCCGCTCCGCTGGAAACGAGCAGGCCCGGTATTTTTGCGGCGGGGGACGTTCGCTCGGGATCGGTAAAGCGGTGTGCCGCAGCCGTCGGCGAAGGTGGCATGGCGGTTGAAGGCGTGCATCAAGTGCTCGGCACTTACATGTGACCTCCTGCGACCTGGTGAAGTAACAGCCCGCCTTTTACGGAGGACGGGAGATCATAGTGGACGGTTTTGCACCAGAAAAAGGAACGATGAGTTGATAACCGTCACCCGTGGCGGATAGCGTATCGGCCTTATGAAACCGACTTCGCAAATGAGTCACGCTGACGGGCCGGATGTTGCGGGCAGCGTGCCTCCGCACATTGAGCCGGTGCCGGATGGCGTGCGGCGGCCGCTCTGGTCGGTGATGATTCCCACCTACAATTGCGCGGGTCACCTCGGGGAGACGCTGCGGAGCGTGCTCGCGCAGGATGCGGGAGAAGGCTTCATGCAGATCGAGGTGGTGGACGATTGCTCGACGCGCGATGACCCGGAAAGGGTGGTGCGCGAGGTGGGGCGGGGGCGCGTGACTTTTTTCCGGAAACCAAAAAACGGTGGCGTGACGGCGAATTTCAACACATGCCTGCGGCGCAGCACGGGGCGGCTTGTGCATTTGCTGCATGGCGATGATTATGTGCTGCCGGGGTTTTACAAATGCCTGGAGGGGCTGGCGTCCGTGCGCGAGGAGCTGGCGCTGTTTGCCTGCCGGACGAACCTGATGGATGAAGCGGGGAATATGATTCACCCGTCGGACAGGTCGCCCGTGCTGGAGCAGGGATCGCGCGACGCGAGCCTCTTTTTCCACGAGACGCCAATCCTGACGCCCTCGATCGTGGTGCGCAGGGCGTTCTATGAAAAGCACGGCGGATTTTTGCCGTCGCTGGTCCACACGGCGGACTGGGAAATGTGGGCGCGGGCGGTCGATCTTGCAGGCGGCATTGTGAGCCATGAGGTGCTCGCGTGTTACCGCATGCATGCCGGCAATGATACCAGCCGACTCACGCGGGAGGCGGAAAATCTGCGGGACTCGGCGCGGTGCAATGCGATCCTCGCGAAAAGGTTTCCCGCGTTCGACCGGGACAGGGCGGACCGTGATCTGTGCACCAGGGCCCGCGCGCAGGCGGAACGTTTTTTCAAGGAGGGGGATTTCAAGGCCGCCCGCGCAAACCGCGATTACTGGCGGGCGAACGCCCCGGCGGGGATGCGCGCGCGGCGGTTCCTGGAAGGCTTGCAAAAACGGGTGTCCGGATTCCGGAAATCCGGGGCGGCGCAGGAGGGATGATATGTCTGCCGGATATTTGCCCCCGGCTTCATGCAACTTGGAACTTGGAACCTGCCCCCCGTTTGCCTAGATTTTCCGCCATGGGTTCCCTTCCGACAGACGACAGCGCACGCATGCGCGAGCTGGAGGAACGCATGGAAGAGCGCAAAAAACAACGCGCGCGCCAGTGGACGATCGATCGCCGCGGCGGCGGGCAATTACAAACTCCTGTAATCTCGAATTTATGAAAACCCTCATCCTATCATCACTCTCCCTGCTCATCGCCGCGACCGGAAACGTGCTGGCGCAGGGTGACTCCTCCGCCCTGCTCGACAAGGGGATGCAGGCCGCGCGGCAGGGCAATTACGACGGCGCCATCGCTGCCTATGATGCCGCGCTGCTCATCAATGACAAACTCCACAAGCCAATCGCCTACGCAGGACGCGCCGCCGCCCTAAACCACAAGGGCGAATACGACAAGGCGATCGCGGATTGCAATGAAGCCCTGCGACTCCAGCCCGCCTATGCCGATGCCTTCAACAACCGGGGGCTCGCCTACTACTACAAGGACGACCATGGCAACGCGATGAAGGATTACAACGAGGCCATACGTCTCGATCCCAAGCTGGCGATGGCTTATTACAACCGTGGCACCATTTACTTGCAATCCGCCGAGTATGACAAGGCTATCTCCGATCTGAACAATGCGTTGAGCCTCGATCCCAAACAACCGGGCGCTTACAACAACAGGGGACGGGTCTATTTTGAAAAGGGGGACTACGATAAAGCCATCGCCGATTACACCGGCGCAATACGCCAGAAGCCGGCGGATTCCGCTGCTTACTTCAACCGGGCCACCGCCCTGGATGCCCGCGACGATTTTGACAAGGCAATCGCCGATCTCAACAAAGCCATAGACATCGACCCGGCGTTTTCCTCCGCCTACATCAGCCGCGCCAACATCGCCTTCCGCCTGGGCGAGTTCGACAAAGCAATCGCGGATTTTACGAAAGCCATCAAGCTCGATCCCGCCACCCCGCTCGTCTGCACCTATCGCGGCACGGCTTACTCGGCAAAAGGTGATTACACCAAGGCGCTGGCCGATTTTCAGAAAGGGACGGAATCCCATTCCTCGTTTGCATACAGCCAGCTGGCCTGGCTGCTCGCCACCTGCCCGGACGCCGGCATACGCGATGGCTCAAAAGCGGCCGATATTGCCCTCAAAGCCGCGGAACTCTCCCCGGATAAGGATCCGGAACTCCTCAAAGTCCTCGCCGCCGCCGCCGCGGAGAAAGGCAACTTCGACGAAGCCGTGAAATTTGAAACCAGATACATGGATCTGGCCAGTTCATACGACAATGAACGGCTGGCTCTTTACAAAGCCCGCAAGCCTTACCACGAAGCGGTGAACGACATGCGGGACAAATTAAACGAAAAATTAATCAACCAAGCCTGGCAGTTGCAGTCGGGCGGCCATACCGACGAAGCAATCTCACATCTTGATAAGATCCTGCGGAAGGAATTGAGCAAAGAGGATAAAATACGCGCCTACCGGGCGCGCGGCGATACCTACAAGACGAAACAAGACTATGAAAAAATGATCGCCGACTATGAGGAAGTCCTGCGCCTTAATCCCGAAGACTTGCTTCTCTTCATAGACTGCGGAGCCGCCCACTACCGCGCGGGGCGCTACCGGCAGGCTCTCGCTGATTACCAAAAATCGGCCGATCGCGACTGTTTATTCGGTTACTGGAGGCTCGCGCACACCTACGCCACCTGCCCGGACCCGGAAATACGCAACGGCGCAAAAGCGGTCCAAAACGCGCTCAAAGCCTGGGAACTCGACAGGTGGGAGGGGGATTTGCTCGATACTCTCGCCGCCGCCTATGCCGAGAGCGGGGACTTCACAAAAGCCATAAAATTTGAAGCCCAGCACCTTGCCACAGTGCCCGACGACAAGGGAGCGCAAGCCCGCCTGACCCTCTACAAAAACCACCAGCCATACCGTACCCGGGAGCCTTGATGAAATTTCCCGCGGCCCGGTGTCATTTCCCGGAGCCGGCTGGCGCGAAAGTCACGATGTTTTTCTGGAGTCCGCTCGCAAAAGCCTGCCTGGCTTTCAAGGCCACCTGCTGTTTGTCCGCCGGTATCGAGCCATTTGCGATCTGTTTTTTGAAAGCATTATAGACTTCACTCTCCTGCTCCGACAAACCCTGCGCATATCCTGCGTGGATCGCATCCGGGCTGACATTTCTCAGCCGGGCGGCGGTAGTGATCTGCGACCCGGTCATGTCCTCGCCCAGTCTCCCGCCCCCCAAGTCGTGGAGCGTACCACGCAATATGATGTCGCCAAGATCGGCTTCCTTGTATCCTGGGAACTTGATCCCATGGCCGGTTGCCAGTGCGCCGACTGCCGCGGCCTGCAATGCGCCGCCATAGGTCTGCCCTTCCCCGGTCGCCTGCTTGAGAGCGGTGTCCACTGCCACCGAGACACCCGCCCTGAGCGCCATCTCCGTGGCAATCTTCCCGGCTACGTTCCAGCCCGTCTGCCCGGGGATGGAAAGCTGGGCCTTCGATTGCATGATTAAATCCTGGATGCCCCGGGCCGGCCCCCCGATATTTTCCGCGACCGAATCCGCCGTGGCATCCAGGTATCTTGCCGCCGCTCGATTGGCCATCCTTGCCATGGGCGCAATTTCCCGGTCGCTCCGGATCGCGTTGAATGCAATCTTGTCGGCCGAATTCCTTAAAGTCTGTGCGATTTTTTCACCGGATTTGTTCAGCACCAAGCCCGGCGCCAATATATTCGCGGCCATCTCTGCCGTGCCGGCAGCGATCGGAAACTTCCCTGCCGCTTCATTAAAACTCCGCACCGTGGTCGAATACTCGCCGAATTTTTCCAAGAGAGCGTCGTATGCCTTGGCGCTCAAGTATCCGCCGGCTACTGCCCCGGCCAGAATTGTAATAAATGCTCCCGGTCCGGACTCAATGCCGACCGCGGCTCCCGCTCCGGCACCCAGCGTCGCGCCTGCCGCAGTCGCGCCCCCGCGTCCCAAACCAACGAGTGCAGCTTTGGCACTGTCCGCCCAATCCTGCGTCATCCCGGTTTCAATGCCGATTTTGTCCAGGTCAGCAAGAAGGTCCTGCCTTTTTTGGTCGAGTTGTTGCACCATCGGGTAGAATTGCCGGACCTGGTCGCCGGTCATGACACCCGCGCCTGCCATTTCCTGGAGCCCCTTGAGTTCCTGCCCCGACTGGAACTGTGCAAGCCCGGTCTCCGGGTCAACCGTGTACGCCCGTTTGCCGGCGAGCGCTGCCTGGACGTCCAGCTTCCGCACGAGGTTTCCGCGAAAAGCCATCCCCTTCGCGGCATCCACCACGCCGTCCTGCATCGCTTCGTCGAGCGAGCCCACCGGGTCCTTCGCGTTCAGCCGGAGCCCGCCGTCGAAGTCGAACGAATAAGATTTCTGCCCGTTCATCCCGAGGATGCGCTGCTGCTGCGTCCACGCCTCCTTGAGCGCGTCGTCGGAAGGTGGCGGTATCACTCCATCCTTCGCCGCTGCGACCATGCCGTCGTACGGCGTATCCCCGTAGTCAACCCTGCCGCCGATTGCGGTATAGGGCTTCGCCGGTTTTTGATTCTCCAGCGACACATCCCCGCCCGTGATGATTTTCTGCAAATTGTCATTAAATCCCTGCCCGGTGTTGTTATCCAGGTTCCAGGGATGCGGGTCGGCGCTCGGGGAATCATTCCCGCCCGCAGGATCCAATGGATTCTTGATACCCGGTTGCAATCCCGCATCGGGAATCTGCCGCGTTGAAAAAGGCCGCCCGCCTCCATCGATTGCTTTTTGCAATTGATCCCTGTATCCCGGCCCGCCAACCGCTCCCGTTTGCGGATTGTTATTTTGCAATCCCCACGTCGGTGCCGGCTCGCTACCTGTAGCCAGATCGCCGAACCACGAAGGCGGCCCGTCCTGCCCGGATTTCCCGCCGGCGCTCACCGTCAATCCTTCCGGGGGCACCTGGCCTTGCGTTCCGGTCTGCCCGGAATCCGGCGTTTGCATTTTTCCACCCAGCACATAGTTCGACAGGTCGTCATCATGGGGCCCCCCTGTATGCCCCAGCAGCGCGGACTCCCCCGTGAAATCCCCGAAGCCATGATCCTCATCATCGCTGGAGCCATGTCCCGTGGCAGGCTGGAAAACAGTGTTTCCCAAAAACAGCAGATCATCCGGCTTTCGATCATCCGGTGGATTTCCTTGCTGTGGATACGGAAAGTCGCCGCCACTGTCGTTGGAAAAATCATTATTATTGGTGTTCATCCCCAAAGTCGAGGATCCGGTATTTGTGAAATCGTTGGAGTCTGACATAGATAACCCGCGCTCGTTGGTGCCGCCGCGCAAAATGTCAAGCACGATCGGATGCGGGAATAACTTATACGGAGGAGTTATCCGCGGATTATGCAGACTTGTTCAGACTTACCGCTATGAGCACTTACTTCACAACCCGGAATGTCTTCATGATCGCGTCGAAGGCGGCATCGTAGTTATCACCACGGTCCACGGCGGTGCAGATGACGCCGATTTTTTTGCCGTCCTTGCGCTCGAAGATGTAACATGTCTGCCGCACGGTCTTCCCGTTCCCCTGCACGGCTTGCATGATGAAACGCACGCCGGATTGTCCGGATGCGGTGTCGAATTTCGATTGCGGCACGGCCTCGATGCGCGTGTAGCCTTTCTTCTCGAAGTTCGCACGCAGGGCGGCGAGGTAATTCGCAGCGTCCTCGTCGAGCGTGTGGCTGGTGCTGATGAGGCTGGAGGTGATGTTGGCGGGATTGCCGTCCTGCTTCCTGCCGAAGGCGACCTTGCTCGACGGCCCCTTCACATCCTGCGCGACCCAGTCCTCCGGCAGATCGTAGATAAATCCCACCTTGCCATCCACGACCTCCGTCGTCTCCTTCGCAGCGGGGCTCGGGGCAGGCGCAGGTTTTTCGGGTGCATTAGTTACATCCGGCGGCGCTCCCACATCCTGCGAAAAAGCCGCGGCGCACAGAAAAGCGCACACCAGCATCGCAGCGAAGACTTTCGATAACATCGAGGGCACTCTCTCCAGCGCGCTTCCCGCTGTCAATTCGCAACAAGCCCGGGATCAAGTATCCGCCTTGTCGTTTTCGTCCGTCCTGTCGATATGCTCGACGATTTTCTCCGGCCGGGTGGCTTTTTCCAGCACGGTGACGCTCGGGTCTTTGTCGTGGTCGATCCCCAGCTTGTCCGCGATCTCCTTCAGGAGCTGGAGCATCTTGGTGTTTTCCTGCTCGGAGAGGAGGTTGATCTGCAGGTCGAGGTGGCTCCGCCGCTCGTCCACCTTCGACTGGCGGTTCTCGGAAATGAGGATGAATGTGGAGAGGAATATCGCTTCCAGAGAAACGACCAGGGTGAGGAAATTAAACGGAAACGGGTCGATCGGTTTTTTCATGTAAACCGTGTTCACGAAAATCCAGACCGCGAACCAGGCCACGTGCACCCACACGAAAAGCATGGAGCCGCAAAAGCGCGTGATCGCATCCGCAACCCGGTTCGCCGGCGACTGCGACTCCTGCGCGGCCTTCTCCAGCTCGTGGATGGTGGAAACGTTCCGGTCGATCAGTTCCTCGACCGTGCGCGGCCCGTGGTAGGGGGGCTTGTTATCCATGTCAGTTTGGTTGTCCACCACGAATGGCACTTGCGGTAACAACGTATCGCAAGTGCCCTCGTGATGCCCGGGGGGAAGGTTTGTTACTTCGCTTCTGCCTCGACGTTGATCACGGATTCCGCGAGGTCGGTGAGTTTCTCGTCGGTGGCTTCCTCCTCTTCGAGGGTCTGCTGGAGGAGTTTCGCGCCCTCCTTGTCGCCGATGAGTTTTGCGTAGGCGACCACGCAGCCGTAGCCGGCCATCTCGTAATGCTCCACGCGCTGGGCGGCGGAGATGAGGCCGGCGTCCTTCACTTCCTCGTCCGCCTCCTCCTCGATCATCTCGGCGCCTTCCTTCAATACGCCCTCCATGCCGTGGCATTTCGGGCCCTTCGTGGTTTCATCGAGGTTCTTGAGGATTTTCTCGAGCCGCGCGGCATGCTCCTTCGTCTGCTCCAGGTGCTCCTCGAATCCCGACGCGAGGTCCTCGTTCGACGCGGCCTTCACCATCTTCGGCAATGCCTTGATGATCTGGTTCTCCGCGCTGTAGAGGTCCTTGAGTTCTTTGATGTAGAGGTCTTTGAGTGTTTGTAGTTCCATAGGTACCACTCAATCGCCCGACCTCTCCACGCCGGTTGTATGGCAAACAAAATCCGGAGGTGGATAGGTGGTTTTACCAATACCGCTTTTCGTCCATATAGGACTATTCACCATTCAGGAAGTAGTGATCGCCTTTACTTCGTAATCCGAAATGTCTTCATGATCGCATCGAAGACGTCGTCATACTTATCCCCGCGCTCGACGGAGGTGCAGGTCATCTCCACTTTCCTGTGGTCCTTGCGCTCGAAAAGATAACTCGTCTGGCGCACGGATTTCCCATCCTGGCGCACGGAGTTCATGATGAACTTCGCGGCGGCCGCTCCCGACGCGCTTTCAAATTTCTGCGGGGCGGCGATGATCTCCACATCGGTGAACCCGCCGGCATCGGCATTCTGGCGCGCCTTTTTCAGGAGCGCGGCCTCCTCGTCGTCGAGCGGGCGGCGGCTTTCGAGCACACGGTAGGCGATGTTGCACGGGGTGTCATCGTGGATCGCGCCGAAGGCCGTGCGGGTTTTCCAGCCGGGTACCTGCTGCACGAACCAATCCTGCGGCAGGTCATAGGCGAATCCCGCGTCGCTCTCCTCGACCTTCACGGTTTCGGAGAAATCGGCGGTCGCCGGCTTCGCAACGGGTTTGGCTACCGGCGTCGCGGAGGGAGCGATGAGAGTCACATTGGGAGTGGCAGATGCCGTAGCCGGGGGCGTCGCGCGCGGAGTAGCGAACGCGGTGGCCGATGGCAGGGAAATGACCGGTGTGCGGGCGGGCATAGTTGCAGTTGCCGTAGGCGTCGCGCGCGGTGTGGCGGATGCCGTGGCGGTGGCGGCGGGAGTTGCCAGAGAAGTTACAGGTATCGCGCGCAGAACCATGGGTTCCGTAGCAGACGCTGTGGGCGATGGCCTGGATGAAAGCGGAGTGGCCGCAGGAACATCTGGCCATGGACTGGAAACCGGCTCTGGTGTTTTCTCCACCACGGGAGGAGTCACCGGCTGCCTTTGCGCCACGGGCGGGTGCGAGACTTTTCCCATGAACCACGGCATGAGCACGGCCCAGAGCGCAGCCACACCCACGACTTGCAGCCACCGGATATCTCCCCCGTCTTTCACGACATATCCCCCCGCCTTGTCCCATGGGGTAACTCCTTCGCTCTTCAACCGGCCGAAGACAAGATACAGGGTCACCAGTTGCACGAAGGGGATGAACACGTAAAACACCAGCCCGAGAAAGCGGCTCCCCGCCTCGCTGCGCGATAACATGCCGCCACCCTCTTTCGCCACGGTAATCCCGAACATCCGCTTGCCCGGCGTGGCGCCGTGTTTGGGGAGAAACCAGCAGTCCCACAGCATGAGCAACGTGACAACGGGCAGCCACAGGACGAGCGATGCAAACACCCACCCGTGCGAAAACAGATTGAAAAGAAAGCCACGCGCCACCAGCAGCAGCACCGCGAAAAACAAAACCTCCACGATGATATTGTCCGCCACCCGCGCGCAGAATCTCAGCCACGCCTGCTGCTGCGCGAGCTGCGCCGCGGTGGGCTTCGGCCTTTTAAAGAAAATCGGTTCCGGTGGCGCCTGCACGCCGGCTGCGGGCTTGCTGAAGGGACGGTTTGCGGGCTTGTCCGGGGCTGCCTTCGCGGACGCTGATTTTTCCGGTGCTGTTTTTTCCGGCGCTGCCTTGGCCTGCGCAGCTTTTTCCTGTGCCGCCCTTTCCTGCGCCGCTTTGTCCCGTGCGGCTTTGTCTGCCGCTGCTTTTTGCACCGCCTTTTCCGCCACCAGTTCGACAATCGATTTTTTTTGAATCACTTTCTCCGGGGCCTTTTCCGGGGCTGGCGGCGGCGGTGCGGCAGGAGTGGCGGCAGGCGGCACGGACATGAAATCAGCAAGCGGTTTCCACTCCTCCTCATTCTCGAGGCGGTACACGGCATCCGCCGCGACCGAGCCGGAAGCCCACATGCTTTTCAACTGGTCGAGCGCGAACGGCCCGCGCTTCTCGCCGCCGTAATAAAGAAAATAGGATTCGTTCATGAGGTGGAAACCATCCCCGATTGCGGGATGTTATTACGGAAGCCGGGCAGCTACAAGACTGAAATGCCCCGCAACCAAACGCAACGGTCTCATTAACACCGGGCTTCAGCCCGGTGCCAGCCCGCGCGCACGTATGACGCCGAAAGCCGTTGAAACGGCTCGTGATGCCACGCCGGGGGAATGCACCCGGCTAAAGCCGGGTGTTAATGAGAGGAGAAAAGGACGAAGACACCCGATCCTCTCCACGCAAATACTTCCTAAGCCGACTCTTGGAGACAAACGCAGTTAATCCTAAATGATACTTCCTAAATGATAAATGCCCTTCATTGCCCCGCCCCCGCAGCGGACACATCCCGGTCCAGCGCCTCCTGCGCAGCTTTGTCCCCGGGCGAAATCTCCAGCGCCCTGCGATACGCGGTCACGGCCTCGGCGGGCATCAGCCCCCGGTCGTACGCCGCGCCGAGCCACATCCATGCGGCGAGGTAGCCCGGCTCCGTCCGCGTCGCGGTGAGCAGCGCGGCGATCGCCTCCGTCACCTGGCCCGCGTTCAAATAAGCGCGGCCTGTGCCCACCCACGCATCGACATTGTTTGCATCCAGCGCGGTGGAGCGCGCGAATGCGGCGAGCGCGTCGCTGTTCCGCTCGAGGATGAGATACGACCAACCGAGCCCGTACCATGCATCGGCGTCGCGGGGGGCGATGGCCGTGGCGCGCTCGTAACTTGCCGCCGCCTCCTGCGTGCGGTCGAGGTCGAGATAAGTTCGGCCCAGCCATACCAGCAGCGTGCCGTTGTCCGCATCGAGCTTCACCGCGTGCTCGAATGCATCTGCGGCCTCCGAGAGCTGGGTGAGATTGTAGTAAGCCTGCCCGAGCCCGCCCCACGCGTGGCCGTCATTCGGGACAAGTTTCCGCGCATGGTCGTACGCATCCACCGCATCGTCGTAGGCTTTCAGCGCGAGCCGCGCGTCGCCGGCGCCGGACCACGCGTCGGCATCAGCCGCATCGAGCGCGATGGCTTTTTGAAATGAGGCGAGCGCTTTCTCCGGCAGCGAGAGGTCCATGTAATTCCTCCCGGTCGCCTCCCACATCCACCCTTCAAGAAGCTCCCCGCCGTGGTTGTTAAACGGCGTTGTCTTCAGGCTCTCCTCCGCCTGCTGGTTGAACTTCTCCGCCGCGCCCACATCCCCTTTCAGGATGCTCACCGCCGCCATGTCCGCCAGCGGCAACGGCTCGCCCGGCCCGTATTTCATCTCCTGCCGGAATGCGGCCTCCGCCTCCGGGATCTGGTACTGCGCCATGCGGATGTCGCCGAGGTCGTGCCACGCCACCATGTCGTCCGGCTTCAGCGCGATCGCCTTGTTGATCGCCGCGAGCGCGTCGTCGTAGTTATCGAGATAGTAACAGGCATCGCCCAGGAGCTTGTAAGCCAGCGGGCTGGCGGAGAACTTTGCCACCACTTTCCGCGCCAGCGCCAGCATTGCCTGGTGGTCCCGGTTCCTCTCCGCAACCTTCGCCGCCTTGTAGATGGGATCGAGCGATGCGAAGTCGTAAGCCGCGCCGTCCAGCGTCGCCGCAGGCGCAGCGGAATCCTCCACCGGCGCGCGCGCGGATTTGCTCCCATGCCGGAACCCCAGCGCAAAGCACAGCCCCGCCATCGCGACGATGACAGCCCCCAGCCCGGCAAGCCATGCAGGACCGTAATTTTTCCCGTTAAAACGAACGTAATACATGCAGCGCGAGGAGGCATTCATGCCTCGTGCGCCGGAGAGTAATCCGCAATGCCCGCGCGAACAAGACCGAAAACCCTGCCCCCGGTGTATCCGTCCCATTAACACCGGGCTTCAGCCCGGTGCCTGCCAGCCCCGTGACATCATGAGCTGTTTCAACAGCTTTTCACTCGGTTTTCAAGGCTTGCGGCGGCCTTAATGACAGACTCAGCCCCGCGTGAATCGCGCAAACAGAAACCCCAGCGGCTCCGGGATGGTTGCGCAAAGAATGTTCCCCCGGGATTCGATACCGCCCCCGGATGCAAGCAACTCCCATGTGTATTCGCCCGCGCCCAACTCCGGCAGCTCGATGGAAATCCGCTCATCGGGGAATAACTCGCGAAACACGACCACATAGCCGCAGTCACGCGCCTCCGAAATGGACAGGAATCCCGTGGGCGCAAACCCATCCGGCTCCGCGCCAATCGGAATGATCGTGCCGCCAAAGAGCGCATCACGATGCTCCTTCCAAACCCGCACCAGCGGGGCGACGGACTCGAAATATTCCGCAGGCAAATTCGACACCTCAAACCACCCGAGCGGATTCGAAAACATCACCGTGGCAAAAAGCGCATCCGGCGCATAGCACGCGGGCGCCAGCGGATCGCCGGGGTATTTGTCAACATTCCGCGTGTGGTTCAGAAACTCCATCCGCAGCCTGCGCGGGTCCACCCAGCGGGAGAGCATCCAGAGGTTCCGTAGCGTCTGGTGCGGCCAGTAGTTATGCCAGTCCGTGTAGCGGTTCTCCACGAAAAGCGGGCCCGCCGCCATCTCGCCGAAATAACCGGGACGCGCCCCCGCTGTGATATCAATGTCAAACACCACCCTGCCGCCACTCCCATCGATCACCGCCTTTAAAAACTGCTTCAGGTTCGCCGACGCCAGCGTCGTCTTGGCATTGATCGAGTCCACCTTGAAATGCTCCACGCCCAGCGTGTGGAATTTTTCCAGGATGCAATCCGCGTCCCTCCTCCAGTTCGCAAACTCGTTCCACGAATCCGGCGCGAACCACAACCCGAGGTTCATCCCCCTCGCCCGGGCCTGCTCCGCCAGCGGCCCGAGCCCCTGCGGGAAACGCTCTTGGTGCGGATTCCAGAAATCCGCGTCCGCATTCCAGAACCCCTCCCACACCCCGCCGCCTTTCGCCGCATAGGCCGAGTTCGAAGTCATCCCGCGCTGCCACCCGTCGTCGAGCTGCACCATCTCCACCCCCAGCCGGTGCCCCGCCTCGATCTCCTGCGCAATGAAAGCCTCCTGCATCCGGCTGTCCCGCGAACGGTCCCCCCACGTATTGCTCAGGAACCTTGGCGTCGCATGCCCCGCCGTAGCCGGCCTCAGCCCCCGCTGCCACTCCTGCAACACCCGCGCCCTCCCAAAATCCCCGCCCCCGTACTCCAACACCTCCCACGAATCCCCGTCATCGCCGACACCCGCCACCAGCGCAAAATCAAACCCGCCCGTCTTGCCGAATGTCACCCGCAAATCACACTCCGCCCGCACCGGCCGCGAATCCGGCAACGGCGCCTTTTTCACAAACACATGCCCCGTCCCATCCGCCATATCCTCCACCACAAAAAGATTCCCCCGCAACGCCAGATTCCTCTCCGACGGGTGCAGCAGCCATTGCCTCTCCTGCACCAGCTCATTGCGCCCGTCCGTCTGGTCAAAAAGGACGACCTGCGTGAGCAGCAAATGCTGCCCGGGCAACGACACCACGCGACTGATCGCTTCGCCGCCGCTGGGGTTGGCCTCCCGCCCTGGGCCTGATGCGGTCTCGATGCCTGTGGATGTCATGTTTTCGATCTTAGTGATATTACTATCCCGGGAAAATACGGCATGTATACGTCTCCCACTAATCTCTGCGGAACTCGTTGTCGAGACTACCGATAATACTCCAAGCAAGACGATGCGGAAATGACAGAAGAAACATCAGACGAAAACAATTATCTGAACGTAGTGAATGCGGAAGTTTTTCAATCGGAGGCGAATCTGCCATCTTAACCAACTCACCCCAAGATTGAGGCTGCAAAAAAGTAAAATCTCTTTCAGTGCCTCTTTGACAATTCCACTCGAGGTAGCCGGCTGCTTCTTCAGGTTGGAATACGGTTACGGTGACGTGGCTAATCTGTCTCCACGTCTCCTCAAGCTCTTTTCGGTAACCGCGTCTTACTAACAACATTAGTAGCGAGTATAAGCAACTTGATTGAGCACTTTTTACTCTTCTGGGCTCGGGGTTAAGCATCATTTCGACAATATCTTTTAACACATCTTCCGGAGATGCGTATGCATCCGGAAGTGGATCTTTGCTTCTGTCGTGCTGTCGGCTAATCACAACAGAGAGCCAGGTGAACAAAAGCTTTTTGGCTTCCTGAATACAATTATGACGCTCCAGTATCCAAACAAGTGAGCAAATGAATGCAAAACTGCCTTCACTCCAAAAAACAAGACGGTCTGCATTAATAAAAGTCTTTATAGTGGAAACGCAAGCTTCGCCATCCTCATGGCGATCTGGATTCATGAGACACCAAACAGCCCATGCCCCTACTGTAACTGTATTGCGTAACCGTGTGTAGTCGTCCAATTCCAGTCTTTTTGGCTTGAAGGCATCCTTGGTTTGGCACTCTGCTGACAATGCCGCTAGCGCCTCTTTAGCTGCGCCACATGCCAATTCAAAAGATGATTTTACAAATTCGCTTTGGCAATTGATTCGCTCGCTTGCACCTGAAATGCACGCTGCTGTTATCGTCCAGCCGCGAAAAATACTCCAATGGTCACTTTGGCGATAAAATTCACCAAGAATGTAAGAGGTGAAAATATTCGCGGCTGCAGCGATTCTTTCTAGATTTGTTTGAGAGACGTCATCTGGAAACTGCCCCCGAACAAAACGCACGAATGTAGCCACGTCGAAATCTCCACGTCCATCGACTAGGTAGAGAGATCGCAATGCACGAATGTCGGGTGGTGAGGTAGGCCAAAAATCCGTTGACAATTTAGTAAACTCTTGATGAAGCCAACGTCCATCGATGGTTCCCATTTCCGGAAACCCGTTTCGTTGCCATTCGATATTGTGTCTTTTAATTCGATCGAGCGCGGGGTCTTTGAAAAGTCCATTGGTTACAAAAAAAGGCCGATAAACATAGTCTGAAGGCAAAGAAGGATGCGAAGGACGTGTTTGCACTAAAGCAATTAATTGCGCATAGTTATTCTCAAACGTCTTTAGGCTTATGTCGCCATCTTTTAGTTGAAAACAATGAATTTCACCATTAGGAGAAATTGCAAGGACATCCTTACCATGTTCATAGGGGCTATGCCCAATTCGAAGTACCTTGTAACCCTTACCCGCAAGAATCTGACCAAACGCAGCTTGATATCCCCGTTCGTTAATTCTATTCAACCAGTCTTCTACGAGCCTCTCTTTCATCAAACTCCTTTCGCTTTTTCGCTACAAGCTCCGCCCAGCGTTGCTGATTTTCAGAATTAAGCTCCTGCATAATCGTTTGAACTTGAGCAATTAACTCTTCTGACAAAAACCATTGCGGCCATATTGGTATCCCAGCTTCATCAAAATCAATTTCCATCGCATCCATTTTTGATAGCCACAGATCGAATGTGAACGGTCCATCTGTCTTGTTTATTACTCCACTTCGTGGGGTAGGTTTGGCAATAACGGAAAATGCATCTTTAGCTTGTGCAGCAGCCATTTCTTGGCCAACACGTTTCGGTATTTCAAAGTACTCTTCTGTGGGAATCCCTTTTGCCGATTCAGGCGTCCAATTATATGAGCTGCTGCTTTTCTTATAATCGAACTCAGATTCTCCCAAGAAAGCACGATGCCCTTCTTTTTGAACTCTGAGTGGAACTTGTGAAATGAAGGGGTCGGAAAAACCTAACGCGTTAAACAGAAGTTGGTTCCAAACCTTTTGAATGGCATCGTAAGCACGTGGAAACTCTGGAAGCATAGAGAATAGTATCGTGATTCAAAATGATTTATCCATTCAAAACGAGAGAATGAATTCAGAGGGATAGCGATTACAAAAAATACACCGTCTCCTTTTTTTCTTCCTGATTGCCCGCGCCACCCCTTCCATGCAACCATCCACCCCGCATGAGAATCCTCTTCATCGGCGGTACTGGTAATATCTCCTCGGCTTGTGTGCGGCTTGCGGTCGCGCAGGGGCATGATGTCTCGATCCTGAACCGCGGAAACCGGCCGCTTGCCGGCTATGGCATCCCGGCGGGGGTGGAGTCGCTGGTGGCGGATATCCATGATGAGGCGGCGGCGCGGGCGGCGGTGGGGGAGCGGAAGTTCGATGCGGTGGCGAATTTCATCGCGTTCAAGCCGGCGGATGTGGAGCGCGATGTGCGGCTTTTTGCGGGGCGCTGCGGTCAGTATTTTTTCATCAGCTCGGCGTCGGCCTATGAGAAGCCGCTGCGGCATCCGTTTGTCACCGAGTCGCATCCGCTCAAGAATCCCTACTGGGCTTATTCGCGGGACAAGATCGCGAGCGAGGATGCCTGCACGCGTGCCTACCGGGAACAGGATTTCCCGGCGGTGATCGTGCGCCCGTCGCTCACCTACGACACCGTGTGGCCGGTGGCGATCGGCGGCTGGAATGACTTTACGCTCGTGGACCGCATCCGGCGCGGCGGCGAGATGATCGTGCATGGCGACGGCACCTCGCTCTGGACCGTGACGCACGCGGAGGATTTCGCCAAGGGCTTCAACGGCCTCCTCGGCAACACCACCGCCGTGGGCCACGCCTTCCACATCACCTCCGACGAAGTGCTCACGTGGAACCAGCTCTACACTACCATCGCCGAGGCGGCGGGCGTCGAGCCCAGGCTCGTGCACATCCCCTCGGAATTCCTCGCGTCGCTCGACGAGCGCCACCGCGGCGGCCTGCTCGGCGACAAAGCCCACTCCGCGATCTTCGATAACTCAAAAATCAAGCGCTTCGTCCCCGGCTTCCAGGCCACCATCCCCTTCCACGTAGGCGCGCGCCGCACCCTCGCATGGTTCGAGTCCGCCCCCGCCCACCAGCGCATCGTCCCCGAAACCAACACCGCCATGGACCGCTACATAGCCGCCTGGCGCGCCGCGTTTCCGGGGGCGGAGGAGGAGTAACCGGGCGTTGATACCGACGGCGCCGCTTATTTCGCACCCTTTTTTGAAAGGGAGTTAATGCGCCCCTGCAACTCCTTAGCTAAATACCGGCGTCCGGGAATGTGTTATAACACTCCTTTCGCATCTTGCGACAGGATGTTAATATCGCTGTTGGTGAGGATTGCTTTCGGCGAGCCGTTCCTTGCGATGCCGAGCATGGCGCGGCCGATCCGCGCGGTGGTGGTTACGGAACGCGGAAACGCGGCGTGCAACAGCGGACCGAATGGCTGGAGCAACGGATAGATAAGGCGGTAAAGTCGCGTCCTGGAGGTGACTCCGTGCTGCGGCAGGATGAGACCGGGGCGGAAGATGGCCACCGTCTTGAAGGGAAGCCGCAAGAGGGCGTTTTCGGTGAGTCCTTTTATCCGTTTCCACATCACGGGACCGCTCCCGCTGCTGTCGGCACCGGAACCCGAGACGAAAATGAACGCCATGCCGGGGTTCAACCGGAGGAGCGTTTGCGCGACGGCAAGCGTGATATCAAAGGTCACGCGCCGGTATGCCTCCTCCCCCATGCCGACCGAGGACACGCCGAGGCAGAAGAAACAGGCGTCGAAACCCGCAAGCCGGGACTCGATGGCGGAAAGGTCGAGCAGGTCCCCGTGAACGATCTCGCGGAGCTTTGCGTGTGTGCGCCCCGTGCCACTGCGCACCACGACGAGGACTCTTTCCACGGCGGGCTCGCGGAGACATTCCAGCAATACCCCCTGCCCCACCATGCCGGTCGCCCCGAATAGGATCACGTTCATGCGCCAGAGTTACCTCCGCCACCTGTCGCGTCAAATCATCTCTCGGGATACCGGGAAACCGTTTCTAAAAAAGCGCCCCCGCTTTACTCACCTCCCGAAACCTGCTATCCCTGACCCGCCATGAACACCGCCCCCTCCTCCCCTGAATCCGCATCGCCTCTCCGTACGCAGCACGAGCCGCCTTCCTACCTGTTCGTCCTCGCGGCGGGGATTGCGACCTCGGCGCTCACGCTTTTTGCGATCTACTGGCTGGACCGCAAGACCGACGACTTCCATGTCATGGGGTGGTACTGGCATTACATCATCCCCATCGGCGCGATCCTCGTGGGCATGGTGGCGGCGAGCGGCTACGGGATCGTGTCGTGGTTCTCGGGCATCAAGATTGTGCGCTTGCTGATGGTGGCGGTGGTGGTGCTGCAGGTGGGCGTTTACTTCGGGGCGCAATACATCGAGTTCAAGGGGATGCACCTTTATTACAAGGACACGGGCAATGCGGTGGGCTTCATCGAGTATTTCGACCTCAACGCGCGGTCCTTCGCATGGAAGCAGGATAATGACAAGGCGGGCGAGCCGCTGGGCGTGTGGGGATATCTCTTCCGCGCGCTGGAGATCGTGGGGTTTGCCGGGGGAGGCCTGGTGGTGCCGGCGCTGCTTTGCACGCAGGAATATTGCGACCCGTGCAGGCGCTACATGCGCTCGAAGGTGGTGGCGTCGATCCCCGGCAGCATCAAGCCGCAGAAATTCAAGAAGGCCGACATCGCGGGCGCCGCCGCCCACCAGGAGCAGCAGGCCGCGGCGGCGGAATCCGCGCGGCAGTTCCTGGAGATGCTCCGCCAGATGGCTGCGGAGGGCCGCGCGGAGGATTTCAAGAAAGCAACGGCGCCACTGATGACTCGCAAGAGCGGAAAGGCTGCCTATTTACTCCCCGTGCGCTACACGGTGCACCTGGTGGGGTGCAGGCAGTGCGGCACCGGCTGGCTCAAGTTCCAGCAGCTCACCGGCCAGGGCAAGCAGATGAAAACCACGGACCTCGGGCGCTACGCGGCGACGCCGGAGTTCGTGACGGCCATGCAGGCCCGCGCGTGAGTGCGGTGCGCAGCGTGCTTTGCTGTGCAATTTACCACTTGTCACATTCATGAATATCCCCCGTCTCCTGTCGCTGGTCCTCATGATGTGCGGAGCGGCCCCGCTGCTTGCCGGTTCGCCGGGGAACGGCTCCCGCCCTTCGCCGGATGGCAGGTGGACCGCCTCCTGGCAGGGCTGGGGAACCCTGGGCGAGGGTTCCTGCCATATCTCCTTTTTGCGGCGGGCGGACCAGAAAGTCTTTTTCACCCATGATACAAATTGCCGGTATGTCGACGCGTTGTGGAATGCGCAATCAACCAAGTGCGTGCTCCTCGACGCGCCGGACAACGCGAACAGTTACTTGTGGCTGTTCCGCATCCACGGGAAGGAAGTTACCCACGAGGAACTGGACTACGGGGCTGTAAGTAACCTCATCGAGCAGGCGATCCCCGCGGCGCGGATTGAAAACACCACCCACCTCACGCGCTCGGGTATCGAGAAGATGAGCTGGGATTCCGAATCCGTGCTGCGTCTGCGGATCATCTATAATAACATCCCTGTCACGGTGCTCATCGATCTTTCAAAGGCAGGCGCCCCGGAAATGCGCATCGGGCGCGACAAATGAGCGGTGTAAAAACGCAGCCTTCAAACCCCGGTCGCGCGTGATGCCGCGGCCCGGTGAAATACCGCGCCGGTGAGCGTGGGGTTCAGATACACCTTGAAGCCGTAGTGGGCGGCAAAGTTCATCATCTGCATGCGCTTCACGTTGTCGTCATCGTCCGCAATGTGACTCCAGATGATGTCGAAATCGGTGTCGTGCATGGCGCACACGCCGTAGTCGGCGATGCTCTGCCGGATTCGTGCGGCTAACTCGTGGATTGGGGCGGCATTTTTCATGGCATTGGGCCGGGGTCTCATGACTCCCTGTCTGCCGCGCCCCGGAACACGGCCGTGGCAAGGTTGCGATCCACGCGCACGGAAAACCTGTAGTATTGGGCAAAGTTTTTGACCTGCATGCGTTTCACATCGGGATCTTCCATGTACAAGTCACTCCAGAGGATCGCCAGGTCGGCTGTGTGCAGCACATACAGACCGTGCTCGGCGATGCCCACCTGGATCCGCCCGGCTAACTGCTTGACGGCGGCGACTTGCATGGGCGTGTGCTTGGGTACAACTTCATCCCAAGCCGCTTAACACAAGGCCGCGCCAGCCACAAGGGAATGCCAATTTGTGCCAAGCATTCGACAAAGGAGGGGTATTCGGAGCGTATTATCGAGAGTTTTTCGCCATGAGATTATAATGACGAAATCCGAAACCGGATGCTACATGGAATGGCACCGCTTCGCCATTCGTCACCGATACGGCGACCAGAACGAGTCATCCGCGACATCCGAGAGGGTGTTGAAGGTGGCTTCCGGCACTTTCGGGATCGAGTCAACGGTGAACGGCCCGTAGGGATTTCCAAAGACGTCGGCACCCGTGTTATACAATGGGGTCCCGCTTTTGAGGTAATTCTTCAGGTCGCCAAACGTCGCGTTGAAACCGGAAGTCTTGTTGGTCTCGATCGCGTATTGGTCGATGGCCGAGTCGAGCAGGCGCAGGTCCTGGAGGACCCGTTTTGCCTGGCCGGGTCTGCCGGGGTCGCTGGTGCCATCCGACCCGTCGGCGTCTTCATGACTGCGGGCCGGATAAAAGCTGGAGCGACGGGGCTCGCTGGAAACAGCGAATACCATGAAAGCAACAATCAACGCCGGCCAGAGGAAGAGGCCGAGATACCCCAGGACCAGGCCTGCAACGGCCATGCCGCTGCCGCCGGTCGCGCCCGCGGATTTCCGGATTTCCGATTTCGCCATGTGCCCGGTGATCACCGCCGCGAGCCCGCCGAACGGCCAGAACACGAGCCCGACAAGCCCGGTGATAAGGCTGGTGATCGCGAGCCCGGATGTCCCCGGCGCGGGCGGATTCGTAAGCGCCGCGATCGCCGCGGGGTTCAATTGAACAGCAGGCAGCGACGGCGGGACGACATTGCCAAACGCAGCCGGGAGCACGGAAGAGAGCGGCTGCCACCCGGCCATGCCCTCCTGCCACGCGAGGTCGGTGGGGAAAAATAGTTTCTCCTTCACCCCGGCGATGATCTGTTCCTCGGTGAACGGCCCGGTCTGCTGGTTGTTCTTCGCGATATAGATGGCCATAAGTGATGGATGGGAAACCCGGTTGCCGGTGGAAACAGAGTGTGAATGGAACTGCCAGCAAGTCTTCGCGTTTTGAGCGCGGCGTTCAATGAAATTCCACCTACTGGTGGATATTCGTCTTGTAAAGCAGCCGTCACCAGACGTGAATGTTCAGTCATCAGCACGGATTGAAAAAATGTCATAACTGTATTCATGCGAAGCCGGTTTATCATCATTGTCTGTCTGGCGATCACATGCGCTGCAATCGCGCTTTGTATTGTTCAATATTTATTTCGCGAAGAACGGGTTCCCGGCACGAAAATTTCATTCGATAACCGGTCAGGAAAACAAATTGAGAGCATGGAAATTTTAAATGGAATCGCATCGCTTTCCTTGAAGCCGATGGAAAATGGAGGTTTTCCAGAAGTCGTGATGCCAAGGGGCGATTCGGGACAAGCTCAGGTCAAGGTCCACATTTCATTCAAGGATGGCGGCGTCCTGTCCGATAGCATTTATTGCGACCCGGCGATTACCGTAGTGATATACTCAAATAATTTAAACCGTGTGATACGAAGAGCGGAATGGTAAGGACCACATTTTTTAATATATCATGAACATTCCCAAAAAATCCCGGGCCGCACGGGACTTGAATTCACGCAACTCAGCTACGGGGTCATGGAAATCCGCGGCGAGCACCGGTGCAATGCGCGGAGTAATTTCTTTGTGACACACTTAAAGTGTGTTTAACTCTCCATGGAACACTCCTATGCTGCACATACCTTTCATAAATAATCCCGCAGTAGATTTCCAGGGATGGTTGCTTTTTCCTGTCGGCATCGCGCTGATTCTGTGGCTCTGGTCAGTGGTCGAGATCGCGAATAAAAAGACCGTGGACCCGTTTGATAGGATCGTGTGGCTCCTCGTCGTTCTCGCGCTCAACTTCGTGGGAACCCTGTTGTATCTCTTCTTCGCGGATAGCGAGGAATCAAAAGCCCGGGCAATCAGGAAGGAACTGGATGCGGAAGCCGAGATAAAACGCAGGGCCAATGAGGGCATGCTTTAGTTCCACCGACCGCAGGAGCCCGGGGGATTCAGCTCCACTCGATCTTGAATGAAACGCTGGAGCCGTCGGCAGAAACGGTGACTTCCCCGTAGGAAGCGCCCCCGCCCATTTTTAAGATATACTTGGCAGAATGGTCATCCTGCATTTCCAACTTCCCTTCCGAAACTCCGCGCGAGTCGCGGAGCCACTTTGAGATCGCCTCCGGGGAATCCGTAAACGAGCCGATAAAAGTCCGTGTGAATGCGCTCCCCTCGGTGCGGATTGTAAAGTTCCGCGCAGTCTTCGGAAATGGCGCGAGCCGCCCCCACTGGAGGGAGATTTCCGCCATCTCGGCCCGCTTCCGGGAGCTGGCATTGTCCCGCGCATTATTGGAGCCCAGGAAAACCCAGACGAAAACGAAGATGCCGATCGCGAGCACGGGCAGCGCCACGATCCCGATGCAAACGCCTGCGATGATGCGCGGGACCCTGATTTTCATGAGGTGCCCCGGATGCTAGCAACGCCGGGGCAAAACGCAATGGCGCTGCAAGTTGCCGGCACTTTCCATGCCCATATCCCGCCTTGCATTTTTGAGCCGTTATGAGCATATTTGAGCATGGCTGCAAATACCACGCTTTTTCGCTCACGCGTTCCCACCCATCGTCTGAAGAAGGCCGAAAAAATCCTCGAACAACTCGGCATGAAACCGGGCGACGCGTTTAACATGCTCCTTGCGCAGATCGAGTTGCGCAAAGGGCTGCCATTTGACGTCACCACGCGCCCCACCCCGGTTCTTTCGTCCAATGAGCAGGCGTCCGCGTGGACGGAGGCGCTGGGTGCCTACTAACCCGAACGCGGGGGAGGTCTGGTTCGCCGACCTGGGCATGGCGGAAAAAAGCCGCCCCGTGCTCGTGCTGGCAACGCCTGGTGATACTGATGCACGCGCGCTGGTGATCGTGGCCCCGCTAACCTCGCAAATCCGGGGGATGCGCGGCGAGGTAAACCTCGGCAAGCCGCGATGGCTGTCCAAACCATCGGCAGTGAACGTGCAGGGACTCGCCAGCTTTGACCGGCACAAGCTCTCCCGCCGCATGGGAGTTCTGACAAAGGCCGAGATGGCCCTTGTTAAGAAGGAACTCCGTGATCTGCTCGACTTGTGAGCTATTACGGTTTCCTTTTCGAGTGAATAATGAATCTCCACGCCAACCGCCCGCCGGTGCTCTACATCTTTTCCGGCCTGCCGGGCACGGGGAAGACGACGCTGTCGCAACTGCTCGCAAGGCGCCTGAATGCCGCCTATGTGCGGATCGACACGGTGGAGCAGGCGCTGCGGGACCTATGCGCGCTCGAGGTGGAGGGCGAAGGCTACGACCTCGCGTATCGCGTCGCCGCTGACAACCTGCGGCTCGGCATGAGCGTGGTCGCCGACTCATGCAACCCCATCGGGCTCACGAGAAACGCATGGGAACAGGTCGCCGCGGACTCCGGGGCCGGCCATGTGAACATCGAGGTCGTTTGCTCCGACAAACTGGAACACCGCAGGCGCATCGAGACGCGCGCCCCGACCGTGACCGGGCTAAGACTCCCGACATGGGAGGATGTTTTGAATCGCGAGTATCATCCGTGGTCCAAAGAGCGGGTTGTTATCGACACCTCGGGAAGATCGGCGGATGAATGTCTCAAGAACCTCATGTCCCACCTGGTGAAAATCAGCGCCTGACTTCCCGGAGCCTTGAGGTTTATTTGAGAACACGGGCTTCGGACGGTGTGACGGAGCCGTCGTTTCAACCTAATATTTGACCGGTAATGGCTGGTAGCTACGGTTGGCCTCCAGGGGAGGCCTCTCCCGCATCCGTTGCTGGAACCAGTTTGGCTTTACCGCCACGTTTGCCACTCTTTCAGAGGCTTGGGCGAGTTGCATTTGAAGCTGATCGCGCTCCTGCCTGGTCTCGGAGAGACTCTTGCGCTGGGTCAAGTCATCAAAAGTCACCCAGAAAAAAGCAAGGATTAGAAGTGCGATCAGTAGCTTCATAAATTTCAATCTTTAGAAAACTGACTCCACGCGTCAACCGCAACACAGTGTAATATTTTGGTTTTTACTTATCCATTACCGACGTTCGCGATTATTCCGGAAAAAGTGTTTGAAATTGAGCATCTTGCAATACATCCCGGCGCCTGATATGTGACTATCACCATGGCTGGCGATGTCTCCACCCCACTCTCCGCAAAGGAAATCAAGCGGTTGAGGCAGGGGGTCACGCACCGCAAATGGATCAGCGCGGCGTTCGCCTTTTTCATCCTGCTCCAACTGGCAGGCGCGACCAGCAAGCTCTACCAACTCCACCTTCTGGTCCCCGGCATTACGTGGAAGCAGATTCACTCACTCGGCCTCGCGCGCAACTTTCCCGTGAATGGCACGTATTCCGGTGTGGAAATCCGCGCCGCATCGCTCGCGGAGGACGCCTGTGTGTATTTGATACTCGCAGGGCTCATGGTCGGCGCGCATCTTGTGATAAGAAGCCTCCTCCGGAAAGACATCGTCCTGTTGCACTACATCGACAGGGAGGGGAAGGCGTGAAGACCACGAAAATTATTACGCAAGAATTATAAAACCAGTGAATGATTGTATTCGAGCATTTCTCATTGGCTACACAATCCTGACTCTGGCCGGATGCGAATCAACGCATCAAGTATTTGAGACGCGCCGGGATGCAAATGCCATGGCGTGGGTGAAAACCGCCGACGCGCGGCGCGACGTAAATGCCGCCATGGCGCACGGTGAGTTCCGATTCTATGCTATAAACGGCATTGCGCCCGGCATCGTTCCCGGAGTGGAACAATATGGAGCTGACAAGGAGATGGTAAAAAAATACGGCTATCGCACAATTGCCGGAACAAGCGATTATTCTAACGGCGACCTGAATCAACTGGCATATCAATATGCGGAAACCTATAATAGGATTCTGCTGCGATATCTGCGCGCAAAAACGCTGTAGCAATCCAAGAGTGAAACACCCGCTCCTTAATTTTGCGGCTGTATCAAACTGGCGGCCGCCCGGGCTGCAGGGTTGTTTGTCTCGCCAGCCGGCCTTTCCTTTCGGGATGCAATGCGCCTGTAATAGTCATCCGCTTTTTTCCATCTTTGTGCGTCGGAGATTTCGATCGTTTCGTATTCCCCGTCCGGGATCAACAGGTAAACTTCAGGATGACCCGGATAGATCGTTACCGCACAACGCTGCCCGGAAAAATCGGCTGATTCCCCGCAATACAGGTAATAAGACTTGCTCGACACTGGGAACTTGTCGATGATCCCCGGAACCTTGGGAGCCGTAAAACCCACCTGTGTGCCGTCCTTCGACTGCTTCACCGACTGAACGTAAATAGGAGGGTTGAAATCCTTTACACCGGTGTCATCGAGCCCCGCCATCCGGATAACATCCAGGGGAGTCCTGCAATCCGCCCCGCGTTGCAGAAGCCGGGCGTTCGCCGCCTCTAGGCGATCTGCGGCCTCCTTGATCTTGAGTTGCGGCAACGCCGCGTTCAGCGTCTGCTCGTTCTCCTTCGCGAATGTTTCGAGTATCCCCTGCGAGGACTGCATCTGGATGACAACGCCGTCGCGTTTGAGCCGTGTCACCCAGCCCAACAGCTTGGAACCGCCAGCCGAGTCGACGATCGTCGTCTTGATAGTAATGCTGTCATTGCTGACCGAATCCACCGACTTGCTTACACTCCGGTTTTTTTCATCCACGAGCGGCCTAGAAAATACCTTCGTGCTGAAATTCTTTCCGCCAACATGGGCCTCTCCACCGCCAGAAACCCAGAGTTTCTTGGTATTGATGCCCTCTGCGACGAAAAACCAGTCTATGTCATATCCCTTCGGCGGTGGATTGGGCGACGCAAGTGTGATCTCGACCCCCACGGCGTGGCTCGTTTTGATATCAAACCCTCCATTCGAGTCCTTATAAGAATCTACCGAGCCACCTGTATTCGTGGATCGCGCTCGGAAAGAGTAAAACTCCGCGCGAGCCTGCGATTCCCAGCCGATTATGAAAACTGCACTTAACAATGCCACGGCAAGCAAGCGTAAATTTATCCGAGGATTTTTTTTGATTTTCATAGGGTATGATAAAAGGAGCCGTGACCTAACTTAAAGAACATCGGGTGCGGCAGGAGAGGTGTCGGCGAATGCAAATATTGGCGGGACGAACCAATGGGGGAAGGCGTTGTTCACAGGTGCCGATTACAACAAACTTTGTAAAATTGTCAAAACGATAAGCGCTCCGTCACGAGCACCATGATCCATGTTCACAGATTAACTCACAAACACCTGCGGCTTCGTGTAAGAGGCATGCGCGCAGATCTTCACGCTCTTCACCATAGCGCCGAGGCCTAGCTGGCAGGCGAGGATGTGGGCGCAGCGCCAGGCGTCCTCTTCCAGCCACCAGCGCACGGGCCAGAGGTTGCGGAAGGCGAAGATGACGGGGTGCTGCGCGTGCTGGTGGGCGTGGGCGCACTCGTGCAGGGCTGCGAGGATGTTTTCGATGCGGCGGGAGAGGCAGATTTCGCCGGCGAGGTTCACGGTGCCCGTCTCGGGCTGGTAACACGTGCGGCCACGGGTGATGAAGACGCGGCCTTTGCCGAGTGTATGCTCTGCGGCCTGGAAGGCGTTCATGGGGGCGGCGCGTCCCATATGTCTTTCACGGGCGGTCTCCCCTGCTCCACTGCGAGACGATCCCGCCCACCCACAGCGGCAGCACGAAGAGCATGGTGTCGCGCCGGGCGCGGCGGGCGGCGGCGTCTGGGCCGCGCAGCCGGGCGTGCATGAGATACTGGCATGCAAACCACGACCGTGCGTACGCCCATCTTCTCCAGAATGCGACGTGGCGCAGTTTCGCCGCGAGGTCCTGCATGATCACGAATGCTTTCAGCTCCTCCGCAAAAGGCTCCCGGCACGCGTCGAGCACGTGATAGTTTTTTCCATCCGCGCCCTTGAGCAGGTGGAGGCGGTGCCAGTGGGATTCCGCGTCGCAACCGCATCCGCACAGGGCCAGCAGTTTTTGTCCGTTGGTCATAAAAGCATGAGTTCAAGGTTTAAAGTTCCTGGTTCAAAGTTATCGCTGTTCCCGCTTACTGACTTGGAACTTTGAACCTTGAACCAGGAACTCAGTTTTCTCAGGCCGCTACGCCCTTGATGACAGCGAAGTTGATCACCACCGCGGCGTTCAGCGCGCTGCTCGCGTGCAGGTTTGTGATCACGATGTCGAATGCGCCTGCGGCCACTTTCTTGGTGGAGACAACGGCCGTGCCGGCGCCGCTATAGGTCGTGGAGACCACGGGGATGTCGGTCGCGGCCACCGCGCTGTTGGTCACGGTGAAGACTTCCTCCGCGCCTGCGGCGGTGGTAAGTGCCACGGTGGTGATCTGCCCGGCGACTTTGTTGATCGTAACTCCGGTGCTGGAACTGGTCGCCTGCATCACCGCGCCTCCCGCGCCTGTAGCATAGCCCACGCCTGCCGATGCGCTGCTGGACTTGATGCCCGCCGCCACGGCGCTGCCGAGGAGGTTCGCGGCGGTGGTGGGGAGATCGTCGGGATCGATCTGCACGTTGTTCTTCGTGTCGATAAGCGCGCGGGCGACGATTGCATTCGATGCCGCGAAGGAGCCGCCGACCTTTTTCTGGATGGCGATGTTATTGATGCGTTGGCTGAGTCTCATAAGGTATTTTCCTGTTATGTTTGGGTTATGGTTTATGAATGGGCATTGCTGCCCCGATTCATATGTCGCTCGTTGATGCCGCCGGCGACTTAGTCAAGCGCATTTTTGGAAATAAATGCGCGGTTTGTTTGCGACGTGCAAATCCGCCGGGGACGGCGGACACTCCAGCGCGCAATACCTTCCTCCGTTTAGACTGGATATTTCGTCACTGCTGGCAAAACATCATTAATCTTCGCGGTTAAAATTCGATCTTACTCTCATGAGATATTCCTTACTCCTCCCTGTCATGATTCTCTTCGCGGCATTTTCCAGCCGGGCAGAGGACCCGCTTCCGAAGGAATCCGTGCGGTTCGACGGGCGGACGCTTGTGCTCGCCTCGCAGGGGGACAATCCCGGGGAGCATGTGAAGGAATACATCCCAGCGGACCAGAAGCTCGACTCGTGGACGCAGCTCGCGTCGATCCGCGATTACCCGAAGCTCGACGATCCGAAGACCCTCGCCTCGAATCTCGTGCGCATGTTGAAGGCGCAAAACCCGCAGGCGCCGAGCCGCATGATCCAGAACCCCACGACGGGCGATGTGATCGTCGATTTCGTGACATGGAACGAAAACGGGGCATTCGCGGAGTTCAACGTCTTCCGCTACGCAAAGAAACCGGGCGGTGGCCTCGTCGCGCAGCAATACGCCGTGCGCGATTACAAGGACGTGCGCGCCTTCCTGAAAAATCTCGCGCCGCTGAGGAACAGGCTGGTTGATCTCATGGCGAAGGACGGGCTGGTGCCGGGCAAATAAGTTCGATGCCCCGGGGTCTCCTCCGGACAGCCAAGCCGCGGTTCATAAAGAGCAATGGACGCATAGACCGTCGGGGCGGGACCGGCCTATTGTGCATTTGCGCAGAAAAGGAGGACGCATATGAGCAACAGCAACATCATAGAAATCCGGCCACAGGGCGAAGGCTGGGCGGTATTCGAGGGCAGCGTCACCGCGCCCGTTTTCCCCCGAATCGAGCAGGCGATCGGCTATGCGAGCCGGCGCAGGTATATGCTCCAGTGCGAGGTCGCGGTGAAGGACGCCGCCGGGAATACCGCGCTGGCGATCCCATTCGTGAAAAGCCCGTCCCAGTGGGCGTGAGCACGGCATAACTCCGCGCGGCCTCCGCCCCGGGGAACATTAAAGCGTTGTGCGCGCTTTGCCGCCCCTGTTATCCTGCGGCCCCATGAAAACTTTTTCCCTCCTGCTCCTCTGCGGAGCCATCTCCTGCACTGCCCTGGCCCAGACCGAAACGCCTCCCGCACCGGCCGCCACCGCGACCTCCACGCCAGTGGCGTCAGCGCCCCCGACTCCGAAAAAAGTCACCCCCGCGCCCGGCAGCATGCCCGCGAAGAATCCTCCCACGCAGCCGGTGCCGCACACCGAGAAACGCGCGCTGGATAACATCGCGAAGGCGAAGGCTGCGGGCGAATCCATCCAGCTGATCTTCGACGGCGACTCGATCACGGACGGATGGCAGGGGCGCGGCAAGGCGGTATGGACGGAGCGCTACGCAAAATATGGCGCGTTCGATTTCGGCATCAGCGGCGACACCACGGACAACGTCCTGTGGCGCCTCTCGCAGGGCCAGGCGGAGGGCCTGCACCCGAAGCTCATCGTGCTCATGATCGGCACCAATAACATGAAATACACCAGCACCGCCGCCGAGATCGCGGCGGGCGTGAAAGCAATCCTCGCCGAATATCAAAAGCGCTGCCCCGGCGCAGTGATCCTGCTCCAGGCGATCTTCCCCCGCGCCGAGATGAAGGACAGCCCCTACCGCGCCAAGATCAAGGACACAAACGCAATCCTCGCCACCTACGCCGACGGCAAGAAAGTGATCTACACCGACTTCGGCGACAAATTCCTGACTTCCTACGGCGTGCTGACCCAGGAGATCATGCCCGACTTCCTGCACCCCTCGCCAAAAGGGTACGAGATCTGGGCCGACGCCATCCAGCCCTTCATCGATAAGTACATGGGGAAGTAGGTTGGTAATCGAACAATAAAATCGCAGTGACTTTTAATGAGCTGGGCAACCTCCTACATCGACAAACTGCAAAAAGGCGAGACATGCCAGTTCTGCCCGCGCGGGAACAGCATGACGGGCCTGATCAACAGCGGCGACCTGGTCACAGTAACGCCTGTCGGAGACACGCCGCTGGAAATCGGCGACATCGTCCTTTGCAAGGTAAAAGGCGCGGATTACCTGCACCTGATAAAGGCGATCCAGGACGACAGATTCCAGATCGGAAATAACCGCGGCTACATCAACGGGTGGACCAACAAGTCGAAGATTTTTGGGAAAGTGATATCCGTGAAGTGAATTGCTGTCCTCGAAAAAATCCCGGAACGCCCCTTTGTTACACAAGCGTATAATGCACGCCCCTTCCCTTCCCGCGCCGGGCGATCAGGTTCCGCTTCACCAGGCCATTTAGCGCGGCTTTCACGGTGTTGCGGTTTGCGCCGGTCGATGCAACGACGCCTGCCACGGTGACGGGAGATGTCACGGCAAGCAGGTTTACGATCTCCACGGCGAGGCCGGAAAGGTTCAGCGGGATTTTCTCCTCCGCCTCGATCCTTCGCGCGAGGCGTTCCTTCTGCCGCGCAACGCAGCGCAGGAAAAATACCAACCATGCCTCCCAGTCGGGCTTTTCGTTTTTCAATGTCAGTTGCGTATGGCGCAGCGCGGCGTAGTAGGCGCCCTTGCTCTCCTCGATGATGCTCTCCATGCTCGAATACGGCACATAGGCGTAGCCGGAACGCAGCAGCATGAGTGTGGTAAGCACGCGAGAGAGCCTTCCATTCCCGTCCTGAAACGGATGGATGGCGAGGAACCATACGATGAATATGCCGGTGACCAGGAGCGGGTGCAGGCTGCCCTCCCTCTGCGTTTCCTCGAACCAGCGCAGCAGTTTTTCCATTTCCAGGGGCGTTTCAAACGGCGTCGCCGTTTCGAAGATGATGCCGATCTGTTTTCCTTCCGCATCAAATGCGGCGACGTTATTCGGGGTCGTCTTGTAGTCGCCGCAGTGCCGCTCGTCCTTGTTGCAATATTGCAACAGCACCCGGTGAAGCTGGCGGATGTGGCCTTCCGTGACCGGTATGGAATCCCACGATTCGAAGACCATATCCATCGCCGCAACGTACCCGGCTACTTCCTCCTCATCGCGGTTTTGAAACGACTCGATCCTGAGATTCGAGAGCAGTGCTGCCACCTCCTTATCTGAAAGTCTCGCCCCCTCAATGCGGGTGGATGATCCCGCGCTTTCGATCGTCGCGACGCGGCGGAGCTGGCCCAATGTCCCGGACGACAGTGTTTTCAGGGCGCGCCACTGTCCCTTAAATTCATCGATTTCAGCGATGAGCTTGAGGATTTCATTCGTAATGGTCGGCGCTGGATTCATCAGATTTACATAGAATATCCAATACTATATCCATTTTTATCCATTTACACAACCCGCCTCTGTGAATATCCGTTTTTATATCCAATTATATCCATTATTTGGCGGCGATTTTGGTGTAAAATCACTTCTTCAACGCGAAGGAGACGATGAGCGGGTAGTGGTCGGAGCCGTCGTGGCCGCCGACTTGCCTCGATGTGATCACGACCTCGGAGGAATGGAAACAGTGATCGAGGGGGATCCCGAAGCTATGGAGGAATGTGGGCCATGTCGCGGTGATGGTGCGGCCTGCGGCACTGTCGGTGAGGCGGCTCACGCGGATCATTTCGCGATAGTGGTATGACCATGGGGTTACATTCAGGTCGCCGAGCAGGATTGCCGGGCCGTGGATTTTTGCGGCGCGGGCGGCGAGTTGTTCGAGCTGATCGTTCCGGTTTGCGGAATACTCCGCGCCCCTGGGCGGTGGCGGATGCGTGGTGATAAGGGTCACGTTCTTTCCGTCCACAGCTAACTCCGCGACGATGGAAGGGACGCCCGCCTTGCCGATGGATTCCACGTTTGCGGAGACGAACGGGATTTTACTCAGCAGGCCGATGCCGAAGTTATCATCGCGCGTCTCGATTTTCTTGTAATGGTATTGCTGGAATACCGGGTCGAGCGACTTCACCCAGGCGTCGTCGATCTCCTCCAGGGCGAGGATGTCCGGCTGCACACGACGCACCATTTCCATGACGCGCTCCGGGTTGCCCTGCTGGGTGTTTACATTGATCAACACGGCGCGGATCGGCGCACCGTGCGTTCCATCCGCAGCGAACGGCACCCGCGGGAATAGAAACGCGCAGACCGGCGCGGCGTTGACCGCCGCCAGCGCCACCGCCGCAAGGGTCATCCGCGGCTTCCGGCCGATCGCGCAGCAAATCGCCAGCACCACGAAGAAAAGAAAATACTGCACCCGGAAATGCGAAGCCAGGTCCAGCCACCAGGCATATTGACCGAGGAATCCGGCGACCGTCGCGAGTCCGGCGAGAAATCCCGATGCGGCGAGGAAGCCCCAAGGGCGGATGCGGAGGGTGAGGAAGGGGGCCATTGCCATAGTGAATAACCGGAAGGTGTTTTAAACAAGCGAACAGATATTACTTACCTGCACGCTCCTCCGACTACCTTGGCGACGCGATCGTCGGAGGGTACATTCATTGTAAAATGCGGGATGATGGGTTGCGGGGGGAGGTGGACCTGGGCGGAGTCGAGGGAGTGGAGGGCGATGGCGAGGGCGAGGGTGTCGCCGGCGTCTAGGTCGGGGGTGGTGCAGGCGCGGAGGGCGTTGAGGGTGGTGGCGTCGGGGAGGTCGAGGGTTTGCTCGCGGATGGCGCGGGCCAGGGCGCTGATGGCTACGGCGACGTTTTGCGGGGTGGTTTCCCATCCGTACACGAAGCTGGTGGGGCCGAGGGCCTGGATGCGGTCGAAGACGGGGCGGCGGTGGATGCTGGCGCCGGTTTCCTTGAGGCGCTCGAGGATGTCGAGGGCGTTGCGGACGTCCGGCACTATGACGGGGTTGCCGTACCACTTTAGAAGGAGGTTGATGTGGGTGGCGAGGTGGGCGGCGTCCCAGTCGCATGGGGGGTGGATGCGGGCGACCAAGCTATCTGCGGCCATCTGGCCGTTTCTTCCCGCCGCATTGCCGCTTTGCTTAGCTAACTCCTCGTTAGTTACTGATAACTGATCACTTTGTAACTGGTTACTCTGCGCACTTACACTCCCCTGCTCTGCCGGGCACGCTTTGCGGAGGATGAAGACGCTCCATTCTAACTTGCCGGCGCGGATGCCGGCTTTGAGGGATGCGAGGTAGGCGCGGCCGTGGATGGGTTGCTCCCAGACGTCGAGCCAGCCGGTGGCTTCCTCGCGCCAGTGGACTCCGAAGTCGGCAGGGGTGAGGAGGCCGCGCTTCGGCGGGCGGATGCAGCTCTCGAGGTGGCGGAGGCCGGCGGCGTCGAAGGCGCTGGCGGCGATCTCGGACTCGATGGCGAGGACTCCTACGACGGCGTCGGCGCGGTCGGGGGAGCTGAGGCCGCGCTTTTTCATGTCGGCTTTTTTCTCGACGCCGATGCGGCCGTCGCTCAGCGGCTTGAGTTTGCGGGTGGTGAGCTGGGCCTGGAGTTTTGTGTCGGCGGGGAGGATGCAGCCGGCGGATTGCATGACGAGGCCGGCGGTGTGCCACATCTCTGCGCCGCGGTTTTCGTAGCGGTCGGGGTTGAGGGCCTGGGCGCCGTTGTTGACGCGGTTGACGGGCCAGCCGGCCTCGGCCATGCGGTCGATCATGGGGCCGCCGAGGCCGCCTTCGTCGGCGTAGATGTCGCCGGGGCGGAGGCCGCGCTTTGTGAACTCGATGATGAAGCGGCCGATGCTGGCCATGGTGTTAGCTTCCTTCCACGCGGTGAGTTCGATGCGGTTGCCGCGCTTGTGGGCGAGGACGCACTCGTCGCCGCCGGCGGCGAAGTCGCAGAAGGCGAACTGGCGGCCGTCGGCGAATTGCGGGGGATTTTCCAGCAGCATGCGGACTGCGACGGGCGGGATGATGAACATGGTGTCGGCGTCCGCGTCCATGAATTCGCCGTGGAGGGTGGAGAGGGTGAAGGGGTGGTCCACGCCGTAGGTGTGGATGATGTCGGCGACGCGCTCCTCGGGGATGTGCGGGCACTGGGCGAGGCCGACTTTCATGGTCTGGAAGCCGACGTCGCCGGAGGCGAGCGATGTCTGGG
>Ga0268264_10000537_pt1 | contig 48029 bp, 29 predicted proteins | sample KBSSwiS32_FD_190357 | JGI IMG/M metagenome (GOLD analysis project Ga0268264, IMG submission 190357) | Switchgrass rhizosphere microbial communities from Kellogg Biological Station, Michigan, USA - KBS Switchgrass S3-2 (SPAdes) (version 2) | ecosystem: Host-associated > Plants > Roots >... | reverse complement strand
CTCGTGTTGGTGATCCCGAACGAATTGGACAGCCCGGTCAGCGCGCTGACGTTCTGGCCGTTCTGCAGCCCGGTCGCGGACAGACCCGGATTGGCCGGCGACGACCCATAGGTCGAGGAACCACCGAGCGCGGTCACCGTGACCGGCGCCGGATTGACGGTCCAGCTGCCGGTATTGGTGACGGCGACCGTGTAGTTGGCGTTCGTCAGCGTCCCGATCACGCTCAGCACGTAGCTGCCGGCATTGCTCGTGTTGGTGATCCCGAACGAATTGGACAGCCCGGTCAGCGCGCTGACGTTCTGTCCGTTCTGCAGCCCGGTCGCCGACAGGCCAGGATTGGCGGGCGAGGACCCATAGGTCGAGGAACCGCCGAGCGCGGTCACCGTGACCGGTGCCGGGTTCACGGTCAGCGTCCCCGAGCTGTTGAACGCGAGCGCATAGCCGGAGATCGCCGCCACCGTCCCCTGTGCGATCGTCATGGCGTAGGGACTGCCGGCCACCGAGGCGGCCGCCGGCGCGCCGGTCGACGTCACCGCCGCCGGACTGCCGGTGAAGGTCGAACTCGCATTGTCGCCGAGAAAGGCGTTGCTCACGCCGGTCTGATAGCCGGATACACTGTAGTCCGACGCGATCGCCGCGGTTGCGTCGGTGCCGTAGGTCTTGGTGTCACTGGTCGAGGCGAAGGTCAGTGTCGGCTGGTTGGCGAACAAATAGCGGTTGCCCGCGGCGCTGACGCTTCCGGGTGGGAGCGTCGCATAAGTCGCGTTCCATATAGCCGTGTTGCCGCTGTCGAGCCCGCCAAATGTGGCGCCGCCCGGAGCGTTCGAATAGATCAGCCAGCGTCCGGAGGTGGCGGTTACCGCACCAGCGCCTGCGTTGTTGATGAAGGCACCGGCAGCCGACAGAACCGGGCTCGCCGCGCTGATAGGCGCGCCGGACGCGAGCGTGAGATCGCCCGAAGTGACCAGCGTCGCGCCCGCACTTGCCGTCACGCCCGACGTCCCGGCAACAGTCCCGATCGTGAGCGCAGAACCGTCGGTCACGGCGAGGCTTGCCACGTTGGCAGCGAGCGTTCCGATGCTGTTGCCAGACGCGTTCAGCACGAAATTGCCGCCAACTCCCGAGAGCCGCAGGTTGGCCGCCGTGATGGTCCCCGCCGCCTGAGTCATGGTTCCGGTCTCGGAGAGGAGCAGAGGTCCGCTGTTCGAGGAGATCGACATTTGAAGGTCGGTATCGCCCGTGGCACTTAGCGCCAGCGTGCCAGCGCCATTGTTTGTGATCGAACCCCCCCGCAGGCTCATCGCGATATTCGATGCGGAGCTGCCCGAGAGGGTGAGGTTTCCGCTCGACGCCGCAGGCGAACTCGCGGTTCCCATGAAGAGCCCATAGCCTGCGCTCGATGTCCCCGCGATCGACATCGTCCCCGAGGTGGCCAATGTCGCCGAAGTCCCCAGTTGGGTGCCATAGCCCGATGTATTCGTGCCACTGACAGACAGGCTGCCGGAGCCGGAATTGGTGAGCGAGCTTGCGTTCGTGAAGAGAACCCCGGCGCTGCCGCTGTTGACGCCGCCGACATCATTCGACGTTCCCGTGATCGCGAGCGAACCGCTTCCCGAATTGGTCACCGATGCGTCGGCGAAACGCGTGCCGAGCGTCGCCCCCGTTCCGACGCCGGTGCTGGAAAGCCCGCTGACGCTGACGTTCCCGCTCGTGACGTTGAATGTCGATGACGTGCCGAAAATGACGCCCGTTCCGGTGTTCGACGTACCCGAGAACGACGCATTGCCGGACACCGTCACGTTCGTCGAGGCTGCTCCCAGGAGCTCGAGACCCCGATAGCTGCTCGTGTTCCCGTTAAGTGCAAATGTCGTGGCACCGGAGTTGGTCAGCCCGACCGAGCCTCGCAGTTGAAGCCCGGCATCGCTGGTGGAGGTTCCGTTGAGTGTCAGGTCTCCGCTCGATGCCGTGACCGTGTTGCCGCCGTTCAGAAGCAGACCGACCAGGCTCGTGGACGTGCCATTCAACGTCACGGATCCGGCGGTGGTCAGGCCCGCATTGGTGTTCAGCTGCAAACCCATATTGGAGTTCGTCGTGCCGGAGATCACGAGCGCGCCGGTGCCGCTGTTGGTCAGTGAATTGGCGCCAGCTTTGAAGTTAAAGCCGATGCCGCTCGTGGACGTCCCGCTGACCGTCAGGTTGCCGGCGCCATCGGTGATTGCATTTGTATCGTTCAGCAAAACCCCCGAGCCGCTGATCGACGTCCCCGAGAGCGTGATGGTTCCAGACGTCACGAGATTCGTGCCTGAATTCATCGCCACCCCGCTAAGGGTGCTGCTGGTGCCGCTCACGGAGAGTCCCGCCCCTGAATCGATCAGGGTGGTGGTTGCGGAATTGAACCACACACCCTGATTCGACGTTGACGCTCCGCTGATCGTCAACGTCCCCGCGTTGCTCGTAAACGTGTTTCCCCCCAGTAGGTAGAAGCCGACGTTGCTGTTCGACAGCCCGGAGAGCGCGACGGTTCCGGACGTCGTCACGCTTGATCCGGAAAACACGAAGACACCGTCGTTGCTGTCGCTTGTGCCGGAAAATGCAAACGAACCGATTCCTGAATTCGTCAGCGTATTGGCGCCTGCCGAAAAGGCGCCATGGCCGGAGGCCGATTGCCCGCTGAGCGTCAAGTTTCCGCTCAACGCGGTGATGACGTTGCCACCCTGCAGAGCTAGTCCGGCACCGGAATCAGATAGGCCCGACAGCGTCACGCTACCGGCCGTCGTCAGATTTGCGCTGCTCGCGAACTCCAGGCCCGCCCCGGAGGTCGAGGTCCCCGACAGGTTGATCGACCCGGTGGACGCGGTAAGACTGCTCGTGCCGCTGATATTGACTCCGAGCCCGCTAAGCGAGATGCCGCTGAGCGTGGACGTCCCGCTGCCCACAGTGATGGTAGCATCGTTGAGAGTGATTGCCGTGGTGCCGCCACTTGCCGTCGCCGTCGCCGTGAGCGCCCCGCCCAGATTGATCGAGCTTCCGTTGATCAAGATGGCGCTGCTGGTCAGGCCGAGGTTACCGCCGCTGCCGCTGGCGAGATTGGCCCCGATCGTCAGCGCGCCGCTCGATGCGAGCCGCAGCGAGCTGCTGCCCCAGGTTACATCGTTGTTGACGCCGAGCGTTCCGGATGTCGTCGACACCAGAACGTTGCCGACGCCGAGCAGATTTTGCAGCGACGTCGTGTTGATGTTCGTTGTGGTGTCGACCGCCGACGAAACCGTGAGGTCGCCTCCCGCAGCGCCGCCCGGTGCGCCGCCCAGGATCGTCGTTGTTCCGCGCAAGGTGGGATAATAGCCCGCCGTCTGGTACCAAGTGCCGGCGAAATCGAAGCCGACGAAGTTTGCCTGAGTCAGCATCTGCGCCGTGGTCAACCCAGTCGTGCCGGATACTCCAAATCCATCGAAGGCCTGCCCGGAGGTCTGCGTGTTCCAGTAGTCGTTGGTGAAATTGGCGGTGCCACCAGCACCGCCGGCGAAACCGCCGGCGAAACCGAAGCCACCCGTGACTGCCCCGGTTGAATAGGAGTTCGAAATCGTACCGTCGGAGGCAAAGCCGACGAACCCACCGACGTTGATGGCGCCGGAAACCGCCCCGGTCGCATAGCTGTCGCTGATATTTGAAATGGAGGAGCCGACGAGACCTCCGACGTATTGCTGACCGGGCGCCGAAACGCTGCCACTCGCCGAGACACCCTGCACGGTACCACCGGCCTCGAGCGAGCCGACAGCCCCGCCGACTCGTCCGATGAAACTGGTCACGTCAACCGCCGCCGAGGAATTCCGCAGCACCGAACCGTTGTTGAGGACGCCGACGATGCCTCCGATACAGCAGTCGTTGCCGAAAACTGGCGCACCGGTCATTGTCCCCGTGACGACGACGTTCTGGATCGTGCTGGCATTGTCGGCAACGCCAACCAGCGTACCGGAACCGTGCGCCAGTCCGCCGCTACTCCCCCCCGTCACGTTGGCGTTCAACAGATAGAGATTCTCAATCGTGGCCGTGGCCCCGCTGATATAGCCGAACAGCCCGACGCGATCGCTGCTGCCGCGGTTGATGAAGAGATTGGAGATCGCATAATTGCCACCGTCGAAGGTGCCGCTGTATGCCCCACCCGTCGTGCCGATTGGATTGAAGCCAAGACCGCCGTTCCAGGCCGAGGTCACCGAGGCGTCGACGTCGTTGGCGAGTTTGTAGGAGCTGCTGAGATAGGCCGCCGATGATCCAGCGCCCTGGACGCCGTAGATGTCGGTCAGCAGATAGGGCGATGGGACGGTTCCCGATCCGCCAGCGGCCCTGAGGAAGCTTGCGTTCGAACCGATGCTGAAACTGCCGGCATACAGGCCAGGGAGATTGGGCGTATTCTGCGACCAGGCGCCTTGGGAGATCGTCAGGCTCCCGACGCTGATGGCCGCTGTTGCGGTGATCGCTGCCAACGGCGACCCAGCGCTCAATGTCAGAGCGCCGGACGACGCGGTGATCGGCGCATTGATCGCGATGGCGCCGGCGGCATTGAGCGCAAGCGAATTGCCGCTGCTCCAGGTGAGCGCGTCGGCAACCGTGATATTGCCGGCCTGCGTACCGCCGAAGCCGGTGCTCACCGTGACATTGGCGGTCGCGAGCGCGGCCTGCAGGGTGCCCACCGAGAGGATGGAGTCGTCGCCGGTCGCCGTGAAGGTATTGGCGAAGTTGAAGATGCTGGTATCGCTGCCCGCCGAGATCGTGACATTGAATGGATCGAGCAACAGCGTGCCGGTCCGGCCGCTCGCCGCGGTGACATCGACGCTGCCGTGAAAGCCGAGGACGCCATGGCTCGAGACTTCCACTGCGCCACCCTTGCCGGAGCCTCCGGTCGCCGTGATGGCGCCGCGAAAATCGGTCAGCGTATCGGACCAGACCACGACATTGCCGCCATCCGCCGATGTTCCATTCGCCGAAACAGTCGCCCCTTGAGCGATCGAGGTGCTCTGGGCGGTCGCCACCGGCGCATTGACGAGCTTCGCTGACGGATCAACGCCGCCCCGCAGGTCGCCACCGATCAGAACCGAGCCACCGCTGGATCCATTCGCCGTCACCTTCGCCGTCGACGTCAGCGCGACCTTGCTACCGGTCACCACGACAGTGCCGCCCTTGGCGCGTGTGCCGCCATTGGCGGCGAGCCTGCCGGAAACCGTCACCGTACCGCTGCCGCCGCCGAGCACGATGTTGCCAGGACGCCCCTGCACCGAGCGGGCGCTGATCGAACCGGACACGTTCACGACATCGCGCACCGCCTGCTGCGCGGTCGCGGCCTTGATCTCGACCGTTCCGCCGGCCGCCCTGATGCGGCCCGAGACATCGATGAGCGCCTTCCCGCCAGCGGTGGTGGCGCCGGTTGGAAGCGCGACCTGAAGGAAACCGTCACCGGTCGGATCGAGTGTCACCTTCTCGCCGGCGCCCAGCCCCACCCTGCCGAGCGGCACATTGATGCTGCCGCTGTTGGACACGGAGCCACCGATCAGGCCGACAAAGGCACCCGGCGCGCCGGAGATGTTTCCCGCATTGCTGACCGCGGCTGACGCGCCCCTGCCGGCAAAATTGTATTTGCCCGCATTGAAATCGGCGTTGCCGATATCGAGGGTCGAGGCAACGAAGCCGCCGCCGACCTGGACCGACCCTGTCGGCGTGATCGCAATGCCATTGGGATTGACCAGGAAGACCTGACCATTTGCGTTGATCTGGCCCGCGATCGTCGAAGGCGTCGTCCCGGTGACGCGATTGAGAATGGCGGCCGCGGAATTGGGCTGAACGATGTTGACGCTGGCATTGGTGCCAACGGAAAAGCTGTTCCAGTCGACGATCGCCTTCGACGAGCTCTGGTTGATCGTGAGCGAATTGGCGGTCGGCGTCCCGATCCGGACCTGACCGGACGCAACCGTTCCGCCCTGAGGCAGGATGGCTTGCGCATGGGCGCGCACAGTCATCGTCATGACGAAGGTGCATGCAAACAGCAGCGCTGTGCGCGACGGTCGTGCCGAACGAGGCCATCCGCTGGATGCTCTGGTATCGCGCCGGCGCATCAGAAGGTCACCGATGCCAGCATGTTGGCGCGCCAACCCGCCTTGGCGCCCCTGAGATCGGTAAACCCGCGCGCGACTTCGAGAGCGAGACTTGGGCGGGGCTCCCCCGCCGCAGCGTCGACTGTCCCGCGAACGCCAAGCCCCAGCGCGCCGGCATTGAACACGGATTGCTCGACGCTTGTGGCGTTGGCAAGCCAGCCACGGCCAGCCGCGCCGAAAACATAAGGCGATGCCGTCGCGTTGAAGCCGCCCGAGCCGAAGGCGAACGGGCGCGACATTTCGCCTCGTAACGTCACGCCCTGGTCTGCGCTGAAGCTGCCGGAGGCGAAGGCGGAGACGGCATCGTTGCCGTCGAGTGCGACCTGCTCCGGCCTTAGCATCGGCTTGCCCGCGGTGAACTGACCTGCTCCGATCAGATCCAGCCGGAAGTTCGCCGGCAGCGGATGGGAAAAGCGGACATTGCCACTGAGCTTGGCAAAATCAGGCCTGGCGCCGAGGCGCGACAGCGGGATTCCGGACGCGGCTGCCTCAAACTCGTTGCGACCACCGAGTCCGGCCGACATCAACGCACCGACCTGCATGCCGGTGCCCCCGGGCAAAGTGGTCGTATAGTCGGGACCCGCCCGGAAAACCCGATAGTGATCGTGATTGAGGGTCACGCCGAAATCCGGAGCAGCAATCTGCTGATCGACCTCTTCCAGCGAAAAATTGGCGTAGAGCGATGCCTTGCGGGTCAGGCTGATCGGTGCGCGAAGCCGCAACGCGTAACGCTCGAAAGTTCCGAGCGATGCCGGAACACCTGACGTCTGCACCGTGCGGGTCGTCGAGTGGGTATATTCCGGATTGATCGTAACACCATCGATACCGATCGGAACGATGGCGCCACCGCCGTAGATGATCAGCGGCGATGTCCCTTCCGCAACCGACCTCAGATTCGCTCCCGATCCAGCCGAGGCATAAACCTGCTCGCCCGCCCCCAGCGCATTGTTGAGAGCGACCGCGCCGCGCAATTGCCATGTGCCGAGGGAACTGGCGAGTCGATTGTCGATTGCGACCGATCCCGTGATCAGATCGTGCTCGCCTTCGAGCAACAGCTTGACGCCGCCTTCGCGAGTTCCGCGCGCGAGCGTACTCTTGAGCTTCAGGCCAGGGACGTCTCCCGCGATCAGGAGAGAGCGCTCGATCTCGACCAGCTTCAGGTGCCGGCGGCCGACGAGCGCGGCGGTCCGCTTCGCAACGGCCTCCTGCGCGTTGGCAGGAACCCGGCCGACGTCGACCGCTTCGACGAAGCCGTCGACGACGGCGAGCCGCAATGGTCCGTGATCGACCAGGTGTTGGGGGGGCAGCACGATGCGAACGAGCGGATACCCGGCGTCGCCATAGATTCGCTCCAGCTCGGACGCAGCAGCGTAAATCTGCGCCACGCTGAGCCGTCGATGTCGGATCTTTGCGATCACCGCCTCGCTTGCGGCAGCGAGCTCCGGGAAGGCGTCCTGCATGTGCACATCGCCAACCTCGACAGTCAGGCTGCTGTTCCCCGCGGCCGGAGCGGTGGCCGATGGTCCCGGCAAGACGACCGTTTGATCGTCAGGAGCGGCCCGCGGGCGCAGGGTCTGGGGCGTCACTTGACTCGGAGCTGGCTGCCCCGTCTGCGCGAAGGCCGCAGCCGAACCAACGAGCATCGCAAAGCCCGTTCCGGCCCATATAGCGGCATGCAGACAGCGGGAGAGCATTGGGAACACACTCGACGAACCATAGTCAGTTGACGCTCGCGCCGACCGGCAAACGAGCATCAGCCGCGGTGCGAGCAGGTTGAAAAAACAATGAAGACCTAGACTTAAGGAACGCTGAAGTGTCCTGCGCGCGCCGGTTCGCAATTACCTATGACGATGGCCGTATTAATACGGTCGTCCGTGGAACCCGACGCTGCGCGCGACCAGCCGAGAGGAACGCGCCCCATCGCCACGAACCGCAACGACACCTGTCGCGTGTCAATACTCGACGGCGAGGCGCTTCCTGATTTCGTCGAGGCGCCTTTCGAGCGCGTCGAAGCGCGCGTGAAGCGCGCGGTCATGGAGATAGAAGATATAGCCGAGAGCGAGCAGTCCGAAGATCCAGTGATGGGTCTCGATGTAAATCAGCACTGCCTCGATCGCGTGACCGATGAAAGCAACGATATCCTGCAAGACGTCCATCGCTTGTCCTCGTTGGCTCGCATCCGCGAGCAGCTAGTGGAGTGTTTCCGAAGTTCGCATCGTATCGACATCGTCGGACCTCATCTTGAGAAGCATCGCGCAAGCGACATGTCTCGAAGGATGGCCGAGGACGCTCCTGCAAGGCGCCATCCTTTGAAACGCGCGCATCGGCGTAGGGTGGGTAGAGCTCTTGCGAAACCCACCGATTCTGCCACCGCGACGAGCTTCATGGAATCGATCCGCCAGTTGCGATACCTGCGCAAGCACGCGTGCAGCGAGTGCGTCCCGCTCGTTTTGTGATGAGCGGAGCCTATCACGCCATCCCAACTCCGTGTAGTGGATGCCCTGCTGTGGGTTGAATGGGAAGGACGCCATCGATGTCACGAAGTCTGTTCAGCCTGATCGCCATCGCGGCCGTGCTGGTGTCGGTCACCGCGGCAGTCGCCGCGCCGGCGCACGAAAAGCGGCACGTGGCGCGTCGCTGGCACGGTTATGGCTTCTTGCCCGGCTACCGCACACCCGAGCAGATCGAAGCCGACGAGGCGCGACATGCCAGGCGGGTCTGGTGGTACGGCGGCCCGGGCTTCTATCATGGGCGCTGGAACGGCGGTGGCTTCGGCCCGTGCTGGACCCAGACGCCGATTGGAAATGTATGGAATTGCGGCAAATAGTGCAGCGCGACCAACCGGGGGTCCCGTCGGTGGCAAGACCTCCACACCAGGCGCCTGCCGCAATTACTCGCAGATCGACACCCGGCGGATTCCCCAACCCCAGCGGGTCTTGACGCGCTGGCGGACCGCATAGCAAACGCCCGCGTCGCCGTAGTAGGGCCAGTATCCACCATAGCCATAATAGGGATAAGGACCCCAACCAAAACCAAATCCGTGGCCACGAAAGCCACCACCGTGGAAGGCACCACCATGGAAGCCGCCGTGACCATGGCCGCCACGCGCAACCGCTTGATGCGTGGATGCCGCCAAGAGCAGCGCCGACGCGCCGATCAGGCCAGCGCCATAAATGCAAAGCAGCGCCATCACCGCCAACCAGCGCGTCAGAACACTGCGAAAGCTCGTTCGATTGTTGACCACAAAGGTTACTCCGCTCCTCGGCCCGTTCACGCACAGGCAACTTGTGTCAGGCGCAACTCGGTTTGCGGCACGATAGCGGTCAAATCGCCTCACCGTCACCGTCGCGACGCCGGCGAACAAAGTCCGGCTCGGAGATGCATGGCAGGATATCTGGACCGCCTCAAGGCCACCATCGAGACTGGCTTGGCTTTATGGACCATTGTAGAAGCAGATAGTCAGTGACACCGGGGCCAATTCACTCGCGCAGCCCGCCCCGCTTTCAATCGAAGCCCGAGATCCGCATGCCATCCGTGTTCGAGACCGCGCCCGACGTAACAGCCACGCCCATCACCTTCGCAACCAAAGCCACATGGGATGCGATCAAGGCGAGTCTGCCCGACCCCGCCCGGCAGTTCGCACTGGCCAACGGCTTTGCCGCCAAGCCGGGAACCTGGCTGGCCCTGCCCGATGCCGACGGGAGCATCACGCAGGTGCTGTTTGCTCTCGACGACCCCAACAGCAAATCCCGCGATCAGTTCCGGCCCGGCGCGTTGCCGGGCTTGCTGCCGCCGGGCGTCTATCGGTTCGCCAACACGCCCCAAGACACCCGCCAAGACAGCCGCCAAGACACCCACCATGACACCCACCATGACACCCGCCTCGCCACGCTCGCCTTCGCACTCGGCAGCTACCGCTTTACCCGGTATCGCAAGGCGGATGTTTCCGAGGTGCGACTGGTGCCGCCTGAGGGCGTCGACGCCGCAGAGATCGCGGGAATAGCCGACGCGGCCATGCTGGCGCGCGATCTCGTCAACACGCCATCCAACGACATGGGTCCGGCGGAACTCGCGCTCGCGGCGCAAGCCATCGCCGAACGCTTCGGCGCCAGCTTCACCTGCATCGTCGGCGAGGACCTGCTGCAGCAGAACTTTCCGCTGATTCACGCGGTGGGCATGGCGTCATCGCGCGCGCCGCGGCTGATCGAACTGATCTGGGGCGATCCTGCGCATCCCAAGGTGACTCTGGTCGGCAAGGGCGTCTGCTTCGATAGCGGCGGTCTCGACCTCAAGCCATCCACCGGCATGCTGATCATGAAGAAGGACATGGGCGGCGCCGCCAACGTGCTGGCGCTGGCGCAGATGGTGATGGCGGCGAAACTCAAGCTGCGCCTGCGGGTGCTGATCCCGGCGGTCGAGAACGCCGTCGCCGGCAACGCGTTCCGCCCGCTCGACATCTTCCCCTCGCGCAAGGGGCTCTCGGTCGAGATCGGCAACACCGACGCCGAGGGCCGGCTGGTCCTGGCCGACGCGCTGGCCTATGCCGACGAAGAGGCGCCCGATCTCCTGATCGACATGGGCACGCTGACGGGCGCGGCCCGCGTCGCACTCGGCCCCGACCTCCCGCCGTTCTACACCGATGACGAGACGCTGGCGCAGGACGTCGCGCGCTGTGCGCGAGTCGAGAACGATCCGCTGTGGCGGATGCCGCTGTGGCCGCCCTATGACGCCTGGCTGGATTCGAAGATCGCCAACCTCAACAATGCGCCATCGGGCGGCTTTGCCGGCTCCATCACCTGCGCGCTGTTCCTGCAACGCTTCGTCGAACGCGCCAGGAGCTGGCTGCATCTCGACATCTACGCCTGGACACCGACGGCCAAACCCGCGCGGCCCGAGGGCGGCGAATGCCAGGCCGCGCGCGCGCTCTTCAAACTGCTCGGCGAACGCTATGGATGATCCCCGCCTGACGCCGGCGCGTCCCGACATCGCCGCGAAATATCTCGAAGGCAGGGTCAAGGCCGCGCGCTTCGTTGCCGGCGAGATCTTCGAAGTCATCGAGCCCATCGCGCCGCTACGCGAACGTCCGGCTTCGGACGCCATGCTGTCGACGCAGGCGCTGATGGGCGAACGCGTCACGGTCTATGACCGCAATGACGAGGGCTGGGCCTGGGGTCAATTGACCAACGACGGCTATGTCGGCTGGCTTGCGGATCGCGCGCTGGCGAAGCCGGCCTCTGAGCCGACCCATCAGGTCATTGCGATCAGAACCTTCGCCTTTCCCGGCCCCTCGATCAAATTGCCCGTGGTCGCGACCCCGGTGATGGGATCTGTTCTCACGGTGTTGCGCGACGAAGGCAGCTTCGCCGTGACGCGCGAGGGCTGGTATCTGCCGCGACAGCATCTCGGCGGTCTCGGTCCGCATCAACGCGATTTCGTCGCCGTCGCCGAACGCTTCGTCGGCACGCCCTACCTCTGGGGCGGCAAGAGCAGCCTCGGCATCGATTGCTCCGGCCTCGTCCAGGTGTCGCTCAATGCGGCGGGGATCGGCTGTCCGCGCGACAGCGACATGCAGCAGGACGGCCTTGGCCAATCCTTGGGGCTCGACGCATCCAATCGCCTGCAACGCGGCGATCTGCTGTTCTGGAAAGGCCATGCCGCGATCGCGCGCGACTCCGAGACGATCGTGCACGCCAACGCCCATGACATGGCGACCGCGATAGAAAATACGCGCGGGGCAATCGCACGGATCAAGGCGGCCGGCAGCGAGTTGCTGGCGATCAAGCGGCTTTAGGTCGCCACTGCGCCGCTGGCGCCGGTCTCCAGCCGGAAGGCGGCGGCGAATAGCGCTTTCGTGTAGTCGCTTTTCGGATGCTTGAAGAGTTCGGCGGCAGGCCCCTCCTCCACCACCTTGCCCTGACGCATCACGATCAGATGGCTCGCGAGCGAGGCGACCACCCGCAGATCATGCGAAATGAACATGTAGGTGAGATCGTGCTTGCGCTGCAGTTCGCGCAACAGGTCGACCATCTGCGCCTGGAACAGCATGTCGAGCGCGCTGGTCGGTTCATCCAGCACCACGAAATTCGGCTCCAGCACCACGGCCCGCGCGATCGAGATGCGCTGGCGCTGGCCGCCGGAGAATTCGTGCGGATAGCGAAACCGCGTTTCCGGATCGAGGCCGACATCGCGCAGCGCCTTGACGACGCGCTCGTCGCGGCTCTCGCGCGACAGCGCGGGCTGATGCACGCTCAAGCCTTCGGCAACGATGTCCCCGACCGACATGCGCGGGCTGAGCGCGCCGAACGGGTCCTGGAACACGATCTGCATGTCGCGCCGGAACGGCAGCATCGCCTTGAACTTCAGGCCCTGGATGTCCTTGCCGAGAAAGACGATCGGGCCGTCGGAGGAGATCAGCCGCAACAGCGCCAGCCCCAGCGTGGTCTTGCCCGACCCGGACTCGCCGACCACGCCGAGCGTCTCGCCCTTGCGCACCGCCAGGCTGACCCCGTCGACCGCCTTGATATGCCCGACCGTCTTGCGCAACAGCCCGCGCTTGATCGGAAACCAGACCTTCAGATCATTGGCCGACATCACGACCGGCGAGTCCGGCCGCGGCGGCGCCGGATCGGGTTTCGGTTCGGCGGCGAGGAGCGCCTTGGTGTAGGGATGTGTCGGCGTCGTGAAAACGTCTTCGACCGGTCCCTGCTCGACGATCTTGCCGCCATTCATGACACAGACGCGATCGGCGATGCGGCGGACGATGCCGAGATCGTGGGTGATGAACAGCAGGCTCATGCCAAGCCGTTTGCGGATGTCGGCGAGCAGCGCGAGAATCTGCGCCTGCACGGTGACATCGAGCGCCGTGGTCGGCTCGTCCGCGATCAACAGATCGGGCTCGTTGGCGAGCGCCATCGCGATCATGACGCGCTGGCGCTGGCCGCCGGACAGCTGGTGCGGATAGCTCGCCAGACGCGTCTCCGGCTCGGGAATGCCGACCTGGGTGAGAAGCTCCAGGGTCCGCGCCCGCGCCTTGGTGTTGCTGATGCCGTTATGCAGATGCAGGATCTCGCCGATCTGAGACTCGATCGTGTGAAGCGGATTCAGCGAGGTCATCGGCTCCTGAAAAATGATCGAAATGTCGTTGCCGCGAATGCCGCGCATCTCGTGTTCCGGCAGGCTCAGCAGTTCCTTTCCCTTGAAGCGGATGTTGCCGGAGGGATGGAACGCGGTCGGATAGGGCAACAGCTTGAGGATCGACAGCGCGCTGACGGATTTCCCGGACCCGGATTCGCCCACCAGCGCGACGCATTCGCCGCGCTCGATCTCGAAGGACACGCGGTCGACCGCGAGCACGTCCGGGCCCTGCTGGCGAAATGACACCGACAGATCGCGGATGACGAGCAGCGGATGGCTGATGGCGTCCATGTGCGGTTACCTGAACGTCTTGCGCGGATCGAAGGCGTCGCGCACGGCTTCCCCGATGAAGATCAGGAGCGAGAGCATGATGGCGACGGCAAAGAAGCCGGTGAAGCCAAGCCAGGGCGCCTGCACATTGGCCTTGCCCTGCGACAGGAGTTCGCCGAGCGAGGGCGAGCCGGGCGGCAGGCCAAACCCCAGGAAGTCGAGGGCGGTCAGCGTCATCACCGACGACGACACGATGAACGGGAGGAACGTCATGGTCGCGACCATGGCATTCGGCAGCAGATGCCGGAACATGATCACGGCGTTGGAGACGCCGAGCGCGCGCGCCGCCTGGATGTATTCGAAGTTGCGCCCGCGCAGGAATTCGGCGCGCACCAGGCCGACCAGCGAGACCCAGGAAAACAACAGCAGGATTCCGAGCAGGATGAAGAACCCCGGCGGCAGCACCGCCGAAATGATCAACAGCAGATACAATGAGGGGATCGCGGTCCAGATCTCGATGAAGCGCTGGAAACCGAGATCGACCCAACCACCGAAATAGCCCTGCACGCCGCCGGCAGCGACGCCGATGACGGAGGAGACGATAGTCAGGCAGAGTCCAAACAACACGGAAATGCGGAAGCCATAGATCAGGCGGGCGACCACGTCGCGGCCCTGATCGTCGGTGCCGAGCCAGTTATATTCGAGATCCCGGCAGCTCTTCAGGCCCTTCTTCTGCACCACGGGCGCGCATTGCGCCTCCGTCAGCATCCATGTCGGTTTGGACGGCGCCGGCGTCGGCAGATCGAGATTATGCGTATCGTAGGAGAAGCGGACCGGCGTCCAGATGATGCTGCCGCCCTTCTCCGCGATCAGCTTCTGCAGGTACGGATCGCGATAATCGGCCGCGGTCTCGAAGTCGCCGCCAAAAGTCGTCTCCGAATAGGGAACAAAGGCCGACCAATACAGATGGCCGTCGAATTTGACGAGAAGCGGCCGGTCGTTGGCGATGAGCTCGGCGAACAGCGAGATCACGAACACGACCATGAAGATCCAGAACGACCAATAGCCGCGGCGGTTCGCCTTGAAATTCTGCCAGCGCCGGCGGTTCAACGGAGAGGGCGCCAGGCGCGTGCGCGGGGCCACCATGACCTCGCCGACCGGCAATGGCGCTTTGGTTTCGACGTGAGGCGGCGCGATAATCGTCATCAAACCTCCCGCGCCTCGAAATCGATCCGCGGATCGACCCACATGTAGGCAAGATCGGAGATCAGATTGACCACGAGACCGAGCAGCGAAAAGATGTAGAGCGTTCCGAACACGACCGGGTAGTCGCGGTTGAGCACGCTCTCGAAGCTGAGCAGGCCGAGCCCGTCGAGCGAGAAGATGGTTTCGATCAGCAGCGCGCCGTGGAAGAAGGAACTGATGAAGGCGCTCGGGAAGCCCGCGATCACGATCAGCATCGCGTTGCGGAAGATGTGATTGTAGAGCACCTGCGTCTCGCTGCAGCCCTTGGCGCGCGCGGTCATCACATATTGCTTGCGGATTTCGTCGAGAAACGAGTTCTTGGTCAGCAACGTCATGGTGGCGAACGCGCTCAGCGCCATCGAGATCAAGGGCAGCGTGAGATGCCAGAAATAGTCGATGATCTTCCAGTACCAGGGAAACTGCGCCCAACCATCGGATGTCAGCCCGCGCAGCGGGAAGATGTTGAAAAAGGAGCCGCCGGCGAACAGGATGATCAGGAGGATCGCAAACAGGAAGCCCGGGATCGCGTAGCCGACGATGATCACCGCCGAAGTCCAGGTATCGAAGCGCGAGCCATCCTTGACCGCCTTGCGGATGCCGAGCGGGATCGAGATCAGATAGGTCAGAAGCGTCATCCAGATCCCGAGCGACATCGAGACCGGCAGCTTTTCCTTGATCAGCTGCATCACGCTGACGTCGCGGAAATAGCTCTTGCCGAAATCGAAGCGGGCGAAATTCCATAGCATCAGCGCGAACCGCTCCGGCGCCGGCTTGTCGAAGCCGAACTGCTTTTCCAGGCTCTTGATGAATTCGGGATCCAGCCCCTGCGCGCCGCGATACTTCGAGCTCCCTGCGTCCGCCGCCGCGCCGGCCTGGGCTCCGCGCGCGCCGAAATCGCCGCCGCCGCCGGAAATGCGCGAGGTGCCGCCGGTATCCGCGCCGGAGAGCTGGGCAATCACGCGTTCGACCGGCCCGCCCGGCGCGAACTGCACCACCACGAACGACACGAAGAGAATCCCGAGCAGGGTCGGGATCATCAAAAGGATACGGCGGGCGATATAGGCGCTCATGGATTATTTCGCCTGCTCGAGTTTCGCCGACTTGGCGGCATCGTACCACCAGTTTTCCGGCGCGCCGGTGCCTTGCGCGTATTTGGCTGGCTTTGGCGGATGCGCGAACAGGTCCCAATAGGCGATCGGGTGTGTCGAGCGGTACCATTGCGGCACCCAGTAACGGCCGGCACGGAACACGCGATCGAGCGCACGGCAGGCATTGGTCAAATCCGCCCGCGTCGCGGCGCCGATTGCCTTGTCGATCAGCGCATCGACGGCCGGACTGGCGACCCCCGCCAGATTGTAGGATCCCTTGGTGGCCGCCGCCTGTGACGAGAAGTACGGCCGCAGGCTGTCGCCGGGCGTCGGCGACATGCTCATGCGTTGCGTGGTGATGTCAAAATCAAACGATTCCACGCGGGCGCGATATTGCACGGCGTCGATCAACCGGATCCCGGCGTCGATCCCGAGTTGAGCGAGATTCTTGATGAAGGTGGCGTGATGCGGCTGGAACGACTGCTCGTCGAGCAGGAATTCGACCGTGAAAACCTCGCCGTTCGGCAACAGCCGCTTGCCGTCCTTGACGGGGAGTTTGGCTTCCTGAAGCAGTTGCTGCGCCTTGCGCAGCAATGCCCGGTCCTGGCCCGACCCATCCGATACCGGCGGCAGGAACGGCTCGCCGAACACCTCGTCCGGCACCTGCCCCCGGAATGGTTCGAGCAGCTTCAGTTCTTCCGGCGACGGCAATCCGGTCGCCACCATGTCCGAATTCTGGAACGGCGAAACGGTGCGTGCATAGGCGCCGTACATCACGGTCTTGTTGGTCCATTCGAAGTCGAACGCCAGGATGATCGCTTCCCGAACCTTGGGGTCCTTGAACTTGTCACGACGGGTATTGAAGAACCAGCCCTGGCCGCCGGATGGCGTTTCATCCGGCAGGGTCTCGCGCTTGACGCGGCCGTCCTTGACCGCCGGAAAATCATAGCGCGTGGCCCAGATGCGCGCGGTGAATTCCTCGCGGTAGAGATAGTTCTTGCCGGAAAAGCCCTCGTACGCGACATCCCGATCGCGATAGAATTCGTAGCGCACGGTATCGAAATTGTAGCTGCCGCGGTTGACCGGAAGATCCGCGGCCCACCAATCCGTGACGCGGTCGTATTCGACATAGCGGTTGATTTCATGTCTGCCGACCTTGTACGGCCCCGAGCCGAGCGGGATTTCGACGGTCGATTCGTCGAATGGTCGGGTCGCATAATAGGCTTTGGAGAAGATCGGCAAGCTCGCGACATAGAGCGGCACGTCACGCGCTCGGTTCGGCGCGAACATCACGGCGACCGTCGCATCGTCGAGGACCTCGGCGCGCACGAAATCGCGCAGTTGTACCAGGATCAGCGGGTGCCCTTTGTCCTTCAGCGTATTCAGCGAGAAAGCAACGTCGTGCGCCGTCAGCTTCGAGCCGTCATGAAAGCGCGCCTCGGGCCGCATGGTGAAACGGTAGGTAAGCTTGTCGGGCGAAATCCACACCGACTTGGCCGCCAGGCCGTACATCGCGTCGGGCTCGTCGTTGGCGCGCGCCATCAGTGCATCAAAGGTCAGCTCCATGCCCTTCGCACCTTCACCCTTGAGGATGAAGGCGTTGAACGAATTGAAGGTGTAGAAGGATTGATTGTAGGCGCGGATCGACGGGATCGTGGAAAATAACCCGCCTTTCGGCGCTTCCGGATTGACGTAGTCGAAATGCTTGAAGTCAGCCGGGTATTTCAGGTCGCCGAATACCGACATGCCGTGCGACCCGGCCTCCGCGCCCTCGTCTGCCGCCCGGGCCCCGCGCAGCCATGGCGCGGTCAGCGCGCCCAGGCTCAAGCCCAGCACGTGCCGACGCGACAACGAGGACAGGAGGCCGCTCAAGAGCGTTTGCCGATCTTGGCCGCCTTGTCGGCATCGAACCACCACAGAGTGGGAAATCCTGAAACGCCGTATTGCGGTAGCGGCTCGGGACGGCTGAAACGGTCCCAGCGCGCATAGCGCTGGAAGCCATAGGTGAATTGCGGCACGACATAGAAATTCCACAGCAACACGCGGTCCATGGCCTTGCAGGTTGCGACCAGTTCTGCGCGATCCTTGGCGAAGATGATGCGATCGATCAGTGCATCGATGGCGGGATTCTTTATGCCGGGAAGGTTGCGGCTGCCAGGCCTATCAGCCACCTGCGAACCGAACATGTCCCGCTGTTCGTTACCCGGCGACAGCGACTGACCCCATACCGCCGTGGTCAGGTCGAAATCGAAATTTCGGATGCGGTTCTGATATTGCACGTCGTCAACGGTCCGCACACTGGCTGTAATGCCGAGCCGCTCCAGCGACGGCTTGTAAAACAGCGCGATGCGCTCGTCGCCCGGGTCGCGGGAGAGAAGCTCGACGCCAACCGGCTGCCCTTTGGAATCGACCAATTTGCGATCCTTGATCTCAAAACCCGCCTCTTTGAGGAGCCGAGTGGCCTCGCGCAAATTGCTGCGCACATTTTCCGGATTGCCACCAACGGGGTTCTGGTAGGGCGTGGTGAAAGCTTCAGGCGGCACCTTGTCCCGCAGCGATTCGAGGATCTGAAGTTCCTGGCCCTCAGGAAGACCCGTGGCCATGAACTCGGGCATGCCTTCGAAATAGCTGTTATCGCGGCTATACTCACCGGTCGAGAGCTGACGGTTCATCTCCTCGAAATCAAAGGCATAATTGAAGGCTCGGCGCAGCCTCACATCCTGAAACAGTGGCCGGCGCAAATTGAACGCCCACCCCTGCATGCGGCCCGAACTGCGAACCGGGAATTTCTCCTTGATGACTCGCTTCTCCTGCACGGCGGGGAAGTCGTACGCGACCGACCATTCCTTGGCGCTGCGCTCCAATATCCAGTCAAGCGCATCGGCCTTGAAGGCCTCCCGAGCGACAGTGTCGTCGCGAAAGAACTCGTAGCGAATCTGGTCGAAGTTGTGCTGGCCGACATCTTGCGGGAAGTCCTTGCCCCAGTAGTCGGCGACGCGTTCGAGGACGACGGAGCGAGCGGCAACGAATTCCTTGATGCGATAAGGGCCAGATCCCAACGGGATTTCCAGTGTGGTGGCGGCGATATCGCGCTTGCGGCCCTGCGCGTCCGTGCCTTCCCACCAGTGCTTCGGCAACACCGTCAACTCGCCGGTGATCAGCGGAAGCTCGCGGTTGCCCGGTCCGTCGAAGACAAACTTCACGTCGCGATCGCCGACCTGCTCGCACTTGATGACGTGCCGATAATACGCACCGTACATCGGGCTGTTTTTCTTGAACGCATCGAAGGAGAACACGACATCATCGGGCGTGATCGGCCTCCCGTCATGCCAGCGTGCTTCGGCGCGCAGCCGGTAGATCACGTACGAACGATCCTCGGGATGGTTCATGGCTTCGGCGAGCAGCCCGTAGGCGGTTGACACCTCATCGAGCGAATGGCTGGTGAGGGTCTGGTAGATCAGACCAACGCCATTGGCGAGCGATCCCTTTACCCCTTCGACCACGACGTTGAAATTGTCGAAGGTACCGATCTCGAGTTGCCGCACCACGCCGCCCTTCGGGGCATCCGGGTTGACGTAGTCGAAGCGCTTGAAGCCCGCCGGATATTTGATGTCGCCGAACAGCGACAGCGCGTGCCGCCAGACGGGCTCGCCGGCCGCCTGAGCCTGAGCGGTCGCGGGAAGACCTGCCTCGATGGCAAGCACGGGAGCCATGGCAGCGATGGCGCTGCCCTGCAGGAGATGACGTCGGGTAATTGCCAAAATGAAGCTTCCTCTGGAAAAGGTGCGCTATTCAGGACGCAATATAAGGCAAGGATTCGACCGATAACGTTGCTTTTTCCTCATGATAGCACCCCTTGACTGCATTTTGTGCGGCCAAACGCCCCGGTCACGCCCCCCCCCTGATCCCAGGAACCTTTTTCTTGACGCGTTTTCTTCACGCGAACCGCAGGCCACTTCGCTCGAAAACGCTCCAAACGCGAAAACGGCCAGGCAGAGCCTGGCCGTTTCGGTGAAATCTCAGCTGGCCCCGAACAGGGTCACTTTGCCGCCGTCGGCAACGGAACCGGGGTATCGGCCAGGGTGTGAAGATAATCGATCACGTCGGCTCGCTCGCTGTCCTTGGGGATGCCGGCGAAGCCCATCGCGGTGCCGCTGATGAAGCCCTTGGGATTGGCGATGAACTTATTGAGGTCGTCATAGGTCCATTTGCCGGTCTTGGCCTTGATGGCGCCGGAATAGTTGAACCCCGCGACGCTGGCACGGTCACGATCGACGATGCCCCAGAGGTTCGGGCCGACGCGGTTGGGGCCGTTCTTCTCGAAGGTATGGCAGGCGGCGCACTTCTTGGCAGCGGCGGCGCCCTTCTCGACCGACGCGGTCTGCAGCAGCTTCTCGATCGGCTCCGACGGCACGGCGGCTTCCTTGCCTTCACCGCCATGGGACTCTTCCTTCGCGGCAATCGCAAAGCCGGGCTTTTCCGGCATCACGGGCGCGAACAGCGCGCCGGCGGTGAAGCTGGTCACCAGCAGAATGAGGCAGGTGCCGAGGATGGCGCCAATAATCTTGTTGAGTTCGAAGGAGTCCATTTCGGATCAGGCTCCAGGCCTTGAATGTCGACTGAAGGGCCGGAGAAACGGCCGCGAATGAGCCACAGGAATCAGGCTTTCGCGCTGCACCCCGAGCCACGCTGAGATATCGGTTTGCCCGTGCTCTGGCAACCCGTATATAGGCGCCGAACGCGATCCCGTCCCCACCATTCCCCGACCTGAAACCGGTCCGAACCGCATGACCGAACCTCGCACCATCGTCCTGATTCCGGCCCGCATGGCCTCCACCCGCCTGCCCGGCAAGCCGCTGATGGACATCGCCGGCTTGCCGATGATCGTCCAGGTGCTGCGCCGGGCGGAGGAGGCGGGAATTGGCCGGGTCGCGGTCGCCACCGACACCCCGGAGATCGCGGCAGCGGTGACCTCCCATGGCGGCGAGGCGGTGATGACGCGCTCCGACCACCCCTCCGGCTCGGACCGGATCTACGAGGCGCTGGAAAAGCTCGACCCCAGGGGCGAGGCCGAGATCGTGGTCAACCTGCAGGGGGATTTCCCGACCATCAGCCCAGACAACATCCGTGACGTGCTGCCGCCACTGGCCGATCCTGTGGTCGACATCGCGACCCTGGCGGCGCAGATTCACACCGAGGAGGAAGACCGCGCTCCGAGTGTCGTGAAGGCGGTCGGCACCTCGCTAGGTGGCCGGCGGATGCGCGCGCTGTATTTCACCCGTGCGACCGCCCCCTTCGGTGATGGGCCGCGCTATCACCACATCGGGCTTTATGCCTACCGCCGCGCGGCGCTGCAGCGTTTCGTCCGCCTGCCGCCCTCGACGCTGGAGCGACAGGAAAGCCTGGAGCAGCTTCGAGCGCTGGAAGCCGGCATGCGGATCGACATCACCATCGTCGACACCGTACCGCGCGGCGTCGATACCGCGGCCGATCTGGAAACCGCGCGCAAAATTCTTTCAAACCGCTGAACGGCTGCTAGAAGGCCCCATGACCAAAATTCTGAAAATCGCGTTCCAGGGCGAGCCCGGGGCCAACTCCCACATTGCCATCACCGAAGCCTACCCCGACGCCGAAGCGATGCCCTGCCCGACCTTCGAGGACGCGCTGGCCGCGATTGCCTCCGGCGAGGCCGATCTCGGCATGATTCCGATCGAGAACTCGGTCGCCGGCCGGGTTGCCGACATCCATCATCTGTTGCCGGCGTCCGGCCTGTTCATCATCGGGGAGTGGTTCCTCCCGGTCCGGCATCAGTTGATGGCGCCGAAGGGCGCCAAGCTCGCCGAGATCAAGACGGTGGAAAGCCACGTCCACGCGCTCGGACAATGCCGCCGCATCATCCGCCAGCTCGGCGTCCGGCCGATCGTGGCCGCCGATACCGCGGGCTCTGCCCGCATCATCGCCCAGCGCGGCGACACCAGCGCTGCCGCGATCGCGTCACGGCTGGCGGCACAAATCTACGGGCTCGACATCCTCGCGGAGGACGTCGAGGACGAGGCCCACAACACCACCCGCTTCGTGGTGCTGGCGCGCGAGGCGAAATGGGCCGCGCAGGGCTCGGGCCCGCTGGTCACCACTTTTGTTTTTCGGGTGCGCAACCTGCCCGCCGCCCTCTACAAGGCGCTCGGCGGCTTCGCCACCAACAGCGTCAACATGACCAAGCTGGAAAGCTACATGGTCGACGGCAATTTCTTCGCCACGCAGTTCTACGCCGACGTCGACGGCCATCCGGACGACAAGGGCCTCGCTTTCGCGCTGGAGGAATTGAAATTCTTTTCGCGCGAGTTCCGCGTCGTCGGAGTTTATCCCGGCCATCCCTTCCGGGCGACGTTCAGCGAGACGATGGAGTAGGCTGATATCCGATTTCCGAAGTTCGTGACCATCCCTATGGCCCTCTTCGCGAACTTCGGACCGGCGGGACAAGCGCACGCATCAGGCGACTTTCCGGTCCTCGCGGCGGCCGGATCGAGCCCGTCCGCCCTGCGCCCGCCGCTCGGGCCCGCGATAGTTGGGATCATCGGCCTGGCGACGGTCCATCGCGCCGCTGCGCAACTTAGTGAAGAACTCGCGAACCTCGGCTGCGAGGCGCTCGGCGGCGCCGGAGACCTTGCCGGAGGCATCAGCGACATGACCGGCTGAACGAGAGGTTTCACCGATCGCATCGTTGACGGTGGAAATGTTGGATGCCAGCGCCTGCGTGCCCGAGGCCGCCATCTGCACATTGTGCGAAATCTCGCGTGTCGCCGCGCCCTGCTGTTCCATTGCACTGGCAATGGCGGCGGTCACCTCGTCGATCTGCCGCATCGCCGCCCCAACTTCCTTGACGGAGGCTACGGCGGTCGCGGTCGAGGTCTGAATGCCCGTCACGTGTTGCGAGATCTCCTGGGTGGCCTTGGCGGTCTGCTCGGCAAGCGACTTCACCTCCTGGGCCACCACGGCAAAGCCGCGCCCGGCATCGCCGGCACGCGCGGCCTCGATGGTCGCGTTGAGCGCGAGCAGGTTGGTCTGCGCTGCGATCGCCTGAATCAGATCCACCACCGATGATATGCTCTGCGCGGCCTCGGCCAGGCCTACGATCTCGCTTTCGGAGCGTGCAGTGACGGCGCTCGCGCTGCGAACGGTCGAACTCGATCGCTCGACCTGGCGGCCGATTTCCTGGATCGAGCCGGCGAGTTGCTCGGCCGCGGCGGCCACGGTCTGGACGTTGCCCGCGGTGCGTTCGGAAACCGACGCCGCTGCTTCCGCCTGCTGCGTGGCCTGACCGGCGATCCCGGTCAAGGCTTCGGCGGTTCGCGTCATATTGGCGGCATTGTCGCTGACCAACGCAAGCAGTTCGGCCGACGCGGCACGGAAACTCTCGACCGAGCTTTCCATGTTGCGGTTCTGGGCCTCGCGCGCCTCGACTTCCCCGGCAAAGCTTCTGGCCGCCTCCTGCTGGGCGATGACAGTGTCGCGGAACTTTGCGACCGCGCCTGCCACCTGTCCGATTTCGTCGCCGCGCGCGGTGGTCTTGAACTCCACGGTGGTGTCGCCGCCGGACAGCCGGTCGGCGTCCGCCAACAGCTCCGCAATCGGCCGGGTGATGCCGCGCGCGATGAAATACGCAACCAGCAGGCCAAGCAGAGCGGCTACTCCCGAGACGCTCTCCTGCAACAGCACGGTACCTGCGATCCGCTCCTGCGCCTCACGAGTCGCACTGACGAAATGGGCCCCGATCGAGGCCTTCGCGGCATCCATTTTTTCGATCAGAGCCGCGATCGGCTGAGCGATGTCCTTTCGATACAATTCGTTCGCGGCAAGGAGGTTGGTCGACATCACATCGAACGCATCGGAATACTTGCCCATGTTCGTCTTGAGGGCACCGAGCATTGCCGAGAGTTCCACCGATAAGCCCGCCTTCTCCAGGCTGGTGACCTGCTCCTGAACCCGGCCGAGGCTTTCCCGGAAAGCCGCGACAGCCTTTGGATCGTGCGTTGCCTGCAGTCGCAAATTGGCAACGCGGGCCATGAGAAAGCTGGCCTCGAGCGCATTCGCAGCCTGCCCATACGCCGTCTTGTTCGCGGCTTCAGCGAATGCACGCAGGTCCTGGGCCATCCTGTCGCCGATCGAAGACGCCTGCTCGCTGCCCGCGATCATCTTTTTCACGTCCGCCTCGAGAGCGACACGCTTGTTGTTCAGTTCGGCGACCGCCTGGGAGGCAGCGCCATAGGTCGCACGCCTCTCGGTCGAGGTCGTGGTCCTCGCGGCCTCATCGAAGAGGCCGGCCAATTTCGCCAATCGCTTCTCGGCCTCAGCAAGCGACGCGTCGTCCCGGTCATGAATGTAGTTGAGGACGGTGCGGCTGGTGCCCTGAAGCTCGGTCGTAATCTCGCCGATGCGGACAGCGTTTTCGGACTGCACCTTCATACCGTTAACCTGGGCATCGATCGCCCGGAGCTGCCACACGGCGAAGCCGGCAAGCGCGCCACTCAGCAGGACAAGCACGCCAAACCCGCCGTAAAGCCGGCCTCGGATACGAAGGTTGAAAATGGACATCGGAAATCCCCAAGAGGTCGGGGATCTGGGGCAGGACTGCACTGTCGCCCCGCCGCTCGGTAGAAAAATAGATCCCTGCAATCAAGGGTTACATTCTATGCTTAAGCGCAAGTGAACCCTCCGCTCCGTAGGATTACGGCCGGCACCGGTCACCCGCGCCGCGACGATGGTGGCGTCTCATCACGTATCGAAGGATCGACAGCAACCAGCTCGACGATATTGCCGTCGGGATCGGTGACATAGATGGATCGCCAACCGATCCAGCGATGCTCGTAGGTGTTCGGCTTGAAGCCGGCATCGGTCAGCGCATCGAGCGAAGCCTGATACTCCGACAGCGGAATTTCGAGCGCGAAATGATGCAGGGTTGGCGCGCGAGGATCGGGCTCGACCCAGTCCGTGGCGGCCCTGTTGGAGGGCTGATCGATCCGAAACAAGCCGACGATCCGCTCGTGACCTTCAAAACCGGTTTCGACTTTCAGAAAGGCGATGCGATCATCGAAGGCGCGCAGCAGGCTCAGACCCAGCACATCGCGATAGAATTCGATGGCGCGCGCAATATCGCTGACGCGCAGCACCACCTCGCCAAGTCCGCGTGGCGTGACCAACGGCGCCATTGCCACCTCCCGCACCATGCCGCCCTGGATCAAGACGATCAGGCAGCCTTGCTTGCTCCCAGCCCAAACGCTTCGGCCAGCAGGCTATATGACTTCTTCCGCGCCTCATGGTCGAACACCGCCGTGATCACCATCAACTCGTCCGCCAGGCTGGCCGTCAGCATGGGCTGCAGCTTCGCCATCACAGTCGCGGGGCTGCCGACGAACAGCCGCGACCGGTTGCGTGCGATCGAGGCGCGATCGGCGTCGGTGTAGGGATAGGCCAGCGCCTCCTCCGGGCTCGGCAGCGGCAGATACTGGCCACGGTCCCGGCGCAGCCGGTTGAGGTCCATCGACGACGCCAGCCGCTCGGCTTCGGCATCCGTTTCGGCGGTCACCGCGGCCACGGCGAGAATGCCATGCGGCGTGGCGCGCCAGCCCGACGGCTTGAAACGCGTGCGATAGGTCATCATCGCCGCGACCGCGTCATAGGAGGCAAAATGATGCGCGAACGCGTAGCCCATGCCGACTTGGGCTGCGAGTTCGGACGAGTAGTCGCTGGAGCCGAGCAGCCAGATCGGCGGCAGCGGGCTGTCGTCCGGCATCGCCACCACGTTGTTGAAAGGATGGCCGGGCGGAAAATCGCGGGTCTCCCACAAGATCAGTTCGTGCAGCCGCTCGAGAAAATCATCGCCGTCCCTGGCGTCGAGCCGGCTGCGCAGCGCATAGGCGGTGGCGCCGTCGGTGCCGGGTGCACGTCCCAGGCCGAGATCGATCCGGCCCGGAAACAGCGCTTCCAGCATCTTGAAGCGCTCGGCCACCACCAGCGGCGCGTGGTTGGGCAGCATGACGCCGCCGGAGCCGACCCGGATCGTCTTCGTCACGGCCGCGATCTGGCCGATCATCAGGTCCGGCGCAGGACTTGCGACGGAGGCGAGGTTGTGATGCTCGGCGAGCCAGTAGCGGACATAGCCGAGCTGATCGGCATGGCGCGCCAAGTCGATGCTGTTGCGCAGCGCCGTGGCCGGTTTGGTGGCGGTGGTGACGACCGACAGGTCGAGAATCGAAAGCGGGATCATGATGCCGCTAACGTAGTGCGCCCGATCGACTCGACAAAGGCTTCTGGAACAGATCAGCCGTCCGCTCGGTGACGGTCAGGAGAGGATGACCGACAGGGAAGTGACAAATCGTCGAAGGTCGTTTACCCATCTATCCCAACGGGAACGAAACTATGCCAAACGACATACACATCTGTATATAAAAACATTTTCTGAAAACGAGCCACCTTCGACTTGCCCACAAAATATCATGACGCGAGATCGAATGGCCATATTTTTACACTAATGGGCAGCTTCCCATCGTCAATGGGCTATTCGTTTGCCCAATTTGCTCTATTTTAGCCTCCTGCAGCTAAGCCCTGCCCTTTTGCAGGCCTGATTTGGAGTGCGTGGCGCCATGACCGAGGTAACACCCCCTGCCGACGTGCCGGCGATCTCCTTCGAGTTCTTTCCGCCGAAGACCGAGGAGATGGAGAAGAGCCTGTGGGAGACCATCAAGCGGCTCGCGCCGCTCGAGCCCAGCTTCGTCTCGGTGACCTATGGCGCCGGTGGTTCGACCCGCGAGCGCACCCACGCCACCATCGCCCGCATCCAGCGGGAAACTCATCTGCTTCCGGCCGCCCACCTGACCTGCGTGGGCGCAGCCCGCGGCGAGATCGACGAGATCGTCGACCGCTATCACGAGGTCGGCGTCCGCCACATCGTGGCGCTGCGCGGCGATCCCGTCGGCGGTATCGGCACGGCCTATGCTGCCCACCCCGACGGCTACCAGACCTCCGCCGACCTCGTCGCCAGCATCAGGAGCCGTCATCCCGACATCGAAGTGTCGGTCTCGGCCTATCCGGAGAAGCACCCGGAAAGCCCGAGCTTCGATGCCGACATCGACACGCTCCAGGCCAAGGTCGACGCCGGCGCCGCGCGCGCCATCACCCAGGTGTTTTTCGACAACGACCTCTATCTTCGCTATCTCGACCGGGTGCGGGCGCGCGGCATCACGATTCCGATCGTGCCCGGCATCATGCCGATGCATAATTTCCGGCAGGCGCGCGGCTTCGTCACCCGCAACGGCACCAGCGTGCCGGACTGGCTCGCGGCGAAGTTCGAAGGCCTCGACGACGACGCCGAGACCCGCAAGCTGGTGGCGGCGACCGTGGTGGCGGACCAGGTCCGCAAGCTTGCCAAGCATGGCATCGACACCTTCCATTTCTACACCATGAACCGCGCCGACCTCGTGTTCGCGATCAGCCATTTGCTCGGGATCCGCCCTGGCGCCCGGAAAGCCGCCTGAATGACCATACCCGTATCTCCGAAGCGTACCGCCCTGCTCGCGGCTGCAAGCCAACGCATCCTGGTGCTCGATGGCGCCATGGGCACCATGATCCAGGCGCTGCAATATGACGAGGCCGCCTTCCGCGGCGATCGTTTCAAGGATTTCCATCGCGACGTCAGGGGCAACAACGACCTGTTGATCCTGACCCAGCCGCAGGCGATCGAGGACATCCACGCCGATTACCTGCGCGCCGGCGCCGATATCGTCGCCACCAACACCTTCTCTTCGACCTCGATCGCCCAGGCCGACTACGACATGTCGGATCTCGCCTATGAGCTCAACCGCGACGGCGCGCGGCTGGCGCGCAACGCGGCGGCGCGGGTGACCGCCGAGGACGGCAAGGCGCGCTTCGTCGCCGGCGCGCTGGGCCCCACCAACCGCACCGCCTCGATCTCGCCTGACGTCTCCAGTCCCGGCTATCGCGCCGTTACCTTCGACGATCTGCGCGCCTCCTATGGCGAGCAGATCAACGGCCTGCTCGATGGCGGCGTCGACTTGCTGCTGGTCGAGACCATCTTCGACACGCTGAACGCCAAGGCAGCGCTCTACGCGATCAGCGAGATCTGCGAGGCGCGCGGCATCGACGTACCCGTGATGGTCTCGGGCACCATCACCGACAAGTCCGGCCGCCTGCTCTCCGGCCAGTTGCCGGAAGCGTTCTGGAACTCGGTGCGCCATGCCAAGCCTGTTACCATCGGCTTCAACTGCGCGCTCGGTGCGGAAGATCTGCGCGCGCACATCGCCGACATCGGCCGTGTCGCCGATACGCTGGTCTGCGCCTACCCCAATGCCGGTCTGCCCAACGAGTTCGGCCAGTATGACGAGACCCCCGACTACATGGCGCGGCTGATCGGCGAGTTCGCGGCCGCCGGCCTCGTCAACATCGTCGGCGGCTGCTGCGGCACCACGCCCGACCATATCGCCGCGATCGCCGCCGCCGTCGCGCCGCACGCACCGCGCGTCGTGCCCGCGATCGAGCCGCGGCTGCGGCTGTCCGGCCTCGAGCCGTTCGAACTGACGCCCGCGATCCCCTTCGTCAATGTCGGCGAGCGCACCAACGTCACGGGATCGGCGAAATTCCGCAAGCTGGTCACCGCGGGCGACTACACGGCTGCGCTGCAGGTGGCGCGCGACCAGGTCGCCAACGGCGCACAGATCATCGACGTCAACATGGACGAGGGCCTTCTGGATTCGGAGGCCGCGATGCGGACCTTCCTCAACCTGGTCGCCGCCGAGCCCGACATCGCCCGCGTGCCCGTGATGGTCGATTCCTCGAAATTCGCCGTGATCGAGGCCGGCCTGAAATGCGTGCAGGGCAAGCCGGTGGTCAACTCGATCTCGATGAAGGAGGGCGAGGAAAAATTCATCCACGAGGCGCAGATCGCCCGGCGCCATGGCGCCGCCGTCGTGGTGATGGCGTTCGACGAGACCGGCCAGGCTGATACGTTTGCGCGCAAGACCGAGATCTGCAAGCGCGCCTACGACATCCTGGTCGACCGGCTCGATTTCCCGCCCGAGGACATCATCTTCGATCCGAATATTTTCGCGATCGCGACCGGCATCGAGGAGCACAACAATTACGGCGTCGACTTCATCGAGGCGACGCGATGGATCCGGCAAAACCTGCCGCACGCGCATGTCTCTGGCGGCGTCTCCAACCTGTCCTTCTCGTTCCGCGGCAACGAGCCGGTGCGCGAGGCGATGCATTCGGTGTTCCTGTATCACGCCATCAAGGCCGGCATGGACATGGGCATCGTCAATGCCGGGCAGATGATCGTCTACGACGACATCGATCCCGAATTGCGCCAGGTGTGCGAGGACGTCGTCCTCAACCGCGATCCCGGTGCTGCCGAGCGGCTGCTGCAGCTCGCGGAGAAATTCCGCGGCAAGGGGAGAGAGACCAAGGAGCAGGACCTCGCCTGGCGTGATTGGCCGGTCGATAAACGGCTCTCCCACGCGCTGGTGCACGGCATCACCGAATACATCGACATCGATACCGAGGAGGCCCGCAAGAGGTCCACCCGGCCGCTCGACGTGATCGAAGGCCCGCTGATGGCCGGCATGAACGTGGTCGGCGATCTCTTCGGAGACGGCAAGATGTTTCTGCCGCAGGTGGTCAAATCGGCGCGGGTCATGAAGCAGGCGGTGGCCTGGCTGATGCCGTTCATGGAAGAGGAGAAGGCCCGCAACCTCGCCAACGGCATCACCGGCGAGCGCAGCACCGCCGGCAAGATCGTGATGGCGACCGTGAAGGGCGACGTCCACGACATCGGCAAGAACATCGTCGGCATCGTCCTGCAGTGTAACAATTTCGAGGTGATCGACCTCGGCGTCATGGTGCCAGCGGCCAAGATCATCGAAACAGCGAAACGCGAGGGCGCCGACATCATCGGGCTATCAGGCCTGATCACGCCCTCGCTCGACGAGATGAGTTTCCTCGCCGGCGAAATGGAGCGCCAGGGGCTCAAGCTGCCGCTCCTGATCGGCGGCGCCACCACCAGCCGCGTGCATACCGCGGTCAAGATCGACCCGAACTATCGCGGCGGACCGGTGGTGCATGTCAACGACGCCAGCCGCGCGGTCGGCGTCGCCTCGGCGCTGCTCTCGCCCGACAAGCGCGAGGCCTACGCCGCCGAGATCCGCGCCGAATACGCCAAGATCTCCGTGGCGCATTTCCGGGCGCAGGCCGACAAGAAGCGGCTGTCGCTGAAGGCCGCCCGCGCCAACGCGGTCAAGATCGACTTCGCCAAAGCACCGCCGGCCAGGCCGTCCTTCCTCGGCACCAGAAGCTTCGACGCCTACGACCTTGCCGAGCTGGCTGCCTATATCGACTGGACGCCGTTCTTCCAGACCTGGGAGCTCGCCGGGCGCTACCCCGCCATCCTCAGCGACGCCAAGGTCGGCGAGGCCGCGCGCGCGCTCTTTGACGATGCGCAGGCGATGCTCAGGCGCATCATCGCCGAGAAATGGTTCACCGCGCGCGCCACCATCGGCTTCTGGCCGGCGAACGCGGTCGGCGACGACATCGTGCTCTATGCCGACGAGAACCGCACCACAGATATCGCGACCCTGCATACCCTGCGCCAGCAGCTCGACAAGCGCGAGGGCCGCTTCAACGCCGCGCTGTCGGATTTTATCGCGCCTGTTGCCTCCGGCGTGCCGGACTATATCGGCGGCTTCGTCGTCACCGCAGGGATCGGCGAGGACGTCATCGCCGACCGCTTCAAGCTCGCCAATGACGACTACTCCTCGATCCTGTGCAAGGCGCTGGCCGATCGCCTCGCGGAAGCCTTCGCCGAGCGCATGCATGCACGTGTCAGGCGCGAGTTCTGGGGCTACGCGCCGGGCGAGACGCTGTCGCCCGACGAGCTGATCCTGGAGAAATATCAGGGCATCCGTCCCGCGCCCGGCTATCCGGCGCAGCCCGACCACACCGAGAAGGCGACACTGTTCCGCCTGCTCGATGCCGAGCGCGCGTCCGGCGTGATCCTCACCGAGAGCTTTGCGATGTGGCCGGGCTCCTCGGTCTCGGGGCTCTATTTCGGCCATCCCGAGAGCTTCTACTTCGGAGTCGGCAAGATCGAGCGCGATCAGGTCGAGGACTACGCGGCGCGCAAGGGCTGGAGCGTGGCGGAATGCGAGCGCTGGCTGGCGCCGGTGCTGAACTACATCCCCACGCAGGACCGCTCGGCGCAGGATCGCCGCGTCAGGGAGGCGATGCCGACGCTCGCGCCGTCCCCCGCGACACCGGCAAACGACAGCGCGAAGGACGCCGAGACACAATTGGCGTCGCATCCACCGGGCTGCACCTGCGCGGTGCATCTGGCCTGGCGCAAGACCGCGGTGGGCGCGAAGTAGGTTCGCGTCGCCCCGGTAGGCTCCGTTGCGATACGGCGTGCTTCGTTGCAAGCGCTCCTCGCAGTGACGGGCGAGAGCTCGCCCCGCCCACCGCCGTCATTCTCCGCGAAAGCGGAGTATCCAGTACGCCGCGGCCTGTCCGTTCATCGCTGGCGTCCCGGAGTACTGGATCGTCCGGTCAAGCCGGACGACGACAGGCGAGCGTGCGGCGAGCTCCCGGGTCACGACAGACGTGCCGGCCGCAAGGCGACCACCGGCTCCCGAACCCAAAATATTGAAAACAACCCCATGCAAAGTAGCCTGGCGGTCGCTGGCCTGTGCGATGCCGTGAAGGCGGTTTGACATGTCGGGCAAATCACTGGCACTATTGCATCCTCACGCCACTGCAGCGCAAACGAACTCGGCATCCCCGTCGGGCGCCGGAACCACGCGACTTCTCCGTCCGTGACACGGCCGCTCGACAGCGTCGCGCTCCGCTCACATGTGTGAGCTCGTTCTGCGACCTCATGCGCACACGACAGCGTCGCGCGATGCGCCACGCTCCCGGCCGCTTGCGCTCGTCCTCCGGGTCCTGGATCGGTCCTGCGCGCCCGTCATCGGGATTGAGGGCGGAGATGAGTCCAACCTAAAGGATCGCGGCGATCAGCGGCGGTATCCCGCTGTGGCTTTCCAGCCACACCCTCGGCAATAACGACGCAAAACCTCGGTTTTCCTGACGAAAGCGCGAATTTCCAAAGAAATCAGGCAAAGTTGCCGGTATCTGAGGAGTGCCGCGCTTGGCAAGAATTTGAGGGAAAGCTGTGGATTTGGGTTGGAGTCGAGGGCGCGGATGACGTGAGGCCGGGGGGCTGGGGATGATCGACAATGGAAGGTTTGGCCCGCACCGGGCCGTAAAGCCGCAGCACATCGCGGCTGGCGCACTTGCAATGCTCGCATCCGCGTTATCCGTCTGGCCGGCAGCCGCTCAGGACGCAACCTGGCTCAACCCCGCAACCGTGGCCGGCCCCTCCGGCACCTTCGACTACAACGCCGGTGCCAACTGGAACACCGGAGCGGTGCCGATCGATACTGCGATTTTCGGCGCCACGACCACCGCGGGGGTGTCGGTCACGAACTTCACGGCGGTCGGGGGCTGGACCTTCACCGCCGCTGCACCCGCCTACAGCTTCACCAACAGCGTCCACCTCACCTTCACCGGCGCGGGCATCGCCATCAACGGCGGCAGCGCCAGCATCACCAGCAACAGCTTTCTCGAATTCCTGAACGGCAGCACGGCGGGAACTGCCAGCATCAGCAACAACAGCTATCTCGATTTCTTCCACAGCAGCACGGCGGGCAGCGCCGCGATCCTCAACACCGGCAACGGCACCCTGACGTTCAACGACGGCAGCAGCGCAAGCGGCGCCAGCATCACCAATGTCGGCACCACGACATTCAAGAACACCAGCACGGCGGGCAGCGCGACGATCGTCAATGTCGGTGGCGGCATCCTGACGTTCAACGACAGCAGCAGCGCAGGCAGCGCCAGCATCAGAAATGGCTTCATCACCATATTCAAGAACGCCAGCACCGCAGGCAGCGCAGACATCATCAATAGCGGTCAGCTGTCCTTCACGAATGCGAGCTCCGCGGACCACGCCAGCATCACCGACATCGGTACTATCGTTTTCTCAAACACCAGCAGCGCGAGCGCTGCACGCATCATGCTCGCGGCCGGCATTATGTTCTTTAACGACGCCAGCCGGGCGGGCAGCGCCAGCATCGATGTCAACACCGGCTGGCTGCAATTCCATGACTCCAGCACGGCGGAAGCCGCCACAATCACCAACAGCAATGGCACGGTTGCTTTCCTCGGCAGCAGTTCGGCGGCCAACGCCCGCATCGTCAACAATGCCCGCACCCCCGCAGCTCTCGTTTTCGATGAGAACAGCAGAGCAGGCAGCGCCAGCATCACCAACAATGGTGACACCTATTTCCAGGGCGCCAGCACCGCCGACAACGCCCTGTTCATCAACAGCAGCACCGGCCAGGTGGGATTTTTCGGGACTGCCACCGGCGGCAACGCCCAGTTCGTCAATAACGCCGGAGGCTTGCTCGACTTTTCCGGCAGCACCGGGCCCAACAACGACCACAGGCTGAGCACCGGGTCGCTGGCGGGGGCGGGCAGCATCTATCTCGGCGCCAACGAACTCACCATTGGCAGCAACAATCTCAGCACGACAGTCTCCGGTGTGATCAGCGATTGCGGCGCCAGCGGAACCGAATGTACTCAGGCGAGCCTCCCCGCGGTTTCGCCGGTCGGCGGCGGGCTGGTGAAAACCGGCACCGGGCAGCTGACGCTGTCCGGCATCAACACCTATACCGGCGCGACCACGGTGAACGGCGGCACGCTCAGCGTCGACGGGTCGATCGCATCGTCGGCCCTGATCGTCAATGCCGGCGGAACCCTCGGCGGCAACGGCATTGTCGGCAACACCACCATCAATGGCGGCAGCCTGGCGCCCGGCCATTCGATCGGGCTGCTTACGGTGCAGGGCAATCTGGTGATGACCGCGGCCGCGAGCTACATGGTGGAGATCTCGGCGAGCAGCGCCGATCGCGTCAACGTTACCGGCTCGGCGACCCTCGGCGGCGCAACGGTCAACGCCAGTTTCGCGGCGGGAAGCTATCTCAGCAAGCGATACACCATCGTCAGCGCGGCGGGCGGCATCAACGGCAGCTTCGGCGCGCTGACCAGCACCAATCTGCCGGCCACCGTCACCTCGCAGCTCAGCTACGATGCCACCCATGCCTATCTCGATCTGCAATTGAACTTCGCCGCGCTGACGGGCCTGACGATCAACCAGCGCAACGTCGCCAATGCGGTGACCGGTTTCTTCAACAGCGGCGGCGCGCTCCCGCTCGGCTTCACCACGCTGACACCGGCGGGACTGACCCAAGTCTCCGGCGAGCACGCCACCGGGTCGCAGCAGGCCACCTTCAATGCGATGACCCAGTTCATGGGCCTGCTCACCGACCCCTTCGCGGGACGCGGATATGGCCCCGGCCCGGCTCCTCTCACGCAGTCCTTTGCCGAGGACCAGGTCAGCTCCTATGCCGCACGCCCACGCGACGCCTTCGGCATGGTCACCAAAGCGGTGCCGGCCGCGCCGGCCTATGCGTCGGGCTGGAATGTGTGGGCGGCGGGTTTCGGCGGCCAGCAGACCACCGATGGCGAGGGGGCAGTGCTGGGCTCGCAGACCGCGACCAGCCGCATCTACGGCACCGCGGTCGGCGCCGACTATCGCTTCTCGCCCGATACGCTGGCCGGCTTTGCGCTGGCGGGCGGCGCAACCCAGTTCAGCGTCGCCGGTCTCGGCAGCGGCCGCTCCGACCTGTTCCAGGCCAGCGCCTATCTGCGCCACCAGGCCGGAGCGTCCTATCTCACCGGCGCGCTGGCCTATGGCTGGCAGGACGTGACCACCGACCGCATTGTGACCGTTGCCGGGATCGATCAGCTGCAGGCGCGTTTCAATGCCAATGCGTGGTCCGGGCGGCTCGAGGGCGGCCACCGTTTCGTGGTCCCCGGCAGTGGCATCGGCGTCACGCCCTATGCCGCCGCGCAATTCACGACGTTCGATCTGCCCGGCTATGCCGAACGTGTGGTCGGCGGCGCCGGCACCTTCGCGCTGAGCTACGCCGCGAAGACCGTGACCGATCCGCGCAGCGAACTCGGCATCCGCACCGACAAGTCGCTCGCCTGGAACGACGCCGCGCTCACCCTGCGTGGCCGCGCCGCCTGGGTGCACGACTACAATTCTGACAGGTCGATCGCCGCCACGTTCCAGTCGCTGCCCGGCGCCAGCTTCGTGGTCAACGGCGCGCTGCCGGCGCGCGACGCAGCGCTGACCAGCGCCAGCGCCGAATGGAGCTGGCACAATGGCTTCTCGCTCGCGGCGAGTTTCGACGGCGAGTTCTCCGGCGTGACCCGCTCCTACGCCGGCAAGGGCGTGGCGCGCTATAGCTGGTGAACGGCGGCAGGCAGGCGACCCCGCGCGGCTGAGTGCCAGAGCGTGATGAGATGAGGTTGATCTGGTCCGCCAGCGGAGGTTCACCTCTCCCGTTGGGAGAGGTCGATTTGCGTAGCAAATCGGGTGAAGGGTTGCGGTCTATCGAATTCGCGGCCCCCCCTCACCCGGCGCTGTGCGCCGACCTCTCCCCGCCGGGGAGAGGTGGCCGAGATCGCTGCGACTGCTTTGATTGATTCAAAAAGCCATCGTGGGACCGCATCCACGCGCGCCGCCTCTAATCCCCGCTCGGGGGCGCGAGCGGCTGCACGATCTCGGCAAACACCGGCAGCGATTCGCAACGCGCGGTGTGCCCGGAAAGCGCCGGATAGCGCGCGGCATCGAACAGTTGCGGATGCGCCTCGCCGGTGAAGCGCAGCGCGCAGGCCACCATGATGTCGGCATGGCCGATCGTATCGCCGAACCAGTACGGCGTGGGCACGCCGGCACGTTCCTGCTCCAGCACCGCTAGCACGCCGTCGATCTGCGCCTCGCAGCGCTCGACCCACAGCCTGAGTTGATCCTTGCGCAGCACGCGCTCGTAGATCAGGCTGACCGCCTTGTCGGCAAGGCCTGAACCCAGCGCGCAGATCCTCAGGTGATGCCGGCGATCGGGCCCGCGCTCGGCGATCATCGCTCGCTCAGCCCCGACCAGTTCGTCGAGGAAGTCGAGGATCGCCGTACTCTCGATCAGCGCCTCGCCGTCATCGAGCACCAGGGTCGGCACCCGCCGCAGCGGATTATACGGCGCGATGGTCTCGGCATCGCCGAAGGTCGACCACGGCCTGTGCTCGAAGGCGAGACCATAAAGCCGCAACGCAATCGCGACGCGGCGCACGAAGGGGGAGTCGTATTGGCCGATCAGGAACATGGGGTGTCATCCATGCGGGGGGTGGCCGATAGTTATAGACCACCTTTGCGCGCCCGGTCATCCGGATTACGCTGCACGCCGTTGCCGCAAACGGAGGCAGTCGTGATCGTCCGGCTCTTGGTGATCCTGAGCATGCTGATGGTAGAGATAGGCACCGCGCGAGCCCAGAGCGGAGGAAGCATGGACAAGCCGCCCCCACTGAGGATCGTCGGCCTCTATTCGCTGAGCGCCGACAAGGCCGCTTACGCCCGGTTCATTCGCGAGCAGATCGACTCCCGCGATCCGGTCAATTTTCCAGAAGAACGCAAGGCCCTCTTTCGTCGACTGGGTCGCGGCGATTCGCTGCAACCATTCACCGACGAGGACCGGCAGGAACGGGAAGACCACCTCCGCCTCTACATGGAGGAGGCGGCGGTGTTCGAGGTAATGGTCAACAATCCCGACGCGACGTTCAACATTGGCAGCTTCATTCAACCGGACCCCTCTCAACCGAAAAGCCAATGGCAGGTGGCATGGAATGTGAAGTTCCTGACTCTCGACGGAGAGGCCGAACTCAAACCCGACCTAGACAAAAAGCTGCCAGACGCAGCGCAGTTTCGCGTGGTTTTCGTCATCCATTATTGGAAGCCAACCCTTCCGCTGCGCTCTAGCTATGGCGAGCTGGCGCTCCCATCATCGATTCAACCGCTGCCCGAACGGCTGTGGCGCCTCGCGCCGTATGAACTTCCGGACTGAGCAGGTCACGCGTCGCTATGGCGCGGCAGTTCGTTCTTCTTCCCCGCGAGCCCGCAAGGGGAGGCCTTGAGCAAGCAGCGCTCGCAAACGGCCCTACTCCCTTTTCATCGCTCGGGGCGAGCGTCGGGTGATGACGACGGCTACCAAGACAACTCTGATGGCTTCACTCAATCACCGGAACACGGCTCGCGACGTGGCGCGACAAGGTGCCGTCGAGCCGCGGGTCGTCTGATATCTCGACCTGCCGCCGGAACGGGCAGAAGCCCGCGCGCTGGTAGAACGCCAGCGCCTTCGGGTGATCGAGGGTGCAGGTGTGCACCCAGAGACGCGAGATCGGCTGCGACCAGGCCCGCTCCAGCGCGCGGTTCATCAGGAAGCGGCCGGCACCGGAGCCGATCAGCTTCGCAGTGACGCCGAAGAAGACCAGTTCGCATTGGCGTGGTTCGCGAAAATCCAGTTCGAGCAGGCCCTCGTCGCGGCCATCGTGGACAAGCGCGTAAACTTCGACGCGCGGCGCATGAATGATCGCAGCGAGTTCGGTGTCGCTCATGCACAACCGCGAGGACCACAGCCAGTTCTCCCCGACGCGACGATAGAGATCGCGATACCAAGCGAGGTCGGGAGCCTCCACGCGACGGAGAGTCCATTGGCCCGAGGGATCGGGCGGCGACGCGGGGCGCTCGGTCATTTCGAGATGCGTCACGACCGCCGCTATCTTGCCGGGCGAGACGTCGGAATAGCCATCGGGCAAAAGCATGTTGTCCCCCTCTCTACGCCAGTCCGCGTCCAACACCCCCCACCCCGGTTCGCGTCGCTGACGCGATGCGAACCGACCCTCCCCACCACTCGCTTCGCTCGCGGGAGGAGGGATGGCGCAAGCGGCGATGTTGTAGGCCGTTACCTCAAACGGAGGTGGCAGAGACGAAGACATGCTCATCGCTCGCGAGTTCCGTTTACCGCACGACATGTGTCGAGCCAATCGCACAGTATCCTTATTCTGCTTACCTGCGACGTAATTGGATCACGTCGCTGCAGCCCTCATGGTCCTGCCATTCAATGCCAGGAGCCATGTCCATGCAACGACGAGATCTGCTACTGACCGCCGCGGCGCCCGCGAAGCCGCAGCCCAAAATCCGCACGCGCGATGGGGTCGAGCTGTTTCATCGGGAGTGGGGCAACGGCCGGCCGGTGCTGTTCGTGCATGCCTGGGCGCTGTCGAGCGCGATGTGGACCTATCAGATCGCCGATCTCGGCCAGCGCGGCTTCCGCTGCATCGCCTTCGACCGGCGCGGGCACGGCCGCTCCGACGTTCCCAACGGCGGCTATGATCTCGACACGCTGGCCGATGATCTCGCCGACGTGATCGAACAGCTCGACCTGCGCGACGTGGTGCTGGTCGGCATGTCGATGGGGTCTAACGAGATCCTGCACTATGTCGGCCGACACGGCACCGAGCGCATCTCGCGGATCGCGCTGCTCGGCCCGACCACGCCGTTCGTGCTGCAGACGGCCGACAATGCCTACGGTGCGCCGCAGGCGTATTTCGAGCAGAACTTTGCGGCGTGGGCGAGCGATTTTCCGAAATGGATCGAAGACAACAAGCTGCCCTTCTTCACGCCGGAGACCTCGGTGCAGATGATGGAGTGGGTCGCCGGCATGATGCGCGAGGTGCCGATCCCGGTCGCGATCGCGACCAGCCGCGCCCTGATCTCGACGGATCTGCGGCCGGTGCTGGCGAAGATCAATCGGCCGGTGCTGATCCTGCACGGCGACAAGGACGTATCCGCGCCGCTCGAGATCACCGGACGGCGCACCGCGCAGGGCATCAAGGGCGCGGTGCTGAAGGTGTATCCGGGCGGACCGCATGGACTGTTCGTGACGCACATGAAGCAGGTCAATGCCGATCTGCTGGGGTTTTTGCGGTGATGGCGGATGTTTGAGGTTTCCAAGGCGCCTCCCACCTAACCCTGTCATACTCCGCGAAAGCGGAGTATCCAGTACGCTGCGGCGCCTCGGTTCTCTCGCGAGCGCCTCTGGAATACTGGATCACCCGCTTTCGCGGGTGATGACGGCCGGAGTCCTACCCCTCTCTCTCGTGCTCGCGAGCACGCCCTTCACCTCGACGCCGTCATACTCCGCGAAAGCGGAGTATCCAGTACGCCGCGGCGCCTCGGTTCTATCGCGAGCGCCTCTGGAATACTGGATCACCCGCTTTCGCGGGTGATGACGACCAGAGGGCCGTGATGACGGCCGGAGGTGTGATGACGGCCGGAGGGCGGTGATGACGGCCGGAGATGCGATGACGGCCAGAGGGGGGGATGACGACCTTAGCCGTGACGACGAGCGGAGAGGTGATGACGGAGGCGAATGACGACGGGCCGCTACCCCTCCCCCTCGTCGCTGGCGAGCACGCCCTTCACCGCCCGCGCCCAGCCCTTCAATTTGCGCTCACGCGTGGCGGCGCTCATGACCGGGCGGAAGCGGTGTTCGAGCCGCCAGTTGTCGGCGAATTTTTCCGGCTCCGGATAGACGCCGGCCTGCAGGCCGGCGAGATAGGCTGCGCCCAGGGCGGTGGTTTCCTGGATCATCGGGCGATCGACCGGCGCATCGAGCAGATCGGCGAGGCGCTGCATGGTCCAGTCCGATGCGGTCATCCCGCCGTCGACGCGCAGCACGATGTTGGCGGCTTTCGAATCCGGCCAGTCCGCGCGCATCGCCGCCCAGAGGTCGAAGGTCTGGTAGCAGACGCTTTCAAGAGCAGCGTGCGCGAGTTCGGCGGGGCCGGTGTTGCGGGTCAGCCCGAACAGCGCGCCGCGCACCCGCGGATTCCAGTAGGGCGCCCCCAGCCCGACAAAGGCCGGCACCAGATAGACCGACTGCAGCGAATCCGACTTGTCGGCGAGCGGGCCGGTCTCGGCGGCGTGCTTGATGATGCCGAGCCCGTCGCGCAGCCACTGCACCGCGGAGCCCGCGACGAAGATCGAGCCTTCGAGCGCGTAGGTGCGGCGTCCGTTCAGCTGATAGGCGATGGTGGTGAGCAGCTTGTTGTGGGAGGCGACCGGCGTGGTGCCGGTGTTGAGCAGCGCGAAGCACCCGGTGCCGTAGGTCGACTTCATCATGCCCGGCGCAAAGCAGGCTTGTCCGATGGTCGCGGCCTGCTGGTCGCCGGCGATGCCTGATATTGCGATCGGCCCGCCGAACAGATCGGGCGTCGACTCGCCGAAGGGGTGAGAGGAATCCTTCACCTCGGGCAGCATCGAGCGCGGCACGCGCAGGATGCTCAGGAGCTCGTCGTCCCACGCGCCCTTGTGGATGTCGAACATCAGGGTGCGCGAGGCGTTGGTGGCGTCTGTCGCGTGGACCTTGCCGCCGGTGAGCCGCCACAGCAGGTAGCAGTCGACGGTGCCGAACAGCAGTTCGCCGCGCATCGCGCGTTCGCGCGCGCCGGGGACGTGGTCGAGGATCCATGCGACTTTCGTGCCGGAGAAATAGGGGTCGATGATCAGGCCGGTTTTCGCCGAGATCGCGGGCTCATGGCCCTCGGCCTTGAGCTTCGCGCAGATGTCGGCGGTGCGGCGATCCTGCCAGACGATGGCGCGGTGTACGGCCTGACCGGTGGCGCGGTCCCACACCACGGTGGTCTCGCGCTGGTTGGTGATGCCGATCGCGGCGATGTCCTTCGCGCCGAGCCCCGCCTTCTCCAGCGCGTCGCGACAGACCATCACGGTCGAGGTCCAGATGTCCTCGGGCTCGTGCTCGACCCAGCCCGAGGCCGGGAAATGCTGCGGGAATTCCTGCTGCGCTGATGCGGCGATGGAAATGTCGCCGCGAAACACCATCGCGCGCGAGGATGTGGTGCCCTGATCGATGGCCAGCACGAAAGACATGAGGGTTTCCTGGCGTTTGCTTCCCGGATGATTGGGTCGGCTTGTTTTGATTTGTTGAGACGCCAAAGCAAGCGGATTGGCGAGGGAAGGTCAATATCTCATCGTCGTCCCGGCGAAGGCCGGGACCCATACACCGCGGCCCGTCGATATTGCGCTGGGGTTAGTTGCGCCTCAACAACTAAAGCATGTGGTTATGGGTCCCGGCTCAAGGCCGGGACGACGAAGAGGGGTCGGCGGGATCAAGAGCTACGCCGACGCCGTGGTCACGCCGCCGTCGATGACGATGGTCTGGCCGGTCATGAAGGTCGAGGCGTCGGAGGCGAGATAGGCGACCGCGCCGGCGATCTCGTGCGGCTCGCCGATGCGCCGCAGCGGCGTGGTGGCGCAGCGGCGCTTCAGCCGTTCCTCGTCTTCCCAGAGCGCGCGGGCGAAATCAGTCTTGACCAGGCCCGGCGCCACGCAATTGACCCGCACGCCCTGCGGGCCCCATTCGCCGGCGAGGCTGCGGCACAGCGCGAAATCGGCCGCTTTCGAGATGCCGTAGGCGCCGATCACGGTGGAGCCGCGCAGGCCCCCGATCGAGGAGATGATGATCACCGAGCCCTTGCCCCGCGCCGCCATCTGCGGGATCGCGCGCGCGCAGAGCCAGAGGTTGCTCTTGACGTTAGAGCCCATGATCTTGTCGAAGGCCTCGTCGGTGATGTCCAGCAGCGGGCCGTAATACGGGTTCACCGCGGCGTTGCAGACCAGGATGTCGACCTTGCCGTAATGTTGGGTGGTACCGTCGATCAGCGCCTCGACCTCGTCGCGGCGCGAGATGTTGCAGGCGATGACGTGGGCGTCGCCGCCCGATTTGCGGATGCCGTCGGCGACGGCCTCGCAGGCATCGGCCTTGCGGCTCGAGATCACCACTTTGGCGCCGAGGCTCGCCAGCAATTCCGCCGAGGCGCGACCGATGCCGCGGCTGGAGCCGGTGACGATGGCGACGGTGCCGGTGAGATCGAACGGGGTGGCTTTCATGGGTTGTCCCTTGCGTTCTCAACGCCGTCATTGCGTGGTTCGATACAGGCCTGCGGCCGCCCCTGCCGGACTAAACAGGCTGCATGCGTCGTCGAAGGTGGGCGACCACAAGGGTCGCCCCTACAGCGATCGATTTGGCGTAGGGGCACCCCTTGTGGGCGCCCTGTTGGAGGACGCAACGCGCTACACCAGCCCGCCCGCCTCACTCACGCGGCGGAGCAGGTAGTCGCTGTCGCCGAAGGTGTTCTCGATCATGGTGAGGCGCTTGAAGTAGTGGCCGATCTTGGCCTCCTGGGTCATGCCGATGCCGCCATGGAGCTGGACCGACTGCTGGCCGACGAATTTCAGCGACTTGCCGATCTGCACCTTGGCCGCCGCCACCGCGGTGGCGCGATCCTTCGCATCGTCGAACTCGGACGCCATGGTCGCGAACATCGACATCGAGCGCGCCTGTTCCACCGCGACGAACATGTCGGCGGCGCGGTGCTGCAGGCTCTGGAAGCTGCCGATCGGCACGCCGAACTGTTTTCGCGTTTTCAGGTATTCGACCGTGGCTTTCAGCGATTCGTCCATCGCGCCGACCGCTTCCGCGCACAGCGCGGTGCGGGCTTCATCGACCACACGCGCGATCAGCGGCAAGGCATCGTCCGGATCGCCGATCGCAGCATCAGCGCCGACCTCGACACCGGTGAAGGTGATGTCGGCGGCATGCAGGCCGTCCTGGGTCGGATAGCCTTTTCGCGATACGCCCTTGGCATCGGCCGGGACCAGGAAGACGCCGATGCCGCTCGGGTCGCGGCGCGCGCCCTTGGTCCGCGCGGTAACGATCAGGGTGTCGGCATTCTCGCCATTGAGCACGACGAATTTCTCGCCGTCGATGACCCAGCTACTGCCCTTGGCCTTGGCCGAGGTGGTGACGTCGTCGAGATCATAGCGCGAGTTCTTCTCGAGCTGCGCGAACGCAAACGTCTTGCTGCCGTCGATGATACCGGGGATGTGCTGGGCTTTCTGCGCGGCCGAGCCGCCATGACGCAGGAAGGCGCCACCGATCACCACGGTGGCGAGATAAGGCTCCAGCACCATCGCGCGGCCGAGGGCCTCCATCACGATCATGGTCTCGACGGCACCGGCACCGAAGCCGCCATCGTCTTCCGAAAACGGCAGGCCGAGCAGACCCTGCTCGGCGAGTTTGCTCCAGATCGCCCTGGACCAGCCGCCCTTCTCCGCCATGTATTTCTTGCGGCTGTCGAAGTCGTAGGCGTCGTTCAACAGACCCTCGACGCTCTCTTTCAGGAGCCGCTGCTCCTCGGACAGATCAAAATCCATTTTTGTTACTCTCTCTTGATTCACCGCGGGCGGCCCTGATGCCCTGCCGTTACCCGATCCTCAATTGTCATCCCCGCGAAAGCGGGGATCCAGTAACCACAGGCGTTTTCGTAAACCACGACCGCCGCGGCGTACTGGGTCCCCCGCCCCAGTGCGCAATTGCGCACAAGGCGGAGGACGACACCTGTTGTTGTTGCGCGCCGTTGCGCAATCACCGCCCGCAGGATGGGTTGAGCGCTCGCGAAACCCATCACTCCTTTTCGTTGCCTAGCGAAGGGTATCGCTTCGCTCAACTCATCCTACGCGCCGTTCACCTCGCCCCGCTTGCGGGGAGAGGTCGGATCGCATCGCAGATGCGATCCGGGTGAGGGGGACTCTCCAGGAACCCAGCTCGTGGAGACTCCCCCTCACCCCAACCCTCTCCCCGCAAGCGGGGAGAGGGAGAAGAAATCACAGCCCCAGCACGGCCTTGGTGATGATGTTGCGCTGGATCTCGTTGGAGCCGCCGTAGATCGAGACCTTGCGATTGTTGAAATAGCTCGGCGCGATCTGCGCGGTCCAGTCCATGGTCTCGTTGCTGTCGTCGTCGCCATGCACGTCGAAGGGCGCGGCGAACGGCCCGATCACTTCCATCAGGAGCTCGGTGGTGGTCTGCTGGATTTCCGAGCCCTTGATCTTCAAGACCGAGGAGGCCGGATTGGGCTTGCCCTTGCCGTGCTTGCCCTCGTCGGCGACGACGCGCAGCTGCGTCAGTTCGAGCGCCTTGAGCTCGATCTCGACGGCCGCGAGCTTCTCGCGAAAATTCTGGTCCTCGATCACGGGCCGGCCGCCGGACTCGACCTTCGCGGCCAGGTCCTTGATGCGGCGGATGCGCTCCTTGGAGACGCCGACGCGCGCGATGCCGGTGCGCTCGTTGCCGAGCAGGAACTTGGCGTAGTCCCAGCCCTTGTTCTCCTCACCGACGAGATTTTCGACCGGCACCTCGACGTCGTCGAGGAACACCTCGTTGACCTCGTGGCCGCCGTCGATGGTCTGGATCGGGCGCACCGTGATGCCCTTGCTCTTCATGTCGATCAGGATGAAGGAGATGCCGGTCTGCTTCTTCGCACTGGGATCGGTGCGGCAGAGGCAGAAGATCATGTCGGCGTACTGCGCCAGCGTGGTCCAGGTCTTCTGGCCGTTGACGATGTATTTGTCGCCCTTGCGCTCGGCCTTGGTCTTCAGCGAGGCGAGGTCGGAGCCGGAGCCGGGCTCGGAGAAGCCCTGGCACCACCAGTCGTCGACGTTGGCGATGCGCGGCAGATACTGCTTCTTCTGCGCCTCGTTGCCGAAGGTGTAGATCACGGGACCGACCATGCTGACGCCGAAGGCGAGCGGCGCCGGCGCCGGATGCATCTGCAGTTCCTCGTTGAAGATGTAGTGCTGCACCGAGGTCCACCCCGTGCCGCCATATTCCTTCGGCCAGTGCGAGACGCCCCAGCCCTTGGTGTTGAGAATGCGCCACCAGGTCACCATCTCGTCCTTGGAGAGGTGGCGGCCCTCGACCAGCTTGCGCCGCGTCTCCGGCGGCACGTGATCCCTGAAGAAGGCGCGAACTTCCTCGCGAAACGCCAGTTCTTCCTTACTGAAGTTGAGATCCATCGGATCCTCCTGTGAGCGATGTCGTTACCAACTTTATCTTTCGTCGTCCCGACGAAGGTCGGGACCCATAACCACGGGGTCTCGTGGTTACAAAAGGCCTCTCCTGGCGTGCCCCAAGCACCGTCACGGCGTATGGGTCCCGGCTCAAGGCCGGGACGACGGTAATTGCGGCGCATTGGTCAAGAACCGACTCCTGTTGCAAGTTGCTGCTGAAGCGCTGTGGCCCGGGACGGCTGCTGCTGGCGCAATTCGTGGCGCGAGAGCTTGCCGACCGGCGTGCGCGGCAGCTCAGCGACGAACTCCAGCGCGGCGGGCAGTTCGTGCCTGCCGATCTTGCCGGCAAGATGCGCGCGCAGTTCGTCCAGCGTGAACGGCGCGGCGCCGTCGCGCAGCGTGATGAAGGCCTTCGCCGCCTCGCCGCGGTAATCATCGGGGATTCCGATCACGATCACCTCGTGCACGGAGGGGTGCGTGTAGATCGCCTGTTCGATCATCTGCGGATAGACATTGAAGCCGCCGGAGATGATCATGTCCGTCTTGCGGTCGACCAGGAACAAATAGCCGTCGGCGTCCATGTAGCCGACGTCGCCGGTGAGGAAGCGGTCGCCGACGAAGGCCTGGGCGGTCTCCTTCGGCCTGTTCCAGTAGCCCTTGGTGACGTTGGGCCCGCGAATGCGGATCTCACCGACCTCGCCAGTGCCGAGCACCGTGGCTGGGTCCTGCAGCGACACCACGTCGATCTCGATGCCAGGCAGCATCAGCCCGATCGAACCGGGCTTGTCCGGTCCCTCCTTGGGATGGCCGGTGCCGGGCGAGGAGGTCTCGCTCATGCCCCAGCCGCTCTTCAGCTTCAGCCCGACCTTGCGCTCGAACACCTTTGCGACCTCGACCGGCAGCGGCGCCCCGCCGGAGCCCGCGACCACCAGCGACGACAGGTCGCGCTTGTCGAGATCGGGCAAGCCCGCGATCGCGATCCACATCGTCGGCACGCCGGGGAAATAGGTCGCGCGCTTGACCTCGATGTCGCGCATCACGGCCTCGACATTGAAGCGCTGATGCAGCGAGATCAGATAGCCGCACCGGATCGACGACAACAGCACGATCGTCAATGCATAGATATGAAACAGCGGCAGCACGCAGATCACCCGCTCGGCCACGTTGCGCTCGTCGCGCCCCGGCTTGGTCCAGACGTCGTAGATCGACACCGCCGACGTCAGATTGCCGTGGCTCAACATCGCGCCCTTCGGCAGGCCCGTGGTGCCGCCGGTGTATTGCAGCAGCGCGACGTCATCGACGCCGATCTCGGGCCATCGCGCCGGCTTGACGGCGCCGTCGACGAACTGTCGGTAGGTAACGACGGCGGGGTTGTCGGGCAGCGCGGTTTGCGGCGTGCCGACCTTGCCCCAGTGGTCGTCCTCGCAGACGATCAGGCGGTCGAGCAATCCCTTGGCGAGGAGTTTCAGCGCGGTCGGCAACAGCGCCGACAGGTTGCTCGTCACCATCACCCGCGCGCCGGAATCGGTCAGCTTGTGCGACAGCGCGATCTCGCCATCGAGCGGCGACAGGTGCACGATGCGGGCGCCGGCCTTGAGCGCGCCGAAGAAGTTGATCGGGTGGTCCGGCGTGTTGCCGAGGAACAGCGCGACCGAGCTGTCCTTGCCATAACCGGCGCGCAGATAGGCTGATGCCGCGACCTCGACCATGTCTTCGAGCGCGGCATAGGTGATCGGCGCATCACGGAATTCGAGCACGGCCCGATCGCCATAGTCGCGCACCGCCTGCGACAACAGATCGGGCAAGGTGCCGCGCGCGATCGGATCGTCCCAATGGACGCCTTGCGGATAGAACTGCTCGCCGGGGTGGGTCATGATTGACACCAGCAATCGCCAAAACGAGACGTCATTCCGGGGCGCGGCGAAGCTGCGAGCCCGGAATCCATAACCACCATCGGGAGTATGGATTCCGGGCCTGCGCCTTGCGGCGCATCCCGGAATGACGAAGCGAGAGAGTTCGAAGTCATCACGCCGCCTTCGATGCCGCCGCGAGCGAGGCGAAGGTCTGGCCTTCGTCGGCGAGGCGCTTCAGGAGCGGCGACGGCTCCAGCGACGGATCGTTGGTCTCCCTGGCGTAGAACGACAGCCGCTCGGCGATGTGCTTCAGGCCGACCTGGTCGGCATAGAACATCGGACCGCCGCGATAGACCGGCCAGCCATAGCCATAGATCCAGATCACGTCGATGTCGCTCGGCCGCGCTGCGACGTTCTCCTCCAGTATCCGCGCGCCCTCGTTGATCATCGGATACATCATGCGTTCGAGGATCTCCTCGTCCGAGACCACGCGGCGCTTGCGGCCGAGCCGCTGCAAGGTCGCGTCGATCAGGGTCTCGACCTCGGGATCCGGCAGCGGCGCGCGCGAACCGGCCTCGTATTTGTAATAGCCCTTGCCGGTCTTCTGGCCGAAGCGGCCGGCTTCGCACAGCGCGTCGGCGATTTCCGACTTGATGCCGCGATCCTGGCGCGAGCGCCAGCCGATATCGAGACCGGCGAGATCGCCCATCGCGAACGGTCCCATCGGCATGCCGAATTTGGTCACCACCGCATCGACCTGCTGCGGCAGCGCGCCCTCGAACAATAGTTTTTCGGCCTGCTTGCCCCGTTGCGCCAGCATCCGGTTGCCGACAAAACCGTCGCAGACGCCGACCACTGCCGGCACCTTGGCGATCTTGCGCGCGATATTGACCGCGGTCACCAGCGCATCGGGCGCGGTCTTCGCGGCGCGCACGATCTCGCACAGCTTCATCACGTTCGCCGGCGAGAAGAAGTGCATGCCCAGCACATCGCTCGGACGGCTGGTCTGCTTGGCGATCTCGTCGATGTTGAGATAGGAGGTATTGGAGGCCAGCACCGCGCCCGGCTTGGCGTATTTGTCGAGCGCGCCGAACACCTCTTTCTTCACCGCCATGGTCTCGAACACGGCCTCGATGACGAGGTCGGCGTCCTTCACGTGCTCGAGGCCGACCATGCCGTTGATCAGCGCCATCCGCTTGGCGGGCGCATCCGCCGGAATACCGCCGCGCGCGGCGGTGGCTTCCCAGTTCTTCTGCATCACGCCCATGCCGCGCTTGAGCTGCTCCTCGCCGGTCTCGATCAGCGTCACCGGGATACCGGCATTGGCAAAGGACATCGCGATGCC